>Ga0302325_10033697_pt1 | contig 10491 bp, 6 predicted proteins | sample Palsa_T0_2_FD_201948 | JGI IMG/M metagenome (GOLD analysis project Ga0302325, IMG submission 201948) | Peat permafrost microbial communities from Stordalen Mire near Abisko, Sweden - Palsa_T0_2 | ecosystem: Environmental > Terrestrial > Soil > Palsa > Peat permafrost | place: Sweden: Abisko...
ACAGCCTCGAACTGCTTGACGATCCGCAGTTGAAGGAGCGCGGGATGATCGTCCCGCTGAACCATCCGACCCGCGGGGAATTTCAGATGCTCGGCTGTCCGGTGCAAATGGAAGATTCGCCGGTCGAGATCAAGGCAGCGCCGCTGCTCGGGCAGCACAATCATGACGTCTACGGCGGGATGCTCGGCCTGAAAGATTCGGAGCTGGCGGAACTGAAGGCAAGCGGCGTGATCTAGGTTTTACCCGCATACTGGCCATATCCTCAGAGTAAAATGGGCGACATTTTCGACACGATCGGATTCCTGCGCGGCGCGGGCCCTGACATTCTGGCGCGCTTCGTTCGGGCCCATGGGAGTACCGATCACGCCGACATCCGCTTTGAGGCGGTCTTCAATCGATCATGCTCGGCCAACGACGGCGAACCGCGCGAGAGCGTGGAGAGCGAAAGCGCATCGTTCGGCGTGAGCGTCACGGCAGCCGACCGCACGGGCCTGCAGGGCCGCGGACAGATCGGCGTCGAAATCGGGCGGCGTGCCTTCGATCGTGGACGGCTGGTGACGGAGCTCAAGGCGGCGCTCACCGAGGCATGGGAGCGAGCGCGAACCAGCGCGCGAGAGCGTGGCGCGATTGTGCGCACCGGCGGCGCTCGCGCACGATCGCTCGCGGCCCGTAAAGCGGCCGCTGCTCCAGCGGTCGAAGCCGACGTTGCGCCAATCTTCCGGATCGATCCGCGCGGGCTGGCGCCGAGCGAACTCGGCGGACTCGCGCGCGACGCCTCCGCGGCGATTGCGGCACTCGGGCCGGCCGTCGCGTTCAATGCGGTAAGTGCGACGAGCGAGCTGCGCGATGAGCTGTATATCAGCAGCGGCGGCGCATTGATCCGCCAGGGCTTCGCCTTTTCGCAAGGCGATTGCTACGTGGTGGCACAGGGCGCCGACGGCCATCAGGAGCTGTGGGACGTAATCGGCCAGCAGCGCGGATTCGAGGTGTTACTTGATGGTCGCGCCGACGGCGTGATGCCGAACCCGAATTTGCGCGGATTCGCGCTCGAACTCGCCCGCGAGGCGATTGAACTGGCTGCCGCTCCCGTTCTAAAGCCGCCGGACCACGAGGTCACGGTGGTGACCGACCCGCATTTCAACAGCCTGCTGGCGCATGAGATCGTCGGCCATCCGAGCGAGGCCGATCGCGCGCTCAAAATGGAGGCGGCCTATGCGGGCCGGAGCTGGCTTTTGCGTTCGCTCGACATCAGCGAGAAGGGACGTCGAATCGGGTCGCCACTGCTTTCGGCTGGATCCGATCCGACGATCGACGGCTACGGATTTTACCGCTACGACCACGAGGGCACCGCAGGCCGTCCAGTAAAACATATCGATGGCGGTATATTCCGCGAATTTATGAACTCGCGCGCGACCGCGGCGATTCTCGGCGCCGAACCTAACGGATCGGCTCGCGCCACGGCGGCGGCCCTGGTGCCGCTCATCCGGATGTCGAACACTTTTTTCCTGGCAGGAGCCGACGATCCGGCGAAGATGATCGCCGACGTCGATCATGGCTACTGGGTTCGCGGCCATCAGATTCCGTCGATCGCCGAATCGCGCGAAAACTTCCGCATCTCGGCGCGGCGCGTCTACGAAATCGAGCGCGGCCAGATCGGACGGCTGTATCGATCAGGCAGTGTGATGGGCGACTCGAAAAAATTCTTCATGAACGTCGACGCCGTCGGCAACGATCTGCGTCTGGTCGCGATTCCCAACTGTGGCAAGGGCCAGCCGATGCAGGCCAAGCGGATGTCCAACGGCGGTCCGACGCTGCGTTCGCGTGCGCGATTGGCTGGCGGTTGAGCGATGATCAAGGCTTCAGACCTGCGTCGCTTCGCCCGCGAGGGCGCTCGCGTACTTGCCGCCGAGAGCGATCTTGCCGAGTTCGAGCTTTATTGCTCGAGCGCCGAGCAGTTCGTGATGCGAATCAATTACACGTCGGAAATTCCGTGCAACGGCGTCGAGGAGGGCAAGTCTCTGGCCGCCGACGGCTTCGCGCTCAGAATAGTGCCGCGCGGCAATCCGCACGAGATCGGTATCGGTATCAGCGCGGGCGAGATCGGCCTGGAGCCGCTGCGGGCGGCGCTCGCGCAGGCACGGCAGACGATCGTCGCCGATCCGGATTTCGCCGGACTGCCGGCCCGTCCGCGGACCTATGCTGCGCCACCGCGGGCGGCGGCCGGCCTGATGAATATCGAAGGGAGCGACCTGGTTTCGGCGGCGTGGCGAATTGTCGATGGCGCCGTCGGCGTGCTCGACAATTCCGCGGGAGTGCCGCCTGGAGTTGTGATTGGCGGCGATCTGACCGTGACGCGAGATCGGATGGCGCTCGCCAGCTCGCATTTCGACGACGTCCGTGTCGACGAGTCCGCCACATTCAGTTCATCGGTGACCGCTCTTATCGAGACGCTCGATGCCAAGGGAACCGCGTCGGCGCTGGGCCAATCGATCGCGCAGATGCGGGCGAGCGTGCCGATGCTCGGGCGGCGCGCGGTGGAAGGCGCGCTCGGCCTGGGCGGCGGCGAACGTCCGCCCGCCGGCAACTATCGAATAGTTTTCGGTCCGCAGCCTGTCGCCGAAATCCTCTGCTATATGGTGGTGCCGTCGCTGACGACCGGAGCCTTTCACGCGGCGAGCTCAGCCTATCACGGACGTTTCGGCGACGCGGTGATGGATCGGCGGCTGACTTTGATCGACGACCCGCAATGGAAGTTCGGCGCGATCAACAGGCGAATAACATGCGAGGGCTTGCCTGCGCGCCGGTCGGAGCTTATCCGCGGCGGTCACCTGGTCGGCCTGATGTCCACCGTTTACGACAGCCATCGGATGGCGACCGATGAGCATCGCGGCGAGAAGCTGGGCGCGCGCGCACCGGCAAATCCGCGCTTCCCGGCGCATAGCGGCTACCGGCTGGGCGAAGGCGGTTCACGACGCTACGACTCTACTCCCGGTGCGGCGCCGACCAATGTGATCATGCGGGCGAGCGGCGGAGTTTCCGAAAAAAAACTTATCGAGGCGGTCGGCGATGGAATCTACGTCGGCCGCGTTTGGTATACCTACCCGATAAATGGTCAACGCGCGGGCGATTTCACCTGTACGATCAGCGGCGACTCGTATCTTATTCGGGACGGCCGGCTGGCCGGGGCGATAGCGCCCAACTGCCTGCGAATCAACGCGAACCTGAAAAATGTTTTCGACGCGCCGATCGCCTGTGGCCGTTCGATCTCTCCTGCGCTGGTGTGGGGATCCCCGGAAGCCTTCTATGTCCCGCCGATTGCGGTGGCATCGATCAGCCTTTCACGAGTTGGAGAGTAGGTCCGGGCTGGAACAGGCTCGCGTCGGAGAATAAAAAAACGGCGGCGCGCCGGTCAGATACCGTCACGCCGCCGTTGCAGATTGTGTCGGACGTCTAGTTAGATCCGGTCGAGCCGAGCAGATTACCGCCGAGCGTCGGATGGCCGGTGGTCTTGTCGCCAACCACATTGATGCATGCGGTCTTGCCCGATTTGAACGCGCGCTCGAGCGCCGGAATGAATTCGTCGGGTGATTCGACGTTCTCGCCGTGGCATCCCATTTCCGCAAAAATCTTGTCGTAACGAATGCCCGGAATCATGTCGAAAGGATCGGTGCGATCTTTCAGCAGCGGCATCGACTCGAAGCTCGGACCCCACGAGCTGTTGTTCCATAGTACGCAGACGATCGGCAGCTTATAGCGCGCCGCGGTCTCCATATCGAAGCCACCGATGCCGATACCGCCGTCGCCCATGATGGCGACGACCTGTTGGCCCGGACGTGCGAGCTGCGCGCCGATCGACATGCCGATGCCATGGCCGACCGGGGCCAACGGACCAGCGTCGACGAGCTGTCCGGGAAAGCGGACGTTGAACCATTGGCTCATCCAGCCCGACAGCGTGAAGCTGTCGATTACGATGGTCGCGTTGCGATCGAGCACCGTGGTCAGGTCGCGCGCGAAACGCGCCGGATGAACCGGGCGGCTGTCGTGTGCTTTCTTTTCGGTTTCCTGGATCATGCGGCTGAAGTTGGCACGCACGTCGGCGATTTCGCGCACCCACTGCGAGGAGCGATTCTTCGAGAAATCCAGCTTGAGCTGTTTGATCCGATCGATCAGCTGACGCAGCACAAGCTTGGGATCGCCGACGATCGCGAGGTCCGCATTGACCTGCCATCCGATTCGCGTCGCCGTCGGATCGACCTGGATGTACTTGGCCTTGTCGGTCCACGTCGGCGGCTGTCCGAAGTGCTCACCGCTCCAGAAGCGGAAGCCCAGCGCCAGCACGACGTCGGCGCGGCCGGTGAACGGCTTCTTGAAGGCGCCTCGGATCGCCAGCGGATGCTCTTCGGAGAGCGCGCCCTGGCCGGCGCGTCGCGTGTAGACCGGAATGGAAGTGAGCTCGGCAAACTCCTTGAGCTCGGCTGCCGCATTAGACCAGAAGATCCCGTCGCCGCCGGCAATCAGTGGCCGCTCGGCCTCGACCAACATCTCGAGCGCCTTGTCTATCCGCGCCGGATCGCCGGCCGAACGGGCGTCGTCGGCTGTCATCAGTCCGGCGCCCTTGCGCTGATGAGACTCCTCGTTGACGCCATAAAGAATGTTCTGCGGAATCTCGACCAGCGCGACTCCCTGCGGTGGCGCGATCGCCTCGCGAAACGCCGATCGTACGTCGAACTCGATCGTGCTCCAGTCGGTTACCCGCTTGGTGAACTTCGAAAAGCTGGAGACGACTTCCGACCCGTAGGCTTCCTGAAAGGAGCCGAGATGGTCCTCGGTGTTGGGATGCTGCCCAGCGATGCATACGACGGCGCTGCCGGTGAGCCCCGCAACACACAGTCCCGTAACGGCGTTGGTCAGGCCGCATCCTGCCGTCACCAGGCATACGCCGGTTTCCCCGCTGATACGAGCATAGGCATCGGCGGCATAGGCAGTCGTCTGCTCATGACGCATATGGATCATCTTGACATCGTTGTTGCGCAGATTGGCGAGAATCGGGAAAAGATGTCCGCCGTTGATCGTAAAGCAGTAGCGGACGCGATTCTCCCGCATCACTCGAGCCACCAGCGCGCCGCCGTCGATTTTGGCCATATATCGATCCTCCCCTGGATGCCCCGCCAGTCGAACGGACAGCGTGGCCATGATGGTCGTGTCGCCCGATTCGGCAGCGTTTGTTGATGCTGAATATATGCATATTGCGAGCGCCAGCGTAAACCGAGCACGGTTTGTAACTGGCTTTTGGCTGGCGATATCCACGATGGCTGGGGTCGTGGCTTCAGACATTAAAATGACTTATCGATACTTGAGAAACGCCCCTCGTAGGAGCATTGTAAACCTTGTCATCGTCGCGTGAGTTGGGCGGAGTATCGGCGAGGATTGATTCAACAAGCTTATCCTGTCAGGGTGCGGTGAATTTTAGCCCTAGAGTAGGGCAAGCGACCTAGGAAGCTGATCATTGAGCAAGAAGTTTTCAGGCGCCCTGCGCTGGCTTATCATCGTTGTGGCCGTGTCTTTTGTCGCCAGCTCGGCGCACGCCTTCAGTCTGCTCGATCCGAGCACATGGCTGCCGTCTTCGTTCAGCCCGACCGATCCCGATTCGTGGCCGTTTATCCCGATTCCCGAGGTTGCGACCGATCCCAACGGCGGTACGACGGTCGGCCTTTTGGCCGCGATTCTGGGTACCGACCAGAAGCACGAGATCACGTCGATCATGGCTCCGGATCTGAACTGGAATACGACCCTGGGTCCGGGCGGCACGTTCCGCTATTTCAATTATCCCGACGACGACTCGCAGTGGTTCGTGGTCACTGGTCTGTCGGAGCGAATCGCCAGCCATGTCGAGGGTGACTATGCCACCGGGCTGACGCGCAGCAGTTTATTGTCGGCGCAGTTTCACTTCCTGTTCGAGCGCGATCCGACCGAGCGGTTCTTTGGTATCGGCAACGATTCGAGCTTCGGCAATCAGACCAACTATACGACCGAACAGATCGAGGGCGAGGCGCTCCTCGGGCTGAACCTGGCGGAGAACTTTCAGCTTGCCCTCGATATCCGGCCGCGATGGGTCAGGATTCAGCACGGCGCTTTCACCAACCTGCCATCGACCGGCACGCTATTTCCCGACGTCAAGGGCCTCAACGGTGGCAGTGTATTTCGTAATCGGCTGCTGGCGACCTACGATTCCCGCGACTCGACCAAGGTACCCACGCGCGGCACGCTGTTCAGCTTCTACGGCGGATTCGCCGATCGCGCGTTTGGCAGCTCGGTCTCCTACGACGAGATCGGATTCGAAGCGCGTCATTACTGGAAGCTCAGCAGCCGGATAATCCTGGCCAGCCAGTTGACCACGCGATATGTACCGGCAGGCAATGAAACTCCATTTTGGGAAATGAGCTGGCTCGGCGGCGATGGCTCTGGCGAGGTCAGCGATTTTGGAGTCCCGCTCGGTGAGCAGACGACCTGGCGTGGCTATGGCGCGGGCCGTTATATCGATAACAATCTCGTCGCCGGCAGTATCGAGATGCGCACGCGCGTCTACGAAAGGGATATCTTCAACACGCACGGCATTCTCGAACTGGCGCCGTTCGTCGATCTGGGACAGGTCTTTCACGACGCCGGTTACAATCCGCTCGATGTGGCCGTGATGCATCCGGCCGGCGGCTTGGGTCTCCGCGCAATCGCGATGCCGTTCGTCGTCGGCTACGTCGATTTCGGCGTTGCCAATGACGGCCTGGCGATCTTCTCCGGAGTCAACTATCCGTTCTGATTGCGGGCCGCTTTTCGCGTCCGCCTGGTCTGCCCGTCGGCTCAACCAGCGAGTTGACGGCGCAAAATATCGTTGATCATCTTGGGATTGGCCTTGCCGCCCATCGCCTTCATCACCTGACCGACGAAGAAGCCGAACAGCTTGTCGCGGCCGGCGCGATACTCCGCGACCTTGGCGGATTCAGCGCCAAGCACGCGCTCGCAGGCAGCCGCGATTTCGGCCTCGTCCGAGACCTGCGCGAGACCGAGCGACTCGACCGTGGCCGCAGCACCGCCGCCCGCTTTGACCATCGCGGCGAACGCAGTCTTAGCGGCAGTCAAACTTATTTTTGATCCTTCGACCATCCGCATCAGCGCGGCGGTTTCTGCCGGCGGCGGCGCAGCGACGGCGAATGATTTCCCGCTTTCGCGGACGACGCGCAGAACTTCGGTCATGACCCAGTTGGCTGCCGCCTTGCGGTTCTCGACCGCAGCTGCGACGACCTCGAAGTATTCGGCGGTCTCGCGATCCTGCGTCAGCACGCCGACCTCGTACGGAGTCAGCCCAAATTCGGCGGCGTAGCGCGCGCGGCGGGCGGCCGGCAGTTCCGGCATCGCGGCGCGGATCGCCTCGACCATATCCGCGCCGACGCGTATCGGTGGCAGGTCGGGCTCGGGGAAATAGCGGTAGTCGTTGGCGAACTCCTTGGATCGCATCGGCCGGGTCTCTTCGCGCTCGGAGTCGAACAGATGGGTCTCCTGCGCCACCGTCCCTCCCGACTCGATCAGATCGATCTGACGCGCCGTTTCATATGCGATCGCCTTCTCGACATAGCGGAACGAGTTCAGATTTTTGATTTCGGTCCGGACGCCGAACTTTTCGGTCCCGTGCGGACGCACTGAGACGTTGACGTCGCACCGGAAGCTGCCTTCTTCCATCTTGCCGTCGGACGCCTCGAGGTACAGTAGTAGCGTGCGCAACTCGCGCAGATAGGCCACGGCCTCATCGGCCGATCGGATATCGGGCTCGCTTACGATCTCAACCAGCGGCACGCCCGAGCGGTTGAAGTCGACCAGGCTGGCGCCCGCCTCATGGATATTCTTGCCGGCGTCCTCTTCGAGATGAATCCGCACCAGGCGGACCCGCTTCTGCGCGCCGTCGGCGGCGGGCGGCAGCTCGATATATCCGCCGCGGCAGATCGGCAGGTCGTACTGGCTTACCTGGTAGCCCTTGGGCAGGTCGGGATAGAAGTAGCTCTTGCGATCGAAGACCGACAAGGGCGTTATTTCGGCGTGCGCCGCCAGGCCCGCCCGAATCGCAAGTTCAACCGCGCGTTCGTTGAGCACCGGCAACACGCCCGGCATTCCCATGCAGACCGGACATACGTTGTCGTTGGGGCCGGCGCCGAAGCCCGCCGAGCATCCGCAGAACAGCTTCGATCGGGTCAGCAGATGCGTATGGACTTCGAGCCCGATTACCGCCTCGTAGTTTTCCGCTGCCATCTTTGACTCCCGTCCTTAAAGGGCTGGATGCCGCGGCGTGAACGAGCGTTCCCAGGCGTCGGCGGCGCGCAGTATCGGTTCCTCGCCGAACGCAGGACCGATCAGTTGCAGACCGATCGGCAATCCGTGGCCGTCGTAGCCGCATGGAAACGCAAGGCCCGGGAGACCGGCCAGATTGACCGAGATCGTAAAGATGTCGGACAGATACATCTGCAGCGGGTCGGCCGTCTTCTCGCCGATCTTGAACGCGGTCGCCGGCGTGGTCGGCGTGGCGATAATGTCGCAGTCGGCAAAAGCCTTCTCGAAATCGCGCCGGATAAGCGTGCGGACTTTCTGCGCCTTCAGGTAGTAAGCGTCGTAATAGCCGGCAGACAACGCAAAGGTGCCTAGCATAATCCGCCGCTTCACCTCGGTGCCGAAGCCGCGCGCACGGGTGCGATTGTAGAGCGTAATATTATCGTCGGCTTCGACTCGTAGCCCGTAGCGGACGCCGTCATAGCGCGCGAGGTTGGCGCTCGCCTCGGCGGTCGCGACCAGGTAGTAAGCGGCGACGGCATATTCAGTGTGGGGCAGCGAGATCGGCACGATCACAGCTCCCGTCCGTTCATACCCGGCGATCGCAGCGCGCACCGCGCGCTCGACCTCGGGCTGCATCCCGTCGACGAAATATTCCTTCGGCACTCCGATCCGCAGACCCTTCACCTCGCCGGAGAGCGCCCCTTCATAGTCGGGCACGGCACGAGTCGAACAGGTCGAGTCGCGCGGGTCGCCGCCGGCGATCGCATTCATCACGATTGCCGTGTCGCGGACGGTTTTGGTGAACGGCCCGACCTGATCGAGTGATGACGCGTAGGCAATCACGCCGTAGCGGCTCACGCGGCTGTAGGTCGGCTTCATTCCGACCACGCCGCAGAAGGCCGCCGGCAGGCGAATCGATCCTCCCGTGTCGGTGCCGAGCGCCGCGACGCATTCGTCGGCAGCGACTGCGGCGGCCGAACCGCCCGACGATCCGCCGGGCACGCGATCGAGGTCGTAGGGATTGCGCGTCGGCTTGTAGGCGGAATTTTCCGTCGAGGATCCCATCGCGAACTCGTCCATGTTGGTCTTGCCGACGAACACGGCGCCGTCCGCGCGCATCCGCTCGATTACGGTGGCGTCGAACGGCGGCACAAAGTTCTCGAGAATCCGCGAGGCGCAGGTAGTGCGGATGCCTCGCGTCGCGAAGACGTCCTTCACACCGATCGGGATTCCGCACAGCGCCGGGGCGTCGCCGGCGGCGAGCCGCTTATCGGCGGCGTCGGCCTGCTCGAGCGCCGCGTGCTCGCTGATAGTCAGAAAGGCGCCCAGCTTCGAATCGATCGCCGCGATCCGATCGAGGCAGTCGCGAGTCAGCTCGCGCGAGGAGATAGCCCGGCGCCGCAATCGATCGCGCGCCTCGGCGATAGTCAGTCGATTAAGTTCGGAAGGCATGATTCAGTTTGGTGCGATCGCCGCGGTCCCGAATTGCGGCCGCGGCTACTCGATAATCTACTCGATAATTTTGGGAACCTTGAAATAGGCACCCTCGCGAGCCGGCGCATTGGCCAGCATCCGCTCCGGCGCGGGTTCATTGGTAATGACGTCGGGGCGCGAAAGCACGCCGGGATCGCCCACCTGAAAGGTCGGCTCGACCGCCGAAGTGTCGAGCTGACTGAGCTTTTCGACGTATTCGAGCATCTCGCCAAGGTCCGCACCAAGCCGCTCGATCTCCTCTTCGGAGAGTTCGATCCGCGCCAGTTCGGCGACATGCAGGACCTGCTCCCGCGTGATTGTTTTCGCGCTCATCGACCGGTGATCGTAACATGCTCCGGTCGCCATGTCAGGTTCGCTGGAAGCCTTCCCGAATCGGACCGGCATTCCGTTTGACCGCGCCAACGGATAATTAAGATCGCGATGGTTGGAGCGATAATTGCGCTGCTCGGGGACCTGGGCGATCGAATCGTCTACGGGCTCGGCGGCGGCGCCGCCATCGAGGATACTCGACGGTTGGGCGTCCGCGGCGAGCAGCTGGCGGTGCGTCATTTGCGGCGCCAGGGTTACCGTATCGTCGAGCGCAATTTTCGCGCAGCCGGTGCCGAAATCGATATAATCGCCTCCCAGGGCAATACGATCGTGTTCGTCGAGGTCAAAGCGCGCCGCGCCGGTAGCGCGGGAGGG
>Ga0302325_10033698_pt1 | contig 10491 bp, 14 predicted proteins | sample Palsa_T0_2_FD_201948 | JGI IMG/M metagenome (GOLD analysis project Ga0302325, IMG submission 201948) | Peat permafrost microbial communities from Stordalen Mire near Abisko, Sweden - Palsa_T0_2 | ecosystem: Environmental > Terrestrial > Soil > Palsa > Peat permafrost | place: Sweden: Abisko...
GAATCCCCCCCTCTCATTCCAACTCAACCACCCCGTTTACCCCAACCCATCCTTTAACTACTACCAAAACAAAATTTTATTCAAGCCCCCGCTCCCCCCCCCCCCCCCTTCGAGCGGAAAACGCAATGAAAAGTCCTCGCCAAACTTCAGCATCACCCGGAGACAGTGCAACGACCAGGGACACCTCAAGTTCAACCACGACACAAGCACCGTGATCTCACTCCTCTCAATACAAAAATTATAAATCCATGATAGGTCGCTCTCGGTGAGAGCAGCGCCAGGGATCAAGCTGGGCAGAACAGATACTACATATGATCTTAGCCTTGTGGCAGAGAAGATGGAGAGGAAAAAAGGAGAGATTTCTGCGGGAGGGAAAGGGGGTTTATATGGATTTTGGGAGAGGAGGGGTGAGTCATGTGTTTGTGCTGTTTGTTTGGGAAGGAAGCTGCCTGGGAGGAGAGGGAAAGGGGGTGAGTCACGGGGCTGTGCTGTTGCCTAGCGATGACACCTCGATACTCAACAGTGTGCCCAAATCAACTCTCATCAAACTCGAATTAAGCTAATACGACTTTATTTTTGACTCACCATAATCATAGTTCTTCTGATGTAAGTAAAATGAAGTCATCGGTGTTGGCAATTCATCAAGAGTTCAACAAACATGGCCAGGCGCCGCCGTCAGTTCGCGACTGTCAGCTCATGTCTAAAGACCTGAAAGCCAAACTGCCATTGAAATTCAATTTAGTCGGTGCTGATGTTCTTGCTTTTGGAATAAGTTCCTGGCTTCTATCACCATTATCATAAATCTACGGTGATAGGGCACGTAAAGGAAGCCCCTTCACTAGAGCCGCTACCTTCGAAAGTCACAACAACAGCTTCGCATTTCATGAACTCTGCCTTCTATAAACAAAATTAGAAAACCCCATTGCTCTGCTCAGTCCTTTGTAAATCAAGTATCATATAGTCTAGCTTGCCAGAAGTACTATCCCACACAATATATCCCATCTTGCTGATTCGTTTCCCTTGTTTCACTAGGGTTTGAAATTCAACAACTACTCTCTTCGCTTAAATTCAGCATTACTCTCGATTTGAATTTTAGGCTGCGGGAGGTGAAAGAATGACACTTCTATGCATATTAGTCGTTATACGAGAAATCAGAATGCAGAAGAACGCACATAAGCGCTTTTGAAGATTAGGAAGGTCCGCCTACGCTTTCCAGGTACCATCAAGGTCAAGCCCGTGTGAGAGTATTCTATCTTATCCATTAGCAACCCAACATGCTATTTCTTTGTTCCATTTTAGATCGGAAGAATGGGGTGGTAGTGGGTGAGGGGAAGGGGCCTGGATTTTACCACTTCGCTACAGATACGCCCTAATTCAACATGAGTTACATGACGACTCATTTTAGAGCCTGATTTCCGCCTTCTCTTCACTCAATGCATATTCTCCCAATTCAATATCTTATGCATATTACCAGGTGCAACGTATAGTTTGAAATTAGAGCTAATCTCGTAATCTTTCCTTCAGTGAAATTGTTATCTACAAGACTCAAAGACAACAGTTTTCGCCTCCTCTTCGGCATCGCCCTAGATTGGCCACTACCAAATCAATGCTATCTTGATATCTGAACATTGCCCTAGCAACGTATTGATATAAATCAATAACATTTTTTGACAGCATGACCAACAAGGCTCCTCTGGAAGAAGAATTGTTACAAATTCCAAACGTAGTGCGACGCAAGTAAGAGCAAGCCTCGCTAGCTAATTCTTCTGTGCCCGCACAACACAAATAGAATTTGTAGGAGGGTCTAGTAGCTCGTCCCAGTTATCAATACTCGTCATTGGCGGATAGAAAACGTATCCATATTGAGTTTCTAGAAACCTTACTAGGTCTGGAATTGATTTGCATGGATCTGAATTGCAATCCGTCATTGTATCTCTTCCATTAGCCGACTTGCATATAAGTCGTTGCAAGTTGATAACATCTGAGTTTTTGTGTCGACGGCCTGATAGCTCTTTTATTACGCCAAGGTCAGCAACCCATGACCTGCGATCATATACGGAAACAAGAGTTTCGACCAAATTTGCAGGACGGTCAATGATGTGTCGACTTTCATCTCTGATTCTCACCGGCATTTCGTAGTCCGTAAAAGACAGATGAATAGAAGTCTGTCGGAAGGAGTCCTCTGGCTGGCCATCGAAAGTGGCATGCTCGATATGCATATAAGCTCCGAGCTCGATTTCGCGGCTTCTGGGCGTCGGTGGTGCCACGAGTAAAGAAATCCCAGCTCGTCCTATGTTCCCAACCACTCGACGTACCTCTGTAGGAGAGCTCTGTTCGTATGGGTCACAAATCATAGAACCGGTTACGTAGATAGAGTTGCCTGACGACATTGCAAAGACTTCTTGAAGAGCATCAGGGTCCAAGTTATACGAACCAGAATCGAACATTGAGATGCAAGCAAAGACCTCGGCCCGTGACAATCGCAAAACGGGCTGAAGAGCGCCGCCACTCTGTGAAGTAACCGCATCCCTTAGCCGAGGAAACCATCGTGCGCCGTATATCGGTATGCCGACAACTGCGGTAGAGACCATAGCATCTGGAAGAAGTTTGTAGACTTCGCTTACGGATGCGAACGCCTTTAACGACTCATATTCGCCATTGATAGCCGTTAGGTTATAAAGTTTGTCAACCAGAGCTTCCGCATTAATGATTTCAGGAGTGAGAATTCCTTCCATTTGGTGCGGCTCCAGCATATGCGGTCCAATCGCTCCAAAGGAGTTGACCTTCGGGGATGATTCAACTTTCATTGAAAAGATCGCAGCTGTATTTGGATCGCCAGCAAAGTAGGTGAGGTTGGTAATGAGTTCGCCAGGGTTAATAAAGCAAGATTTCCAGGAAGTGTCTCTAGCAGAGTCGATTGCCATCATGAAATCTAACTCATTGATAAAATACAGAGATGTACCAAGAGTACCACCAGGTTGATAGTCTAAGGCAGGAAAGCATTGCTCCCCAAGCCTCAGAAACATTTGAGCTCTCTGCCATATCAGGGAATGCTCAGCATTGCGGCAGAAAACATTGGTTGAACCTTTGCAATCGGGTACCTGACATGCAAAGCGACCATGAAGTCGAATAGGTGAAAGGTCGAAGTCTTGCAGCTCGTGCTGGCCGACGGAGATCCATCGCCGATAAATCGGTGATATCTTTGAAGATCCATCATTTGCACGTTTCCCTTGATCTATAACAACCGGGCTTACCGCAGCGTACTCAAAGACAGTGTCGAGGTTGTCAAATCCGCCATCAGGTCTGTAACGAATGATATAATGCTCGTTACTTAAACCCCACTGGTGTGCTAGGTTTCGTAAAAGCTGAATTCGTGAATTAACCGACTTCATAAGCGGAAGCAATGTCGAAAGTCTAGATAGCCCAAAGAGAGGATTGGCGTCCGTGTTGGAATATATGAACATTGGTCTCCTCCTGCCGAGAGCAATTAGCTGTCGAGCAAGTCTCTTTTCAACCTCGTCATAATCTTCCAGTCTATCAATTGCCGCGAGCAATATATTGGTCCACAACGCTGATGGAGGATGGTAAAGAGTTCCCGTAAACATATGCGGGATTTGTGACCGCACAATGTCTGCAATATACCGTAGCCATCGACAACCAGTCTCAATGTCGCGAGAAAAAAATTTCCATCGAGAAAATATGCATCCCAAAACAACAAAGGCAAAGTCATCCATCGTGACATTCGAATCTTCGCCCAATGACCGAGAGGTCCGTACAGGATTCCCATAATACTGCAGATTGGCTAGTGGCAAAGACCACGAAACACTTCTTTCAGAGCCTCCACTTCTGATGATTTCAAGGCCCAAAGTTAGAATTGCCATTCTGGAGAATAAACCATCCTTCTGGCGGACCTCTTTCGTTGTCTCTCCTAGCACAACCATGTCAGGATATATGCGCCAAGACGAAAGTCCTAATAGAGCAGCGCCGTCTTGAACGCTTTGAGGCATTCCTTGCAACAGATTATCCATTGCTTGGAGCGCTGTGCACCAAGCTCTAATGACACTTTTAAAGGTGCCTGACTCGTTATTGACAGGAATTCCCGCCTTATGCAAGACCACCATTAGCTGCTTGTGTTGACTTGATTTGGCCTGATCAGCACTCTGTATCCATGCTCTCGCACTAGCGTCTCAGCTAGCAAGGTCTGCTCGAGATATATCTTGCTTGGCCGCCAGCAGCTCTACATGATGGTCAGATGGGTACATTGCATCCTGCGACGCCTCCACAATCTCTGCTTTTCGCTTCAAGACTAACTCCACCCAAATAGAAGTAGCTTCCGGGCCAGAAAATATTCTTGCAAGCATGCATGCTAGCAGATGGACAGCAATTGCAGTGCCACCGGATGTTACAGCCGCCCAGATGCTCGACACATCTGCTCCAATATGATTTGCGAAGACACCATCTCTGCTAGAAGGCTTAGGATTCACCGAAGGGATTGACGATATCTCAGTCGCTCGAATACCATACGCCTTGAATAAAGCGGTTGCTCGAGGGACTACCGCGTCAAATAAGGCCCCGAGTTTTCTCGCTGTTTGGTGAAGTCTTCCATCTTCCGCATCTGTCTTTCTCTTCTGTGAGATTAACGATCCAAGGCCTGAATATTCCTGAGGTGCATCGAGCTTAATCAATGTGAAGTCGAAGTTGACGCTGGCTAAAGCAGCCTAATGTTCGTTGTGGACTGTAGCAAGTGCAGCAGTCGCGCGTCCAATGGCACCGGCCATGATCGTTCAGAAAAATGGAGTAATAGTTTTGGCTAGTTCGGGTTCGCTTGAAGTTCGTGCTAGATTAGTGAACAAAACGCGGGTCTTTGAAGGATATAAGGGCGGCTGCCTGATCACTAATCTGGGCTGAAGAGTTTTTAATATCACGTGATATTTCAGTTCGTTGGTTGCACTGCCTAGACTACGTGGACTATCTTGCAGGACAGCACGGGCAGACCAGAGCAGCTAGCTGTGGGATGAAAACGTAACGAGGGCGAATCCAAACCAAAATTACAGCAAGAACCAGCCATAGTGGTTGATTTTGGCTATCGAAACTATAACACAGCAACCTGCCAAGACCATCAACCCACCGCTACACCTCCCATCACTGATCCTCATGTCTTACCAACCCTTTACTTCCCCTTCTTAGTCTCCTTCTTACTCTCCGCCTCCGCCTCTCTTCTCCTCAACTCCATCCTCGCTGCAATCATCCCCTTCCTCATCACAAACGCATTCTGAAGATCATAGAAACTGAAATACAGCGCGTATAACGGGAGGAAAACCCAAAGCATGTTAAAGAAGACAAGGTACACCCATTTGAACATGAAGTTACTTGCGTCGAGGTTTTGGTTGCCGGTTAGCCATTCGGGACAGAAGGTCATGAAGCCTATCCACCAACATCATTAGCAAACTTTCCTTCTGCTTCTAAGTCTGTGAAGAAGGGAGGAGGTGGGAAAGGGGAAGTAGAAATAGAAATAGAAGTATTACCCCCATAAAGCTCCCCAGTAGCCAGCACAATCATCCAAAACGGCACCATCACATTCTTCTTCGAAATCCCCACACAAATATACAACGCCAATGGACCCGCCCCCAACACTGTCAACAACTCCAAACTAATAACCGTTAAATCGGCCCCAGCCCAGCGCTTATCCGCCTTCGCATATATCATCCACAGCTTCGTAGCCCAATTGTCTCCGTAGGCAGCACCGAACAGCCTATCCGGTTGGTTGAGGAAGTTGTTGATGAGTGCGGGGTGGTGGATGGCGGGGTCGAAGGGGGAGGATGTGAAGAAGCAGTTGTAGATGAAGGAGCCTTCGAAGATGCTGTGCACGAGGAAGTCGAAGGCATGCCAGATGAAGAGGATGCGAAGGGCTTTGGGGGTTGCGGGGGAGAGGACGCGTAGGGAGAGGAGCCAGGAGTTGGTGAGGAAGAGGAGGACGGCGCCGAGGGATATGAGGGTTGTGCTGTCGAGTTGGTCCATTATGGAACCTGTGGAGGGTGTAGAGGACATGTTAGAAAGTTCGTGGAGCTTGCTTGATGCTGCGAAGTGCTGGAGGAAGATGTTTGGACAACGCTTGGAGGCTACGGGACGAGAGTGATTGTGTTGTTCAAATTTTCAAATGTTCGATATATCTGAAGATGTAGCTTTCGTGCAGATGGCCTGTCGGCATCAATGGCGAGAGATGCGCGATAGAAGAGAAGCTGATGATACGAAAGCTTTAACCTGGATGAAATGATCGGCGTTTGGGATTGGAGCTCGGCTAGCGTGCTTGGACCCCTGGGCTGGACCCCTGAGCGAGCCCCCTTTGGACCCCTACCCCACCAGACCCAAAACCTCGCGTCAATTGAAAATTTGAAAATTTGGGTAACTGAGTTGCTCGAGCTACTCCAGAGTACAGTAAGCTGAAATTCCAGTATTCTTTGAGGGGAACTATAAACTCTCAAATGCATTGCGATCGCATCCAACGCAATGACGCAGTTAGAGCGAAAACTCGTTACGTGGGACGTCACGCAAGAATGAATCGCAACTAATGAAAGCAAATATGATGAAGCTAAATTTACAATCTACGAAATGGTTTAGATTGAACAAGATATTGGTCTTTGATGCCGACTTGAGCGAAGGAAACCTGGAAGCCGTGAATATATGTAGAAGTACTTCTCGTTTCAGGTCAGATTTTGAGCTTCTGGTCATCTTTTGAAATCGAAGATGTTGCTTTCGAGTAGACGGTGGCGGGCATGGGGGTTTCCAGACTGCCTGCATTGAACTTCAACATACTCTTCGTCGGATGAACCGCGGTAGAATAGTTTGTCAATAAAAACATTTGCTTGCACGATGGCGTTATAATAGAATTCCAGGGCTTCAGTGGCAGATCATTTTCAAGCATGATTACAATCCAAAGATCACATCGATTTCATGTGCAGTCACGTCATAGAGGTCAAGAAGTTTCGCAAAGCTTCGATTGCTATGCTACCGGGTATTCATGCCACCGCAGTGGTGAAGTGCCTCCCATTCCATGCATCCTGCATCCTGCATCCTATGACGCCAATATAAAGAAATTCCATGCCCTGCCCCAATTGTGGAAGGTAGATAGATGTGATGTCACAATCTAGTGCTTGGAAGCCTCTGTTCAACATGTTAGCATCATGCTCAATATTCTTCATTCAATTTTGAAAGAGGTGGTGTTTCTTACCCTTGTGGACATCGGCCTTGGTGTTGTGGGAAGACTCGTCGACCTTGTCTCCAACGGCATCCTTAGTGGCGGTGGCACGGGAGCTCAAGCTTGCGTCGGAATCCTTGGCAACTTGTTTGTTGGCCTCCTTGGAAGCAGTGGCACCGGCGCCCTGGACGGACTCGGAAACGTAGTTGGCGGCGTTCTGCAGATATCTAGTTAGAATCATAAAGCGTGACGCTGAGATTGATGATAACGAGCTCGTCAAAGTATGACGTTGTTGTTGGTGATGAAGAGGAAGAAGCATACCTTGATGGTCTCCATGTTGGATTGATTGAAGTTTATTTGGATTGATTATTTGTGTGTGTGCGTGTGAGTGTGTTTGGTTTCTTGAAGTTGATGTGTGATGAAAAAGGAGTAAAAATTGAGGAAGAGGAGCGGTTTATAAATACCCTTCTGGCAAGCAGAAGCAACTCCCGGTTCACTTGAGCGTAGGCTACCTTCACAGGATACGCGACGTCATCAACTGTGCTCTGAGGCACAAGGCTTCCAATTCACTTGAAGGCCCAAAGCAGAAATTTAGGCTCAGGAAGGGGCAGTTTGATGCGATGCGCCACGGAAAGGGGCCTGCATACGTCAGCGGGGTCGGACTACGACCCGCTCATTGGCTCGAGACGGCTCGCTTAAGAGTCTACCCCTCCAAACGGCTCGACGTCATAGAAAAGACCCTCAATCAACTGCCACAGACCAAGAGACTAAAGTCAAAAGGAGTTTAAGCTTCAAAGCTGAGATCTACGAGGCGTGTGGTATTTCTTGGTTGGTGGGGAAATTGGTGTGGCGGTGCCAACTTTTGCGTGCAATCGGTGACGGAGAGAGCCCCCGGGCCTAAGATTCCCATCCATCGAGAGCCTGGTCGAGACAGGGAAAGTCAAATCCTACTTACTCCGAGGCATTGCCTGCATATCAGAGCTCCACTACTCCCGCCGTAGATCATCCCCAAGGAAGATCCGTTTGCTCTCACTGGCCGTTCTGACTAAAGGTTCGTTGCAAAGTTGCAAACCGTCCTCAGGGGCAAAAGCTCCGAGCCAGCTGCTGCAGAGATCTCTCAAGTGATGCTCAAGGAATGCGCAACGCTGTGCCTCTGCGTGCAAGGGTAGCTTTGATTTCAGCCGTTGCATCATACTTTTCTTTCTGCTTCCACATCGGGCTGCTGCAACCCTACCAAGACTTCACGATCAAGTTTTTGGACCCTTCCAGGCCTCCAAGCTCCAGCCTCATTTTGGTTTGTCAGTCAATGCTGTCAGTTGTTTGTCATTAGTGTCAAAGTGAACGAATTAAACGTACCTTTCTGCCCACGTCTGTCGCAGCTAGATAGCGTAATAGGTGAGCTCCGTGGGATAACCTCATCAACCTTGAAGTAAGCCAACTCGGTGGAGTCGTAAGAACGGAGTTGTAGAATATATAATACAGTCGCTAGCGAAATCGGCTTCCGTCTTAAACACTTCGCAAATTCATACAAAGTCATATTGCCAAGACATTTTGTTGCACTAGAATAATTTTGGCTAGCTACCACCATGCATTGCGTACTCCGTGCTGTACTCAAGCCACACATCTGTAGTGTCACACGTAAGCCAAGCTAATTTCATACTGAAAGGTCGGGGAATCCTGGTTACCTGGCACGATGCTTTGCAACCTCGCTGATTAGGCTGCAAGCTCAACACTGATTCCTTGGCTCCCTACGTTATACTTATCTTCTCTTTCGCATCGTCCCCAGACAATTGTAATGACCTAGTGTTGGACGGCCAGGTCCGATACGTTTAAGAGCCCTGTATATAACTATATACGCCCTGAATATGATTCTGGCGGCTCTGCAACTGCTCTACAGGCGTTGCAATGGCTTTGACCCTTATTTGGCCCCGCTCTATATTACACTATTTCAATCGAAGCAGCATTCTCGAGTTTAACATTTGATGCAAAATGACAAACTCCAATTCGGGAATAAACCACGCGATTGCCTACAGTCGTAGGAATGAGAATGAGACCATAGACGTCCGTGATTTGAAGGAGAAAGGCTCGAGAGCCTTTCTCCTTCAAGTCAAGATCAAAAATCGCATGTCCGAGTTTTGATTCTTCCTCGAATGTGGAGGGCTCTAAGAAGGATAAATAATTCAGAGGAAGAAGATTAGGTTGGTACGGCCATCGGCTGGAAGCTTCTCCGCACAACACTTCCTGAAGTGGTGCTCTGATCTTGAGGGAGCCAGCTTCGACTTGGCCAAAGGGGTCGAGACTTCGGAGAGTGGTTGTTATTCCTAAGATCTGCGTGTGTGTTTTTCGTCCGAGGGCTTGTCTGCAAAGGAAATTCGAGATCGGACTTTCGATTGAGGCCCAGGACCACGAGGGAGCACGGTAAGAAGGAGGGAGCACGGTAAGAAGAAGGGAGGGAAGATTTGTGGGGGAGATTGGGGAATGTTTCTTCTTCATATGGTGACCAAAGCAGTGACTGGGTAGTGTTCGGTGGAATAGGCCTGCGGAGTATTCGTCTTTCAAAAAGCCTCCGACGATACGTGCCATTCCTGCAATAGCAACTAATTTGTCTTGTTGGAAGGTCAAGGATCTCAACGTGTAGTCTGCAGTAGCTTGATACCAAGTACTGAGTAGCTCTCGGTTCTTGGTTTGGTCATCCTTTCTGGTAGCAGAATGAAGTTTAGGTAGAAAGGGGTTTTTTTCTTCACGGGCAGCGCCTTCTGGTAGGTCACGACTTTCTAGGAGACCGTGATTTAAGCAGGTGTACGACATCTGGAGTCTATCGAATGTGAGTACCCGATGACTGAGCCGGGCTTCCTGAAAACACCATGCGCGTTTTTTGAGGTAATTTGTTCCACCCCATTCGCCAATACGAGCGATTGCTCAATCGCCCCCCGATTCGCTAATAAAAAAGCTTCATTTCAAAAATAATATATAACTTTCCAATACAAAGTAAAGGCTAAAAGTTGATTAAATAAAACAGATTAATATTAGTGAGCGACTTAAATGAATCTTTATTTTTTAAAATTCTATTAAAAATCGAAAGATTTATATAATTTTAAATTTTTAAATATAATTTAATAATTAATATAATTTTGAATTAAAATGAGGAGTTATAATAAAATCAATTAATTAATATAATTAAATAAGTAGTATTTAACAGGTTTTATTAATAGGAAGTTAAAGATATGTTTATTTAATTATATTTTAATATTTTAAAAAAAATTGCTCGGATTCGACTTCGCATTTGTAAACGGGAG
>Ga0302325_10033699_pt1 | contig 10491 bp, 10 predicted proteins | sample Palsa_T0_2_FD_201948 | JGI IMG/M metagenome (GOLD analysis project Ga0302325, IMG submission 201948) | Peat permafrost microbial communities from Stordalen Mire near Abisko, Sweden - Palsa_T0_2 | ecosystem: Environmental > Terrestrial > Soil > Palsa > Peat permafrost | place: Sweden: Abisko...
CACCGCTGCAGACGCTGCGATATTCGGGCCCGCCACGCGCCGTTGAATATTTCGAGATCGAAAGGTTCGTGCGACTTGCGCAAGACGCACAGGCCGTCATCGTGCTGCAGTGCGCGGTGGGCGACACGGTGCCCGACGGCGCCTTACTCGTGCGCGTCTTTGGAAACGGAACGCGCATTGCCGATGACGCGCTGATGAAGGCGCTGCATCTTGCTTGGGACCGCACCTTCAAACAGGATCCGAAGTACCCGCTGCGATTGCTGGTCGATACCGCGATCATGGCGCTCTCGCCCGCAGTCAACGACCCGACGACGGCCGTGCAGTCACTGGATCAAATCGAAGACCTCCTCCATCGGCTCGCGTGTTGCCGCCTCGACGCCGGCTACGTGAAGGATGCGAGCGGAAACCTGCGCCTGGTCTTTCCAATGCCGACATGGGAGGACTATTTGTCCTTGGCCTTCGACGAAATTCGCATGTTCGGCAACGCATCGCTGCAAGTACAACGTCGTCTGCGGGCGGCGCTCAAAGATCTCGCGGTTTCGTCGGGCAACAAAGAGCGTGCCGAGGCAGTAGAGCGCTACCTTCAACATCTCGACGACGAGCTTGCACATTCAAATCTCGATGAACTGGACCGCGCAATGGCGCGCCGGGGAGATCGGCAAGGTCTGGGCGTCAGCCGACCGTAAAAGGCCGATTCATGGCCGCGCCGCGCAAGCCGTTCGATCCCCCGAGCCCGGAGCAGACGGCGTTCCTTGAACGCGCGATCAACGAGTACGGCCGCCCCACCTACAACTACGCCTTGCGCCTCACGCACAATGAGGCCGACGCTCGCGACCTGACCCAAGAGGCCTTCATCCGGGTCTACCGGGCCTGGCGAAGCTTCCAACCCGGCACCTCCTTCCTCTCCTGGATCTACCGCATCGTTACGAATCTCTATCGGGATGAACTTCGGCGGCGGAAAGGACGTTATCAGGAAGAGATCCCCGAGGACAACGCCCCACAACGGTTCGGACAAACCAGGCCGATGGCCACCGAACCAATCGAGGAACTGGTCGAGCGGCAGCTGAGCGAACGTATGTCTAAAGCGCTCGCAAGCCTCTCTCTCGAGCAACGGCAAGTCTTGATCCTCGCGGATGTTGAGGAATACAGCTACCAAGAGATCGCCGACATCGTCGGCTGCTCAATCGGGACGGTTCGCTCGCGGCTGCATCGCGCTCGGCACCAGCTACGCCGCCAGATCGAGTCACAAACAACATCATCATGAAATCACATCCAAGCCAAGAACAACTCATCGACTACCTCCACCGCGAACTCGCACCCGACGAGGACGCGGCGCTTTTGCTGCACCTCGAAGGCTGCGCATCGTGCAACCAGCGCTACCAAGACGAAGCGAGCCTCTCCGAATCGCTGCGCAGCTTCGCGCGCGCGAGCGAGCGTGAGCTTCCGGCAGGTGTACGGGCGAGCATTTGGAGCGTTGTCGAGTCATCCGAGCGCACGCCCACGTGGCCGGTCAGGCTACGCAACTGGCTACGTCCCGTGGTAGCTATTCCGGTCGCTGCCACCTTCGTCGTAGCGGCGCTTGCCGGGTACGAATCCAACCTCCACCGCGGCGGACCCACGATCGACGCCGCCTATTACCTCGACGATCACGCCGCGCTCACCAGCGCGGTGCCCTTCAACGAAGGTACCATCGTTCCGACCGCGCTCTTTTCAACCGAGAACGCGGATGGCACGCAGTAGCGCCGCTTCGCTTCTCGCAGCGCTACTGACGGGCGCGACCGCCGCGCCGGCGCCCCCTGCCGCCGATCTCTTACGCGATGCCATGGCCGCGGACCAACGTGTCTCGTACGTCGGTGAAGTGCAGGTGCTGCGCATTGGCCCCCAGCGATCGTATGCGGCGATTTACCGCGTCGAACACCGCGCACCGGACATGACGCGGCGTTGGTACCTCGCGCCGCAGGATCTGTACGGTGATTCGGTGATCAAGCGCGGCTCCACGACCTATTCCATCGACGTCAAGCGTGAGCAGGTCGTCGTCTCTCATGACGAGGATGCGGACCAGGAGATCGCCGAGCGCGGCAATTTCGGTATCATGATGGCAAATTACAATGTCGTTTACGCGCCCGATGAGAACCTCGACGGCCGCCCGGTTCACGTTGTGCTTCTCAACAACAAGTACACGGGACAGACCACCATGCGACTGCACATCGACAGCGCGACACATTTGGTCCTCGAACGTCAGCAGTATGGAAGCAACGGCTCACCGATCACCCAGATGCACATCGAGCAGATCCGCTATACCGGCTCGATTCCAGCGGAGGTTTTTGCAATTCCGCACGGGCTTCGCCAGGTCGACGGTGCGCAACGCGGAGCCGAATCGACCGACGTAGCTCACGTCATTTCGACTGCCGGCTTTTTGGCGCTCGTGCCCAGATATCTGCCCGAAGGCTTCAGCTCGACCGCCGGTGACGTCGCGTCGATCAACGGCGTTCCAACGCTGCACTTGATCTATTCCGACGGCATTCGCACCGTGTCGCTTTTTCAAAACGAAAAAGATGCTGCAGTCGACCTTTCTCACTACCGTGCAATTGCAACCAAGGTCGCAAATCATCCGGCGCATTACGTCGAAGAGGGGCCGACAACGCTCCTGGCGTGGGCAGACGGCAATCGTCACTTTGCGCTCGTCGGTGATCTCACCCTTACCGAGCTGGAAAAGATCGGGGCGAGTGTGTTACCCTAAACGGGTGCCGGAACGCGACTTAGCAACACTGCTCATCACAATGAAACCCTCTTTGGACCCACGCGAGTGGGTTTTTTGCTGTGTCGACCGCTCGTTCCCCATCGACGAAGCTCGCGCGCTGCTGATGTTTCGCGAATCCGAGGGCATTACGATCGTTATCGAACGGCATGTCGCCGAAGAACATGACCTCGAATACACTTTTCTCGCGCGGCGTATTACGCTACGCGTCGAGTCGGATTTAGCTTCGGTCGGTTTTACGGCGGCAGTAACGACGGCGCTCGCCAAACACACGATTGCAGCCAACGTCGTGAGCGGATTCTATCACGATCATCTCTTCGTGCCGCTGGATCGCGCCGAAGAGGCGCTGCGCGTTTTGGAAGAGCTCAGCGCGCAAAGCGCTCGTCGAGTACTCTGAGCATCTCGCGCTGCCGGGCCGGAACCGACTGCGGCTGCGCCGCACTGCGCTCGGTCGTAGCGCGATCGCTGACGTCGATCACTTGGGCGATCGACTCGGTGAGCGCGTCGATGTCGTAGCCGCCCTCGAGCACGTAGGCGACTCGCCCGTTGCAGTATTCCTGTGCCGTGCGATTGATTGCCGCCGCAAGGGCTGACGCGGCGCTAACGTCCACGCCGAGGTCGCCCACTGGATCGCCGGCAACGTAGTCGAATCCGGCGCTTGCCACGATCAAGTCGGGGCGCACATAGGCAGCGGCTCGTTCCAGCAGCTCCTCCCAAATCGCGACGAAGGCTTCGGTCGCGATTCCCGAGGCGGGGAGCGGAATGTTGATCAGCGCATCGCCATCAAGCGCCGCGATCTCGTGGCCCGTGCCTGGATAGGCGGGCGAGGCATGGGTGGAGACGTAACTGAGGCCGTTACCGACGACGTCTTGCGTACCATTGCCATGATGATAATCGAAATCGACGAGCAGTACGCGGCCGCCGGATCGCGCCTGGTAAGCACGCGCCGCGATTGCGGCATTATTGAAGACACAAAAACCCATGCCGCGCTCCGACTCCGCGTGGTGTCCGGGGGGACGCACCAGCGCGAAGACCGGCGCATTGCTTTCAACCGCTGCTTGGGCTGCGGCAATCGCACCGCCCGCGGCGCGGCGCGCGACGTCGAGGGTGCGCGCGTCGACCACGACGTCGCCGGTCGAGAGGTAGCGCGGGCCGGAGAGATCCCCGATCTCCCGCTTCACCAGTTCGATATACCGTTGCGCATGCACGCGTTCGATCTCGTCATCGCCCGCGTCACTCGGACGCAGCATGTCGCCGGCAAGGCCGCGCTGCGCTAAACGCGCAGCGACCACCTCCACGCGGTCGGGGGATTCGGGGTGCCCGAGATCGCGGAGATGGTCGCCGTAGAGCGCGTCGTAGACGAGTTTCACCCTACAAAACTAGGGCTTTTTCTTGGGTGTGGCTGCGGGTGTAGGTTTACTCAGATCCGCGATCCAGCCCTGGATCTGCGCATAATCCTTCGAGCTCTTCTTGATCATCGGCAACAGCCGCTTGTATGCCTCGATCGCCTTTGCGCGCTGGTTGGTCTGCTCGTAGCACTTCGCGGCAACGTAGAGCAACTGCGGATTTTGACTTAGGAAGCCTTTGGCGTTGTTGTCGAGGACGTCGAAGATCTGCGCAGCTTCTTTGTAGTTTTTCAGTTCGAAGTCGGCTCCCGCGATACACCCCAGCAACTGCGGCGTGCGCTGCAGTTGGAAGGCCTTACTGCAGGCGTCCTTCGAATCCGCGTAATCGTGAAGATATGAATATGCCTCTCCGAGCGTTTGAAACGCGGCCGGATCAGGTTGGATCGTGGTCACGCGCTTCAGATATCCGACGGCATCTGAAAATTTCTGTTCCCCCATAGAGAGCGCCGCCAGATGGCTGAGCGCGTCGACGTTGTTGTTGTCGATCGCTAGCGCCGCCAGCCACTCCGTCTTCGCCTTGTCGAACTGCTTCTGTCCAGCGAAGTAATCGCCGTAAGCAACGTAGATTTGCGGGACCTTCGGGTACTGCGCGATGCCCTGGAGGAAGATGCCTTCGGCCACAGTGTATTTTTTTTCACCGACAAAATATGCGGCCTTGCGGACGAGGATCTGAACCTTGGCGCTGTCGTCCGGCGCGGCGACGATCGCGTCGTCGTAGGCTGCGGAAGCCTGATCGTCAACGTGCTGACGCGCGTACAGATCGGCCTTGAAGACCAGCGCCTGCACGTTCTTGGGATCGATGGCGAGTACTTTGGCAATCGTCTGCAACGCCATCGGAAGGTTATCTTGCGACGCGTACGTCTGCGCGATTTGGAAAATCGGATCCGGGTTTTTCGGATCCTTGCTTGAAGCAATCTGGAACTGCGCGCGGGCGTCATCGTATTTCTGCTCGGACGCGTAGACCGAGCCAAGCATCGAGTACGACGCCGCATCACCCTTGTTCAACACCAGGCTACGATTGGCGATGCGCTCGGCATCGGTGAAACGATTTGCCTTGAGATAGAGCTCGGTGAGTTGTTGGAGCACGCCGAGGTTACTCGGATCGAGGTTTTCGGCTTGCTCGAGATCGCTGATTGCGACATCGTCGTGATTGAGCTGATCCATCGCAAATCCGTCGAGATAGTAGACCTGCGCCGTTTTATCACCCATTTGCAACAGATGCTGCGTGAGTTGGGCCGCAAGATCCGGGCGGTTGATCCCGAGGAACTGACCGGCAAGCTGCGTCATCGCATCTTGATCGTTCGGATTCGCCTTGAGCTTGGCCTGAAGTTTGGGAATCGCCACCGACGGCGGTTCGGGCGAGGCGGTCGGCAACGCCGACGTGCTGGGCGAGGGCGACGGCGACGCCGTGCTCTTGCCGCTGCCGAACAGTCCGGCCTGTGCCGGTTGCGTGACGGCGAACGCCGCGGCGATTGCGACGATCAAAGTGAGGACGAGTGTGAAGCGTTTCAACGTGTTCGAGATCCTTAATCTATGATTTAGCGGCTTGGACGAGCTTCGTGAGCTCCGGAACGATGGCGAACGCATCGCCAACGACGAGGAGATCCGAGAACTCGGCGATCGGCGATTGTCCGTCTTTGTTGATCGCGATGATCGTACCTGAGGAACGCATGCCGACCTTGTGTTGTATCGCGCCTGAGATCCCGACCGCGATGTAGAGCGGGGGGCTGACCGTCTTGCCCGTCTGACCGATTTGCAGGCTGTACGGTACCCAACCAGCGTCAGCAGCCGCGCGCGATGCGCCCACGGCGCCCCCAAGCGCCGAAGCGAGCGGTTTGAGCAACGTTTCGAACGGTTCAGGCCCTCCCAGGCCCCGGCCGCCTGCTACAACAACGGGTGCTTCCTCCAGCGCGAGTTCTCCCGAACTCTCCTCGACGTCTTTCTCGACGACGACGCTGTAGGTCTTGCCGGCCGGCTTTTCGATTGCTTGCACGGTCGCACCGCCGCCGCCCGCGTGCGCGGCAAAGGCGTTCGGGCGAATGGTGACGATGCCGTAATCGCCGGCGCGCAACTCGCAATTGGTGATCGCGGCACCACCCATCTTGGGCATAACCGCGACGATCTTGCCGCCTTCGATCTTGAAATCGGTTGCGTCGGCGCACACACCGGCGTTCAAACGTGCGACCAATCGGCCCGCGACATCCTTGCCGGTCAGGGTGTTGGCGACGAGCACAAGCGCCGAACCGATCGTCTTGGCGGCGGCCTCGAGATAATCGATAACCGGATCGAGCAGATACGTGTCGACATCGCCGTCGTCGTTGACGTAGATCGCATCGAGCGGATAGCTCTTGAGCGTCTGCGCTAACGTCGAGGAGCCGGCACCGACGACGAGCGCGTACGCCTTGCCGCCGAGCTGGTCGGCAAGCTTACGCGCTTGCGTCGCCATTTCGAAGGTCACCTTCGGCGTTTGCGCGTTCTTGTGTTGAACGTAAACCAGAACGTTGTTCATATTAGACGAGCTTCTTCTCTTTGAGGACCGCGAAGATGGCCTGCGCGCCCGAGGGGCCGTCGGCCGCTTCGACGACTTGACCCTTGCCGCGCACCGGCGGCGGAGCGAACGAAAGCAGCTGCGTCTTCGAACCGCCTTGGCCGACCGGCTGCTCCAGACCCAAGTCGGCAACGGTCAGCGCGGCGATCGTCTTTTTCTTGGCACCCATGATCCCTTTGAGCGATGCGTACCGCGGTTCACCAAACGTGAGCGCGGTCGTTATGACGCACGGCAGCGGCGCAGTCACATCTTGATATCCCGTGTCCGTCTCGCGTTCGATCTTCAGCTTGCCATCGGCGACTTCGGCCTTGCGCGCATTGGTCACGAGCGGCGTTTGCAGATATTCGGCGAGCGCGCCCGGCGTTGCGCCGGTGGAACCATCGTCAGAGAGTCCGCCGACGATCAGCAAATCAAAGCCAATCTTCTTGAGCGCGTGGGCAATCGCATAGGAACTCGCCCACACGTCGCTCCCCTCTAGCCCGGCATCGCTAAGCAACACCGCGTCGTCGGCGCCCATCGCGAGAGCCTTGCGCAGCGTTTCCTTGAGTGCCTCGGGCGCCATGCTAAAGACCGTGACGGTCGTATCGCCGCCGGCCTTCTCTTTGAGCTGTAACGCCGCTTCGAGTGCGTATTCGTCGTAAGGGTTGAGCACCGTCTCAACGCCGGTGCGCACTAAACGCTTCGTGCTATCGTCGATCCGCTTTTCAGCATTCGGATCCGGCACAAGCTTGACCGTGACCACGATCTTCACGTGGAGAACTCGACCTCCTCAGGTACGTGGGGGAGAACCCGGCGCCATTAGGGTTGATTAGAGCTGAATCCTCTGATCCACGACTAAGGAGGTGCCGCGCATCGTCGGGGGAGGGCCGCCTGGCTCGGAGGGTAAGCCGGTTAGGCCGTAACGGCGGAGCTGGATGAGCAGCTGCTGGCCGTTGGTGAAGTCCCACTCGCCGCCAACGAAGGCTTCGCCGTAGATCCCGAGGACCGGCGTGGTCGACCAGGTGCCATTTGCGCTGTAGCGTCCGTAGCCGATCGCCGCCACCATCTTCTTGCTCCAATGATGCTGGAACGTCCCGATGGCCTGCGGATAGTTTATGCTCACAAAATCGACCGGATCGGTCGCGGAGCGATACGAGCGGTCCCACACCGAGTCGAAAACGAGGTCGTCGTTCGGCCAATGCCAGATCGCGTAGAGCGCCGCTTGCCGCTGCCAGCCGAGCGTCGCATTGGCGTCGAATTGCGGCAAGAAGTAGCCGTCTATCCAGCCTTCTTGCGATGCGTTGCTAAGTGTATTTGGCTCTATCTGTCGCCAGACGTACGCGTCGGCGTGCAGTTGCAGCCGCCCGTGCGAATAGTTGGCATAGGTGCGATAGCCTTCGCGATTGATACCAATGAGCGTGTTGTCCACGGCTTGATAGGTGGACTTGAGCCACTGCCCCGGCCACGACCACGCGACGCTCCAAACGTTCTCCGGTACGCCATAGGGCAAGATGACGTCGGCATAACGCGCATCGAAACGATAATATTCGATCCCGGCATCAGCGCCCGTCTCGAAATGATGGCTGAACTTAAAGTGCTCGTACGTCCCGGGCGATTGGGTACCGGGTTCGGCGGTAAGGCCGTCGTGATACCACGCTGCGCCTAGTTCGATCAGTACATCGTTACCGTGAAGCGGATGGAAGAGCGCGCGGATCCCAGCGATCGTCTGTACTTGATCGGCAAGGACGCTTGAGAAGAGCCGCCCTTGCGGCCCCGGATAGAGCGTTTGATCGGTGCCGAAGAACGTCGTCGTGTTGATAGAATCGCCGGAGGTCGTGATGTTTGCAACTTGCGCGGAGAAGCGGCCGTTATCGCCGCGATCGAGTACATAGGACGCCATCGCCAAGCGCGCCTGTGTGCCTTGCAACACCGGCAGCAAGGCATCGGTCAATTCGACCGTCGATTGCCCGTGCGTCGAGACGAGATCGGCGCCGAGCAAGGGCAGCGATGACGGAGAGGCGCTCCACGCGTCGACGTTCGGCGAACCGGGCCCGAGCGTTTCGGCGGTTGGCACCCCGATCGACGGATCCACGTTGGTCACTGCCGGCGGTGCGAAAACGAAGCGATCGGTCTGCGTGAGATTGACGTACCCGCCGCTGATTTTCCATGCACCGCCGTTGCTTGCAAGCGACGCTGCGTAAGGCGCGACGAACTGCGCCGATCCGCCTTCGATCCCGTCGCCTCCGCTCTGCGGGAAGTTGATCGCATAGTTTATCGGAGAGTGACCCTCATGCGGATCGAGCGGACCCTGCCAGGGCTCGCTCCAGTACATGAGGTTGTTCAAATCGCCGCCGTACGCGCCGACGAGCACTTGTGCGTCGAGCGTGACGGTGCGCATGCGATCGTTACCGTCGACAAGGTACTGCAGCATCCCGGCATTGCCCGGCGTCTCGGCCGCGCTGGTGAACCAATCATAGGGCGACATTGGTGAGAGCGGGAGCCCGTTTTCGAAGGCCGTTGCTTCAGGCGGGCTCAGTCCGGGGCCGCTCGCGCCTTGGGAGATGAAGACGTTCGCACCCTGCACGTGCAACGAAAAGCCCGGCGTCGGCGAGGGCGATGGGGAAGGGGACGGTGAGGTGGAGGGTCCGGGCGACGCGGCTTGCGCAGCCACGGCGACAGGTATTCCACACGCGACGACCATCGCCGCAAACCAAAGCGCGAGCTTCTGCACGTGTAGCGCATGGATTTAGGTCTGCGCTACGCGGGAGCCTTCGCGTTAAGGACGATTTAAAGGTGAGGCAGCATCGCGAGCCACGGGCTGAAGCGCGTCGCGCCGTCGAACTCGTTTGCTCTGAGCCTATCGTCGTGCGGCCGCTCTGCCGCCCGGAAAAAGATCGCGAACAATACCTTCATGGCAATGACCTCCGCGGAGATGCACCCTACATCTCAAATCGGTCGTTTCGCGGAAAATTCGCCGGACCTAACGGTAATATTACGCGATGCTAATATTACGCTTTCGTCTTGCGGCCGCGCTGATACTCAGGCGGCACAAACGACTCCGCGCCGAGTTCGTCCGCGGCATCCCACACCCAGCGCGGATTGCGGATGAAGCCGCGCGCGAGCGCAACGAAGTCCGCCTGCCCGGTCGAGACGATCTCTTCGGCTTGCGCGGCCTGCGTGATCATGCCGACCGAGAACGTCGTCATGCCCGTCGCCTTCTTGATTGCCTCGGAGAACGGCACTTGATAGCCGGGGCCAAGTTCGATCTGTTGATCGGGCGAGAGTCCACCACTGGAGACGTCGACGAAATCACAGCCGCGCGTTTGCAATGCTCGTACGAACTCGATGGATTGCTCGACGTCCCATCCGCCAGGCACCCAATCGCTCGCGGAGATCCGCACGCCCAGCGGTTTGTCGTGCGGCCACGCCGCGCGCACCGCCTCAAACAGTTCGAGCGGGAAGCGCAGCCGGTTTTCGAGCGGCCCGCCATACTGATCGGTGCGCTGATTCGAGAGCGGTGAAAGAAACTCGTGCGCGAGATAGCCGTGCGCGAAATGCAGCTCGATCACGTCGATGCCGAGTCGTGCAGCGCGCTCCGCGGCGGCGACAAAATCGTTACGGATCTTCTGCAGTCCTTCGCGATCGAGCGCGACGGGCGTTTGCCAATCCGAGTACGGCACTGCCGACGGCGCGACGGTTTGATAGGCGTGCTCGCCGCTTGCCGGTCCGCCGCCGTTCCATGGAGGTGTGGTCGAGCCTTTGCGTCCCGCGTGCGCAAGTTGCACGCCGATCTTGCTGTG
>Ga0302325_10033702_pt1 | contig 10490 bp, 8 predicted proteins | sample Palsa_T0_2_FD_201948 | JGI IMG/M metagenome (GOLD analysis project Ga0302325, IMG submission 201948) | Peat permafrost microbial communities from Stordalen Mire near Abisko, Sweden - Palsa_T0_2 | ecosystem: Environmental > Terrestrial > Soil > Palsa > Peat permafrost | place: Sweden: Abisko...
ATCGTGGGCGACGAACGAGATGACTTGCCCCGCCGCATGCACGCCGGCGTCGGTGCGTCCGGCGACCGTGACCTTTACCGGCTGCGCGAACAGTCGCGAGAGAGCATTTTCAAGCTCGCCCGCGACCGTGCGCAGTGCCGGTTGGAACTGGAAGCCGCAGAAGTCCGTGCCGTCGTACTCGACGACGACGCGATACGTCGCGTCTGCCAGTCGACGATCCGCCTAGTGCGCGACCGGCGTGCGCTGCGGGACTTGGCGCTTCTCGTCGAGGTCGAGAAGGTCGGCCCACGTGGTGACGTCGGTACGATCCGGCGCGACCTCGCCGCGCAGTTCGAGGAAATGCTTTTCGCCATCGCTTCCCGGGTCGGGCTTGTGGCTCAGGAACTCGGTGTTGAAGCCTTCAATTTCGGCCGGGGTCTTCTTGGCGACGAAGGGCTTCACGTAGGCCGCGATATCGTCGTCGCTCTTTGCGTTCTTCACCACGTCCAAGAACTGCTCGTGATCGAGGCCGAGGAATCCGAAGACCCCTTGATCCATCGGGCAGTTATAGTGGTATTCGCCGATGGTGCCGCCGGCTTCGGCTTTCGCTTTGTCCGTGGTGCGGGCGAGCATGACGACGCCCGCGATTTTGTCTTTGGCGCTGCGCGGATAGGAAGTAGTGAGATCCACTGGGGTGCTCCTTAAGAGTGTTGACGCCCGGGACGGTCGTACCCCGGCAGGTACCTTCGACCGCGGCCGGCTGCAACCGGTTTCGCCTGGGAGCTGAGATTAACGTCCGTTAATGCCCAAAGCAGCCCACATCGTTCACGGCCGTCACCGCATTGGCGGCCGCCGCGATCGCCTTCCCGTAGCACCCGTACGGCGGGCCCACCGCTCGGTAGGTCTGGGCCGACGCCTGACCCGTGTTTCCAACGAGGGTGTAGGCGCTGCTGATCTCGAGCGTGTCCGCTGAGGTCACGAGATTGTTGAACTGCGAGACCTCGGGAAACGAGCTTGCGAAAGGATCGAAGGCCAGCTCGCTGTCGAGCTGCGAGATGCTCGTCGCTTGCGAGAACGATCCGTCGGCGTTAAACGGCAGCGAGATATCGACGGTAAGCGGATAGCTCACGTTCATCAGTGCGTGCGTCGCGCCATAGCGGCCGCTCGTCGTCGTTGCCGTCGAGACGTGAGTCGACTGGGTCACGTTCTGCACCTCGAGGTTCGCCGTATCCGTTAGCTGCTGCGAGTTATTGAAATCGATGTGCTGGCGAATCTGCGTCTCGATGCGCCCCTGCGACGTATTGGTATAGCCGGAGATCGTGAAATCGCGTGACGATGCAACCGTTTCTTTTCCATTCGGCGCAGAACCCGGATTCGTGACGTTCTCCGTCAGGACGGGAGACGGAGCGGTCAACGTATCGGCGAGTAAACCGCCGGTCACTTGCCGGCGCCCGCGATCCAAAAACAACTCGAGCGTGCCCGTCGTCGAGAAGTAGCTGTTGGCATCGAAGACGCCGATCGCGATCTGATGCGGTTTGCCGTTGGAGAGCAGCGCCGCGAACGGCGTGAGATCGACGCGGTACGGCGTGAAGTCGAGCGTCTGTCCGCCCGGAATCGGCGTCCACAAGTACGGGTCGATGCCGCCGGTGTAGATCCACGGATGGACCGGCGCGACGCCCGCGAGCTGGCCGTCGATCGAAATGTCGGTTTCACGGAACGCGGTATTGCCGCAGGTCGAGAAATCCGGCGTGACGTCGCTCGAGAGGCACAGGTACCAGAACTCGTCACCCGATTGGCTCTGCGCGTAGACGTCGAGATAGGCGCGTTCGATATTCGCCGGCAAGCTCGTGAAGGTGACGGTCGCATTCTGCGTCGCGGTCGTCGAGAGCAACTCGCCACCGTAGCCGCCGGACATCGGAAGCACGACGTCGGGTGTCTTCGGTGCCGGGTTATCGCGGTTTGACGGATAGAACGCGAGGTCGGTGCTGCCGCTTTGGACGCCGTTGAGGCCCGGTTCGATGATGTTGAACAGCTCGACTTCGCCCGGCTGCGCCGAACGGAGCAGAGCCGTCAAATCGGTGACGTCGCGCTCGACGTGCCACGTATCGACGATGTTCGCCAGGGGTTCCGGCGTCGTCCCGAAGAGCAGGTTCGTATTCCCGAGCCACACGTCGAGCGTGCGATCGTATTGGACGCCGGGACTGATCGCGAAATCGCCCTCGAAAACGACCTTCGACCACGGAGGCGGGCAAGCCGCGGGCGGCGTGTAGGAGAAGCCTTGGGCCGCGTATGCGGCAAACTGGAAGTTCGTAAAGAGCGGAACGACGCACGGCTTCGTGCGCGGGCGCGGAACCGCCGGATCGGCCGTGAGGGTGTTCAACGAGCCGATGAGGCTCGAGCCCGGGTTCGCGCTCGGCTTCAGCGCGGCGGTATGGACCGCACGCACCGGCATCAGGCGTGAGCGGAGCATCGTGCCGATCGACGGGCGTGCGGCGAGTGCCGGCGCCGCGCTCAATCCGGCCAACAACAGCGCAAGGATCCCGCATGCAAAGCGCACGTTCGTACTCCTAATCGGGCAGGGGGGTCTTCGCGATTACGTCGCCGCGGATACGCTCCCCTCGGGACCTAAGTCAGCCTTCCGCCACTTCGCGTAGGACCGATAGGGTCTGCGCCGTGCAGCGGTTCCACGAAAACTGCGCGGCGCGCGCCGGACCGAGTGATGCGAGCGTCGCTCGCGCGGCGTCGTCGGAGACCAGGCTGCGCAGCGCCACGGCCCACGCGTCGATGCGAAACGGTTCGTCGACCCAGGCGACCGCATCGGCCGCGATTTCCGGCAGCGCGCCACCACGTGCGGCGATCACCGGCGCCGCACACGCAAGCGCCTCGAGCGTCGGAAGGCCGAAGCCCTCATAGGGCGATGGAGAGAGCGACAGCAGCGCGCCGCGATAGAGCGACGCGAGCTCGGCGTCGGAATCGGCCGTGACCACGACCGCCCCTTTCGGCAGTTTCGCAGGGCGCCGCGTCAGCACGAGCGGCGGGTCTCCCGCCGGAAACGCAGCCACATATGCTTCGAGCAGCGTAGCCGTATTTTTTCGCTCGTCGTGCGCGCCGGCGCACAGCAGGTACCGCCGCGCGATAAGTCCTGCGGGCAACGAATCCGGCGCTCCCGGCGAAAAGATCGTGGTGTCTGCCGCTTCGGGTGTGACCACCAGGCGCGCTTGGTCGACACCGAGATGACGCTCGACTTCGCGCGCCGTGAACTGCGAGGGCACGAGGATGCGTTGGGCCACCGCGGCGGTGCGCAAGAACGGACCTTGCTCCGCGGCGCGCAGCTTCTCCGAGCGCGCGGGAAAGGCGAACGGTCCGACGTCGTGCACCGTCGCAACGACCGGCGCGTCCGAATCGAAGAACGTTCCGTTCCACGGAAACCACACGACGCCGGCATCGCGCGGGACGCGATTTGCCACGCGCACCCGCGCCCCGTCGAGCACGCGCGACAGCGGACCCGATCGCGGAAACGGCCGGCGTACGACCAACGTGAACGTAAACGCCGGCTCGCGGAGTGCGCGCACGAGAATTGCCCGCGCGTAGCGGCCGATACCGCGATCGTCGTGTGCGAGGTTGTGTGCGTCGACGGCCACATGCACCGGCATCGGCTGGCCGTTCGGCGCAACCGGTACCTCAACCCACGTCAGCGAAAGGCCGGGCGTGCCTCGTCCGACTCGCAGCGTGCTGATTTCAGCGGCGATCTTCGCGTGCGTCTACATCGCGCTCGACTTCAACAAGCTCTGGGCGCTGCGCTACGGAGCCGACACCGGGACGTTCGTGCAGTGGCTCGCGGGTGAAGCGCACGGGCGCGGATCGTGGAACGGCGCGGAATACCGCCCCCATCTCCAGGTCCACGACTCGTGGGCGCTGATCGCGCTCGCCCCGCTCGTGCTCGCGTTTCCCTACGCGCAGACGTTGCTGCTCCTTCAGGTCGCGGCGATCGCGGCCGCAGGGCCCGTTCTCACGTCCTTCGCGCGCGCTTGCGGTGCCGATGCGCGCTCCGCGAGCGCGGTCGGAATCGCGTTCCTGCTCTCGCCGTTCACGCAGGGCATCGCCTACGGTAACTTCGTCGAGAACGTCTTCGTGCCGCTCGTCGCGTTTGCGGGTGCGATTGCGGCGCGGCGGCGTGCGTTCGTTCCGACGCTGATCGCCGCGCAGATCCTCCTTGGCCTCAAGGAAGATGAAGCGCTCTTCTTGCTCTGGTTCGGCATCGCGAGCGCGCTGTGGTGGGATCGCCGCATCGGCATCGCGGTCGCGCTCCTCGCCGCGCTCAACGGCGCCGGGTTCGTCGTCGCAGAGCACGTGCACGCGGTGAAGCCGTCGCTGCCGGGATACGGTTTCGCGATCGACGATCCGCGTTCGAAGATCGAGTTCTTTGCTGCGTTGCTCGCGCCGTTCGCCTTCGCTCCGCTGCGCCTCGGTCGCGCGCTGTTGCTCGGCGCGCCGCTCGCAGCCGAACTCACCTTCAACCGGCCCTGGGCCTATCAGATCGCACGCATCGGCACGCACTGGACCGCACCGCTGTGGGCCGCGACCGCCATCGGCGCCGCCTACGTCATCGCGAAGCACCCAAAGTTCGCAACGCCCGCGGTCGTTTGCGCCGCACTGTGCGCGCTCACGATCAACGACACCGCGCTCAAGATCGGGCGCTGGCCCTACGTCGTCAATCGTCCTGCCTACGACGCTGCGACGGAATTGCGCACGAGCGACGTGCGCGTCGTCATTCCCCGGCCCGCGGAAGGCGTCTACGTCGTTGCAGCGTCGAACCCGAACGTCGTCCTTGCGAAGTACCGCCGCGACGAACCCGGCTACTGTCCGGCCTACAACACGAACGCTCGCGCCTTCTTCGCATCGATCGGTATCGGTACATGGCCGGCGGGAACGACGCTCTGCGCGGGCGTTCCACGCTAGCTCTTGTCATTCAGTTAGGGGCTCGCCCTTCAGCTCACAATGACAGTGGATGTACGCTTCGGCCAGGGCTTCGAGCGTTCGGACGTCGTTTGGATCGAAGCGATCGAGTCGCGGGCTGTCGATGTCAAGAACGCCGATGACCTCGCCACGAGAGACGAGCGGGATGACAACTTCGGAATTCGAGGCGGAGTCACAGGCGATGTGGCCCGGGAACGCGTGGACGTCGGGGACGACGAGCGTTTCGCGACGTTCCCAGGCCGCGCCGCAAACTCCGGCGCCGCGCGCGATCCGCACGCAGGCCGGTTTACCTTGGAACGGACCGAGCACGAGTTCGCCGTCACGAACGAAATAGAATCCGGCCCAGTTGATATCCGCAAACGTCATGGAGATCAGCGCCGAGAGGTTTGCCGCGTTTGCGATCGCGTCGCGCTCGCCCTCAAACAGAGCGCGCGCTTGCGCAACGACCAGGTCCGCATCGATCGTCGAGCCCTGCGACACGTTATGCGGGCTGACGCTGCAACGGGAAGAGGATCACTTCGCGGATCGACTGCTGGTTGGTGAGCAGCATGACGATGCGGTCGACGCCGATGCCGATACCCGCCGTCGGGGGCATGCCGTACTCGAGCGCGCGGACGAAATCCCAATCGGGGGGCGGGACTTCGTCGTTGCCGGCTTTGCGTTCGGCGATCTGCGCCTCGAAGCGGGCGCGCTGATCGTCGGGATCGTTGAGTTCGGTGAAGGCGTTGGAGAGTTCGAAGTTCGCCCCGAATAGCTCGTAGCGATCGACGATCTCGGGGTCGCCGGCCTTGCGCTTCGCGAGCGGCGAGATGATGAGAGGGTAGTCGTAGACGAACGTCGGGTCGACCAGATGCGGCTCCACGACGCGTTCGAAGATCTTGTCGAGCGCCTGACCGTGCGTTTGCGACGCCGGCAAGCCGAGCTCCCCGAGCACGCGCGCGGCCCCGGCCGGGTCGAGCAGCGTCGCTCGATCGAAGCCACCGTGCGCCGCGATTGCGTCGAAGTATGCCATCCGCTTGAAGGGCCGCGCGAACGAGATGTGCTTGTCGCCGTAGGCGATCTCCGTCGTCCCGCAGACGGCCGTCACGAGATGCGCGAACAGCTCCTCGTTGAACTCCATCATCTCGTGCACGGACCAGTAGGCCGCGTACAACTCGAGCATGGTGAACTCGGGGTTGTGCGTGGTATCGATGCCTTCGTTGCGGAAGATGCGCCCGATCTCGTAGACGCGCTCGAGGCCGCCGACGACCAGGCGCTTCAAATTCAGCTCGGTCGCAATGCGCAGATCGAGGTCGATGTCGAGCGCGTTATGGTGCGTGCGAAACGGACGCGCGGCCGCGCCGCCGGCCACGTGCAGCATCGTCGGCGTCTCGTTTTCGATGAAGCCCTTCGCGTCGCAAAAGCGCCGCATCTCGGAAACGATCTTCGAGCGCGCGAGGAAAATCGCGCGCACGTGCTCGTTCATCATCAGGTCGACGTAGCGCTGACGGTAGCGCTTCTCGACGTCCTGGAGGCCATGCCACTTATCGGGCAGCGGCACGAGCGACTTCGCCAGCGGCGCGAACGACAGCACGCGCAGGGTCAGCTCGCCCGTCTTCGAGCGAAACATCGTGCCCGTCGCGCCGACGATATCGCCGAGATCCAGCAGCCCGAAGAGTGCGAATGCGTCTTCGCCGATCGCGTCCTTGCGCACGTAGAGCTGCAGCCGGCCGCTGCGATCCCACACGTCCGCAAAGATCGCGCCTTTGCCCATCGTTCGCACGCTCATCAGCCGGCCCGCAACGGCGACCGATTCGGACGGCGTTTGGCCCTCCGGCGTTAGGCCCGCATAGCGTTCCGCAAGCTCCGCGGCGTGAGCGGTAACGGCATAGCGCGTCGCCGCGAACGGGTCCGCACCACGCTCGCGCAAGCTCTCGAGGTTTGCCCTGCGAGCGCCGCGCAATTCGGCTTCGCGCCGTCCGAGGTCCGCCTCCGCGCCGTGAGCTTCGCTCTCGACGCCGGCCTCGCCGAGCGCCGGAGCGTCGCCCGTCACGATGCTTTTTTCGCGGCCTTTTTCTTGTTGGAGCCGATCGCTTCGATCTTGTAGGCGGCCATGCCGCGCGGCGTTTTGACGTCGACGGTCTCGCCCTTCTTCTTGCCCATCAGCGCAGCGCCCAGCGGCGACTCGTTGGAGAGGCGCTTGTTGACCGGATCCGCTTCGGTCGATCCGACGATCGTGAACTCGTGCGTAAGGCCGGTCTTGACTTCTTTGACGTGCACGGTCGCGCCGAGATGCACTTCGCTCTGATCGTATTCCGACGCATCGATGATGCGGGCGTTGCGAAGCATGCCTTCGACTTTGAGAATGCGGCCCTCAACGAACGCTTGCTCTTGCTTCGCGTCCTCGTACTCCGCATTTTCGGAGATGTCGCCGAACTCTTTGGCTTGCCGGATGCGTTCGTTGACCTCGCGGCGATGCACCGTCTTGAGGTCGTCCAGCTCTTCCTCGAGCTTCTGAAGACCTTCCTTGGTGAGCACCAGCTCTTTATCGTTCACAAATTTTCCCTTTAAGATCGGGGCGGCGAAGGCCCCCCGATTCCCCCCGGGCCCGGACTCCCGGGCCCACGGTCAGGCGGTACGAAAATGACGTGAGGGGTGCCCACGCCGACTCGGCTGGTTCGCCCCTGACTCCCGCTCGGACCTGCAGGGCGCACCGGATCTTAACGCGGGTCTTTGAACCAGCCGCTGGGCTCGACGGCGAGATTGACGTTGATTTGTTTGACTTCGGTGTAGGCATCGTAGCCGTAGGTGCCGAGTTCGCGGCCGATGCCGGACTGTTTGTAGCCGCCCCAGGGGGCTTCGTTGTAGGTGGGGTGGTAGGCGTTGATCCAGGTGATGCCGGCGCGCAGTTTGCGGATGACGCGATGCGCGCGGGCGGCGTCGCTCGTGAAGACGGCGCCGGCGAGGCCGTAGGGTGAATCGTTGGCGAGCGCGATCGCTTCGGCTTCGTCGGCGAACGTCTGCACGGCGAGAACCGGACCGAAGATCTCCTCACGTACGATTCGCATCTGCGGCGTCGTATCGGTGAAGATCGTCGGCACGATGAAGTTGCCGCGTTCGCCGAGTTGACCCGCGGGCCGCGTGCCGCCGCATGCGAGCGTGGCACCCTCGTCGCGGCCGATGGCGATGTAGCCTTCGACGCGGTCGCGCTGGCGCGCGCTCACGAGCGGTCCCATCTCGGTTTCGGAAGCGAAGCCGTCGCCCACGACGATCTTGCCCGAACGGCGCACGAGTTCGGCAACGACGTCGCCCGCGATATCGCGCTGCAAGAGCAGACGCGAACCGGCCGAACATACTTGGCCCGCGTTCGCGTAGATGCCGAACAGCGCGTAGTCGATCGCCGTCGCGCGATCGGCGTCGGCGAAGACGATGTTGGGCGACTTGCCGCCCAGCTCCAGCGAGATCTTCTTCACGTTGCAGGCTGCGGCGCGCATGATCGCTTGCCCAGTCGGTACGCTGCCGGTGAAGGCGATCTTGTCGACGAGCATGCTCTCGGCGAGCGCCGCGCCGACGACGGGGCCGGCACCGGGCAACACGCTCAAGACGCCTGCCGGTAACCCAACCCCGGTCGCGATCTTCGCGAGCCAGAGCGCCGAGAGGGGGGTGTATTCCGAGGGCTTTAGGATGCAGACATTGCCCGCCGCGAGCGCCGGCGCCAGCTTCCAAGTCGCCATCAGCAGCGGGTAATTCCAGGGCACGATCTGGCCGCAGACGCCGATCGGTTCGCGCACCGTGAAGCTCTGCGACGGCGCGGGCACGTCGTAGGTTTGGCCATGCGGTTTCGTCGCGAGGCCCGCATAGTAGCGAAAGCAATTGGCGGCGTCCGCGACGTCGTATTCCGCCTCGCGCAGCGGCTTGCCGCAGCTCAGCGTCTCCATCGCGGCAAGTTCCGCGCCGTTCGCGTCGATCTCGTCGGCGATGCGCAGGAGCAGTCGCGCACGATCGTGCGCGGTCGTGTCGGGCCACGGGCCCGAGTCGAACGCTTCGCGTGCGATGGCGATCGCCCGCGCCGCATCGGCCGCAGTGGCCTCGGCCACGCGAGCGTAGACTTCGTCCGTCGCGGGATCGATCAGCTCGCGGGAGCCGCCGTCGGACGCGGCGGCAAACGTTCCGCCGAGAAAGAGCGCCGCGTCGCCGCTCGAGGTGCGTTCGAGGTGACGCAGCGACGCGTGGCGTTGGGTGGTTGGCCGTTCGGCCTGCAGCATGTTCTATCGACTCCTATTGTCGTTCGGGTTATGCGGAGAGCGCAACGCGGTTGCGCGTAAATGCTTCGAGTGAGTCCGTAAGCGCCGCGAAGAGCGTATCTGCCTGAGCCGGCTCGATCGTCAGCGGCGGTTCGACGCGAACCGTCCGTGCGTTGATCAACGTCCCCGCGACGAGGATTCCGCGATCGAACAGTGCCTTCGAGATCGCAAATCCCGTCGCATCGTCGGCGAACTCGAGCGCCATCAGCAGCCCCTTGCCGCGCACGTCGAGCACGACGTTACGATGATCGCGCACCGCGCGCTCGAGCCCTTCGAGCATGTAGCCGCCCATCATCGTCGCTCGCTCCGAGAGCCGCTCCTCGATGATCACGTCGATCGTGGCAAGCGCCGCCGCGCAGGCGAGCGGATTGCCGCCGAACGTCGTCGTGTGCAAGAACGGGTTACTGAAGAGCTTCGAAAATACTGCCTCGGTCGCGACCGTGGCTCCGATCGGCATCACGCCGCCGCCGAGCGCCTTGGCTAAACACAGGATGTCCGGTGCGACGTTCCAGTGCTCGCACGCGAACATTCTTCCGGTGCGCCCCATCCCGGTCTGGACTTCATCGAAAATCAGCAGCGCCCCGAATTCGTCGCAGATCCTGCGCACCGCCGGCAAGTAGTCGTCGTGCGGAACGTTGACGCCACCCTCGCCCTGAATCGGCTCGAGCAGCACCGCACCGACGTCTTCGCCGGTCATCCGGCATGAGGCCATGATGTCTTCGAGCGCGAGGATATCGTTGAAGGGCACGTGCTTGAAGCCCGGGAGCATCGCGCCGAACGGCACGCGAAACGTGGATTTTCCGCTCGCCGAGAGCGAGCCGAAGCTCTTCCCGTGAAAGCCTTTCGTCGCCACGACGATCGTCGGCTTCTTCGGATCGTAGGTGCGCGCGAGTTTCAGCGCGGCTTCGACCGATTCGGTTCCACTGTTACTGAAGAACGAATACTTCAGATCGCCCGGTGTCAGCAGCGCGAGCGTTTTCGCGAGCATGGCGCGCAGCGGATCCAGGAGATCCTGGCTGTGCAGTGCCTGGCGGTCGAGCTGGGCGCGGACCGCGCTCACCACCTTGGGGTGACGGTGTCCGACGTTGAAGATCCCAAAGCCGCCCAAACAGTCGATGTATTCGCGGCCGTTCACGTCGGTAAAGACGTTGCCGCTATCGCTCCACTCGACGGCGGCGTCGAGCGTTCCCTTCGCTCCCCCCTTTTTATATTCGAGGAAACCGGGATTGACATGGTCGCGAAACCCATCGA
>Ga0302325_10033705_pt1 | contig 10490 bp, 12 predicted proteins | sample Palsa_T0_2_FD_201948 | JGI IMG/M metagenome (GOLD analysis project Ga0302325, IMG submission 201948) | Peat permafrost microbial communities from Stordalen Mire near Abisko, Sweden - Palsa_T0_2 | ecosystem: Environmental > Terrestrial > Soil > Palsa > Peat permafrost | place: Sweden: Abisko...
CGGGCCAGACCGGTTGAACGTATACTACTACGCCACGGCAGCACCTAGCACCAACTGTAACAACATCGGCGTGCAATTCGCCGCCTTCGCCGAGAATCCCCAAATCGTCAACACCGACGGGGTATACTCTCAATTCGACCCCACGATCTACAAGACTCAACCGGCAGAGCTGACCGGCACCACGACGGCGGTCAGCTACGGCGTGTACACCTTCAGCGAAGAGTACGTCTCCATCTACGGCAGCACCTCACTCTTCGGATCCTTCTACCTCGTCATCGACCACCGCGGCTACCTTTTCGCACAAGCTACCGGCACCTATACCTTTAGCACGCAATCCGTAGACGACCTCTTCTTGCTCTGGATCGGGCCCAACGCATTGTCAGGCTGGACGCGCCCGAATGCGAATCTCGAAGGGAATTTGTCTAATCAGCAGGTAACGTTCACGATTGATCTGGTCGCGGGGGAGTATTATCCGCTTAGGTTCATGTGGGTGAATGGGGATGGGCCAGGGAATTTTGAATTTTCGATTACGGCGCCGGATGGCACGATTGTGCTGGATGCGGATACTGTGGCTAGTCCGTATATTGTGCAGTTTTCTTGTGATGGGACGACTGCGCCCGCATATCCGGCTTGGGGAAGTGAGACTTGAGCGCTGATGGGACGGACTGAAGGGATGAGAAAACACTATGAAATGAAATTTGCTTCTTGGGGGGAGTTCTGTAGACTAGATGGGTTTAAAAACTTCTAGGGTTTCAGATTGAACTTAACTATTTTGTAATTGTGAGAGAAGGCGGAAGCTTCGCAGTTACTACTGAGGACTGGCCGTGACGGGTGTGTTGTGGGATACGGGTCATCTACGCCTCTGTTCTTGACGGGAATTTAGTCATTCGTACTTTAGGGGTTTTTTTAAATCCAATCCAAGAATTACTAAAACTAATCCAAAACACGTCTAAACTACAGAACGCGCACTCACTCATAACACCTGCCTTTGCGCAAGCTGTTAAAAAAGAGGGTAGAGTTTTGGATAGCTAGCGCAGCGGGCTAGGGAACGCAGGTTGCCATGGACTCCTCCCGGAGCTTGCGTAAGGGCAGGATAGCCTCCGAAGTGGACGCTTACCCTTAAATTTTTGAGGTTCTCGTGAAGGTAAGCCAAGGCAGACAAGTTCGTGCCCCTGGACCTGAGTGCGGCGTTCTGGTTGGTTAGAAGTGCTTTGGATTAGATTTAAAAGACCCCTACTTTAGAGGCTGCCCCTTGAGCATTGGAGCATCGCGCCCAGGTTAATTAGAAAACTTCATCCTGAGTATAGATTATAGGACCACGAGAGAAGAGGAAAGCGATGTCGAAATGGAGTAGATGTCGCAATGAGCAAGCTGGTTTTGGACAGGGACTCAAGTGAGGGACATGGGGGACGTGGGTCATCACGTGGCACTTCTCTTCGAGGGTCCACTCCAGCCCAGCTTCCAACTCAATGCCCGTCTTGTTCTTATTCTTGACTTCTCTTCTCATAGAATTATCATTTCGATTTTCAATCTCTTCATATCAATATCATCATCGCAGAAATTTATATATGCTATTCTTCTGTCTTTCCCAGATCACGTACTGCCATAAGAATATTTCTCTCCGCTTCACTCCTAAAAGTATTAGTGCAAAGACAAGAATCCCCATTCTTTAACCGGTGGCAAGTCTGCAAATGCCTCCCCATCTATAAGGCCATAAATGATAGCATCTCCGACTATATACCAGCCACCTTCAGTGCGTGGTCGAAGGACGACCGGCACGCTGCAGCCCAAGAGAATGGCAATGCTATCTCCAACCTTGGCTCCCTCGACCGTCCAACCGAGGTATCCTTTTTGCGTCACTGATAATCTCATCCACAATTGCAGTATCTCAGCTGAGCTCGCCACATCCACACCCCCTTTCACCTAACCTTCGCTCCGTGGAGGTTCAACGAATCAACCGTAACGATCTAGTGCTGGGTACAAATAATCATACTAGATATAGTATTATCCTACGACAAAAACCTAATCGCGACTCAAATTTGTAACTATCCAAGAACAATTTCCTTCCAAATTAACCCAGGTTTTTTTAAGTAGTTGACTGATTCTGTCCAAATAGTTCCAATACCAAGCCTTTCAGCAATTCCCTCTGACCAACCTATAAGCATAATATTCAGCTTACCTTCTTCAAACTTGCGCTTCTTCTGTATCGGGTTTCCTATACCGTCATGGCGATCGTTCATATTCTTCTTCCACATATATTCCATATCGATATGACGTTCTGCACTGTATTTGGAGAGCAATATTATTTCGAATAGCCGGTCTGTCTGGAGATTTTCAGACGGCGTGTCTAATAGGATGGAACCGCATATATCACGGTCGCCATCGTAGAGTTCCAAATTCTCGACATTATCATGGATCTTGAAGTCGAGTGCAGCGACCATAGTCCAGAATTGGAGATAGCCACTCTTTTTCGCTATGCTTTCGTTGTATAAAGGCCCCTCTGAAAGTCGAAAGGGGGTTGCCTCAGCAGTTCTCTTATGCTTGAAAATTTGCCATTGTATCCACGCCGAAAAATATTCTTCTTCGTCGTCAGAATCAAACTCCTGGTCAGGATTGGCATTGCTCCAATCCAATTTGAACGATCTTGGGATCTGAACAATTGACTCTGGATTCGTTCCACGATGATGCCATAGGATCCAGGTCCCATAATCAGACCACGCAAGGAAATCATCTGCCGGACCCAATCTTGGCTCATCAACCTAGCCACACCAAGTTCAACTTGGGAACCCTTCTCTGCGTTGCTGCTTGCGGTAAGGAAGTTCGAAGAGCAAAAAGAAATCAAGTAAACGTGTGATTGATCCCATGGCCACGGTCTACTTGACAGATTCTGCGTACACATTCAAAACTCCAGCAAATGCATTCAAGACGTCGGCCTCATAGGTGAGGCGTCTCTCAAAATATTCCATTAAGGTTAACATGTGCAAAAATCCGAAATCCTCTTGAAAGTCGAATTTCTGAAAATTTCGCCGGTGTGGATGGAGCTCGTAGCCAACACCTACGTAGCTGAAGTCCACATCGTTAAGAGGCAAGACACTAGATTGCAGAAATTGTGGCTTGCGTTCTGCGGTGATGTCTTCCCGCCAAGTTCCTTTGCGGCAAGAAAATATAGCCTGGCCGCCGAGAAAAATGAGGCACTTAGGTGACAGAAACCATTCTTGGAATCTAGATATAGAGTTAGCTCTGCCACTACCAAAGGATTCCAATACATGACATACGTCCAACCGCGCGTCTGCCATGGCGACTTAGTCATCAATAGTTCCATATCATCGATAAGTGCGAGTTTCTTGCCTGACCCCAAGTTCAGTATGCGTTGCGATCGACTTCGTGAGCCCGCTCGTACGCCAGAAAGACCAGATGTTGCATTATTTCCAATTCCAGCGACAAGAGTAAGCGTTGACCCATTGTAAACAATAGGCATGCTCTCAATATTTTTCTCTTTGTTCTCGGTGTCATCTTGAACAATGCACAAGCTATCAATCCACAGATAACGCTCTCCAAGTTCTGTAGTGATCGTTATCGCATCAAGTATCGTAGCAGGTAGCAGGTGTAGGACACAATCTAGTCCCCGAGGCTGCATCAGCCAGGAAATATTCTCGTTAACGGCTACAAATGAATTCTCGCCGTTGCTCCCCCAAACATAACTCAATGCCACATACCGACATGGCATAATAGGTGTGACGATACACATGGCTTTCACATCAATTACCCGAAATGATGAAGAGAGAAGCTGAGCGGCTTGTTCCGAAGAAAGATCTGTACAACAGTCCTTGTGCGACTTCCTACAACTTCGAATCCACTTCCTCAACTGCAGTTTGTCGACCCGATCAGGAAGTTCTCTTGTCCAAAGCCTTTTCTCGGAACTGGATATATTAACAGGCGCAATGATACTCCTAACGAATTCTCGCTTTGATTCTATTTTAAAGTGGAAGAGGCCATCCCGCAAATCACTATTCGCTGAGGATAGTATCTCCATATATGCCGTATAGAGGTTTCCGCCAGATTGGTGCCTGTTGAAGTTGTGGGGGGCGTATCGCCACCTTAGTTGGTATGCCCCAGTCGGATCTGGAATATTCCCCTCAGTTGAGTATTGCTCGTGGACAGCTGCAAGTATCATCTGACAGAAGGAACAATGTGAGGCGTCTTGCAAATCCCGAACAGTCCCTGTCGCAATTTGACATTTCGTGCTCTTGCCGACCGCGTTGAACGCAAAAGTTCCAAAGTCGGCCTGCTCTTCTTCGGACAGCCTATGATCGAGGAAGGCATTTTCAAATGGCAGGAGACCGCATCGTTCACATAGGTTTAGCTGTGCCGAGTGTTCTGCTTGAGGGCTTTGCGTATCCGATCTGGGCGTACGAAGTCCACGAAGCCATCGAAAGGATGAGCGAAGACGAGACATTGAATTTTGATTTGGCCATTTTGATACAGCAGGAAGGAGGAACCGTGGAACAATCAAGCTGCAGCTGAACTCGGAACTTGCAGGTGAATTTGGCGGCGGTAGGCACTACGCCCAAAATATCACTCGCTTATCCCGAGAGAAGCCCTCCTTGTCTTATAATAACGGAAATAAGGGTCTTAAGCCTACATCACAACACATATTTACACAAGGCTATCCCTTCGTCTGGTGAGACATGCCTACGCCAGGCATCACAGCAAAAATCGTCAGGCAGACACGTACTACTTAGCTGTGGATGCCTGGCGTAGGCATGTCTCACCAGACGAAGGGATACTGTATATCGATAGTTGATTGTTGTTATTAAAGTGGAACTCTAAAGGAGTTGAAGTCCGACTTCGTCTGCCTAATTGGGACTAGTCTACAATTACACGTGATTACACGTGATGATATCACGTGATCAGACACACAATATAACTACAGATCCTCTGTATGGACAATATAGGTGTCTCGATTACTTAGCCTCAAGTGGCGCTTAATAAGAGCTTAAATAGTTTGTCTCTAGTCTTAGAGTGACTAATAAAAGTAGCTATAAACTCTTCCCGAAGCTTGTGTAAGGGCAAGATAGCCTCCGGAGTAAATGCTTACTTATACATTTAATATTCTTGTAAGTTTTTAGTCATCTTATAGCCCTTGGACCTAAGTATAGCGTGTAGTTGGCTAGAAGTGCTTTAGATTATAATTTGGATTAAATTTAGCATTTTTTAGATTAGATTTAAAAAAACCCCTTTTTAATTATAATTTACAACTTTTAATATTATATATTATTGCACGGGACACTCGATATTACGATACCTCGGAGTATCGTTAGAAATTTAGGCTAAAAATAGTATCGTTATGCGGAGGTTTTGCTATATATAAGTAGCTTACCTCCTTCTTCCCTCACCCTCTTCTTCTTTCTTTAGCTTTAGATCTTCGCAATAAAGGCCCTTCGTACGAGAGCAGGTTGTAAATCCCTTCCATACCCGTGAAGCGTATCCTGGAGACTCTTGTAGGCGTCACAGGAACAAGCATGCGTTCACTAGGGGTGTGCGTTGAGTGTGGATTTCGGTTATCACCTAACCGAGATCCAGTTTTTCACAATCTGTCACCATGTGAAATACTTTTCAATTGGGAAGTCTCTTTGCTGAACCAAAGATGCCAATTGAAATCCGAACGAAGGCCGACTTTGAAGAGGTGAGGTTTGATCAGAGTAAGAAAAGTTCATGATCGTCACGAGTCGGGTTATTATTAGCATGTTTCACGGCAGGGAGTAAATTTGGATCCCATAGGAGCCGAAGACCCAGGTACCAGGTAGGCTATGCCGCTACAGGCAATAAGCTCCCACGTCCAATGCTTAAATAGGGGACCGAAGCATTTCAGGGCTTCTAGAAGGCTTTGAAGCGAGCGCCGGATGCCGCTCTCCAACTTGACAATTTTGATTTCTACGCCGTCCATACGGTAACTGTGTAGCACATTGCCCAACTACGCTGGCGCTCGTGGCTTCCCCGAAATTTTGACTTCACAGACAGCCAGAAGCAATTCTGACTTGGAGTCTTGAGCGGTAATTAAACGTTTTTTCAGCGCATCAGATGACGGGAATCGCTGCGCGCTCGAGCCAGCGGCAACGTGGAAGACGGCGGAGATCATACTGTGAATCATTGAATCTCCCCTCACCGCCATCGACATTTCCGAGTCGGACGTCTGTCGACCGCATTCTAGCTCCATGGTCCATGAATGCAGTCCAGGAATGCGGAATGCGGCTGGCTACCAAGCTCGGTCGACCTGCCGAGATGCCCATTCCAGGGATGAGAGGGAGAGGAGAGTCCGTCCCTGGGGCATGGACCTACGTTGCCTCGTCTAGGCCCGCAATACTGCAGAGCCCGCGTTTAAGCATTGCCAGATCTTCTGGACTTCTGGAGCCTCTCTTGAACCCACATGTGCCCTCGGGAGTTGCTCGTTGGCCAGCGCCGAGTGGTATCCGTCTATCGATGATTCGATATCCAAGAGGGAAGGATGGACACCTACTTCGTATCAATTTCGTACATATTGCAGTTTGAGACAACTTCGGTACCGCCCGGTGAAGTCCCGCCTCGTCAGCCGCATGGTTTGATCTCCTGCTTGTCGTAGCCCCGAATCCATTTCCCATAGTCCAGTAGTGACAAGCAGAGGCCTGTCGTGGGACCCTCGTGTTGTCCAGCTGATCAGAAACGCCCTCAGGGCAGGGTCGGGCAGTGGCCGCACAGAGCATCCGGTACTGGGCAGAGGCCGCAGAGCAGCTAGAGCACGGTAGTATTAGCAATAGAATCGATGTACCATGACTCCTTCCGACGGTACCTGCTTGGAGAATCACACAGTCACACCGCCTCGCTGTTGCGACGTCGTTTGAACGTCGTTTGCTCCCAGGGACCCCCACGGCGACGGTGCTCTTGGGACTCTGGGAGCGGCCCTCGGGGGCGCAACCCTAGATGCATTGATAGCCCAGTCTAATTCCCGGCACTGTGAACCTTGTCCCGGCGCTCCAATAGTGTAAATAGTGGGCTCCAGCGGGCGAGACTACGTTGTACAGTATGCATGGCGGCACGGACTTCCAGAAGCTAACCTGTTCCTCTGTGCGGGCCCTGTCCTGCTGTGTAATCTCGAAGGCGTTATCTGACGGACGGCCAAAAAAATTTCGTAGAAAAGGTGGTACCGCACGCAGCCTTCTGCTCTGCTCCCCCCCCTCGGAACCGTCACTCCACCAGCAAATACCACATCACATTGTTCTTTCGCCCAGCAGCAAATCTCCTTGGTTTGCGTGGTCTCTGATTCTCTACTCCTCTTTCGGAAAAGTCCTTCGCATCTTCGCGTGCGGTGTTCTTTAGAGGTTTGCTTTTTGCACTCATTCCAGCCTCGCGTGACGGATACACGGATACGAAGTCGGTGGCCATTTCTTACCAAACCTGACATCGGGCGACAATTTTTCAGGGTCACTGCTCCATAGAAATACCTGCGACTTCGCACCGGAAAGCTTCAGTTCGCAGCCGCACTTCATACATATTTCTGATTTCTTCGTTCAGCGTTCGCAGCTAGATTTGTTTTCTTGTTTTAGAATAGAAAGACATAATTGCGAAGCTAATAGGAAGACCAAGAGCTGGGATTTCTTCTGTTTTCAAATTCTCCACTATTTAATTCGACCCTTCGGCCCCAAAGGATTTCATACCTATACCTCCCAGAGTTAGATTATATACCTCTCAGCTTCACAGCGTTACATCTCTCAGCACACAAAAGCAGCTTCTTTTGGAATTCTTCGAGATATCCTCTGCAAAGCCTACCCTACGTCATTTTTAGGTTCGTATACCCTTTGACCATGTTCTCTACAGCTTTGCAATTGGGGCACAAGGGCTAACTGTTTAGCAGATTCGCAAATCTCTAGTTCCCTATTGAAAACTCAAAAAGAGAGCGCCCTTTCTTGAACATATACACAAAAGCAAACAGAAAGAAACTTAGAAGATATCGAAAGATTTAGACAGACAGACAAAAGTGAATTGGGTGTGAGTTGGGATTTTTTTGGATATAAATAAGGGTCGATAATCTTCGTCTGCCGAGCTCCTTCCTTCTACAACATTTCTTCAAATCCTACGATCTCTTTCCAACAAACACAAACAACTACACACCATCCTTTGCACATACACATACACATACTTCATTCATCATGCTTGCTCGATCCTTCGTTCGTGCTACCAGAGTAGCTGCACCCATCGCCCACGCTTCCTTGCCAAAGGTTGCTCGTGCTGGTTTCACAGCTTCCACCAGACGATGCACCCCGCCTGAGGTCATTGCCGAGAAGGAGGTTCCTCAGTCTTCCTACTCGGGTGGCGAAGTTCAGCGATCCACTATTATTGTTGGTGAGGATGCAGCCAGCGGAAAGGTCGCCCCTTTGACCCAGAGCATCTACAACACTATGCCAAAGACCATGCAAAGCCTCAGCTTGATGGGCAAGACCGTTGTTGTTACTGGGTACGTGCATTTTTCCTGACATTAAAATCGAACATAAAGTAGCTAAATTATTTTCACAGCGGTGCTCGTGGCTTGGGAAATTCCATTGCTCGTGCCTGTATTGAGGCCGGTGCAAAGAACATGATCTTGTTCGATGCAAACCAAGAGCTTGGTGACGAATCTGCTGCCGAACTTCACGAGTTGACTGGCTCCACGATCCCCATTGAGTTCCTGAAGGTCGATGTCCGTGATGCTGGAGCTGTTGAGAGCGGCATGAAGGCCGTCCTGGAGAAGTACGGTGCACCTGATGTTCTCATCAACTCTGCTGGTATCGCCGAGTAAGTTTCCCCATCTCAATGAGGTCTAGATCCATTTTCTGTATCTTCACTCTGCGTGGTATTTTCCAAAATATGTCATAGGTGAAAAGTGCAAATGGACCTAAACTTTTGCTAACAATTTCACAGCTCTAACATCCCCGCTGAGACCTACGATCTTGAAATGTGGCGTCGTTTGATCGATATCAACTTGACTGGTTCATTCATGGTGTCCCAGGCGGTTGGCCGTGCCCTCATGGCCGAGAACAAGCCAGGATCCATCATCTTGGTTGCCTCCATGTCTGGCTCCATTGTCAACTATCCCCAGGAGCAGTCGTGCTACAATGCCTCCAAGGCCGGTGTCATCCAGCTGGGCAAGTCTCTTGCGGCTGAGTGGGCTAAGTATGGCATTCGTGTTAACTGCATCTCTCCTGGTAAGTTCTCACTTTACCTTCCCATCACTAGCTTCTTGTCTAACAATTTGCAGGTTACATGGACACTGCATTGAACAACGTTCCTGCCCTCGACGCCCAAAAGAAAATCTGGAAATCTTTGACCCCCCAGAAGCGCCTCGGCGCCGTCAACGACCTCAACGGTCTCGCTGTCCTCCTCGCCTCCGACGCCTCCGCCTTCATGACTGGCTCAAACGTCATCATCGACGGCGGCTACACGCTCTATTGATCGCTATTGAGGTTTCTCGCAGATGGATGGATACCCCCATAACAGTTCAGCCGTTAGAACTTCTTTTCTTGAAATGATATTCTAATGACTATGATGATGGACGAAAATTTCGCATCATCCTGTAACTTTACGGACAAGGACAACTCGGTTCTCTCTTTCTTTGATTAAGATATCCTCGGTACGGTTGATAGGGTTTAGCGGGCGGCGTTGTCACAGATGGATTACTGTTCCCTATTTTTCGGATTTGAATTCTGGTTTGGGGTTTTTGAATTTGGATCTTTTGCGCTTCGTTTTTACAAGGCACGAGGGCGACCTGGTGCGGTTTTAGAAGTTGTTTAAGGGCTGAGCAGGAAGAAGACCTTGAAATGGAGGCTTTTTCAGACCCAATACCCTGTCTCGCGGTGATGAGATCTGTGATGTTACGAGCTTCGTAGTTGATTTGCACCTTCCCCTGAAGCACAACTCTAGAGCAGCACATCCGCTCCGACTCACCACCCCAAAACACCATTCAACCCCAAACCCCCCATCGTCTCCCCCAAAAAAAATTAACTAATTCAGCATCGTAAACCTTCTTTCAACCTCGCCTACCTCACCCCACCCCATCCCACCAGCCCTAATTCCCAAATCAAAATCAGCTGAGCTCACCAGCTGACCCGACCGGGAGCCACGTTTGATCGAGCCCCTGAAAACCCTCCACTGTAAGCGCCAGCCACAAATCGGCTTCGGCTTCGGCAAGCTGCGGTCCAAAAGCCTAAAAAAAAAAGAGGAGTCAGGAGTCAGGAGTGCCCCCACCACACGGAGGACCCCCACATATCACCACCCACGCGGACGGTCAAGATTTTGAGACCACATAACAAAGAAAGTGTCGCAGAATGAGCATGGCGAGGGGCGGTATATATTACACAATTAAGCATTGTGCAATAGTGGTTCCACTTTTGCGACAGAAAGAAAGAAAAAAATTAAAATTGTGTGGTTGATGTTTATTAAGCACTGCTACTGTAGACTCTTGATTGTTAAGAGAAGGGAAG
>Ga0302325_10033707_pt1 | contig 10489 bp, 11 predicted proteins | sample Palsa_T0_2_FD_201948 | JGI IMG/M metagenome (GOLD analysis project Ga0302325, IMG submission 201948) | Peat permafrost microbial communities from Stordalen Mire near Abisko, Sweden - Palsa_T0_2 | ecosystem: Environmental > Terrestrial > Soil > Palsa > Peat permafrost | place: Sweden: Abisko...
GGTCCTGCTGACCGCCGAGATGGCCGCGAGCGATCTCTCTATCGATGAGAACAGGTTCGCTTCCCGCGCTGATCCAGTCAGGTGAGCAGCGTGAACCCTAGCACTTTTGCGGTATCGGCGGCCCGCGATACCGAGCTTGGGCGTGCGACCAAGGAGCGCGCAAGCGTTCACATTTGCGGCAAAATATTGACGGGTCTGCAATCCCGAGAACAATGTTATAGTCGGGGGCTCGCTCCAGCGAAGTTCTAGGGCGGGACGAATTCGAGGGGCGAATGTCGGAACAGGTTTTTGGGGAGGCGCAGCCATTCGACGACCCGGTGCGGATCAGCGGCCGGGTGAAATGGTTTGATGCGGGCAAGGGTTACGGGTTTGTCGTGCCGGACGATCCGAGCCAGACAGGATCGAGGGACGTGCTGCTGCACGTCACCTCGCTGCGTAACATGGGGCGCGAGCAGGCGCTCGAAGGCTCGGTCATCGTCTGCGACGTGGTGAAACGGCCGAAGGGCTGGCAGGTCTCCGACATCGTCGATCTCGATGAGACGTCGGCGGCGCCGGCGCCCGAGCGGCCGCGACGTCCGTTCGACGACAGCGGCGGCGGCCATGGTTTCCGGCGCGAGCGGGGCGGCGACGACGGCCGCCATCGCGGCGGCGGCGGCATGGGCGGCGGGGGCGGCAACCGGTTCGAGACCGTGCGCGCCCAGCGGCGTCCGGCGGCGCCGCGCGGACCGCTGGAACGGGCGAAGGTCAAGTGGTTCAATCGCACCAAGGGCTACGGCTTCGTGGTCCGCGACGGCGAGCCGGGCGACATCTTCGTCCACATCGAGACCCTGCGCCGCAGCGGCCTCGAAGACCTGCAGCCGGGCGCCGACGTGATGGTCCGCTTCGCCGAAGGCCCGAAGGGCTTGGTGGTGGCGGAGATCGAAGTCGATCGGCTATAGCGCGAAGGTCCGGCGTTCCGTCCGGCGACGGTCGGAGGCGCGGCGTTCGATGAAGGGGCTTTGGTCGCCGCTCGCGGCGCTGCTGGCCGCGTGGCTGCTGGCCTCGCCGGCGCTCGCGGCGATCCCGGTCTATGGCGTGGACGTGGTCCACGCCTATCCGCATGATCCCGGCGCCTTCACCGAGGGGCTCTTCTACGAGGGCGGCTTTCTCTACGAGAGCACCGGGCTGGAGGGGCATTCGACGCTGCGCAAGGTCGACCTCGCCACCGGCAAGGTGCTGAGGCGCCGCAACCTCGCGCCGCGGTACTTCGGCGAGGGCATCGTCGACTGGAAAGGCCGGCTGCTGCAGCTGACCTGGATGAACCACGTCGGCTTCATCTACGACCTGGCGACCTTCGCCCTGCGCGGGACCTTCACCTATCCCGGCGAAGGCTGGGCGCTGACCGAGGACGGCCGCGACATCATCATGAGCGATGGCACCCCGCAGCTGCGCTTCCTCGATCCGGACACGCTGCAGCCGGTGCGCCTGCTCACCGTCCGGGCCGACGGCGTTCCGGTGAAGAACCTCAACGAGCTGGAGTGGGTGAAGGGCGAGATCCTGGCCAACATCTGGATGACCAACCGCATCGCCCGCATCGATCCGGCCAGCGGCAAGGTGACCGGCTGGATCGATCTCACCGGCCTGACGCCGCCCGAGGCGGTGGGCGGCAATGAAGACGCCGTTCCGAACGGCGTCGCCTATGACGCGGCGCACGACCGGCTGTTCGTCACCGGCAAGCTGTGGCCGAAGCTGTTCGAAGTCCGCCTCGTGCGGCGTCCCGACTGAGCCATGCCCGACCCCGAGACCCCCGAGATCGAAGACGACGCGCCGCCGCCGCCCGCGGGCTTCGTCCTCTCCACCGAGCGCGGCGCCTTCAGCACCCGCAACGGGCCCTATTTCCATGACCGGGCGGGCCGCCAGGCGTTCTTCGCCCGCAAGCGCCACTGCAACGGCATCGGCCTGATCCACGGCGGCATGCTGTCGGCCTTCCTCGACGGGGTGCTGGCCGGCGCCTCGGCGCGCGGCACGGGGGCGGTCGGCGTCACCGTCCACCTCTCCATCGACTTCCTCGACATGGGCCGCGCCGGCGACTGGGTGATCGGCGAGGCGAGCCTGACCCGCGCGGCCCGCGACCTCGCCTTCGTCGAGGGCCGCGCCCACATCGGCGGCCGCACGCTCGCTAGAGCCACCGGCCTCTTCAAGCTGATGCGCCGGCGCGAGCGCTGAGCGGCTACACCGCCCGCGCCGCGACGACGAGCACGGTCGGCGCCTCGGCGAAGAGGCCAGCGCGCGACGCGTCCGCGCCCGCCAGCGGCTCCTCCAGCCGTTCGAGCGCGAAGCCGCTGGCGAGCAGGTCGTTGATGTAGGTCGAGAGCGTGCGGTGATAGGCGCCGACGCGGCCGCGGACGCCGTCGCCGCCCGAATCCCAGAACCCCTCCGACGCGTACCGCCGGACCGCGTAGGCGATCGGCGTCCCGTCCTCGTCGAGGACGAACGGCGGGGCGTCGCGCACATGGAACGGCCGGCCCTCGAAGCAGGGATGCAGCAGCGAGAAGACGAACGGTCCGCCGTTCTTCAGGACGCGGCGCACGGCGGCGAACATGCGGCGGTGATCGGCGACATCCATCATCGCCAGCTGCGAAACCACGACGTCGAAGGCGCCGTCGGCCACCGACCCGAGCGTCTGCGCATCGTCGACGCGATAGCTGGCCCCCGACGCGGGCGCTCTGCGCCGCGCCGCCTCGATCAGGACGGACGACAGGTCGATTCCGGTCACCTCGCCGGCGCCCTGCGCCAGCAGATGCCGGCCGACGTACCCCTCGCCGCAGCACAGATCGCAGACGCGGGCGCCGGCCAGCCGGTCGCCCAGGCAGCCCACCAGGGTGGAAAGCAGCAGGCTCACGTGGCCGCGTTCCGAGGCGAGGCCGCGGTCGACGAACTCGAGGTAGTAGTCGGCATGCTGGTCGTAGACGCTCGCCATCACCTCGAACCTGGCCGCGGCTGATGACGGAGTTGGGCGCCGCCGCTCGGCCCACGTCAAGCTTCAGAGACCCAGGGCGTCCATCCGCGGCTTCTCATAGCTGTCGTCCTCGCCGGGATAGCGCAGCTGGCCCTCGAAGCGGCCGCTCGCCTTCGCGGCCGCCCACATCAGGCTTTGGCCGGAGGGCAGGGCGTCGTAGTCGATGTTCAGTTCCGCGGTCGCGAATGCCGCCGCGGCATCGACCAGCCGCCAGCCGCGCCGGCGGAACATCGTCAGGCCGTCGCCCAGGAAAAGGCCCGTGGCGAGGCGGTGGTGCAGCAGGATGGTGTGGTCGATCGAGTAGCCCAGCACCGCCCGCGCCAGCCCGTCGTAATAGTTCGCCCGGTCCCAGACATGCTCCAGCCAATTGGCGCGGTAGGGCGCGGTGTCGGCCGTGGGCTCAACTGTCAGCCGCTGCACCAGCCGGTGGTCGATGTACCAGTCGGAGGTGTCGATGGTGACGTGGGCGTTGCGATAGCCGTGGGCGCGCAGCAGCGCCCGCAGCGCATCGCGCCCCTCGGCCGTCTTGCCCTCGGCGAGAAAGGGAAAGCGGAACAGCCGGCGAAAGCCGGGGTAGGGGGTCAGCAGCGGCTCGCAGCGGAGGATGTCCGCCATCTCGCCCGCCGGGTCATCGCCGCCGTAGTAGCTGTGCGAGAAGCTGTGGTTGCCGAGGATGTGCCCCTCCGCCGACCATGGCGCGAGCGCCGGCCGGCTGTGCGCATCCGCGAACTTGCCGGCCACGAAGCCACCGGCCTTGACGCCGTGCCGGCGCAGCGCCGCGCGGATCGCCGCGTCCCGCTCCAGGGCCGTCATCAGCGGGGTATCGGAGAGGTCGAAATCGTCGATCGTGATCGCGATGCCCGGCGTCCGCGCCGCGTCGCCCACGGCGGGCGTTCCGGCGAGGAGGGCCGTCGCGCCCGCGGCGCGGAGCAGGGTGCGGCGTGTCGGCTTGGCGATCATCGCGGCAACCTAGGGCGAAGGCGCGGCGCAGGGGTGACGCACGGCAAGGGCGCGTTCGCCGAAGGCCACGGGACGTCGCGCAGTCTGGCGGCGCACCCACGATCCGCAACATCACTTCGTCTCGGAGCCAAGTGGCCTTACGAATGGCGCCGCATGGAGAGCGCCGTCCGCCCCGCCGATGTGTTCTGCCTACCCGGCTACCTCGCCTTCTGGACGGCGAGCACGGTCTCGGCGTTTGGCAGCTACATCACCGGCTTGGCGTTGCAGGTGCTGGTGGTGGTGACGCTGAAGGGCACGGCCACCGACGTGGGCCTGTTGAACGCCGCGCGCTGGCTGCCCTACCTGCTGCTCGGCTTGGTCGTGGGCGCGATGGTCGACCGCTACCGTCGCATGCCGATCCTGGTGGCGACCGACATCGCCCGAGCTGTGCTGCTGGTCGCCATACCGGCGCTCTGGCTGCTCGGCTGGCTCAGCCTGCCGGTGCTGATGGGCTTTGTCGGCGCCTTCGGTGTGCTGACCCTGCTCAACGACGCGGCGAGTCAGTCGTTCGTGCCGCGCTTGGTTCCCGGCCCGGCGCTGCTGGCGGCCAACGCGCGTCTGGACCAGGGCGGCACGGTCGCACAGACCTCGGGCCCGCTGCTGGCCGGCGTCCTGGTGACGCTGGCGGGCGCGCCGCTGGCGGTGCTGATCGATACGGCGTCCTATCTCGTCTCCGCCGCCATGCTGGTGATCGGCGTGCGCGTCGCCGAGCCGAAACCTGCCGCGAGTGGTCGCCGCCTCGACCTTGGCCGTGAGATCGGCGAGGGGCTGCGCTGGGTCTATCGCCATCCCACGCTGGCGCCGCTCGCGCTGTCGATACACGGCTGGTTCTTCTTCAACAGCATGCTGGGGACGGTATTCACGCCGTTCGTCCTGGTCGGTCTGCGGCTAAGGCCCTTTGAGCTCGGCGTCGCGCTTGCGGCGGCGGGCGTCGGAGGCTTCGGCGGCACGCTGGCCGCGACCCGGCTCGGACTGAGATGGGGCGCCGGCTGGGCGGTGATCGGGTGCCACGCGCTGACGCCGTTGGCCTGCGCGATCATCGCGCTTGCGCCGGCGACCGGCGGACACGCGCTGGCTGTGGCGATGTTGGCGGCGGGTCAGGGCGTCTACGGCTTCGCGATGGGCGCCGAGAACCCCAACTCACTGGGCTATCGCCAGGCGGTCACGCCCGACGCCCTGCAGAGTCGGATGAACACCACGATGCGCTCGCTGAACCGGGCGATGATCGTCGTGGGCGCGCCGATCGGCGGCCTCATCGCTGACGGGATCGGCTATCGAGCGGCGCTGTGGATCGCCGCCGCCGGCTTTCTGCTGGTCCCCGCGCTGCTCGCGGCCACGCCCTTCCGGCACGCGCGGCATGGCGATACGCCGACCGGCACGACGCGCTGAGCGCCGTCCCCGCGTTGCGGCGCGCAGCGACGCGTGGCAAAGGGGGCGTTCGCCGAAGGCCACGGGGCGTAGCGCAGTCTGGTAGCGCATCTGCTTTGGGAGCAGAGGGTCGGAGGTTCGAATCCTCTCGCCCCGACCACCGGCGAACTTGAGGGCTCAGACGAGGACCATATGCTCGCGCGCATCTTTCTACCGGCCAAGACCGCCATGCAGTCCGGGCGCGCCAACACCAAGGAATGGATGCTGGAGTTCGCGCCGGCCAGCGCGCGCGTGCCGGACCCGCTGATGGGCTGGACCCAGACCGGCGACACGCGGGGTCAGGTGCGGATCGCCTTCGACACCCGCGAAGAAGCGGTCGCCTACGCCCAGCGCCACGGCATCCCGTTCGAGGTGATCGCGACGCCGGCGCACCGCAAGATCGTCAAGGCCTACGCCGACAACTTCGCCTTCGCCCGCAGAGAACCCTGGACGCATTGAGGGGGCCAGCCCCGCCCGTAGCTCAACCGGATAGAGCATCCGCCTTCTAAGCGGACGGTTGCAGGTTCGAGTCCTGCCGGGCGGGCCAGGCTCGCCGCCTCAGCCCAATGCCCCTTCAGCCTCCAACCTCGGGCGTGACGCTCGGCTGGACGAGTGCGAAATGCCAGCCCGTGCGGTCGTGAGCGTATACGGCCGCGATATGGCCCCGCTCCAGATGGCTGGCGGACGGCTGTCCGGCCGTCGGCGCCGAGACCGAGAAATCGGAGATGCTAAAGCCGCTGTCGCCGAGCCCGTGCGTCTCCAGCACGGTGATCCGGTGTCCCGACGCTCCGGACGCAAACCGCCGGCGGTAGTAGGCCTTCAAAGCGTCGCGGCCTCGGATCACCTCGCCTCCCGGCGAGACCAGTTCCCCATCCGCGGCGTAGAGGCTGGCCATGCCGGCGGCGTCCTTCTGGCGGTAAAAACTGTCGTACCGACGTGCAAGCTCGACCGCCGCATCCTGCAGCGAGGCTTTCGGCGAGACCGCGATCTCGTTCGGCGGCACGACCTGGCCGGTCGCCGCGGTGAAAAGACCAAGCAGGGCGGCGAGGATGGAGAATGACGTCGCGCAACGCACCTGAATGCTCCTGCTCGCCCAAGCCGCTCGGCAGATCACCCGGTCCCGGGGGCCTGCCATCCGTCACTCCATCGCCGGATCAGACCGCGGTCAAGGCGTCCAGCCCCTGGCGCAGGTCGGCGATCAGGTCGTCCGCGTCTTCCAGGCCGATGTTGAGGCGGATCACCGGACCCTCGAACGCCGGCCTGAACTTCCGCACGTCGAATTGCGGATCGGCGTTCAGCGCCAGGCTCTCGAAGCCGCCCCAGGAGAAGCCGAGGCCGAATAGCCGCAGCGCATCGAGGAAGGTCTCGACAGCGCGCTTCGGCGCCGGCTTCATCACCACGCCGAACACGCCCGCCGCGCCGGCGTAGTCGCGCCGCCAATGGTCGTGGCCGGGCGCGCCGGGTAAGGCGGGGTGGAGCACGCGCGCCACCTCCGGCTGCTCCGCCAGCCAGGCCGCGACCTTCAGGCCGGACGCGCCGTGCCGCTCCAGCCGGATCGGCAGGGTGCGCAGGCCGCGCAGCATCTGGAAGGCGTCGTCGGCCGCCACCGACCAGCCGAAATCGGTGATGTTGTGGTCGAGCGCGCGGGCCACTTCCGGCGTCCTGGTCGCCGCCGCGCCCATGAACACGTCGGAATGGCCGCCGACGTACTTGGTCAGCGACTGGACGGAAAGATCGACGCCGTGCGCCAGCGGCTTGAACAGCAGCCCGGCCGCCCAGGTGTTGTCGTGCAGGGTGAGGATGCCGCGCTCGCGGGCCAGGCGCGCGATCGCCGGGGTATCCTGCATCTCGAAGCTGAGCGAGCCGGGCGATTCCATCACGATCAGCCGCGTCGCCGGGCCGGCCAGCGCCATCACGTCCTCCGGCGCGGCGTCGGCGGCGAAGTAGCGGACTGCAACGCCGAAGCGGCCCAGCACCCGGTCGCAGAAGCGGCGGGTGGGTTTGTAGATGCAGTCGGTGATCAGCGCCTCGTCGCCGGCTTTCAGCACCGCGATGATCGCCCCGGCCATGGCCGCCAGGCCCGACGGGTAGAGCTTCACCGTGGTCGCGCCCTCGAGCTCGGCCAGCGCCGCGATCAGCGTCGCCTGGGTGGCCAGGCCGGCGCGGCCGTAGGTGGGGCGGCGCTCGTCGTAGAGATCGGCGGCGCGGCCGACCAGCACGGTCGAGCCCTTCTGCACCGGCGGCCCCACCGTGCGCAGCAGGTCGGCCGGCGCCTGGCCGGCATGGATCACCCGCGTCGCCTCCCGGTCTTCAGGGCCGCCGGCGCTCATCAGGCCGGGCCGGTCGCCACCGGCGTGTCGGTCCGGGCGCCCCATTCGGCCCAGGAGCCGTCGTAGACAGCGACGTCGGCGCGTCCGAGCCGGGCCAGGCCCAGCGCCAGGATCGCCGCGGTGATCCCCGAGCCGCAGGTGGTGATGATCGGGCCGCTGAGATCGACGCCCGCGCCGGCGAAGGCCGTGTACAGCGTCTCCGGATCGGCGAGGCCGCCGTCCGCCGCCAGCAGGCTGGACCAGGGCACGTTGCAGGCGCCCGGCATATGGCCTTCGCGCAGGCCCGGCCGCGGCTCCGGCGCCTCGCCGCGGAAGCGGATCGCCGAACGCGCGTCCACCAGCTGCGCCGAGCCGCTCTCCAGCGCTTGCCGCACCTCGTCCAGGTCCGCGACCAGGGCCGGCGCGAGATGCGCCTTGAACTCGCCGTGCTCGGGCTCGCGCCAGCCGGCCTCGACCGCCAGGCCCTCGGCGCGCCAGGCCTTCAGCCCGCCGTCGAGCACGAACACCCTGTCGTGGCCCATCGCCCGCAAGCTCCACCAGACCCGCGGCGCGGAGAACAGGCCCACCGTGTCATAGGCGACGATGGTCGAGCCGGGCTGGACGCCGAGGCGCCGCACCGCCGTCGCGTAGGCCTGCGGCGGCGGCAGCATGTGCGGCAGGTCGGTGGCGTGGTCGGATATCCCGTCGATGTCGAAGAACACCGCGCCCGGGATGTGCGCCGCGGCGTATTCGGCCTTCGCGTCGCGGCCCTCGGCCGGCATGTGCCAACTGCCGTCGAGCACCACCAGGTCCGGATCGCCGAGATGCGCGGCGAGCCATTCGGTGGAGACCAGGGGTCCGTCGCTCATGCGTTCACCCATGGCGGAACCGGCAGGCCCCGCTCCTTCAGGAATTCCGGGTTGAAGAGCTTGCTCTGATAGCGCGAGCCGTAGTCGGCGAGGATGGTGACGATGGTGTGGCCCGGCCCGAGCTCGCGCGCCATCCGCACCGCGCCGGCGACGTTGATCCCGGTCGAGCCGCCCATGATCAGGCCCTCGTCGCCCAGTTCGATGATCGCCCGCATCATCTCCTCGTCGCTGACGCGATAAGGATAGTCCACCGTCAGCCCCTCGATATTGGCGGTGATCCGCGCCTGGCCGATGCCCTCGCTGATCGAGGTCCCCTCGGCCTTCAGCTCGCCGTGGGCGTAGTATTCGTAGAGCGACGCGCCGCCGGGGTCGGCGAGGCCGATGGCGATGTCGGGCTTCTGTTCGCGCAGCGCCGCCGCGCAGCCGGCCAGGGTGCCGCCGCTGCCGATCGCGCAGATGAAGCCGTCGATGCGGCCGTGGGTCTGGGCCCAGATCTCGGGGCCGGTGGCGTCGATGTGGGCCTGGCGGTTGGCGACATTGTCGAACTGGTTGGCCCAGACCGCGCCGGCCGGCTCCTCGGCGTTCAGCTTCTCCGCCAGCCGGCCGGAGACCCGCACATAGTTGCCCGGGTTGGCGTAGGGAAGGGCGTCGACCTCGACCAGTTCCGCCCCCATCAGCCGGATGGCGTCCTTCTTCTCCTGGCTCTGGGTGCGCGGGATGACGATGGTGGTGCGGTAGCCGAGCGCCCGGGCGACCATGGCCAGGCCGATGCCGGTGTTGCCCGCGGTGCCCTCGACGATCCGGCCGCCGGGCTTCAGCGTCCCGCGCCGCTCGGCGTCGCGGATGATCCACAGCGCGGCTCTGTCCTTCACCGACTGGCCGGGATTGAGGAACTCGGCCTTGCCGAGGATCTCGCACCCGGTCGCCTCGCTCGCCTGCCGCAGGCGGATGAGGGGCGTGTCGCCGATGAGGTCCAGCACCGAAGCCGCGATCATAGCCGCTAAATCGCGGGCCACGGCGAACCGCGCAAGAGGGAAGATCGGCGGCGGCCGCGCTCAGCGCGCCAGCGCGTCCTCCTGGAGTCAGCCGGCGTCGTCTTGGGCGCCGCCGAAAGCTAACGTCGCAGCATGGGCTTCACGGCGTCGAAATCGCCGTCGTTCGGCTCGCCCTGTACGCCGAGCACATGGGTCAGCAGCGGATAGACGTCGACGTTGGGAAATGGTCCCACGACGAGGCCGCGCCGGAACGCCGGGCCCGCGGCGAGGAAGAGCGCGCCCATCTGCGGCGCGGCATTGTCATAGCCGTGCTCACCCAGCAGCGGCCGGGTGCGGCGCGCCACGGCGGCGCGGGTCTCCACCAGCCAGCCGACGTCGGCGGCGCAGATGATGTCGGGCACGCGCGGATTGGCGCCGTAGTGGAGGCGCGGCGGGATGTCGGCCTTGCGCCAGCACTGGATGTGGTCGTGCGGCGCCAGCAGCCGGACGGCGGCCGCGTCGCCAGCCGGCGTGTGCGAAATGTCGACGCCCGAGACCGCGTCGGTGAAGACGACGTGCACGGCCGCCAGGTCGGTCAGGTCGTCGAGCAGGATGGTCCGCTCGGGCGCCGTCGCCGCCATGCCGTGGTCGGACACGATCACCAGGTTTGCCTCGATCCCCCGCCGCTTCAGGCCCGCCAGCAGGCGGCCGATCGAGGCGTCGGTCTTGGCGACGGCCGCGTTGACCTCGCTGGAGTCGGGGCCGCCGAGGTGGCCGGCGGTGTCGACGATGTCGAAATAGAGGGTGATGAACCGCGGCCGCCCGGTCGGCGGCAGGCCCAGCCATCCCAGCACCGTGTCGACCCGCGCATCGCCGCTCTTCGACTGGTCGAACGGCTCCCAGTGATCCGGCCGCACGCCGCCGAACGCGACC
>Ga0302325_10033709_pt1 | contig 10489 bp, 9 predicted proteins | sample Palsa_T0_2_FD_201948 | JGI IMG/M metagenome (GOLD analysis project Ga0302325, IMG submission 201948) | Peat permafrost microbial communities from Stordalen Mire near Abisko, Sweden - Palsa_T0_2 | ecosystem: Environmental > Terrestrial > Soil > Palsa > Peat permafrost | place: Sweden: Abisko...
GCAATGCAAAATAAAATGCCTACACGATTTGTTTTGGGGTTTCTTTACAGGCTGCGAAAAAACTCGCTGTTAGGTAGGTCCGGGCTTTAGCCCGGACACCCATTCCTCAAAACCTATCGGCCTTTAGGAGTCGGCGTGAGAACTACCCTCCCCAAATTGAGTCCCTGCGGAGTCTGTGTCATAGCAAAGTCTGAAGGAGTAGGACGGGTGCCCCAGGTTCGCCAAGGCGTACCTGGGCCGAAGAAGATGGGCGACCCGGATTTCCTGCACATGGCGCCAAACAGATCCGCGTGTGCGGCTTTCATTAAGGAAAGCCGCATGAAGTCCGCCAACGCCAACAAGCTCCACAGGAAATCCGGGAAAGCCCACCAAAGTTTTTAATGTTCGACTCAAGAGGGTCTCCCCGATGGGCCAAAATCCGGACCGGGGTTCACTCATTCCACAGGTGAGAGCATTCGAAAACACCATTTTCGGCCCACGTACGCTGGTGCGAACGTGGGGCACCCGTCCTATTCCTTCGAACTTTGCTATGACACAGACTCCGCAGGGACTCAATTGGGGAGGGTAGTTCCCACACAGACTCTAAAGCCCTCGTCAGCCTCAATTTTTACGGCCCGACTAAAGTCGTGCCCTGCACAACGAAGCAGGAGTTTTTCCGCAGCCTGTTCAGCCATTTGTAAAATTAGATATTTTTGGGTCCTTTTGAGGATTGGCAACTCATTTACGGCCCGACGAAAGTTGTGCCCTAACAAGAAACAAAAATGTAAGTCCAACAAAATACAGGAAAGCCGAAAGTGCGGTTTCATGCCCCATGGGTCGCGCAGCCGGTGGACGACTGATACAAAACATGGGTTTTTCCGCAGCGCGTGAAGCCCAATGTCAGCTTGGCCCATTACGGCGCGGCTGATGCCGTGCGCTTCGTTTCAGAGAGTTTTTCCCCAGCCCTGTTCAGTTATTTATAAAATTCGATATTTTTGGGTCATTTTTGCGATTGGCAGTTCAGCGGCGGTGCTTAAAAGGGTTCACTTTAATAGAGAAAGGAACTCTCGTGTCTGGAGCGGAATTGAATAGGGGGACACAAGGCGGCACGCCGTCCGCGAGGGGAACGCGATGGGCGAAGGCGGGCTGACTGGGGACGGGGTCCAAAGGCGCTTCTGATGCCAGGGCGGGAGCGAGGTCGGGCTCGGGGACGCGAGATGCTTCTTCTTGTGGGGCAGGGGTTGGCGGCGGGTCGATGGTTGCGGCCTGCTGCTTGCGAAGCCACTCGGCTCGATAGATTTGGGCGTTGACGGGCGCGGGGGCTGATTTCTTTTCCGCAGAGACGGCGCGACGGTCCGGGATGAAGTTTTCCATGGCCACGATCATCGCGAGGGCCTTGACTTGGCCGGTAATGCTGTTTCGGGTCATATCGGGGCTGAGGTTGGCGATTTCCCAGAGGCGGTTTAGTACTTGTTCGCGATCCAGGTTCAGCCGGCGCAGTCCGTCGGCTTCTTGCTGGACGAGCTGTTGCTGCACGGCGGCGCGGTGCTCGCGCATGTAGGCGCGGACACGGGGTTTGGCTTTAGTGTAGGCGGCGGAGTCGGGGTTGAGGCCGACGGCTTCGGCGGCATGACGGTTGGTCGTGGCGCCAGAGAGGATCAGGCGGGCAAAAGCCATTTCCTGATCGGTGATGGGATCGCTGACTATATTTTTGGGCATAGGTGGCTCCGTTTCTGGGAATTTTGGAGAAGCTATAGGCAGAGGTTTCGCCTGCGCGGGGAAGCAGGGTAGGGTGCATAAAAAATCCCGCCGTGGCGGGACGCTGGGATTGAGTGATTTTTGACAGGGATAGCGTGTGACACCGGACAGCGCTAAAACTGTCCTTCGCTCGGGCTTAGTCCGTAAACTACCGGAAACTGCCGGTCAGGGAGCGTCCGCCGAGAAGCCGCCTCCTGCCGAAATCGTCTTCTTACAGGATACAGCGGTCCGGAATCGGATTTGGCCGCTGAGACTGTTTTTCGTGAATCGTCGGTTATCGCTTCGGAGGTTACTTTGGGTTGACTGAAGACCTGGCGGTCAGGGCGGGCAGTGCCGCCAAGCGAAGCTCGCAGTACACTAGGATCCCAACCCGCTCAGCGAGCTGGTCTCAAGGGTTTAGAGGTTGTCTAGCTCGCCACTTTCTCCATCGCGTCCGTCATTGCGGCAATGACTTCTTCCATCTCTGCTTCCTTGATGGCGGTGGTCAGCGCGACCAGGCCGCCCGGTCCCATGTGGATGCCGTTATTGATGCAGGCGAGGAGAAAGGCTTGGGCCAGCTCCTCGTTGGGCAGAATCGTTCCTGCTCGCAGCGGTTTATCCGTAAAGTAAATTCCCATGACCGAACCGGTGTGCTGCACGGTCAGAGCTAAGCCGGTCTGAGCCGCTTTTTCTTCCAGCGCGGTCCGCAGCTTCAGCGTCAACGTATCCATTTGTGAGATCTGCTGCCGGGTGAGATGTTCGAGAGTGATCCGCCCGGCCAGAGTGCTCAATACATTTCCGTTGTAGGAGCCACCGTGATACATCACGTCAGGACGCCGGGGATTAGTTAATTCGATGATTTCCGCGCGGCCGCCGGTAGCTCCCAAGGGCGTACCACCGCCCAGGAACTTGCCCAGGAAGGTGATGTCCGGCGCCAGGTTCCACTTCTCCGCGGAACCGCCATAGGCCAATCGCAGCATCAGGCAGTCATCCAGGATGAACAACGCGCCGTGCCGGTGTGCCAATGCCTGCAATCGGGAAAGAAAATCCGGCTCCGGCACCATGACAACGCCGGTGAACATGACTGGCTCTACCAGGACGGCGGCGACCTGGCCGCTATTCTGCTCGAGTTTGTCTTCGAACGATGCCAGATCGTTGAACTCCGCCAGCAGCGTGTGCCCGGCAATTTCCCCCCGCCCATCCAGGCCGGCCTCCAGATCGCTGTACGAGCCGTGGTAGCCCCCGCGCAATTTCAAAATCAACTGCCGTCCGGTAAACCTGCGTGCGAGTTTCACCGCCAACATACCGCTCTCCGTGCCGGAGTTCGTGAACAGCACACGTTCGAAATTTTCCAGGCGCCGGCAAAGCGCCTCAGCGAATTCGATCTGGGGAAGTGAAGTACCCAGCCAGGCCCAGGAATCAGGCAGTTGAGCAGCCAACGCCTCAATAACCGGGCGAAATGCGTGCCCGTGGATCAACGCGAGGCCGTTGCTTACCAGATCGATATATCGGTTTCCGTCGACGTCCCATAGATAGCAGCCTTCCCCTCGCGCCATCACCGCGGGATATGGCCAATGGAACCCGAACCCGCGCGTGAGCCCGCCAGGCATGGAATGAGCTGACCGCTGCATAAGATCCGCGGACTTTGGAGTGCGCTTGCGGAATTCGGTCTCGATAACAACATGATGGTCGACTTTGATCGTCACTCCGGTCTTCTCCTTGCGATCTTGCCCTAACCCACGCTGAAGCTACTCTCAGCATAAAATTTTCTCGACCGCCGGCAACTGAGTTATGCGTGAGTTTTCTCCGAACCTGAATCGGTCGGCCTTTCGCGCCCCATGCAAGAACTCACGGAGAACTCACAAATGGGAGTGGAAGAGAAGCTTATTCTTTCTTTTGACAACGCGATAGGAACCGGAGACTTATGCCTCTGATTGAACGAATTCCGAATAACTTCTCCACCAGCTTTAGCAACGCGGTAGTGGTGACGATGGGTGAATACTCCACCATCTATATCTCCGGCCATGTGGGATACGTTGTCGGCGGCCCGGTGAAAGTGACCGCGGAGACTTTCGAGGAAGAAGCAAAGATTTGTTACTTCAATATCGAGAAGTCGCTCCAGGAGGTTGGGGCCACTCTCAACGACGTCGTCCGCATCACTGCCTATCTGACCGATGCGAAGGACTACCCAGTCTACGACAAGGTCCGGCAGGCGACTTTCGCGGGTGCTCCACCCTCGAGCTCCACGGTGATCGTAGCGGGCCTGCTGGCCAACGCCAAGTTGGAGGTCGATGCCATCGCTGTCATCAAGAATTGATGCCTAGCGGCGAGGTAAGAATCAACCGCGGTCTGCGGGATGGCCGGTGCCTGGCACTGCTGCGGATGGAGTGAGCGCCGCAGTCGCCAGTTCTGCATCTTTTTCAAGGCGCGATCTGCGTCCAAATCCCAGGTAAAGCGGAATACCCAGCAGCGCCAGGCCTAACCCTGTCAGCGATTGGCCCGGCCGCGAAAACAAAGTGGAAAGAGCGAGGCCGAGAGCGACCAGCAGGTAGGCGGCCGGCAACCAGGGAAACCAGGGACATCGATACGGCCGCGGCCGATTTGGTTGGGTGCGCCGCAAAACAAACACGGCGCCCACCGTGGCGACGTAGGTGAGCGTGATCATGAACGCGAAACGAGCGTAGAGCTCTTCATACCCGCCGCTGGCGATCAACACTACCACCCACGCACATTGTGCCAGCAGGCTGACCGTCGGGGTATTCCAACGAGGATGCAAGCGGCCCATGGAGCGAAAGAAGACTCCATCGCGCGCCATGCAGTAGTAGATGCGTGCTCCGCCCAGCACTACCACGGAGCCGGCTCCAAAGTTGACCATGGCGATGAACAGCGAGACCCACCTTCCCGCGGTGGAGGAGAACATGGCGGTCATGGCTGCTTCGGCTACCGTGGTTTGCTGCACCATGCGCTCCGGAGTGAGTGCGTACATGAACAGCACATTCACGAGCAGGTACGTGGCCACCGTGAGCAGGATGCCGATGATCAGCGCCAGGGGTAGGTTGCGGCGCGCGTTTTCAATCTCTCCTGCGGCCCAGGTCACAAACTCCCACCCGTCATACGTGAAGATCAACGCGATGAGCGCGAGCCCGATCCCGTGCAGGGAAACAGACGATGCGTGAGTCCCGGGTTGGGGCAGGAAATGGGACCAGGAGCCCCGGCCCAGCGCGAAACCCACAGCAGCGATGATCGCCACCACGCCCAGGTAAACGCTAGCCGTCAGGTTCTGTAATCTCGCCGCCAGCTTGACGCTGCGTACATTCACCGCGGTGAGCACGACGATGCACACAATCGCCACCAGGGAACCACGGGTGAACTCAAAGTGGATACCAAAGAGCTCTTTGGCATACAACACTTGTTCGGCCGACAGGGCGGGAATCGCCCGGCCCAGAAAGAGGGCGAAGACGATTACGATCGCTGCCAGCCCCGCACTATTGGCGACGGTGAAGAATACCCAGCCAAAGAGGAATGCGGAGAACCCGCCGAAGGCTTCGCGGATATAGACGTACTGGCCCCCGGCCTCGGGAAACATGCCGCCGAGTTCCGCACAGACCAGGCCCACGATCAGCGTAACTGCGCCGGCCACCACCCAGAGCAGCAAGGCCAGCAGGGGATTGCCCACGCCACGAAGCACGTCTGCAGGAACAATAAAGATCGACGCCCCGACAATCCCACTCACCACCAGCGTGACGGCGTCGAACAGCGAGAGCGAGCGGGTAAACTTGCTTGTTCCACTCTCGGCTGGGGAGTTGATTCTCATCGCGCCGAGCCAATCTCCCGTAAAAAGAGGTAGAAGAACTGAAGTCCCTCATCGAGCGAAGAGACGCGCAAGCGCTCATCCTTGCCGTGCGCCCGAACATCGTCTTCGTCGATACCCACCCCGGAGATCCCATAGGAAGGGATGCCGGCGTGCATGGTGTACACGGAATCGCTCGCTCCAGTCTCCATCTCCGGGACCAGGGGGATTCCGGGATAGACCTTTGCCGATGCGCTCTTGAGTGCGTCCAGAACCAAGGGAATCGGAGCGGCTGCCGGTAAGCCGACGGTCGAGGGCGCCGCACCGCACACCCCGCCCGACGAGCAATACTGGATCATTACCTGGTCGTCGTTCACGGCGCTTGCAATATGTTGTTCAACCTCGAGCGGTGAGTGTCCGGGCAGGATGCGGCAGTTTACGTTAGCTTTGGCCAGCTCGGGGAGCGCGTTATTGGCTTGGCCGCTGTCGAAACGGGTGGGGGTGCAAGTGGTTCTGAGCAGCGCATTCATGAAAGGGCTGCTGGCGGCCAACTGTTCCAAGGCGTGGCCGTCGGCCTGGGTTGCCAGCGCGGCGTGAACCAGCGCCTGCATGCTGGTGCTATAGTTTGCAACTTCCATGGTGAGAAACCCGCGCACCACTCCATTGAGCTCCAGGGGAAAGGGCGATGCTTGCAAATGTATGAGCGCGTTCGCAATGCGCAGGATGGGATTCTCCGCGCGCGGCTGGGAGCTGTGGCCGCCGGCATCATGCGCGCTCAGCTTGAAATCCGCATAGGTCTTTTCCGCCGCCTCGTAGGTCACGCTGAGCGGCTTGCCTGCCTGCAGATCCACTCCTCCGGCGTCGAGATTGACGACAAACTCTACGTTTTGAAACAACTCCGGCCTGTGTTGAACCAGCCATGCCGCCCCGTTATCCGGACCAGCTTCCTCGTCTGCGGTGAGCAGCAGGATCAGGTCGCGATCGGGCTGGTAGCCTTCACCGCGCAGGCGGATGAATGTCTCGATTGCGATGGCATCGTTATCTTTAATATCCTGCGTGCCCCGCCCGTAGTAGTATCCATCCTTCTCGATCAGGCGGAAGGGATCCGTGGTCCACTCCGATGGCTGCGCTTCGACTACATCCAAGTGAGACAAAATCACCACCGGACGCTCTTTTCCTGAACCGCGATAGCGGGCGATCAGATTCTGTTTGCTTTCCGTGGGCCCGGCCAGAAGCAGGTCAGCGGAGGGAAAGCCCGCGTCCAGCAAGCGTTGGCGCATGGCTTCTGCCGCTTTCGTCACCGAACCGACGGAATGCGTGGTGTTGATCTCCACCAACTGCCGGAAGAGTTGATGGACCAGCTCACGATCCTTCGCGGGCAGGGAAACATCGGCTGCCGCGCCGGCCATGGCGGTCATCGCCAGGGCGACCACGCAAAACTTCAAGAGTTTGTCCATAGTTCGTTTGCTTCGATTATTGCTTGCTCATCTCACGCAAAGCTACCCGATGCCGGGAACTCAGAGAAAACTCATCCTGAAAGCCGCTTATGATGCAAGAAGGAGAACGAAACATTGGACCAGAAAGATTGGGCTGGGATATTCCCAGCCATCACAACTCCGTTCCAGGCTGATTTGTCAGTCGACTACGAAACATTTGCCGCCCAGGCTCGGTGGCTGGTGGAGTGCGGCTGCAACGGAATTGTCGCCCTGGGATCTCTCGGGGAAGCGCCGGCACTGACAAGGGAAGAGAAACTTGAGCTCCTGAAACAAGCCACGCGGTCACTCGACGGCAAAGCGCCGGTGATTGCCGGCATCTCCGCGTTTAGTACCGCGGAAGCGATCTGGCTTGCCAAAGAGGCACATCGGGCGGGCGTCGACGGTCTGATGGTTTTGCCACCCCTGGTGTACCGCGGAGACTGGCGCGAAACGCACGCTCACCTGAGCGCCGTTTTTCAAGCGACTCCGCTCTCAGCCATGCTCTATAACAATCCCGTTGCGTATGGAACCGACATCCTTCCCGAGCAGATAATCGAACTGCGGTCCCAGCATCAGAACTTCCATGCGGTGAAGGAATCGAGCGGCGAGATCCGGCGCATTACTTCGCTCAAGCATTTGGCCGGCGACTCGTTGGAGATCTTCGTGGGCATGGACGATGTGGTGGTGGAGAGCGTAGCCGCCGGCGCAACTGGCTGGATTGCCGGGTTGGTGAATGCCTTTCCCGAAGAATCTGTGCGTCTCTTCAAGCTGGCGCAAAGCGGTCCGTCGCCGGAATTGGCATCGCTTTACGCCTGGTTCCTACCGTTGCTGCGCCTGGATACCGTGCCCAAGTTCGTGCAACTGATCAAGCAGGTGCAGGAAGAGTGCGGCGGTCCTTCAGCGCGCGTGAGGCCTCCACGGCTTGAACTCGTAGGAACGGAGCGGGAGGACGTCGTCGCCCTCACGCGCAGGAGTCTTGCCAGCTGCCCACGGTAAGTTGCCCCATTCTTCGTGCTTTGGTGGGAGCCCCCGCATTGATGCGGGGAAGGAGCCAAAGTCTGATTGGTCCCTGCATGAGAGGGGCTTCCCAGGCCGGGGAAATTCCTTAAGTCTTTTGAGTGAATATCGGCTGCGGGAGGGATTCTTGCTTTGCCCCCGTCGTTTGCCTTTGCTGAGCAATGCGGCGCCAAGTAATCAAGGCCAGCATCAGGAGCGCAGCGGAGCCGGGCACCATCAGGCCAATGCGCAGCGAGCCAGTGCCGCTGGAGACAGTTCCCGTCAACCAGGAGAGCACAGCTCCTCCCAAGCCGGCGACGGCAAAGACCCAGCCTGCGTTGCGCGACCCGCCTATCTCTTCGAGAAAGAGCGAGAGGATGAGCGGGAACAACGGCGCCAGGGCAAGCCCGGTAAGAGCCGATCCTGCCAGCAATACTCGTGGACTGTGCGCCGCCAGAAGCAATGAGATCCCAGCCAGGGTCGCGATGACGGAAGCTCGATACAGACGAATTTCCGTCATGAAGCGTAGCATCGCCGCCGTCATGGCCCGCCCCAGCAACAAGGCCGCCCAAAAGACGGCAAGCGCCAGGCTGCTGCCGGCGAAGTTCCATGCAGTAGCCCGGGTCGCATAGGTGCTCATCCAGTTCCCCACGGAGGCTTCTATACCCACGTAGAGAAAGGCCAGCAGCGCAAAGTAGATGATGGTGGCCGCCTCGTTGAGCCCGGCAGCGGCCGGACCCAATTCCATCGGCGCAGGAAAATCACGCTGATCTGCAAAAACGGGTAACAGAGCGAACGGGATGACCAGGAGTCCGAGCAGGCCGAAGGCAGAGCTACTCGCCGCATGGCGCAGAAACTGTGCAACCAGAAGCGGGCAAGCCACGGCGCCCGCGCTCCAGGAAAAATTCAGAATGGCAAGGGCTGCTCCCATGCGCTTTGGATAACGTCGTCCGACGAGCATGTTGGTCGACGTCATAGCTAATCCGAGTCCCAGGCCAAACACGGCGAAGACTGGCAAGGATCTTTGCTGCAGCAGAAAAATACCGATCCCTCCGGCCCCAAAAAGCCCGTAACCGCAGGCCAGTGTCTTCCAGAGATTGCGGCGGACCAACAAGGCTCCAGATGCGGAGGTGGCAAACTGCACCAGTAGCAATAGGCCTGCGTCCTTATCCCGCAGGTGCCATTGCCCAGAAAGCCGCGGCAGAACACAGCCGAGCAGCACAGTACCAACGCCGGTGAGGGCAAACCCAAGATGGAGCAGGGGCTCCAGCAAACGACGGGGAAAAGACAGGGCCGCGCTGTGATTTGCGTGAGGCATCAAAGAAAGGCGTCATCGAGCGCCACCACGCGGCACTCGCCCTATCCACTGTACGCGCTGCATAAACAAATCACGACCCAAGCGCTCCCTGAGGCGACGAGGTCGTGGTAGGCCTTGAGGCATGTTTTCGGCACATTTCAACCGAGATCCCGGTTTCGCCGCAGTCTGATAGTGGCCGCAAGGGGCCTGCATGTGGTTTGACCCTGTGCTCTGCGGTTGTTACTATCAAGGTGCGGGGTGGAGCAGTCCGGTAGCTCGTTGGGCTCATAACCCAAAGGTCGCTGGTTCAAATCCAGCCCCCGCAACCAAAAAGATCCCACAAAGACGCTTCGGGTTTTGTGACCGCTGATGCTCATCGCCACCCGCTCTTGCACACCCGCCCGCACCATGTTGCGCACGGCTGTTCTGCGGAAATCGTGGAAGATCCTCCCGACATACTTCGTGTCGGAGTGGCACCGCTCGCATTTGTGGGCTTCACTGTCTGCTCGCACCTACGACATTGAAACCGGCCTAACCCAGCGGCAACGCAGGCCGTTGCCCAAGCTTTGCGGAAATCCCCCACTGGCTCACCATTGTGGTGAAATACAAGCGCCACCAACACCACAGCATTCTCGGTTTTCGACTGCCGCGCGGCTCTGCGGCGCTCGATCAGGTCGGCAAGCTCGCCATCCAGTGTCACAGCGCGAGCCTCGCCATTCCTAGCGTTCTCCCCACGCAGTCGGATAATGTCGTCATCCACGTCCTCCCAACGGAGTGATGCAATCTCCCCTTTGCGCCATCCGGTCAGGTATCCGAAACGGGTAAAGTCGTGGAGATAGTCGGGAAGGTTGCTAGCTACAGAGCGGAACTCCGTGTCGCTGAAAAACCCCTGCCGAGCATTGCCTTTTTCTGACAGATGCCGAATACGTGGTGCCGTTGAGAAGTACCTCCGTTCAATGGCAAGTTTGAATCCCTGGCTCAGCAATTGAGTGCCGCGATTGATCGTTGCTTCTGCGGTTCCTTTCTGTAGCCTTTGCAAGACTTCGCAGGCAGTTCGCGGGATTCACTTCCGGATTGCCGGTCAACTGCCAGCGATCAAATGGCCTTGCGGCTGTACACAATGGGGTTTGGGGTAATTTCATTTCTTTGCGTAGATGACGTCTCCACCGCGGATCGTGTAGCGAACTTTTGAAAATGCCGAGGTGTTCTGAGCCG
>Ga0302325_10033710_pt1 | contig 10489 bp, 9 predicted proteins | sample Palsa_T0_2_FD_201948 | JGI IMG/M metagenome (GOLD analysis project Ga0302325, IMG submission 201948) | Peat permafrost microbial communities from Stordalen Mire near Abisko, Sweden - Palsa_T0_2 | ecosystem: Environmental > Terrestrial > Soil > Palsa > Peat permafrost | place: Sweden: Abisko...
TAGCCCGTTCACCCATTGTTACCCGAACCATCCTCTCCGGACCACTCTCTTCGGATTTGCAATAACCGTTAACCTCCAGAAGCCGAACGGTGCAACGGCTCTGTCGTTAACTTCGGAGCTCGCCGACCCTTGTGAAAGGGTCGGCGAACGCTATCTCTGCCACTCCAAAGCGGCAATTGAAGCCGGCCCGCGATACCTCGATAAACATTTTTTAATTGTGCTGCGCGTAGAGTCTTCAGGTTCCTCTACTAATCTCTCGCCTACGATGCTTCACCAATGGTTGTCAGCCAAGCCTTAATTCACCGCGGAGGTTTGGTTCACAGTAATGAGTAAGCCCTCGGCTGGCGCCGCGTCCAGGAATTCTGAAAACTAATAACTGTTTCCGGGATTTGTCCCGGGGAGAAACCCCTCCGCCCAATTCTCATAACGTCACCACGACTTTTAAAACATTGCAGACCCAGGCATTCGGAGGCAAACATGGCTTCGGTAACTGCTCTCCCCGTAGATGCGGGCTTTCCGCTCACCAGTCCGCCGAAAGTCCGCTGCCACCCGTTGCCATGCTCCCTGGTGTTCTTCGCCTGTGATGGGGTTGCCATCATGCTTACGGCAAGCCTGGTCCTCCTGGGCAAACGCGCCAGCGGTGGAAGTCTGGACATTCATCGCTACTTAGCTCTTTGGCCTGTTCTTGGAGTGTTCCTCGCCATATTCTTCTCCTCTCATCTTTATCCCGGTGTCATTCATAACGCGGTCACCGAGCTTCGCCGCCTGGTTCTTGCCGTGACACTTAGTTTCCTGGTAATGGGAGGATTGATCTTTGTTACCCGAAGCTGGGACAGGTACCCCGGCCGTCTTCTTCTCTTATGGTGGATGGTGGCGATGGTTGTCACTCCAGTGCTGCGTTCGGTGGTGCGGGGGCTTATCTGCCATAGATCCTGGTGGGGAATTCCGGTAGCCGTCTTTAACACCGGCGATGAATCGGCCGCGATCATCCGCGAGTTGGAAAGACATCCGGAGATCGGGCTGAGGCCTGTCGTCGTTCTTTCATCCTCGTATCCCACTCGACCCAGGCACACTCTACCAGTCGTGGATATTCGCCTTTCCGCCGCGGTGAGGGCCTGCGGCGTGGAGCGCGCCATGATCGCCCTGCCCGATGCGGGTTCCGGCAAGCTGCTGGAAGAGCTGGAGAAGTTCGAAAGCATATTCCCGCGCCTGATGATGATGCATAGCTCTACCGACCTCTATAACCTGACCGTGGACGCCAGCCCGCTGGGCGGTTGTTTGGCGGTTGAGTTCAGAAGAGATCTGCTGCTGCCTATCCCCAGATTTACCAAGCGCGCGATCGATCTGTTGGCTGTCGCCCTCACCGTTCCGGCGGTTGCGCTCACCATTCTGGTGGCTGGCATGCTGGTGAGATTGGAGTCTCCCGGGCCCATCTTTTATGGGCATAACCGGGTAGGCCGCGATCATTCGACATTTCGCATCTGGAAGATCCGAACCATGAAACTCAACGCGGATAAGTTGCTGCAGGATGCCCTGGCCAGGGACGAAGCCCTGCGCGAAGAGTGGATGCGGGACCGCAAGCTGCGACGTGATCCTCGGGTGACTCGCGTGGGCAGATTTCTGAGGAAGACAAGCCTCGACGAATTACCCCAGTTCTGGAATGTATTGCGGGGTGAGATGAGCCTGGTTGGACCGCGCCCGATTGTAGAAGAAGAGATACCGAGTTACGGACCGAATTTCCTCCTCTATTGCAGAGTTACTCCGGGCCTGACCGGCCTATGGCAAGTCTCCGGACGGAATGCAGTGAGTCGGCGAGATCGAGTTCAGCTGGATAGTTATTACGTGCGCAACTGGTCTCCGTGGCTCGATCTTCATATCCTGGCACGTACCGCGAGGGTAGTCATCACCGGACAGGGCGCTTATTGATGGAAACGCGATGGCATCAGAAATGAATCACACCCGGCATCCAGAAAGTTACGGATGGAATAGATAAGTTGGAACAGCATGCGAGCCCAAATCGCTCGCAGTCAGTGAGAGAGATGAATGATGAAACAGATAAAAGACAAGCGCATTCTTGTTACCGGTGCCGCTGGTTTCATTGGCGCACATGTCGTCCGCCGGCTTCTTGAAGATGGGTTTGAGGTAGTAGGTGTAGACAACCTGAACAACTATTACGACCCCAGGCTCAAAGATGCGCGGCTGAGGAGGCTGTGCATAGGACCTCGATTCTGGTTCTTCCCGCTTGATCTGGCAGATAAAGATCGGGTGGAAAGTCTTTTCCGCAACGGGGAGTTCGAAGCCGTCGTTCATCTCGCAGCCCAGGCCGGAATAAGGCACTCGCTTACCAGTCCAGAGGAATATGTGGCCAGCAATCTCGTCGCCTTCTCCAATGTGCTCGAAGGCGTTCGCAGGTGTTCCTGCCGGCATTTTGTGTTTGCCTCTTCCAGCTCCGTCTACGGCTCTTACAATAAGATCCCTTTTGCTGAAGAGGACTCCACTGATTATCCGGTCAGTCTCTACGCGGCGACCAAGAAGAGCAACGAGGTTGTGGCCCACGCGTATAGCCACCTCTTTCACATCCCGACTACGGGACTGCGATTTTTCACCGTGTACGGTCCGTGGGGACGGCCGGATATGGCGGTCTTCAAATTCGTGGATGCAGTCATGGCAGGTCGCATCATCGAGCTTTATAACTTTGGCCGCCTGCAGCGCGACTTCACCTTTGTCGACGATATCGTGGAAGGAATTGTTCGCCTCTTACCGCTGCCGCCGAACGGAGATAGCACCCAGGGGCCAGGCTCACAGGCTCCCATGCGGCTATGCAATATCGGGAATCAACGGCCAGTCGAACTGCTCCACCTGGTTCGCACCATCGAGTCGTGCCTGGGCAGAACGGCGAACATTCGCCTGATACCCATGCAGCCGGGCGACGTCTACGAAACACAGGCCTGCGTTGACAGGCTCAAAGCAGTTACGGGGTATAGCCCTCAGGTCTCCATCGAAGACGGCATACGCCGGTTTGTGGCGTGGTATCTGGGCGAATATCTGCCTCTCGGCCTGGTGGATATGCCTCATTTGCCATTACCCCTGCCAGTGCAGAGCGTGCACCAGAACGTACCCGCCGCCATTGCTAGTGAGGGATAACGGCTCACCGGCAATACGGGTGGAAAGGAACATTTATGGATACGTTAGCGACAGTTTGTATGTTGGCAATCAGCTGGCTCCTGCTGGTTGTGCTTCTCTTACAGGTGCGCAAGCTGTCTAACCTCACCGCGAAGGCAATTGACCTGTCGTCGCCTGTCCTTAACCGGATCGAGTGGCTGCAGGCACTCGTGGAGCAGTCGGACCGGTCCGGACGCGACGAGAGCGCTCGCAATCGCCTGGAGCAGACCGGCCAGGCGCAAGGTCTGCGTTGTGAGGTCGTAAGCTCACTGACAAGCATCGGCGACTCCGTTTCCGCGAAGCTGGAAGGGTTCACCAGGGTGAACGATCAGAGGCTTGAACTTCTCCGCTCGGGAATGGAGCAGCGCCTGGATTTCTTTACCGCGGAATCCGGCCGCAAAGCCGACGGGCTAACCCAAGCCGTCCTTGCTTCCTCTGCCACGCTGCAGGATGAGCTATCGGCCAGGCTGGTTGAGTTCAAGACTTGCCTGGATACAACGATCAGGCAGACTCACTCGCTGCAAGGCCAGCAAGCCGAAGCCGTGGCCGGCTCGATCCGGTCCCTGGAGTCAGGTGTTGACGCAAACCTCTCGCAGCTGCGCGAGGAGACTGGAACTTCGTTCAAGAACCTCGGCGACAGCGTGTTATCGACGCTTACCAGCATCTCCCGTATGCAGAAGACCGAGCTGACCGAGATGAGAAACACCGTTGACGCCGGGTTGATGCACATCCAGATTGATAACGAAAAGAAGCTGGAGCAAATGCGGCAGACGGTCGACGAAAAACTGCAGGGAACGTTGGAGGCCAGGCTGGGCGAGTCATTCAAGCAGGTCAGTGAGCGCCTGGAACAGGTGTACACCGGGCTGGGAGAAATGAAGACTCTGGCTACCGGAGTAGGCGATCTAAAGAGAGTGTTGACCAACGTCAAAATACGCGGGACGTGGGGAGAAGTACAGCTGGGCGCAATCATCGAAGAGATCCTGGCTCCCGACCAGTTCCGAAAGAACGTGGCCACCGCGCACCCCGACGAGCGCGTTGAGTACGCGGTTAAGTTACCGGGTCGCGATAGTCACGGCGAGCCAGTCTGGCTCCCGATTGACGCCAAATTTCCTTTCGAAGACTACCAGCGTGTGATGTACGCATCCGAACGGGGCGATGGGGAAGCAACAGACCGAGCTTCGCGGCAATTGGAAGCCACTTTGCGATCAAGCGCAAAGGATTTATCCGAAAAGTACCTTGCGCCGCCCGGAACCACTGACTTTGGCATCATGTTTCTCGCTTCCGAGGGGCTATACGCGGAAGCCATGCGGCGCCCTGGTCTTGCTGACTCTATCCAGCGTGAGCATCGCGTCGTGCTGGCCGGACCGAGCACCGTGGCTGCACTCCTGAGCGCCCTGCAAATGGGGTTCCGCACCCTTGCCATCCAAAGACGATCGAGCGAGGTCTGGGAGACCCTGGGCTCAGTAAAAACCGAGTTCGGCAAGTACGCCGACGTCCTGGCGAAGGTCAAGAAGAAGCTGGGCGAGGCACAAAATACCATCGACAGCGCTGAAACCCGCACCAGGGCCATCCAACGCAGACTGAGGGATGTGGAAGGCACTGAGGATCCAGAGCTCGCCGAAGATGTTCTCCCTGAAGAGGAAGCCTTGGAGGAGGTCCCTGCCCTGACTGGCGGGAGCTGAGGTCCGCAGTACATCTATGCGGAATCGCTCTCGCGTTGGCCAAACATTCTTCATATTCGGTTTTGCTTGCAAAACTTTTCAGGACACTCCCTTCGTCATAGCTGTATGAACTGGGGTCTGTCCGCATCCAATACCTCTGAAGCGTGGCACCATCTGCCGGTTAGACGCTCGTTGGTGGTGGAGACCGCGGCCTTCATGAAGGGAAGTCATGTCCATCCGCAAGCACGCCGGGTTCCTCCTGGTCACCCCCCTCGTATGCGCCGTCGCGATTCTCGCTCAGCAAAACATGCCGCCGGCCTCAGCCCCTGCATCCAGCATCGACCTGGATGTTGTCGTTACGCCAAAATCTGGGCCGCCGGTCGCAGATCTACAGCAGCAGGACTTCACCATTTTTGACAACAGGGCACCGCAGCGCATCACGTCCTTCCATGCCCGTGGTGGCAGCCAGGACCCCGTCCACGTCATCCTGGTGATTGACGCGGTGAACACCGCCTACCAGACCATCGCTTACGTGCGCGGACAGGTCGACAAGTTTCTGCGCGCGAATGGCGGACGACTGGCCCAGCCGATGAGCCTGGCATTCTTCACTGATAAGGGAACGCAGATGGAAAAAGGTTTCTCCACGGACGGCAACGGGCTCAGCGAATCCTTTGACCACTACGCCGTCGGTCTGCGCGACATCCGCCGCTCTTCCCAATACCAGGCCAACGACCGCTTTCAGCTCTCCATGACTGCTCTTCGTGAGGTCGTCGAGCAGACGGCCAAACTCCCCGGACGCAAGATGATCTTTTGGGTCTCTCCCGGGTGGCCGATCCTTTCCGGTCCCCGCATTGACCTCGATTACAAGCAGCAGAACCAGATCTTCGGTTCCATTGTTGGCCTGTCCACTCAGCTTCGGCAGGCGCGGATAACTCTCTACAGCGTCGATCCGCTGGGGTCCAACGAAGGAGTTGGCCGCACCTTGTACTATCAGGATTTCCTGAAAGGAGTGAGCAAGTCGAGCCAGGTCAATGTGGGAGACTTAAGCCTGCAGGTCTTAGCCGTCCAGAGTGGTGGACTGGCCCTCGCCTCCAGCAATGACATCGTCTCGCTTCTCGACAAATGCCAGGCGGACACCGAGGCCTACTACGAGTTGTCCTTCGTTCCAGCTGTGGCCGATCATCGCGACGAATATCACAATCTCCTCGTCCAGGTGGCCAAGCCTGGCCTGACCGCCCGTACCCGGACCGGCTACTACGCGGAGCCTTGAGGCAACCAGGGAAAGCCTTCTCCTAAATAGCGCGGAGCAGTCGAGCGGGCAATGTGATCAGGGCGACCACCAGCTCCAGCGCTCCGTGCACGGCGATGCCGGCCAGACGGAACGGCAGCAAAATCAGCCATACTAGCGGATACAAGACGATCGCCAGCAAGGCCAACGGCCAGCAAAGGAGAAAGAGAATACAAAACAGGAAAAACTTGACCATCGATTTACCCCATGAGTGCTTTGCAGGGGCACTTTCCGCAGCTTGTTAACCCCTATGAAACAGTACGCAATCAGCGCCCGGCAGGTTCCAACCCGATTCCTTACGCGCCGGCGAGACTTATCATAAAGCCGCACATCTGACACCAAGAGCGATTGCTGAGGAGAAACTCGTGGCCAACAACGGAATCGTCAATAAACCCAGCAAGCATTCGGTCGATGAGACCCTGGCCAAGCTCCAGGAAATTCTCCACGCAAAGGGAATAGCCGTCTTCGCACTCATCGACCACAGCGGGGAAGCCGCGAAGGTGGGAATGAAAATGCGTCCGACCAAGCTTCTCATCTTCGGTAACCCAAAGGGGGGCACCCCCCTCATGGTCGCGGCGCCCAGCATCGCCATCGACCTGCCGCTCAAGGTCCTGATTTCGGAAGATGATCAAGGGAAAGTCTGGGTCTCCTACAACACCCCGGAATATCTGGCGGAACGGCACGGGCTACCCCCGCATCTGGAGCAGAATATCGGCTTCATCGATACCCTGGCAGCCAACGTCGCGGAGTGAACACTAGAATGCAGCTTCATGCCTGAAACCGCCGTTTATGACCAGATCGTCGCGCTGGCTCTGGAGGCCGGTTTTTCCAAGGCGGGCGTCGCGCCGATTCCACCGCCCGGCGAGCCGGACCCTCGGCTGAGCGAGCTCGAAGCCTACTTCGAAAACTGGATCGAGCGCGGGTATGCAGGCGAGATGGATTACCTGAAGCGCCGCGACCAGGACAACCGTCTGCTGCGATCTTCTCTACGGATTGCCGTTCCCTGGGCCCGATCCGTGATCGTCTGTGCCGCGAACTATAACGCGGACGCACCCAGATCCATGGATCTAGCCTCGCCCGAGAGCGCCTGGATTGCCCGCTATGCCTGGACCGGTTACCAGCCCGGGCCTGCTCAGGGCCCGTCACGGCCAAGCGACTACCACGATGTTCTCCTGCAACGGCTTAAGAAACTGGACCAGAGGTTGCAGCAGGAGCTGGGCCCCTTCCCATCGCGGTGCTACGTGGATACGGGTCCCCTGGTAGAGCGGATTTATGCCCTGTGCGCAGGAATCGGCTGGATCGGCAAGAACACCTGCATCCTCGACCAGCAGCTCGGCTCATGGCTGTTTCTGGGGGTGATTCTCACCGGGCTCGAGCTGTCGTCCGCCCGTCCGGTTACGTTACCGGAAGACCGCTGTGGCAGTTGCACCCGATGCCTCGATGCCTGCCCAACCGGTGCCCTGGTAGCGCCGTATCAAATGGATGCGAGCCTATGCATCTCCTACCTGACGATAGAGAAACGCGGGCCGATTCCCGAGCCATTGCGTTCTCAGATGGGTCGGCAGGTGTTCGGCTGCGACATCTGCCAGGATGTATGCCCTTGGAACCGCCGCGCCCCGATGAGCGCGGATGCTGAGCTGGCCGTTCGTCCGGAACTGGTCAACCCGGCCTTGGCTTGGCTTGCAGAGCTGGATGCGGAGAGCTTTCGCAGCTGGTTCCGGCAGTCGCCTGTGCAACGCACCAAACTGGGTGGCTTGTTGCGCAATGTAGCCATCGCCATGGGGAACAGCGGACTTGCCGGCTACGTGCCCAAGCTGCGAGAGTGGGCAGGCGCTCCCGATCCGGTGCTTGCGGAGGCAGCGCAATGGGCTCTGGCTCGTCTCTCCAGCGCTGAGACAAATACCCCCGTCGAGCTCTAATCCAACCTCAGGCGCTGCGTATCACGTTCGCGGCGTTGAGTCCCTTGGGGCCTTGCTGGCATTCGAACTCGACCGCGTCGCCCTCGTTCAGAGTCTTGTATCCGTTCTCCTGAATAGCAGAGAAGTGTACGAAGACATCCTCACCAGTGGAACGCTGGATAAACCCATATCCTTTGGCTCCGTTGAACCACTTGACCACGCCATTTTCCTTCAAGAGAACTCCCTTTCAGACTTGATTGAGCATCTCCAGCACTCCTTAGAGACACCTCGAGCCGCCGCTATAGGTTTACGGCAAATCGTGGTTGACCTGGAATGCTTTGAGGGATGAAACAATTACACCAATTGGCCTGCCGATCGTTCCGAACAGTGAACTTCTGTTCGAGCTTGATGATGTTATGGCAGGAATTGGAATTGAGTGCAAGAGAAATTTACCTGCCGGAACCACAAGACAGAAGCTGGGAGTCCCATGGCAGCGGGACTCTTTTTCATCCGCGCAACGGAAATCATCCGGGAACGGGACTCCCGCGATCGATCCAACGGTATCAAGGTTGTAGTTGCTGGATCATGTGGGTCATTTCGAGCCGGCGCCCATACTGCTAGCATGAATGGCAATGATGCCCAGCGTATCCATCCCCCGGACTGTGGCAATGCCAGACGACGCACTCATTGGTGTTCCCGCCGAACCAAAGCCGCCGGCGAAATTAGCCAGCAACGCTAGCCTGGGGAAGGAAATTTGGAGCCTCGCCCGCTACATGGCGCAGACCGAAGTGCATACCTATGCCTTCAGCGTCGCGGCTAATACCATTTTGTCCCTGTTCCCGTTCATCGTGATGATGTTCACGATCGCGCGCCTGGTGTTCCACTCCCACGCCATGGAGAGTGCGATTGCAGATATGATCCGTTACTTTTTGCCCACCGGTCAGGAATTTGTCACAAAGAATATGGAAATTGTGGCGCATGCCCGCAGTGGGGTGCAGCTTGCATCGGTGGTGATGTTGCTCATTTCTTCGACCGGCGTCTTCCTTCCCCTGGAAGTGGCTTTGAACCGGGTCTGGGGTGTCACCAGGAACCGCTCCTACTTTATGAATCAGCTCGTCTCGCTGGGGCTCGCTGCCGGGATAGGCACCATTGCCCTGCTGAGCGTTGCCGTCACAGCAGCGCAGCGATCGGTTCTGCAATTCCTGTTCTTCGGGCACATTAATAATGTCGTGTTTGTCTTTGTCTCCCATTGGCTGCTGCAGATTTCTGCGGCCGTCGCCAGTGTCCTCCTCTTCTTCCTCATCTATTGGATTCTTCCCAACCGCAAGCTGCCCGTCCGTGCCGTTTTGCCGACAGCGATCGTGGTGGGGCTCTTCTGGGAATTGGCAAAGATGCTGTACATTGGGGCGCTGCCCTGGATGGACCTTCATTCGGTATACGGACCCTTCTCCGTCTCCGTAAGCCTGATGCTGTGGGCCTTCATTACCGGCCTGCTGTTGTTGGCAGGGGCCCACTACTCGGCCTCACGTCACGCTCTGCGCATCGCCTACCTGGCAGACCTGGAACGCGCCAAGGAAGAAAAGAAAACATCGTAGTCACTCTGTCCTGAGGACGGAAACCATAGTCCAAACTCTGTCCTGACCACAGACGCCGGGTACCCCACATCTCGCGAAAAACGAGCGAGATGTGGGGCACCCAGGACCCGTTGGAAGTGGTAAAGAGTTTAGTCCCGAAGGGACGGTTGAACTTAGCCCAGCACGCAGTGCTGGGTTTCGAGTTTCTACATTTCTGGATCTGCGAATTGGCCGGCGGAAGACATTTTGCCGTATTTGGATCAACGAACTGCTTAAGCTGTGCCAGCCCCGGACTTTAGTCCGGGGGAGCGGGTTTTCAAACCCGCGAGAACGTTCCGGTATATAAATTCAGAGCTTTAGTCCTGGTGGCGGGGCGTCCAATTCCATCCCCAGAGACGCCGATGACGAGGCAAACAGCTCCGGTCTCTCGCTCAAGCCCGCTCTGACCGGGTTCTCCCCAATGTACGTGTGGTGGTGTTTGTAATCCTGTGCGTCGCGAACGCGTGATTCACGAAACTTGCTTGCCATATTTCAAAAGCAAAATGAATTTCCGGTTTCGCGCGATAGGAGAAACCGCCCTTGATGGCGCCTTTTCTAGCGGGATTTCCGCTGCAGGTGTCAGCAGCAGAGGGAATGATTGGGCATGATCACAAATTCATGCAGCAGAGACCGCCCCTTTCGATGATTCTCCGTCAGCCCCGGACTTTAGTCCGGGGGCCACCAGAAGCTCAGCCATGCGATCGGATGGAAGAAGCGCGCGGCGTCCGGCTGTCGCCGAGGTCACGAAAAACGTACGGGTTGATTGGGGAGCTTGGGGCATTCTCACCAGGGCTAAAGCCCGGTCATTGCAAGATAAAGCGTTCTCGCGGGTTTGAAAACCCGCTTCCCCGGACTGAAGTCCGGGGC
>Ga0302325_10033712_pt1 | contig 10488 bp, 10 predicted proteins | sample Palsa_T0_2_FD_201948 | JGI IMG/M metagenome (GOLD analysis project Ga0302325, IMG submission 201948) | Peat permafrost microbial communities from Stordalen Mire near Abisko, Sweden - Palsa_T0_2 | ecosystem: Environmental > Terrestrial > Soil > Palsa > Peat permafrost | place: Sweden: Abisko...
CTGAGAGGATGATTTTGCAGCATCCGTATAAGAGGCAGTTTGATGAGAGTGTGAGCGCGTTGGACTTTTGGCCTGCGATGGTGGGGTGTGAGATTTATGGGATTCAGTTTGAGCAGAATGAAGGTTTACAGAGGATTGTTCAGGAGGAAGAAGAAGATGAGGGTGGGGAGAGGAGTGGGAGTCAGAGTGAAGAATCTGAGGAAGACGAGGAAGACGAGGAAGGTGTTGATCCTGCGTTTGCTGCGGATCAGAGGAGGAAGGTTCGTCGAACGAGACGAAGAGCGGAGAGAAGGTGGATAGAAAGAGATGAGATCCGGAGGACAGCCTTGACAGCTTCGGAGAAGATTGCTGCCAGAATGGACGAGTTGATGACAACCCCTCCATATTCTGACAGCCACAATTTGCTCAGACTTCGAGGAATGGTTGCACTCTATGTTGGGGATCTCAGTGTTCCAGAAATGCCTACAGATGACGGTCAAATTAATGGGGATGAGGATGAAGAGAGAAGGCGGCGGCGTATGAATGGGGACAAAGACACCGAGCGTAGGCTCTTGTATCGGCAACAAGCCAATGATCATAAGCGTGGGCTTCAGAAACGAAGAGAAGAGCATGAACGAGCGGAGGGGCTATTTGAAAAGATTGCGAGGGAAGGAGGCTCTATTGAAGATATCAAGGGCTTGTCATTGGGTCAGGACGAAGCCGCGGATGAGTTGTACGATGCTGAAGAATAGACCTTCAATTCAAATGGAGTCAACAACTCAACTTCTACATTGGCTTCGGCCAGTGCTCCCATGATACGGAAAGGTTGATTATTCATAGATCGCCTGCTATCTGAGACTGAATAACCTTAACTGTCAGTAGTAATATTCATCCGAAAATCCCGAGTCAAGACTCGTGGCACCTGAAAATTTCAATGTGAACATCCTTCACCTCGGTTTCTGTCATCTTATCTTCAAAATCTCAACGTACTTCAGCTCCTAGGTATATACTCATCTCTCTCGAAGCAGCGTGCAGGGTACCCCGAGACAGAGTGTAGGAAACAAGTTTCAGACATTTAAAGGACATGACCAAGACATAACTTTTGCTTTTCATCTGCGTCAATCACTCAAGGCAAGGATAGAGACAACGTCACACCTCCTTCTAGTTTCCAGGACGGTAGAGTGCAGGTTTTAAGAGAAAGTATTTGGTTTGCCATTTCTGAAATTCAGAAGAGAAATCGATTGAAATCTAGAACGCGCTGTCCCACAGCTTCTGGCGCTTCAACACAATGCCAATGGCAAATACCATCCAATATCTCGATTTTCTTTTCGTCTTTCGATGTCCCGTACGCATTCAAGATTGCCTCAGCGCCAGACAGGGGGGCAGTCTTGTCCTCAGAACCCACTAAAATGAGCAAAGGAACTGTGATATTGCTATACTCTGGCTTGGAGGCTTTTGCAATCACGTTGCAAAGAGAAATGTAGCCTTCTGGCGATGTGCCAAGAATCAAAGACCGGATGAAAGCTTGCTGCAGGGCACTGGCCTTCGATCCTGTCGCTGCTGTGGGAATGGTATTTGCCAGGGCCTCAAGTCCATCTATTTCTTTGTCATTATTCCATTCTGGATGACTTTGATCCGTGGTGGAATTGATACAAACCTTTCTTAATAACCTTAATTCTCTTCCCAATCACATCCGCCAAAGTTGGGTCTGGATTCACAGGCCCAATCAACACAACACCTATCACCCGATCCGGATACTCAGCCGCGATATAACTCGCAATGATCGCACCCATTGAATGGCCTACTACCACAACTTTCTCTTGAACTTCGAGTGCATCGAGAAGCGCGATTGCGTCTTTTGCAATGCTAGAGGTGCTTTGCTCTCCTTTCCCGAGCTCAGAAAGTCCAGAGCCGGGTGTATCTATGCAAATACATCGGGTTCTGGATTTTAGAGATGGGGTGATGGTTTTGTAGAAGCAGGATGAAGACCCGAGACCATGGATGAAGAGAGTTGTAGTGTTTGCGGGACTGTCGTCATTTTCGTCGATTGTGTAAAAGAGGGATTTACCATTGATTGTCTTTGAAGGCATTTTCGTATTTATTTTACAAATGAGGAAGTTTCTGAAGTGTTCGAAATTGGACAATTTTTAGACTTGGTATTGAGTAAGAAAGACGTTGGACACTTTCCGTGGATCGGATAATGCCCCGCTTCGAATTCGAATGCCGAATGATGTCAGGAAACCCCCTCCCCGCAAGAAGCATTACTCAGCACCCTGAAACTTCGAGGTATATCTTCGCCTCCTCAGACTGTCGTATCCTTCTTGGAGGCAACCAGACGACTGAAAAAATATAGATCACGTGTGGTTGACACGTGATCCGACTTTTAAACAGGTAAGATTAAGGTTCGTGGGCATTTCATCCGAAACCTCGGAACATCTCTCTTTCTCCCTAATCGCTCCTGGCCCAATCGACTGGGAAACCCGGAAATTCCTATCTCCTAAAGAAGAAGCAAAGATGAACACCGCAAAAGCCCCCTTTCGTCTGCCAAGCCTCACCATCAGAATATGATAGTCTCAACGGAGGCGACCGAGACTTCGGGTCTTCTGGACTTGGCCTCCTTGATCCCGGTACTTTTTCGGGTGGTGAAGTCAGCCGTATTGCCATTGCAGGAGGGAATAATGGGAAATTGTACGTTTTGAATGCCGACAGCCTTGAAGGATTTGCACTGGGTCCGTCACTGAAGTCCTTTCACTCTTTCTGGCTTAATATGCTAAATTTCGTACAGCGACCGGTGGTTCAGATGCTGGTAAGCACCGAAATTCTTGACTGAGGACTTTACTAATGTGGATAAAGTTCTCTAAATAATAGTCAATGCTAATTCCTTGCTGGGTAGGGCAGTAAGTTGCCCTCTAGAATGTGGATATGTCTAGTATATCTCTTCAGGTCCTTTATTCCCTGTTGTTCCAACGAATCCTGAAGTATTAATCCCTCCGGCGATGTCGTATACGCGTACGAGCCGGGTTTCGACGGATTCGGTAGACCTCAACTCACTTTACGAAGTAGCTGGCAAATCCGCGAGAACTTTCTCTGGAGAGGGTGTGCCGACAGTCACTTCTTTGAACGGACAGCCTGGCACGGGTATCGTAAGTTTCCACTTTCAGTATCCTAGACGGTGGAGACTTAGAAGGGAAAGGTTTGGCTTGCCGATACCAATATGCGACTGGTAGCTTTCCATGCTATGCCAGTGGGCGGCGTTCTGCAACAAATTACTCCTCTGCCTAGTACTGGAGGTACAACCAAGTATCAACGCGTTGCATTTGGCAATGCCCGAATATATGTCGTTGTCCCCACGGGTTGATTGTTGTTGTTGGTGGCGGTGCCCCAGTTACTCCTCTGGCATGCACACCCAATCCTGTTGCATTCGGCTCGGTGAGCGTGGGTTCCACATTATCTCTTACGGCTACTTGAACTGCGGGCACTTCTATCATTTTGAAGGGCTGCACATCGAATTTAGGTATATGGGCTTGCCAAAACTCGTCTCTACCTACGGCAGTCTCCTTCGGTGCAAAATTCACGTTCCCTGTCGCCATGGGCTTGACTTTAGTGGCAATCGAGTATGTTTGGGACTACCAAGGAGCTCAAGTTGTACCTGGCAATGTAGCCTCTCTACTCAATTTTTACTACACCATCGGGAGTGGTCCTAGTACCGATTACTCTCTTCCTTTTACTGGGAAAGTTGTTCCTTTTACAGGATATCTTGTCAGCAACTTTCAGACTATTGACTTTGATGATATCGTATTAGGCTCAACAACTCAAACGTCCCTGAAAACGGTCACCCTCACAAATGATAGCTGCACTGTTTTGACTTTCACTGGTTTCGCTTGGCAACATCCACTCGCTGCGCCCATGCTATACACCAATGTTACTGTTGCCTCAACCAGTAATATCGGCACATATTATACAGCAACTGGTTTCTCTATGGTGGGTCGACCTTGGCAGTGGGTGCATCAATAACTATCTCAATGACATCTGCCCCTCTCTTATCGGGAGGTGCCTCGTCTCTGCTTACATTTTGGTCAAACGGTGGCTACACGAATGTCTTGTTGACAGGAACCGCAGCTGGCGTGATTGGAACATCCTCTTCGTCAACCTCTCACTCCGCAACATCTTCGTCGAAGACCTCATCCTCGTCAATTATTGTAACAACATCAAAATCAGTTCCCACCAGTTCAAAATCTGTCCCCGGCAACTCACCCTCCACTAACTTGGCCTCAACTACTCACTCCCTGCCGACCACGCTGATGACCAGCGCCAGTCAATCTGCGATTGCAACAGCACCCTCGGGCGGCGGCAAAAGCTACAGTCTAGTCGGGTGTTTCGCTGATACAAGATTTGGCCATGCCCTACCCCTTCTATTTTCCAACAACAGCGTTACTCCAGAGCTCTGCGAAGAGTAAGTCGTTTACCTCCCCAACAAGCCGACCCCGACAACCCTCCCCTACTTTGCCGTCGAATACCACGATGAGTGCTATGGTGGTAGCGCTTTCAGCTACGGGTCATCCGCAATCAGTAGTCTAACTGGTGCACACGCATGCACTGATGTCTGCGTCTGCGTCTGCAGCGCCTCAACTGGCCCGGCGTCGACTGGTACGGCGATGTGTGGCGGGCCGAAACAGTTCAACCTGTATGCGACAGGCGGTACAGCGAGTTTACCCAGCGTTCCCACTACTGTGAGTGTCTGATCGTATTTGAGCGAGCATATGTTTGGCTCAGAATTCAATCCATGAACAAAATGTCTGCTTGGATGATGGCACAGGTAGGGTAGGCTCTTAGGTTGTGAACCATCAAAATGTCAAAAGATGAAAACATCTAAATAATAAATAAATCAAGTACTTTTAAATCCCCCCCCTTTTTTTAATTAAATTATTATTCTAAGATGTAAAAAAGGGTTTAGATAAAAAAAATCAATTTATTTAAGATATAAAAAGAGGGTTAATAAGAGTATAAATATATAGAGGTAAAGGGAGGGAAGAAGAGTAACGAGCCAGGGGGGTCCTTCGCTTAAAGTTGGCCCCACAATTTCTGCGTTTGTGGCACATGCATATATTTGCACGCTATAATTATAGGCTCTTACACGCTATAAAAACAGGCACTCGTGCCCTGTGAAGCGGACAAGGAGTTCGCGTTTCCACGTTTTGACATTTTGATAGTTCACAGCCTAAAAGCCTACAGTAACTCTTCCCTTGCGAGATAATTGCAGAAATCTACGTTTGGATTATAAGTGTCTAGCAAGAAAGATTTAATGCCGAAACTCCTTGGTTGTTCCTGCGGCTCCGCAACTCCTCCAAAAAGCGAGCATGAAATGCAATAACTCAGACCATAGTTGAGCTGGGTACTGAAACTTCCTAGAGTTCAGCATCATCCTGATATGGCGTAAAACAAAGGTGCAACGGCCCATCCGGCTCCACCACGTGGAAATCTAGCTGTTCGCCTTTTCCAGCGCCTTTCTTTGCAAACCGATCTGCTCTCTCATTCCATTCCCTTGGGATTCGCCAGATGGACACATTGACGCCGTCTCCATGGAGCCGTCGGACCACTCCGAGAAAGAGTTTCCACAGGTCCTGATTCTTGACAGCCGCGGGACGTCTCCCTTCTTGACTGGCAAGCGTCCACCCCGCCTTCTCCCAGTGTTGAATGCGCTCCGTAGCATTGATGGCGACTGATGGGTAATCTCTGGGTTAGCATTGCCTAATAAGGAAGAAATTCGGGATTTGGAATAATGTTTCACGAGTTGTTTAATCTAGAGACATGTCTAGAGAGTAAAGACAACTCGCGACACACAGGGAGGGAATCTGTGCTTTGAGAACACCTACCATATTCAGAGTCAGTGGCGATCACAAGACTCCTCCAAGATCGATTGCAGTCCATGCTCCAATCTCGAAACTGCAAGGCGGCAATCACGGCACGGAGCTCTGCACGGTTGCTGGTCTGCTTGTATGAATATCCAGTTGGCCCCTTGGTCTCTAAGCGGAAGGATATTATGCCTCTATGGGTGAGCGAGCCTGTTTGAGTGTATGCTGATGGACGATATACAAATGCACAGCCGCCCCTGGGATTGCTTTGCCCATTGTCCAAACATGATCCATCGGTGTATATCAGGATTTCCCGAGGGTCACTGTTGCGAATGAATCGATGTTCGTCTGCGAAGAGGGACTCCGGTTTATCTGTTGCTTGGGGTGGTTGAAATTTAGACGGGTACATCCGCTTAGAAGAGCGTTCTCTCGCAACTTCTGGTGTTATCCTATCAATGATAAATAACCATTCGTCATCAGTAACTAATTGTGTGACCCAGGAATGATTATCGTTCTGGCAGTAGAGTCCGATATTGGCGCAGTTTAGGCAGAGATCATAGTTGTCGCATCCAAGGCAGTGGCAGCTAGAGGAACTCGAGGTTAGTCAACTTGATCACCAGACATATCATAACTCAGGAACTATTGAGTGCAGAGAAACGTCCCATGGTAGAGAAGGGGGAAATGAATATGAGGAAGCACATACTGCAGTTCGGTGTCCTTGATTCGTCTGTTGCAGCGATCACAAACGACATTTAGTTTTGCAGGCAGAGCCACGAAGCTGAGTCCTTGGAGATAAACAGTTGTAGATCCCATGGCAATTATGGCAAGACGCGGAGGTGTGAGATCTGGCCTTCGTTCCCCAGTGCATTCGTAGTGCTGAGATAGCCGTTCACAACTCGTAGCTGTATACTGGTCACAGTTGCGAAGAAGGTCGCGGATCGGAACAGGATAACCCTTTGTTCCACTTCAAATGTCGCGCGATCACGTGCCCGCGTGCTATGACCATTCTCTTCAGCCCCATCGCAACTTCCTAGATAAATAGTTAGAATTTTAAAGAACGAGAAGTGTCGGAGGCCCTGAGTGCTTCAAGCTCGCTATGGTACATGTTATTACACCCAATAAAGTAGAGATATCTATCCCCTTGCTGTAAGATTAAACCTCAATCAGTCTCAGGGCTCTGTACCGCGTCTCACACGCCACAAACCTCGCTTGATAACGTATTTCTGAAAGACATCTAGGAGAGATGGGCTGTGATTCGGATTCGGGTTGGAAAAGGAAATTCTCCTGACTGGGATGCCTTCGGGCTGTGGTCTGGAGTTTGTAGAGTCGTACGCGGATGAGAGAGTGGGCTTGAGGAAAGTGGACTTTACCACGTGATAAAAAAGGGAAAGTAAAAGAGTATAATTTGATGCTCATAGATAAGACAATCAATCTAGCAGGTACGACTAAGAGCCAATCTTTCTCATTTGAGTAGCAGTTGGTCGTTTTATGAAATCCATGATATTGCAAAACCGTGACTCCAGCGCGGTGAACTAGCAGTCCGCCGTGATATCGAACCACGAATGCTACGAAGGATAAAGGCATTTTTCTTTAATGCTCGTATACACAACGACATATAGCCATGCGAGAACTGAGAGGGCCACTCTATCTCCGGAAATCACTCTCATTTCCGAAATACCATGTTGGAACATCACTGCCATCCGGCCAGCTTCCTCGCTGATATCCGATTTCTAGTCCTTCAATGCTAATTACCGGCTTGGCTGTGTTGACACCCTCAACATACTTCTCCGACCACTAAGTCTCGCAACGCTTTTCCTTGTCAAACAACTCGGGTAATGCTGCTTCATCATCTGGAGCGCAGTTCGGCAAATGTTCTCGGGGCTATCATTATGTCTTAGTGCGAGGACGTCCGGCACCAGTCTTTTCCTTTGCTCGAGCTGGAAATCTTCGTCATACGGACCGGCAGTGAAGAGAAGGAGGTCGTATTGGAGAAGTCAGACTTTGCCATGTCAGGATCCGCTTTTGGTAGCGCGGTAATAGCTCCCATACATTCTGTGCCATAATCTGATATCAGGAAAGGAAGGACTACGGGTTCATCAAGACTTATGAATCTGCCTTGTGCCCACGCTAAGCCGCTGACCTGTGGCAGGGTAAGTTTGCTGGAAGGCAGTGAAACTGCGGGATCTGGATATACAGTCAGCAATCTGCTGCCTGCCAGCTCGGTGGGCCCATTCACCCTCAGAACCTAAGCAAGCCTCACTCACGTAGCGTATCCCTTTCTACATCGGCAACCGCCCTCAGCGATCGCCTGTGCTCCATATCCGAGTTTGTCAAGAGCTCGTGGTCGATAACCGTCAACAAAGATATCAACGTCTTCAAGCGGAATCTCGAATTGACTTCTTCCTTCTGATGTTCTCAAGTCCAGGTCAGTCGCGTGCTTGCCCATGTTATCATCGACCTGGAAAAATGGAACATCACTGAGATCAGGTGAGGGATTTTGAGAACATCTGCACTGTGTTCTCCGAGGATGTGACCAATGATTGAGCCGGAAATGATTCGACAACTCGAGGGCTTTTATTCCTTTTAGAACCCTGTGAGGGTTTGCTGAGCTTGGAGGTAATGGTACAATCAGAGTTTGTGAGTCGAGCACGTGACCTAGAATGGGTTTTATTCCACATTCGAGATTCCCTTGACAACACGTTGGCCACTCAACCGAGTTTCTTGGGGACGACTGACTTACATGTTGCGTTTGTGCAAAGTCTTTGTACTTTATCGCCCCAGCTCCTGCCCGTTTGTACGTCTTGTTTAACTACTCTAGCTCTTGAACTGTAAATCTTTGAACCGCAGGCTCAATTACGTCGACGATGCTTTTGTTAGATGTGAGATCGAGTCGATGTGAATCTAAGCTAATCATATTCAGTGTCTTGCTCGCGTCTAAAGAGCCATGTATGTGGCAGTAGCAGCCTGGATCTTTCGTCTCGTAAATGCCTGCTGATATGAGTTTATATGGATCTGACTAGGCCTGCAGCAAGTCCGTGTCTGGTAATAATTTTAGCAATTGTATCAGCGGACGAATTGAAGAAACCATTCACTTACCTTTCAAATTTGTCTAGACACCTTTGTCAAGTTTTCCGAGGCTACAAATTGTGGCAATGTAGGTCTGAAACAGAAGCATGTAGATTTCTCAAGATCCGCCTTGATCTCACAGTATTGCCATCCGTATCTCAGATCTAGAAATGCAACGCGACACATCCTTCCAATTCTTTCAAAGCTGAAGCAGTTTCGGTTTCATTAAGCGGAATGGGAAAATAGACTCGATTAAAGTCTGACTTGAAGACGATATGTCCCTTGACGTGTGCAAGACTGGAAGGTAGTCCTAGTTCTTCTGCCTCCTTGCAGAGAAGGCCGAACATTCTCTGGGCCTCATCTAGAGCAGAGTATGTGGTCAATCCCATGATCAATTGAGTATGAGAGGTTATGGGCGAGGAAGAGTTGGAGGAAAAGGGGTTGGCGAGTGTTGTGATCAGCTTCTCAAGGCAATTTTTCACCTGAAATCTGCTCGTGAAGTTTCATATCAAACAAAAGTAAGTTAGAGTAGCTGGTCTTGTGACCTACCGTTCTATAATGTTAAGGAGGTCCATGATCCACAAGTACGACTCGAGAATAGATAGGGGGCCAATTGCGAGATGCTCTGTCGTCACGCTTGCGTTTTGTAAGATTACTTCACGTTACGCAGGCGGATAGTGCACCTTGCAGTAGTAGCATAGCACATATTGGACAGCTCCACCGCAGCAGAAGGCGGGAATGAAATGCACATGACAATGTTGATGTGGACAGGAATCTTGGGGCGGTATCCGAAATGCCCCTGGCCCCTAGCGGGACTCGGGAGAGAGGGCGACTGCAGGGATCGCGGGGTGGCCCTTCCCCAAGTCTTCGTCCCTCGGAGTTCACGTTTCACCACCAATGGATGACCTGCAATTGTACAACCACCTCTGCTTGCTCCTCGGCCACGCCCTCATGCCGTCACACCTGCCGGCAAGATGGCTCTTCCTTCCAAGCGGCAGCCGACCAACACCCTGATTGTCCTGGGTTCAATGCCATGTCCATCCGGCCACTCGGAAGCCTGCGTAGCTGACGCCATGGCAAGACTCCTAGATGACAGCCTTCTCAGAAGAAACAACGGGTATGAGACAACCTTACGGTAGTGTTAAGAAACATCTCTTAACGTCTTCACAACCTCTCCAAGCATCCAATCGATAGCCTACTTTCCATATTAGATCTCTACTCCGGCGTGCAAGATGGCGACGAGTGGCAATGCCAATGGCCACGGTGTGGCAGCTGACTCGAGATTCGATCCAAACTTCACCCAACATGTCATTGAGGCTATGGGACCAAAGACCAACCCGCGGATGCGGCAAATCATGAGCAGTCTGATCAGACATATCCATGATTTTGCTAGGGAGAATGAGCTTACAATTGACGAGTGGATGGCGGGAGTAAACATGATAAACCGAGCGGGGAAGATGAGTGATGACAAAAGGAACGAGGGACAGCTCATGTGCGATGTCATTGGGCTTGAGTCGTAAGCCAAACAGAATTTCTAAGGATAGTAAACACGATGGCTGACGTTGGCGTACGGGACAGGCTCGTTGATGAG
>Ga0302325_10033713_pt1 | contig 10488 bp, 10 predicted proteins | sample Palsa_T0_2_FD_201948 | JGI IMG/M metagenome (GOLD analysis project Ga0302325, IMG submission 201948) | Peat permafrost microbial communities from Stordalen Mire near Abisko, Sweden - Palsa_T0_2 | ecosystem: Environmental > Terrestrial > Soil > Palsa > Peat permafrost | place: Sweden: Abisko...
GTCACCGCGACCCAACACTTGGCTCATGAGATCACCGAATGCCCCTACTCTTTATGGAACCCGAAACCACAAAAAACGATCAGGATTTTTCTTTCCGTTGCCCTTCTGACTCTTGCGCTCGCAAGAGCCGCTCCCTCGCCTTCCTCAACTTGTCTAAGTCGGCCCTCTCAATGAGGCGTTGCATCTCCTCGCCCGTCAGCCGTTCTCCATTGGACTGTTTGAAGAGCACGTTTAGCAGGATGGCCCGAAGTGCTACCACTTCAGCCATAAGCGCCTCGGCCCAGGCGCCTCCTACAACGGTGTCAGCCCCGCCGCCGTTCGCGCTCTTCAGCATCGCCTCTCGGGACCACTCAGCTAATGTCTTCGAGGCCTTCAGAGCTACCCGCTCGAGGCGGACGTATTCCTCCTCGCTCACCCTTGTCCCTATGGACTTCGTGCGAAGATTCGGTTTGACCATAGGCTCTTCTTCCAGGCGCCGCGAAAGACGCAGTCTCTGTGTTTTCAAATAGTTTACGTTCGTTAACGGTGAAAGACACAGCCTCTGTGTTTTCAAACAGTTCACGAACGTTAACGAAAGTTAACCTGCAGCAGCCATTCTGGCGTGACGTGTCATTCCTTCAGCCGCTGCGAAGCAGCGTTTCTCAAAACCCAACGCAACCCTGACCCGACCGAGCGTCCACCGACTAAAAATCAGGCACCCTGCCCAAGTGCGGATCTGACTATTTGCTACTAGTGCGATTGAGCTGGGCTACTTTTTTCGCCAGCTCCAAGTTTTTTCTGTGGAAATCTCCGGATCTTCTTGAGAAGGATCGCGTGCATCTTCGCACGATTTCGAAGTCGTTCGTCAGATCCTTCGTCCGAAATCACCTTCAGCCTCGTTCGGGAGGAGAGGATCAGAACAAAAAGGATGGGCCACCTGCGGAGGTCGTTCCCAGCAGGTAGCTCATGCTTCTCCATTTCTAGCTGAGGCGGGACACCAACCCGAATCACGGAGAATTGGTATTCGATTCAGAATGTAGTTAATCTATTGTGTAGGGGCCAAACCCAATGACGATCCAGATCGAACTCAACGCGGAAATAGAAGCGCAACTCGTTGCGGAAGCTCGCGTCCAAGGCATACCTTTGGAAAAGGTGGCGGAACGGCTCTTACAGGACGCTCTCGCTTCTCGGTCTGTGCCTCAAGGGAATCTGACCTTGGAAGGGTTTCATGCCATGCTCAATGCACTGTCAGCAGGTTCCGAAGGATTGCCGAATCTGCCCACCGAGAGCTTTACGCGCGAGAGTTTCTATGAGGATCGCACCTAAATGGCAGGCACGCCATACCTGGTTGACAGCAACGTCCTTCTTCGCTGGATAAAGCCGGACGATCGCGATTATCCTCTCGTCGTCTCCGCGATCGATGCCACTCTTCAGCGCGGTGCTGTGTTCTGCTACACGTCACAGAACGTTGCTGAATTCTGGAACACTTGTACTCGTCCACTTGACCGCAATGGGTACGGGCTTTCTCCCCAGGAAGCTCGTCGGGCGCAGTTTTTTGAAGACAAGTTGCGGCTGCTGCCGGACAGTTTGGCCGTACATCAAGAATGGCGCAAACTGTTGGTTGTGAGGAATGTTTCCGGAGTTCATGTACACGATGCGCGATTGGTGGCTGCAATGCGAGTACACGGCGTCGGCAGGATTCTGACATTCAACGAAAAGGACTTCGTTCGTTACACAGATATCGAAGCCGTTAATCCTCGAACCATTTCAGCAAAGCATCCACGAAATCGGAGCATGAATAACCCGCATCTCCTGGCAAGGCATCATCCCGCCCGTCTTTTCATTCCTCCTCGCTTGTACCTGGCAAAGAATGACGGATGCCGTACAAATTTGCCGTTCGTTGCGGCTGAATCGGCTCATTAATGCGGAACTGCAGAACACTGTGCCTGGCAGCAAAGCGATTGCTGGAATTGAGATGGGCAAACTGGAAATCCGTCCTGGCCTTCTGCAACGTGCTGAAGGCTATGAGCCGGATTGCCCCTCAGTTTATGCTCAATCAAATGGCGATTACCGAGACCCAAGAAGTGACCGGGCCTTAATTTCCAACCGACAAACTTTCAACCCACAACCGAACCCACAAAATGCGATGTCTTATACGACTTCCGCGTATTTAGGCAGTCCCCGCGGTCTGTTAAGTCGTTGAAAAGCCTAATCGGGATAGATGACACGGTAGAGGTCAGGAGTTCGAGTCTCCTCGTGCCTACCATTTATCTCATTGAATCCGCTCAGTCGCGAGCGCGTGTCTTGTACTTCGACACTTCTGGGCCGAAATCTAAGTGCGACGGTCCATTTCCCAACAGCCAATTGAAAAACATCCCCCCCGCCTCTCCGGCTGATCGCAGCCAGGGAGGAACTCCATCGGTTCCAAGAGGATCGATCAGGTTCGTGGATTGTCGTTCGCGTAGGCGTACTTGTTGATTCCACCCCGGAACCTAATAAAGCGGCCTGTCGAAGTTTCGTAGTATCTGGCGCTATAGTATCGGAACCATACGGTCGCGAACGGGGTCACTTCATATGGTCCGTAACCTGCGAGCACCCCGAGTGTTTCGATCCACACGGCAGGTCCGCCGCCTTTAGTTGGCAGCGCTTTCTGCCCGCCGGACACCTGGACGATCCAATATTGCTTGTTCGAACCGTCCACCAAGAGTGGGCCTTGCAGGTCCTTCATTAATCTAGGCTTTGGCCGTTGAGCCACTTCCAATCAACAGCCAATCCGAATATGGTCGAAAAGCAATCTGTTACTGTTTTTCATGTCATGCTCAATACCATGTACACCAAGCACGCTCCCATCTCACAAGCGGAGCTTCTTCCTTCTCCGGCTTCTCGTCTCGGCGTTCATCATCCGCCCGGCGAAGCTGCGGTCTGCCCTCGTCGGTTGACCGAGCTCCCATGCCAGTATGACCCCGTTTCCGAGAAGACGTCGCGTACCTGAGTGAGGACGATTCGAACCGGGTCGCATGGTTCGCACGGCCTCTAGAACCTGAAGACAAATCGATCGGAGGCCGCTTATGACATCCCACAAGAAAGTTGCTTACATGATTCTTCTCTTGTCGTTGACCGTGAGTTCAGTAGGTCCGATTCAGGCACAGCAACGGAGAACCACAATCACACCCATGCCAAGTTATACTCGGCGTCCCGAGGCCGTGAATAGGCCACGCAACGTCCAGCCAGAAAATCGTCCGTACAACAATGTCCAAACGGGGAGCCACTCGAGCCCCGGCCTTACGCAGTTTAACGGCGGATGGTACTTCAACTCGGACAAAGGAAACTTCAGTCTGATGGGCCCGATACCGGGGAACTGGGCGCTCGCCACCGACTACCTCTATGTGGACGTAGGCGACGACGGGAACTACTACCTGTACGACGCGCAGTTTCCCAACGTGGCAGTCCAGCTTACCTTTGTGCAAAACATAGGCGACGACCAAGCAGCCGACGATCAAGACTAGGGTAACCAAAGCGGTAGTCGCGCGCTGTAATTTAGGCGGAAAGAAATGAAAAACATTTCGTCTTCGCAATTTGGAAAGGCTTTGGCCGTTGAGCCGCTTCGAATCAACGGCCAATCCCAATGAATGTCGAAAAGCAAGTTGTCAATGTTCTCGTCATCGGAAACAACGATATCGTGGATGCACGGGGTCGCTGGATGAAATCGAATAGCGATGGCGAGCGTATCGTCGAATCACTGAGGGCAATCTATGCAACTTACCGTCCCTCGCCCCAAATGGCGGTTCGTGGCAGAACTGCTGCCAACATTGCAGGGCTTCCAGCTCCCAACTGTCCGTCTTGCCTACGAGCCGCCCTGTGACCCCACCAAGATCCGGTCGGCGAACTCTGGATGAACCTCTAAGAGGTAAAGGGTCTGCCAACGATAATCGTCGGAGCAGGTTCAAGGCCTCTGGCCAACTACCGACCCATTCGGACGTTTCCCGAATCTCCGGAAGGCCTCGTCGGCGGGAAAGAAACGTCCCGGCGAGGCTCCGCCGGAACCTCCACGAAACGCCACCGGTTCGCTCCCAGCAGAGCGTGATGTGGCCTCCTTCGGCGCCGATGTTAACGATGATTGTCGGCGGCCCGTTTTCGATGTCTGTCACCGGCATAGGCACTCCACCGTGGATTGTCACTTGCTTTTTCCCTTGTCATCTTCCCAGCCGGTGCCGCACCCAAAGAGTTTGCCTGAGGTTTTCCTCGTCGAGAATCGACCCTTCACCCGTCGCATACGCCACGTATCTTCCAATCCGGCGCGATGGCCGCTTTCAGCACTTTGCCATTAGTGATTAGTCGTGTGATTTCTGTTTTCTGGAATGGCACAGGTCTTGGTGAGACATAGCTATAAATACTCCAAGCGATTGCTGCCACCAGCAGAACGATCTCGCCTTGCGTAACGGGCTAGCTCGTCTTTGATAAGCGCCTGCTGCTGTTCCGAAGCTCCATCACGAAAAACTCTCTGCACCACCTTGCAAGCTATCTCTTCGGCAACCCCGCACTCGAAATCTGAAAGACACTGACCGCCCTTGCCTTGGTATGCAGTCCGCTCTTCCTCCGTTCCGTAGCGGAAAACTATCCAATCGCTTCGTTCGAAGTCTTGCGCCGCTTCCTCATAGCGCTTCCTTACCGCTTTGTTGGTTTCTTCTTCGCCACGAATCTGAGCGATTCGTTTATCCGTTTCCAGTCGAAATCGATGCATCGGAGATCAGAACTGCCGTAGCATTGACCCCCGAAGATGCGTGGCTTAGTTTTGCTGACACCGCCCGCTGGCCTTGGGGGACTTTGCATCTGAAATTCGGCTGGACGCAAGAAATGGGTTAGAATGGCGAACCAGTCGGCGTGATGCGTACGGAGTTGGGATTGAACTGGAGTAAACCGCCCAACCTGCTTAGCCTAAGGCCGAGGCCTCACTTCATGGATAGCTGAAAGCGCCATGGCGACCCAACACGATGACTGGAAGGCAGTGAAGGTGCTGTTCGAAGCTGCCCTTGAGGAAAATGCGGCGAACCGCTCCTCATTCTTGAAGGAGCGGTGCCAGGACGCGGCCCTGCGCGCCGAGGTCGAGCGGCTCCTTGCCGAACACGATCAGGATCCATCGTTTCTGTCCACTCCCGTGCTGGGAAACGTCACGACTGAAGTCGATGTTCCCGCACCGAACCAGAAACTTTCCGAAGGTGATGTGCTGGCCAAGCGATTTCGCATCGTCCGCTTCATCGCCGGAGGGGGAATGGGCGAAGTGTATGAGGCCGAAGATCAGGAACTGCGCGAGCGCGTCGCAGTGAAGATTATTCGGCCGGAAATCGTGCGTCAGCCCAATGCAGTGACGCGCTTCAAGCGTGAAGTTCACCTGGCAAGAAAGGTTACCCATCCCAACGTCTGCCGGATCTTCGATCTATTCCGCCACCAGACGGGTGCAGACGAAGAAATGGTTTTTATTAGCATGGAGTTACTGCATGGCGAGACCCTTGCCGCACGATTAAGAGAGTGCGGGCGGATGACCGTGGGCGAGGCCTCGCCGTTGATCGGGCAGATGGCCTCGGCTCTTGCCGCGGCCCATGAAGTGGGCGTCGTGCACCGAGACTTCAAACCGGGGAATGTGGTACTGGTCGGTTCTCCAGGACAGTGGCGAGCAGTCGTAACAGACTTCGGCCTCGCGCTACGGTCGGTGACATGTGACGAAACCGCTTCTCTTTCTAGCGGCCACGGCCTTATTGGAACTCTCATCTACATGGCACCAGAACAACTTGAAGGACTGCAGGCCAGTTCTGCATCAGACATCTATTCGCTTGGTCTGGTGATTTTCGAGATGGTTACTGGGGTCCGCCCGTTTCAGGGTGACACGCCGATGTCCACAGCGGCAAAGCGGCTGGCGGAGGCTCCGCCATCTCCCCGCAAGTTCGAGCCTTCCCTCAGCTTCGTATTCGAGTCGGTGATTCTGAGATGTCTGGAGCGTGATCCTACCAAGCGATTCGCCAACCCGCAGGATGTCGCCAAGGCCTTGCGCGACGACGTCATGCTCGGTGGTGAGTTTTTAGGAGAGCGCGGCGGAGAACAAGGCCGGATCGAGCTTGCCGGGAAGGTTCTTGAAGGGGATGCCTTCATCAGCTACGCGCACATGGATGATCTAGAGCTGATCGAAGGTCGCAAAGGATGGGTTGCGAACCTCCATAGGGCGTTGGAAATCCGGCTCGGACAGCTCCTAGGGAAACGACCTGCGATCTGGCGGGATCCCAAGCTTCAAGGCAACGACTCATTTGATGAGACGCGGATCGAGCGACTCCGCCACGTAGCCGCACTCGTATCGGTGGTGTCGCCTCCCTACGTCAAATCAGAATGGGCCCGAAGAGAGCTGGCAGAATTCTGGAAGGCGGCTGAAGAGCAAGGCGGCGTTCGTTTTCGCGATAAGGCCCGTATCTTCAAGGTACTAAAGACGCCCGTCCCTTTTGAAATGCATCCTCCGGAGTTGAAGTCCTTGTTGGGCTATCCATTCTTCAACGTCGACGCAGACACGGGACGAGTGCGTGAGTTGGACGAGGTCTTCGGGCCTGAGGCCCAAAGGGATTTCTGGATCAGACTGGACGACTTGGCACATGACATCTGCCGCCTGCTAGAAATGGTGGAAGCCTCGGGAACGGTCGTCCCGAAGGCCGATGCTCAAAAAGCAGTGTTCTTGGCACAAACCACATTTGATCTTCGGGAGCAGCGCGAGACCATCAAGAGGGATTTGCAGCAGCACGGTTACACCGTGCTTCCTGACAACGCTTTACCTCAAATCGAATCTGAAGTGAAGGGTGTTGTGCGCGCGGATCTGGCTCGATGCCAGTTGTCGATTCACTTGGTAGGTAAGAACTTCAGTTTCGTCCCTGAAGGAGGTACGCAGTCTTTGCTGGAGATTCAAAACGAGCTTGCAATCGAAAGAGGTGGTAAGGGGGATTTTTCCCGTCTGTTGTGGATTCCCTTGGGTCTGCAAATTGAGGACGAACGTCAACGGAGAGTCGTCGATCAGCTTCGGATGGACCCGAGAATCCAAAAGGGAGCGGATCTGCTGGAGACCTTTCTCGAGGATCTGAAGACCGTAATCCAGAGGCGGCTCAAAGAAGCTCAAAATGCCCCGCCCGCACCATCCCAACCAAGCAGTTCGATGGGTCTGGGCAGTAATCACGCCCGGCTATATCTCATCTACGATGAGAGAGACGCAGAGATCACTTCGCCTTGGGAAGATTTTCTGTTCGATCAAGAATTGGAAGTCATCCGTCCGATGTTCAAGGGCGACGAGGCGGAGGTTCGCGAATATCACGAAGAGAACCTGCGGAGTTGCGACGGAGCCCTGATCCTTTTCGGCTCGGCCAACGAATGTTGGTTGCACCGGAAGCTGCGGGAATTGCGGAAGAATCGCGGCTATGGCCGCACCAAACCAATGTCAGTCGTTGCGATTTCTCTAGTGCCTCCGAAAACCGCGGACAAGGAACGCTTCCGGACGCACGAAGCGCTGGTGATCCCTCAATGGTACGGATTTTCCCCCGAACCATTGCAGCCATTGGTCTCTCGTTTGAAAGGCTAAGGAGTGGTGATGCGACCTGAATCCCGGTTGAATCCTTTTCCTGGCCTTCGTCCCTTCGAGCCCGATGAAGACTACCTTTTTTTCGGCCGCGAAAAAGAGATCGACGAACTATTGCGGCGGCTACGTTCTAACCGATTTCTGTCGGTCATCGGCACTTCCGGCAGCGGGAAATCATCGCTGGTCCGCTGCGGTCTGATTCCCTCTCTTTACGGCGGGTTCATGGTGAACGCCGGCTCGAGTTGGCGGGTCGCCACGCTTCGGACCGGAGAAGACCCAATCGGACACCTCGCAGCGTCCCTCAACCAAGCCGGCGTGCTGGGCAGCGATGGAGAGCTTGCCGACACCAACCGAATGTTAGTGGAGACGACTCTTCGGCGCAGTACTCGGGGGCTGGTTGACGCCGTTCGGCAGGCGCGAATCCCACCTTCGGACAATCTGCTCCTGATGGTTGACCAATTCGAGGACCTGTTCCGCTTCCGGCGAAGCCGCCAGATTGAGAACTCCAGAGACGAGGCGGTGGCCTTTGTCAAGCTGTTGCTGGAAGCGGCGGCGCAAAAAGAGGTCCCAATCTATGTGGTGCTCACCATGCGCTCAGATTTCATAGGTGACTGCATGGAATATCCAGGTCTGCCCGAGGCCGTCAACGCAGGCCAATATCTAGTTCCGCGCATGACCCGCGACGAGCTGCGTTCCGCCATCACCGGCCCGGTCGCTGTGGGCGGGGGAGCAATCGCCCCGCGCCTGGTTCTGCGGTTGCTCAATGACCTGGGAGACGAACAAGACCAACTCCCCGTGCTGCAGCACGCATTAATGCGAACGTGGGACTATTGGGAACGGCATCGGGGTCCGATTGAGGCTACTGATATTGCCGACTACGAGGCGGTAGGAACCTTGCGGCAAGCTTTATCGCTGCATGCTGAGGAGGCCTACCTGGAGACTGGCTCCGACACTAACCGGAAGATCGCGGAACGGCTATTTAAGGCTCTGACAGATACCTTTTCGGACCCCCGTGGAATAAGACGTCCGGCTTCGGTCAAGGAACTCGCTGCTATTTGTGAGGCGCCCGAACACGAAGTGATCCGTGTCATCGAAGTCTTCCGACAACCCGGTCGCAGTTTTCTCATGCCGCCAGCCACGGTACCTCTCGGCTCGCGATCGATCATTGACCTGTCCCATGAGAGTCTCATGCGGTGTTGGACGCGTTTAGTCACATGGACCGGAGAAGAAGCGGTCAAAGCCGCAACTTATCTTCGCCTTTCGCAGGCCGCCTCATGGTTCGAGCAGGGTACGTCAGGTTTGTGGCGAGACCCTGAACTCGAAATTGGCTTACGGTGGAAGCGGCGGGAGGGAGCCACCGCCGCATGGGCCGAACGTTACGACTCATCTTTCGTGCGGGCAATGGAGTTTCTGGATCGTAGTGAGCAGGAACAAACACGGGTTGAGGCCGAGCGGGAACGGGAAAGGAAGAGGAAGCTGAGGCACGTCCAATGGGCCGCTGTTGTCCTGGGAATCATGCTCGTGATAGCTGTGTCCTTAGCTTATGTCGCCTGGAACCAAAAGCACCGTGCTGAGGCCAATCTGAAGCTAGCAAAGACCGCGGTTGATGAGAGTTTGTCGACGGCCGGCCGCCGGCAGGCGCGCGAAGCGGCCGACACTCCGCAGATGGAGGAATTCCGGCAAGAACTGTTGGAAAAAGCAAAGGACTTCTATGTCAACTATCTGGGCAAGCAAGACCCAGGGAGCGAAAAATTTCGCGTTGAAACGGCATTGACGCGAACGAGGTTGGGTGACGTCAATCGCTTACTCGGGAAGTATCAAGATGCAGTGAATGAGTACGAATTGGCTATAGCCGAGTTGGAGAGCCAGGCGAAGCAGCATCCCGAGAATCCCGACTACCGGCAAGCGTGGGCCTATGCTTGTAACTGGTTGGGCGAGACGCTGAGGATCTGGCTAGAAGGAAAGCAAAAGCCCTTGCGGTACACCCGAGCGGATGCGGAAAACGAATATGACAGCGCAATGCGCCTGCAGCAGGACTTAGTGAATCAGATACCGGGGAATCCAGGCTACCACCAGGAACTGGCCCGCACTTACTACAACCGCGGTATTCTGCGTTCTGACAACGGAGATCTGAATAATTCGGAATCGGACTTCCGCCAGGCGATTCGACTGCTCGAGCCCCTGGCGGAGGAAAAAACAGAGTTATCAGCGCAGGAGGAGGTTAATGTCCCGCCGTCCCAAGATTTGGCACGCGTTTACAACAATCTAGCGAATATCCTGAGGGAGAAAAACAGATTATCGGAGGCGCGAGAATTCTACGAACATGCTATTGGAATAGGTGAGGCACTCACCAAAGAAAATTCCGGCAACCGAGAATACAAGATAGAATTGGCCACATTTTACAATAACTTGTCGGCCCTACTGTGGGATGAGAATGACGTCGACTCAGCGAAGCAACCAAACCACCAAGCCTCTGATCTCATTGAAGAACTTGCCACGCCCGAACCTCAGCTGGAAGGCGAGAGGGCGAAAGCTTTCATGCTCCACGGCTTGATAAATCAGTCACGACATCCCGAATTCCACGTGATGTACACTCATTTGGGCGACCTGTATGTGGACGCCGCCCGGAACAGTCTGCATTCAGGTTCCATCGCAGATGCTCAGGACGCCCTTAAGAGCCTGTCACGTCTGCTGCCGGAACTGGTGGAACCAGACAGAAGCCGCCTCGCCAAGGCCTATGAGGATTTGCAAAGAGAGTTCCTCGAAAAACGAGTCCAGCGTAAATAGTGCTGCACTCTTAAAAGGAGCGAACAATGACGCGAGTGGTTCTGTTGATGCTTTTCCCGTTGACCGTTGCTGCTCAGGAGAAGGGGGCCAACCCAGTCATAAATCAGCTGAGCATGGCCGTC
>Ga0302325_10033715_pt1 | contig 10487 bp, 8 predicted proteins | sample Palsa_T0_2_FD_201948 | JGI IMG/M metagenome (GOLD analysis project Ga0302325, IMG submission 201948) | Peat permafrost microbial communities from Stordalen Mire near Abisko, Sweden - Palsa_T0_2 | ecosystem: Environmental > Terrestrial > Soil > Palsa > Peat permafrost | place: Sweden: Abisko...
AGCGGCTGAGGATGGAACCAGATCTGCGCGGACGACGCGATCTGCGTCACGGGCGGGCTCGGCGCAACGGAACTCGAGCTTCCCGAACCGCAACCCGCCAACACTGTCATCCCGGCGCAGCCTGCCCACAAGAGCAAGCCCCGGGCGAAGCGATGGCTCACCATCGAATGTCACTTCGTCCCAGCCGCTGCGTACTGCCGCGCCGTCGCCTGCTGTTGCGGGGTCAATTCGTTCTTGACCTCGATCATCAGCGTGAGCTGCGTGTGCTTGATCTCGCGCTCGAGATTGAGGACAGCGTCGAGCTGCTCGAGCGCCTTCGCCTGATCGATGTGGCCCCCCTTGAGCATCTCTGCGAGCTTCTCGCTGGCTGCGGCGAGCTGCCATTGCGTGGGCATGAATCGCTGCTGCGCGTTCTGCACGTCCGTTTGGATCGCAGTCCTCTGCGCGTCGCTCAAGCCCAACTCTTGCTGGTGGGACATCACCACCTCGGGCGGGATCAGCGCGGCGCCGATCGGATCGGGGCCCGGCGTCGCCTGTGCGTGGGCGGCGTTCGCGGTGCAGAGCCACAGGGCGAGAGCGGCGATGATGATCTTAGGCGTCATACGGTATCTCCAGGCGTTGGATGGGAGCGAGCAGTTCGTGGCTCGAGATCGAACCAGACATCGTGAAGCGGCGCCTCGAGTACGCTGCCGCGCGGCTCCAGCAGTGCGCCGGTCGGCGAACGCCACGCCGTTAGCGCAGCGGCGTCCGAGCCAGACGTTGGCGCCGGCGCAATCGTGCGAAGACCGAAAATCAAGCCGAGGACGCTTACCGCGAACACGGCGCCGACGGCCGCTCGCGGCCAAGGTCCGCTCCACGGCCGCGGTGGCTCACCGCTTCGAACCCGCGCAGTGATGTTTGCGAGCAACACAGACCGCGGCTGCGAGTTGGCCAGCGCCTTGACGGCTACGTCCATTCGTCGCACGAGCACGCGCAGCCGCTCGAGTTCCGCTGCGCACGCAGTGCACTGTTGACAGTGGGTGGAGAGTTCTTCGCTCGGCGGGTTTCCGAGCGCGACCTGGGCGAGTTCATCCCGGCGGACCGCACATGGACTCACGACGACAGCGCCCGCAGGAGTTGCTTACGCGCGAGGTGCAGCCGCGAGCGCACCGTGCCTTGCGGAATACCCAGCAACCTCGAGACAGCGCTTGGCTCCAGGCCCTCGATCGCGCACAAGATGAGCACGTCGCGCAGCTTCTGGGGAAGCCGATCGATTTCGAGCCGCACCCGAGTTTGAAACTCGCGATCCTCGGCCAGCGCTGCGACGTCGACAGCGCAGTCCGCATCGCTCGGGACCCGTTCCTCGCGCCGGCGCGCCCGCGCGTCGGCGCGAATGCGGTTGAGAGCCAGGCGCCGCGCGATCCTGCAGACCCACGCTCGAAAGCTGAGCGGCTCGCGTAGACTCGTGAGTTTGGCGTACGCGCGGACGAAGGCGTCCTGCGTGACGTCCTCTGCGTCTGCCGCGTTTCCGAGCACGCCGAATGCGATCTGATATACCACGCGTTGATTCTCGCGCACGAGCCGCTCGAAGTGGTCAAGCTCCGCCTGTGTCACGAATCTCCTGACATCCAGACACCGCCGCTGCGCTCGGCGTTCACTCGATCGCGGTCAGCCGAACCCGGAGATCGGAGGAATCGGGGTCCGGCCCCGGCCCGCGCCCGGAGTTCAGTGACGAAGGTGCGGAGGCGCTGAACAACCCGCGGGGACGGACTTAGGGCAGCTGCACGATCCTGGTCGGGGTCTGGATGACATGGCCGCCGACGGTCTCTTTCACAGTGAAGGTGCGAACGCGGGTCTTGTTGAGAACGAGCGCCTTCGGCCAGCCGGTGCAGGGAAAGTCGGGGCACCACGGCAGCGCCGTCCCCCCGAAGAGCGGCTTCTTCATGTTGTCGAACCACAAGACGTGTTTTCGGCCATCGCTCGTTCGAATCGTGATGTCGGTACCCTGGTTGCCGCTTTCATAGCTCGCGATCACGCCGTCGATCGAGTCGGCTCGCGCGACGCCTGCGACCGCTAGGGCAAGAACCGCAACGAAAAGGCACGCCGTACCGGTAGATCTCATTGGCGTTCCTCATTCGGGTTCCGCACGCCCGGCCCTATACCGCCGTAGTAGGTGGCATGCGTACGAAGCGATTCGCCGCCGGCGATGGCTTTGCAAGGGAGCGACCGTCGCTCCGAACCGCCCGAGCATGGCGCACCCACGAAGGCGTGACGTCCGCTCGCGTGGAAGGCGAGCGCGCGCGTTTCGATCTGTGGGAGCGCATCGTGGTTGTGCGTCGCTTAGCACTCCTGGGGTGCTTTTTATTTCTCGCCGGGTGCGGCGGAGCAGGTGGTATCGGTACGCCGGCAACGTCGTGGCGGCAGAACGACGTTTCTGGGGCCATCGCTCCAGCTCTTCATCAATGTGGCGCATTCGGCTGCCCCGGCGGCGGCTCGCCCGCGACTCCGGCGCCGCGCGGGCGGCCGGTTTTCGTCAACGTCGGGGTTCCGCAGAACGCTGAGTCGATTGTGGTCTCGGCGTCCGCGACGGGTCAATCGACAGCAACGACGACGGTCAATTGCAGCGGCGAATGCCGCGCCGCGATGACCCTCGCTCCATCGATCGCGTGGCTCTTCTCGGTAACGCTTTACGGTGGACCAGATGGAACGGGAAGCGTTCTCTCGCAGGGTTCGATCGCGCAAACGGTCCTTCCACTCGCCTCAAATCAGGTCAAGATCACGTTTAATCCGGTCGTCGCATCGGTCACGCTTGCCCTGAGCGCGAGTGCGCTGGTCGGTGCCGGATCGGAAACCCTCACGGTGACGCCGTTGGATGCCACCGGTGCGTCGATCGTCGGGCCGAAACCGTACGAATTGGCAGACGGATCGCCGGCGCCACTCGCGCTCGTGTTCGCCGATGCGAGCAGCGGGGCGCAAAGCGATTTCAGCACCCCCGCGCCATTTATGTCACCTCCGCCGGCCGGCGCCACGCTGGCGGGCACGATCGCGTACAACGGTGACTCCATCGGCCTGCAGTTTCCGATTTTGGCGATTTCCCAAGACGGATCGAGCATTCCGGTGAACCGGCCAGCCCAGCAGCTCGCAGCGTTACCGTCGATCGGGGCCCCGGAGGGAGGAGCGTGGCTCAGTCACTTTGCGATCACGTATGATGCCGGCCCGAGCCCGCATCCGTACATCTGCTATAACGATAACACCAATGACGGCGCGCCGACGATCGCCGACGTTTTCGGCGATGATTTCGGCGTCGTACCGACTACTCCCAATGGCCCCGCATCGTGCGGTCTGTCTGCATTGGGTTCCGACGGCAGTTTCTGGTGGTTCGATTACTTCGCCGGAGTGTTCGGCCGGGCGACGCTGAACCCGGTAACCGTTTCGGCGTACCCGGTCGCCGGCTGCGCGCCCTCGGGCATCACGTACGTTCCATTGCTCACCCTCGGCAGCGACGGCAATCTGTGGTTCGCAGCCTCGGAGGGGCAGGGTGGGTCGACCGTCCCGCAGTTCGGGCATCTTTCCACTTCTGGGTCGGGAGGCTGCTCGCCCATTTCGATCGGCAGCGCCGGCGATGAGATCAGCGCGATCGTGGGCGGCCCGGCCGGCGCGACCTATTTCACGCTGCGAAGCAACGCGCGCGGAACGACGCAGCTCTATTCGGTGACCGCGGGCGCTTCCGCGCCGTCCGCAGTCGGAGGGGCCTTGCCCTTCAACGTGACGGCGATCGGGTATGCCTCCGACGATGGGAACTTGTACGCCCAGTCGACATCCTCGGCAATCTATACCATCGTTCCGGGGACCGCCGCTTCTAAGGTGCTCTGTGCCGACGCGCCGTTCCTAACCGACCTTCATCACCAATTCGCGCAGCTCCAGGACGGAACGCTCGCTTATATGGACGATGGCGGCGATGTCACGCGGATTGCTCCCGGGGTGGGATGTGCCACCATTCCTGGCGTCCTTACGGCCGACTACTACCTCTTCGCTATTGCTCCCGACGGATCGAGCCTCATCAATTCGAATGGCGGGAATATCGCCCACGCCGTCATTTGACGGCGACGCGTTTTCGCAACTCGATCCGGCAAAGGCCGGCGACCTGAACCTCACTGAGCGTCCGGCCGCGAGCTACATGCGCCTCACTTGCAGCTTCACCAACGGTGGCGTTCAGTTCGTCCATCAGGGTTTTTCGAAGCACCTGCTCGTATCTGCTCGGTTTTCGCTCCGCTGACAGCCGCAAGCGATCGGAATAGCCGATGAGTTGACCGGCCTCTTCGGGCTGCCCCTCCGCATTGAGGATCGCAGCGAATGCGGTAAAAGCCAGCGCAAGCTCGGCGGATTCTTCGAGGTCGACGAGCATCTGCGTCGCTTCGGTCAGCAGCGCCCGCGCTACGCCGTGCTTGTCCAGCGATAGATAGCAGGTCGCAAGCGAACGCAGGCTTTCGGCCACGTAGGAGGCGTTGTTCAGCGAACGCCAGAGGGCCAGCGCTTCTTCGCCCAGTTCGATCGCTTTTTCGATGTCGCCCGTATCGCGCCGCGTCTCGCAAAGCAGGCCCAGAACGCGCGCGACCATCGAGGTGTTCCCGATGTTGCGCGCAACCGGAAGGCATTCGGCAAAATACGCCTCCGCGGCGGATCCGTCTGCATCGTATTGTTGAGCGGTCGCTCCCAAGTTCAGGAGTGAAGACGCAATACCGAGTTCGTGGCCGAGGTCGCGGTATTGCTTCAGACACAGCGCGAACAATCGCTGCGCGGCCTCCGGGTCTCCGAGATAGTTGGCGGCCACGCCGAGTCCGTTGAGCGCGCGTGCGAGACGCTCGCGGTCTCCTCGTTCCCGAAACAGCCCGGCAGCCTCGTCGAGAAGCGTGCGCGCTTCAACGAACGCATCCAAATAGAGTTTCATGCTCCCGGCGCCGAGCAGAGCGATTCCCCGTGGTCCGGTGTCGCGACTTTCCGTCGTGCGCTCGATGATCGTGGAAAACCAGGAATAGGCTTCGCTATATTTTCCGCTGTCGAGCCAGAAAAGGCGAAGGGCATCCAGGATGTCGGCCCCGGCGCCGACGTCGCGTCCTTTGCCGACGATCACCTCGAGGACGGCGCGAATTTGGTCGATGTCTGCTTCGATACGTCTGACCCAGGACGCCGAGCCTGCCTCCGCCTCGCGTCCCGCAGTCTGCGCGTACGTGCGAACGTGCGCGACCAGCCTTTCAAAGACGATCGCATCCTCGCCGCGCCCGCGCAAGCGCCGCATGGCGTACGCGCGCATCGACTCGAGCAGCCGGTAGCGCTCGCTTTCCGCGCCGCCGTCGAGCGAGACGAGCGATTTGTCGGCCAGCGACGTGACGATGTCCGGTACGTCGACCGGGTCGATTCCCTCTCCGGCACAGACGGCGCCCGCTTGGTCCAGCGTGAATCCGCCGGCGAAGATCCCCAACCGGTCGAACAACGTCTTCTCGGCATCCGATAGCAGCTGGTAGCTCCAGTCGATCAACGCGGCGAGCGTTTGCTGACGAGGCCGGGCCGTGCGGCTGCCGCCGGTGAGGACCCCAAAGCGCTCGTTGAGGCGCTCGTGCAACGCGGCGACGCTCAGCGACTTGACGCGCGCGGCGGCAAGTTCGATTGCAAGCGGTATGCCGTCGAGTTGCCGGCAGATGTCGGCGACGAGCGAGCGGTTGTCCTCGCTGAGCGCAAACCCCTTATTCGCCGATCGTGCGCGCAGCTCGAATAGGCCCACGGCATCGGCCGTACTCAGCGAGCGCAGCCGTAGCGCCTCCTCACCGCCAATGCCGAGCGCTTGTCGCGAGGTCGCGAGCACGCGGACCTGCGGACACGCCAGCAACAGCGCTTCGGTCAGCTGGGCGGCCGCGTCGATGAGGTGCTCGCAGTTGTCGACGATCAGCAGGAGCGAGCTTAGGCGAAGCGTCCGAACGAGTGTAGTGACCGCAGCCTCGTTCGGCACCTCGCGAATTCGCAGGGCTTCGAGCAGAACCTTGGGAACGAACGCCGGGTCCGTGACGGGGGCGAGATCGACGAACCAAACGCCGTCTGAGAACGCCTCGAGGAGATCGGCTCCGACCGCCTGTGCGAGCTTGGTCTTCCCGACGCCGCCCGCGCCGACGAGCGTGACCAGCCGCGAGTCGCCCAGCAACGCCCGGACGGCCGCCAAATCGGGGTCGCGCCCGATAAGCGTGGTGAGATTGAACGGGAGATTCGTGCGTTCTTCGGGGATCGCGTTTCGAGGCGCGGCCGGCTCGGCGCTGCCTGACGTGCGGGCGTAACGCTGCAGTATCAGCTGCGTTTTTTCGACGAGTTCGGCCAGTCTGGCGGGCGGGTCGACGGTGGCTTCGAGCCAGTGCGTGCCGGCCAGCAGATATTGGAGGTTGCCTTCCGGCGCAACGGCCTCGATGCGGAACGGCAGGATCGGGATACCGCCGCTGAAGGCCAATTCGATTTCGCTCTGCACTTGGCGCGAGGAGTTGGCGCTGCTCGAGAATATGAGCAAGCAGGCGCGCGCGGCGCCAATTGCGGCCGCGATTTGCTCGGGATAGCCCTCGCCAGGCAGCACGTCGCGCGGCGCGATCCAGCAGCGCACTCCGGAAGCCTCGAGCGCGGCACACGACTGGTCGGCGATTTCACGCTGGAGGTGCGAATAGCTGACGAACACGTCGTGAGTCAAAGTCACCTCCGCAACCCGCACGAAGCTATCCCAGGACCCGCCATTTGCCCTGCCGGCCATGGCGCCGGCTGCGTTGACGAACGCGCGTGGCAACGATTCTGCGGCGGGAATTCGCCGGTGGTGCCGGCGAGCTACGTGTCGTATATTTCCAGCATCCACTCGTCGTTCTTCTTGGAAAGCGGGGCCCCAATGTTGTTTCGCGTGCGGCAAACGCTGCTAGTAACGGCTGCGATGCTTGCAGTCACCTCCCTCGAGGCGACACCCTCGACGACGGCGGCCACGACGGCCGCGCCGCGCCCGAACGCCACGTCGATTGCAGGGTCGGCCAGTGGAGGTGCTCTCCTCCAGGTCCTCAATACGAGTTCGACCGGCGGAGCGATCATCGGGGAAATCGGCCCGAGTCAGATCGCGGCCGCGCGCGGTGCTGGTTTGTACGGTATTTTCAACCCCACCAGTGGAGCGGGCGAAGGCATCCTCGGCTTCGCTACCAACGGCTCAGGCATCGTGGCGGAGACTTTCGGCGGCGTCTATGCGGCGTTGTACGCCCAGAACTACAGCTCTGCGGCCGCGCCTGCGATCCAAGCCGTTACCAACGGCAACTCGGTCGTCGGCACGTCGAACGCGACGAACTCGATCGTCGGTATCACCGACGTCGACACGTCGTCGAGTATGGTGACGGCGGCCGGCATCTTTGGTGAGGACAACACGGATGCATTCGGCTTCAACGACGGCGTGCTCGGGTCGACCAGCAACGGCGACTATGGGGTCGAAGGTGACGCCAACAACGGTGCGTTCGGCGGCGTGGCCGGCTTTTCGGCCACGGGGATCGGCGTGACGGGCGTAACCGAAACGACCGCCACGCCGGAGCCGACCGATCCACCGTATGAGTTTGCGGGCGTCGCCGGTGACTCGGCGACGGGACCGGGCGTGTACGGAGAAGACGACGACACGACGGACGCGCCGGTCGGCTACTTCAATTATGGCCGCGCCGGCGTCTACGGCAACGCGAACACCGGGCCGGGCGTGCAAGCGTATTCGGTTCAAGATATCGGCGCCTACGTCGAAAACGACAGCACGTATTCCACCTTGTTCGTTCAGGCGGATGACGTGGACACCGGTTCCGTGATCGAAGCCAATGTGGGCGGATCGAGCGGCGCGACGATTCTCAACCTTGACGCGCAAGGTAACCTGACGGTGGCTGGGAGCGTTACTAACAACGGGACGTTCGCGAAGAGCCGCAACCCCGGCAGCGACCGCTTGCTGTATTCGGCGAAGCAGGCCGAATCGACCGTCGAGGATTTCGGCAGCGCTCAACTCGTGGACGGCTCCGCGTCGGTAGCGCTGGCTGCGGACTTCCGCGGGACGATGGATGCAGCCTCGCCCTACATGGTGTTCCTCACCCCGTATGGTGACAACCGCGGACTGTTCGTCGCTTCGCGGACGGCGGCGGGTTTCGTGGTAAAGGAAGCGCAAGGCGGCCGCTCGACGCTCTCCTTCGATTACCGTATCGTCGGTCGTCCCTACGGGGCGCGCGAGGCGCGGCTGCCGCACATGGCGAGCGTGAGATCGGCGGCCGCGTTCAGCAAACCGCCGCTAGCGCGTGGGAGTGGCGCGCTGCCGTTGAACGTACGGATGGCTTCCCTGGCGTCAGCGCCGACGCGGCACGGAAGGATCTTTGCCACCCTCAATCATCGGCACTTCGCCGCCAACCACATTCCGGCCGGCCCACCGCCCACTGCGGAAGTGTTGTCGCGTCAGTTCCGCTTGAGGTAAGCTTCTCGCACCTGCGCTGCCGGCTGCGGACGTGCCGCGTTCGCAGAACCGTCAGCGCTCGTGCCGGAACTACCGGACGATCAGGGAAGCCTCCCGATCTCGGTGCGATAGGCCTTTTCGAGCCGGTCTTCAGCGCTCGTTACCGACGTACAGTCGAGTGCCGCGTTCCGGGCGACCAAGAAAAAATCGACGTCACGCGTGAAGACCAGCGGCCGAAAGTCGGCGGTGAGTTCGCTAGCGAGCCGGTTGAAGATTTCTTGCTGAGCGTAGACGCGGGCGATGTCCGCGCGCTTGGCATAATCGAAGTTCGAGGCAACGCCGCTCGAGTCGGCCAGGTTCCACGCGATCGACTGGACGGGCGGTGGCGCGAACGGCAAGACGGTACCCAGCGTGTTCTGATAATTCGTATAGGTGATCTTGTGCCCACGACCGCGACGGGCCAAATTTTGTAAGACGCCGCACTTCTTGAGATGGGTGGGGTGCAGACGGCCGATCATGTTTTCGTTGACGCTCATCTCGGCCGAAATCGCATTGAGGGCGCCTTGCACGTCGTTGTGGGTCTTGACTTGACCGGCGAGAAAATTGACCGACAGCGCCAGCAGGATCGCGACGACGATCGATATGACCTCGAGCACGAGATCGGAAGGATCGATCTTGATCCGAACGCGGTTCATACTGCGGCGTGTCCCCGGCAACGCGAAAGCAAAACGCCCGGCCTAAAGGGTCGAGCGTTTGACGTGCGCGGCGTTCGAGGGAATCGTTACGCCTTGTCCCGCTGGAACATGTCGCGGAGCTGTTCGGCGTTGGTGCGGACGCGGTCGAGCGCGATCTCGTAGATCTCCGTTTGAGATTGCTGAACGGCCTCGGCCATCTCTTTCATGCCTTGCAGCGTGCGCGACAGCGTGCTTTGCACGAGTTCGGTCTCTTGCTTGGTGATGTCGGCGATCTTCTCGCCGGCGGACTCGGCGGCCGAGCGGACCTTGACGGCCGCGTTCAACTCACTCAAGGCCGACTTCAGCAGGTCGGCTTGCTTCTCGCTGATCGTCTGAGCACCCGAGTAGGCGACCGAGGTGGCTTTGGCCATGGCGTCGATGTCGGCCTGACGCGCTTGGATCCAGGCGTCGAAATCGAAGCCGGGGAGCTGGAAGCGGCCGAGAATCTCGCGGATCCTCGCCGTCGCATCTGCCGCACCGGTCGTTCCGGTTGAGGAGTCGGTCATCGCTTCTCCTTAGAAGGTTGCTCGTTAGGGTCGTTCGAGAAGCTTCACGGCACCGGCGGCCGTCGCCTACGGGCGTCCGTATGCCAGCGCGAAGGGTCCGCCGCGAGCGAACGGTTTGAACTGGTCTTGGGGCTGCGCCAAGCGGTCGGCGACGGCCCAGACGACCGCGGCGTTGACGCCGAGGCCAACGTGGCTGGCTGCGAGGACCTCGATGTTCTCGGTGCGTTCGTTCTCGCGCAGCAGGCAAGCGCGCCAATTCACGACGCCGTCGAGCTTCGAATAGATCGACGTAGCCGGAACCGCGAGGTCGCCCGCGATGCGATCGAAGGCGTGCGCAAACAGGGTGCGCTCCATCTTCTCTTCGACGGAAGGCCCTTCGCCCGTCACTGCTTCGTAGATCGCGGTTACGTTGCTGGCGTTCGGGTCGCGGGAGAACGGGCTGCCCATCGAAATGACCGAGCGCGTCATTTCGGGTGCGTCGAGTGCGAGCATCCGGGCGTAAATGCCGCCCAGGCTCCAGCCGACGATGCTCACCTTGCGGCCCGCCCGCTCGTAGAGCGCGGCCAGCCGGCGCCGCAGCGCGTGGCGCATACGGCTGGCGCCGCCCAGGTTGCGGCCGTTGTCCCAGCCGAACGCGTCGTAGCCGAGCGCTTTGAGGTAACGCCGCAGCGGCTCGGTCGAGAGATCGCTGGCGAGGAAACCGGGCAGCACGAGGACCGGGTGAGCGTCGCCCTTGGGCGCGGTCAGCAGCAGCGGGGCGAGGGCCAGCGAGAATCCGAACTCGTAGAGCGAGCG
>Ga0302325_10033716_pt1 | contig 10487 bp, 5 predicted proteins | sample Palsa_T0_2_FD_201948 | JGI IMG/M metagenome (GOLD analysis project Ga0302325, IMG submission 201948) | Peat permafrost microbial communities from Stordalen Mire near Abisko, Sweden - Palsa_T0_2 | ecosystem: Environmental > Terrestrial > Soil > Palsa > Peat permafrost | place: Sweden: Abisko...
GCCCAGGAGTTTTGCTCTCCTGATCAATTTCAGCTTTGCTCTCATGCGCAAAGTCGAACTCCGGCTGGTCATCGTTCTCTCCCTCAATCACCGGATACACGATGTACGCCTGTCTTCCCGCTGCAACCTGCTTGCGCACAAAATTCCAAACCTCAGCAGCGCGATCTTCCGGCATACGTCGCGTCACAATTGGCATGCGTCCCGGCGGCAACTCGTCAAGCACGCTCACTTCGAGATCTCCATAAACCGTAAGCGCAAGGGTGCGTGGAATTGGCGTCGCCGTCATCACCAGCACATCAGGCTCTGTCGCTACACCACATGCTGCCGGCTTGCGCATCAGTTTGAAGCGCTGCTGCACACCGAAGCGATGTTGTTCATCCACAATGACCAGCCCAAGATTTTCGAAGTCCACCTTCTCTTCCACCAGCGTTTGCGTTCCGATGGCAAGATCGATCTCGCCGCGAAAAATTATCCCTCGTACCTCACGCTTTGATCGATCATTCAGTGACCCCGTCAGTAGCGCAACGCGATACGGCGTTCCTGTTGTCGGCGAAATCTGGTCGCCCAGTAGCCGCCGCGCATAAAAATAATGTTGCGTCGCCAGGATCTCCGTGGGCGCCATCATTGCCACCTGGTATCCGTTCTCTATCGCCACTAGCGCTGCTTGCAACGCGACAATCGTCTTGCCCGAACCCACGTCTCCCTGCAGCAACCGCCGCATCGGCCGCGCCGCGCGCATGTCGTCGACAATCTCGCCCAGTACGCGTTTCTGTGCCGCCGTCGGTTTGAAGGGCAGCATCTGCTTCAGCGCCTCGCGAACTTTTTCGCCAGTGGCGAACGCCGTGCCCTCACGCTCGCGCAGCCTGCGCCGTTTCAGCTCCAGCCCCAGTTCGAGATACCAGAACTCCTCAAAGATCAGCCGCTGGTGCGCCGGTGTATGCGCGCTCATCAACTCCGTCATCGATGTTCCCGCCGCTGGAAAATGGAGTGCCTCAAGCGCAGCCATGCGCGTCGGCAACCCTAGTCTCTCGCGCAGCGCCTGCGGTAAGGTCTCTTCGGCGGTCGCGCCTGATTCCGCAAGCTCACGAAACACCGTCCACATCACCCGTCGCAGCCAGCGCGAGGTCAGCTTCGCGCCCCACGGTGTCTTTCCGCCCAACGACTCATACACCGGCACAATGCGTCCCATCTCCAGCATCGTGAACTCGGCATCTTCGCCCGTCGCCACCGCATCGGGCAGAATTTCGAACGCCGGCTGCACCAACTTGAACTTTGTCGCTCCCGGCACGGCTCCCAGCGCGTTGCCGCTGCGTGAGCCTTCCAGCTTGCCGTAGACTGCGATTGTCTGCCCCGGCTTAAATCGATCCTTCAGGTATGTTCCATGGAACCACAGGCACTTCACCGTCTCCAGCACCGGAGGCGGCCGCAGCAGCCCAGCCATTTCGGTTGCATCGCCCGGCGGCTTCACCCCCACGGTCATCTCAAAAATCGGCGACTTCTTTGTCCTCAGCAGCACCGTTCCCCGAACCTCACCCACGATAGAAGCCATCTCGCCGGCCCGGTATTCCGAAAGTGGCTTGGGGTGCAACCGGTCTTCATAGCGAAATGGCAGGTGATACAGCAGGTCTTCCACGGTTTCGATGCCGCGCTCCGCCAACCCTGCAGCCACACGCTCGCCTACGCGTTTGATGTACTTTACCGGCGTCGAGAGCTCCATCTGCACGGCCTTGAGAATACCAGCGAATACCAGCGCATAGCCGCGCCTTGGACTCCAGCCTTTGCTCGAAGGCATATCCCGCCTCGGCGTTATTTCGATAGATAATGAATGCTGACGAATTGCATCTCCGATGGACTCCTTTTTTGTCCGCTTCAAAAATTCGCTGGTTCTGATCGCGATCATGGTCGTGCAGGTGGTTGCACTCGCACTGCAGGTTCCGCGCGCCTCCGATGATCTTCCCGGCGCGCATGCCGATGGCCGCAAAGTTTCACTGCTGCGCTACTGGGCAACCGCGGTCGTCACACCGTTTGAGCGTCTCACCCACGGCTCCAGCCTTAACGTGCGTCATATCTGGTCTAACTACATCGATCTGCGCCACACGCGCGAGCAGAACCAGGAACTCCAGCAGCAAATCGTGCGTCTGCGCCAGGAGCAGGAATCTTTCGCTGAAGATGCAGCGCAGGGCCGGCGCCTGCAGGCGCTGCTCGGCTTTCAGCAGCAGTACATCTCCACCACCGTTGCTGCGCAGGTCATCGGCACCAGCGGGTCTGACCGCTCCAGTATGATCTCCATCGATAAGGGTTATAAGGATGGCCTCAAGTCCGATCAGGCTGTCATGACGCCCGATGGTGTTATCGGCAAAGTGCGCGATGTCTGGGCGCACAACGCGCAGGTGCTTCTGCTCAACGACTCTACCTCCGGCGCTGGTGTCGTCCTCACTTCGTCGCGCATCCGCGGCATCGTGCGCGGCTCGGCCAATGGTCAGCTCCTCATCAACAATCTCACCTCCGACTCGCGCATCAAGGTTGGCGACAAGGTCGTCACCTCTGGCGGCGACAAAATCTTTCCGCGTGGCCTGCCTGTCGGCGAGATCACCGCCATCGCGCCCGACCCGCAGCATCAGCCTTATACCGCCATCACGGTTAAGCCTTACGCAAATCTCTCGCGCCTGGATGAGGTTCTGGTCATCACCGGAATTGACAGTGTGCTGCCTCCGGCCGCCCAGCAGGACGCCGCGCAGGCCGAAGCCGCCGCGCGGGAATCGAAACGTGCCGCCGACCTCGTCGCCGAAAAGCTGCCCAGCTTGCCACAGGAGTCCACTGACCCCAACAACCCCGGCGCGAACATCGACAATAACGTCGGAGGTGTCGCCGGCATTCCCAACTCCGGCCTGCCCCGCCCCAAACCACCGCTGCATCCGGACCGTTATAGTCCAGGAGCGGCACCGCCAGCCGCAGGCCTCAAACCCGGAGCTCCACCAACCCAAACCACACCGCAGCTTTAACCACTAACCACTGCCTAATCATGCCGGAACACAGTTACACATCCCGCCGCGAACTCGACCAGTACCGCTTCACCCCCTGGGTAACGGTGCTGGCGCCGCTGGCCTGCATCCTGGTTCAGGTAGAAGCTCCGCGCCTCTGGCCGCCGCTCTCATTTCTCGATCTTCCGCTCCTGGCCGTTATCTTCTTCGCGGTTTCGCGGCGCTCGCCCATCGCCGGCACCATCACCGGCACGCTCATCGGCCTTTTTCAGGATGGCCTCACCAACCATCCCTTCGGCATTTTCGGCATCGCTAAGGGCCTTATCGGCTACTGTGCGGCCAGCATTGGCTTCGCGATTGATGCGGAAAACCCCATCAACCGCGCCGTAATGGTCTTCGCCTTCAGCCTGCTTCAGAGCGCTCTGCTCTATTTCATCCAGCACGGGTTGCTGGGCGACCACAGCTTCCCGCTGATGCCGCTCCACCAGCTCGTCGCCGCTACCGCCAATGCAGTCGTCGCTCTACCCCTGTTTTTCATGCTGGACCGCTTCAAGGTCCGCGAATAGCGACAAAACTGCAACACGTCCGTCTTAGAAGCATGCAGCATCAGGGATAAAATAGAGCTCCGGGTCGCGCCATGGAAGACACCAGCCTCAACCGCAACGAAAAAATCTCGGCATTCAAGCTCCACGCCTCCCAATATGTAGTGGCGCTGGTGCTATTGGTGTTGGGTTGCGGCCTGTGGCGTCTGCAGGTGCTCGGTTCTGACAACTATCGTGTGCTCGCCGAGCAGAACCGTATTCACAAGGTGCCGGTGCTCGCGCCCCGCGGCCGCATCTTCGATCGCGAAGGCCGCATCATCGTCGACAATTATCCGTCCGTCACCTGCTACCTGCTGCGCGATCAGCAGCGCAACATTGATGCCGATCTTCCACTCATCGCCAGCGGCCTCAATCTCTCCGTCGACGAAATCAAGTCTGACATTCGTCACACCAATGCCGCCGGTGCTGCCAAATTCGAACCGGTTCTCCTCAAGCATGACATCACGCCTGACGAACAGGCCTTCATCGCCGCGCATCGCGAAGAGCTGCCCGAGCTCCAGATCCAGGAAGAGCAGCGCCGTCTTTATCCCAAGGATGGTTTCGCCGCGCACCTTATTGGTTATGTCGGGGAGATCAGCCCGAATGATCTGCAGCAGTCCCGCTTCTCCACCTATGAACCCGGCCAGGTAGTCGGCAAGTCTGGAGTGGAAGAAACCTATGACGCAATTCTTCGCGGCACCGATGGATCGCGCGACGTCGTCGTCAACTCGCACGGTAAGGAAGTCGGCGTACTTGGCCAGGAACTCGCCACACCCGGCACGGACATCAAGCTCACCATCGACCTCGACATCCAGATGGCTGCCGAGCAGGCGCTCGAAGGCAAGATCGGCGCCATAGTCGCCATGGACCCGCACACCGGCGAGATTCTCGCCATGGCCTCACGACCTACCTACGATCCTAACCAGTTTCTGCATCTCACTCACGCTTATTGGCAGTCCATACTCGATAACCCCGATCATCCTCTGATGAACAAGACCATCCAGGCGCAGCTCGCACCCGGCTCTACGTTCAAGGTGATCATGACTTACGCCGGCCTTCAGGAAGGTGTCGCGCAGGACATGCACGTGAACTGCGAAGGAGGCGGAATTTTCTTTGGCCAGTTCCACGCCTGTGACCGCCATCACGGCGCGGTCGATATACACAACGCGCTGCCGTATTCCTGCGACACGTTTTATTACACCCTTGCTGCGAAACTCGGCATTGACACCATTGCGCGCTACGGTAGCTCCGTCGGCATCGGCGTAAAGACCGGCATCGATCTTCCCGACGAAGAAGCCGGCATCATGCCTTCGCAGGAGTGGAAGCTGAAGACGCAACATCAGCCGTGGTATCCCGGAGAGGTTGTGTCCGTCGGCATCGGGCAGGGTGCAGTTGAAGTTACGCCGCTGCAGCTCGCGCGCGCCATCGGTGGCATCACCTCCGGTGGCGTGCTGCGCAGGCCTCACGTCATCTTCCCCAATGAAGTCCCGCCCGAAATGCTCTCTGAAATTCACAACGAGTTTCCCGGCGCGGGCGATAAGACCGTCCCACTCACCGCAGCCAATTGGCAGATCATCACTGACGATATGGCCAACGTCACCGGCCCCGGAGGAACAGCCGCCGCTGCACATCTGGACGGAATCGACTTCGCCGGCAAGACCGGCACCGCGCAGGTCATGAGCCACGCTGCGCTCGCCCTCACCAGCAGAGGCCATGACACTGAGCCCAACGCCTGGTTCGTTGGTATCGCTCCACGCCGCAACCCCGATATTGTCGTCGCTGTTCTGTGGGAGCACGGCAACTGGGGTAACAACTCCGCCAAGCTCGCTGCACAGGTCATCAATGCCTACGTCACCAAGCAGCGCAGCCGTGCCGGCAACCTGGTGAAGGTCGCCGAATCTTCAAAGCCAGCCCAGACGGAAGCGCCATCGATATCACCTCAAGCTGCTGCACAACCAGCAGACGATCGAGCGGCGCGCCCCAACTCCGGCCGCTAATTGCTTTGAAGGGGCGGGGTTTCGGCCCAGCCGTAAGATATCCCCAAAATAGAACAGGGGCTTTAGCCCCTGAGGTACGCTGTAAACGCATGATCCGTTCTCGATTCCGTGATTTTGACTGGGGCCTCTTCGGCCTCGTTCTCGTGCTGTGTCTCATCAGTGTGTTCGAAATCCGTTCGGCCACGGCCATGACCAAGTTCCACGGCTTTCAGCAAAAGCAGATTCTTTTCATCCTTATCGGCATCGTGCTGATGTTCGCGATCTCCGTGATCGACTACCATCGCCTGCTCGAAATTTCCAACTGGGCTTATGGCGTTGGCGTTGTCTCACTTGTCGCAGTCCTGGTGCCCCACGTTGGCCAGAAAGTTCTCGGCGCGCGCCGCTGGATCAATTTCGGTGGCGGCGTCCACTTCCAGCCTTCTGAGTGGGTCAAGCTCATCCTCATCCTCATCATGGCGCGCTTTCTCTGGGGCAAAGCCGGAGAAGGTCGATCGCTTAGTTGGGCGGATGTAGGCAAAGCCTGCGCCCTGGTCATCATTCCCGTCGCGCTGGTCCTCAAGCAGCCTGATCTCGGCACCGCACTCACCTATTTGCCCATCCTCGTCGCCGGTCTGTTTCTAGGCGGCATGCGAATGCGCCAGGCGGGAATTATTTTGCTCGGCCTGCTCATGCTCGCCGGCATCGGCTTTGCCGCAGGCAAACGCCTCAAACCATATCAGCAAAAACGCATTGACTCCTTCCTCAACCCAGACTCTGACCCCAAAGGTTCCGGCTATCAAATTAAGCAGTCGCTCATCGCCGTCGGCTCCGGAGGCATCTGGGGCAAAGGCGCCAATCAGGGCTCCCAAACCCAGGGAGACTTCCTCCCCATCCCCTATACCGACTTCATCTTCGCCGCCTTCTGCGAGGAGCATGGCTTTGTCGGCGCACTCGTCATCCTGCTGCTCTACTTCTTAATATTGGTGCGCCTTGTTCAGAACGCCCAAACCGCCCCCGACCTCCCCGGCACCCTGCTCATCATGGGGATAACTGCCGTTCTCCTCTTCCAGGTAGCCGTTAACGTGGGTATGTGCCTGGGTTTAATGCCGGTTACAGGAATCCCTTTGCCTCTGCTCAGCTATGGCGGTTCCTCGGTCATCTTTGTCTTTCTATCGCTCGGCATCGTCATGAACATCCGCATGAAGCGCTTCGTCAACTGAGCGATAAACCTTTTCAACAGAATGTCTTACGTAATATCAAAGGGGAGCGCAGACGTAGTAACCCCCGCGATCGCTGCCTTTGGTGCATACTATGGATAGCTGCTCGGTATTGTGCCGGATAGCTATCTGACGCCCGGACGCGAAATCCCCGGCCCCCGTCGGATCCCAAAAGTTTATGAAAAGGCCGGCCAGGCACGGGATCAGCTTCCGTAGGCCGGATAGGAATTTGAGAATGCATGTGAACGGACGGTTAACGGCCCCGCCTGAATTTCAGGCTGAGTTGGCCACAAACTCCGTTCGCCGGAATTTGCTTCAGGGCAGCTTTGACCAGCCCGAAGCACGCGGCAATCCACTCGACATCTTTTCCCACCGCACATCGGGGCAGCGCACAACGCGCACCTTCGAAGTTCACCCGCGCTCGGGAAATTTAGGTCCAGTCTCCGCAGCTCAGTTTCTGTTCGGCAACAAAGAAGGAGCGGTCGCGAGCTAACAGCTTCGCGGCGGCACTGCATCTTGGCCTGTTCTGCCCGCTGGGCGTGGTGAATCCACTCACCCGGCAGAAAGCAGAGCAGTATGTCAAAAGAAATTTATATATCCAGCACGCCGCATGAGACGCGTCTGGCTATCGTCGAAAAAGACGAACTCACGGAAATCTATTACGAGCGCGAGAATGAGTACACGCTCGCCGGCTCCATTTACAACGGTCGCGTCACGCGCGTCCTTCCCGGCATGCAGTCCAGTTTTGTGGACATTGGCCTGGAGCGCGACGCCTTCCTCTACATCACTGATTTCCTTGAAGAAGCCGGCGACCCCGAAGAGCTCGAAGCCGGAGAACCCGCCCCCCGCAACGGGGAAGGCGGCAGCCGCAATGGCGGACGCAGCCGCGGCCGTGATCGTGGACGCGCCGACCGTCCGCGTGATGCGCAAGCCGCCGAGGGCTCTGAGCCTCGCTCGTCTGAGGAAGATGGTATCGATGCTACACCCCGCGAAAGCGAAGGCGAAGAGTTAGGCGAAGGCGCTCCCGGCGCCGATGGCAGCCGCCGCTGGCGTGGCCGTCGTGGCCGCCGTCGTGGTGGACGCAGTGACGCGCAGCCCGCCGGCGGCAATGGAGAAACTTCCGTGCCAACAGCTGAACCAATACGCACGCCTGAAACTCGCGAACCTCGCAGTGATCGTGCTCCTCGCGGAGACCGCGGTGATCGAGGTCGCGACCGCGATCGTGGCCGTGGCCGCAGCGAAGGCCGCGACGATCGTGGCCGTCATGAACAGATTCGCGAGCGCTTTGCCCCGCGCAGCACATCGCGCTATGCAGCGGATGAGCCTACCGACATCTCCGCCAGCGCCGAACCTTTCCTTCTTCCCGGCGAATCACTCTCCAAGTATCGTCGCGGCGAGGAATCTCCGGCAGCTTCCGGCACCGAGATCGCGCATTCAGCACCTGCACCTGTGTTGATCACGCGTCCCTCCACTGAGGTTGAACTCACCGGATGGGATGGCGGCTCAGTGCTTCCCGGCGAAACACTTTCGCGCCGCGGCAGTAGTGAGCCTCGTAATGAATCTCGCGGTGAATCCCGCCCCAGCGGAGACCGCGATCGCGGTGGTCGTGGAAACGATCGTGGCCGTGACCGCGGCGCTCGCCGTGGTGGACGCGATAGAAGTGGCTCGCAGCGCTTTAGCAGCACACCTCGTTTGGACCCAGCCGAGGCTGTTCTTCCCGCGGTGACTTCGCAGCATGAGGTCACATCGTCAGAGACATTCAGCGACGATGCCCCGCAGTTTGAGGTTCAGGAAACCGAGCAGCGTCTCCAAGCCGAGCACGCCACACACCAGCATGAAGTTCACGCAGCGCAGCAGGAGAGCATCGTCGAGTTCCAGGAGACAACCACCGAGTATGAGCCCTCCGACGAAGCCTCAGCATCCTTCCGTGTCGATCCCGCAGGTCCCAGCGAATTCCGCCAGAGCGCAATCATTGAGGAACTTGTAGAGGAGCCCGCACAGCCCGAGCACGAAATTACATCGGTGCAGCCTACCGGCGAGATGCTCTCCGAACAGGCTCCGGCACATGAAAACCCTGCCGCGCCCATCGAGCATCAGGCGGCCGTGCAGTCGGTCACGCTGGCTGAAGCTGCTGTCGATGCTCAGCCGGCTGACTCCAAATTGTTTGCTCCCGGCGACGGCCAGCTTGAAGAAGAGCTGCTCGACGATGAAGAGAGCGATCTGCCTCACCTCCACGCCGGAGCTGCACACGACGACATGGAAGAGGAGACGCTGGAGCATGCAGCCGACCTCGGCTCCATGCTGCGCGACATGTCCATTGACGATATCGTCCGTCCCGAGCCTGTCGAAGGCGAAGACGACGATGAAGACGACTTCGAAGATGACGAAGAGCTGGAAGAAGACGAGCTCGCCGCCACAGATGAAGCCGACTACGAAGAAGGTGAAGAGCTCTCCAGCGCCGAGATCAGCGAAGCCGAAGAGGAAGAATTCGCCGAAGCTGAGAGTGTCGACGGACTTGAGTCAGTCAGCTCCGATGGCGCGCCGCAGCGTGAGCGCGCGCCGCGCGATGACTCTCGCCGTCCCCGTCGCGATGGCCGCCGTGGAGGCCGCGATCGTGGAAGCCGCGACCGTAGCCGCAGCAGCGGCGGCGGTGGCGATCGCCGTCCCAACCGTTCACGCCACTCCGTGCAGGCTACCAATCTGCCCGCCATCAGCGACCTGCTCAAACCCGGGCAGGAAGTCCTGGTGCAGATTGCCAAGGAGCCCATCGCCAAGAAGGGCGCGCGCATCACATCGCATATCGCCCTCCCCGGCCGCTTCCTGGTCTTCATGCCCACCGTCAGCCACACCGGCGTCTCTCGCAAAATTGAAAGCGATGCCGAGCGTCGCCGCCTGAAGGAAATTCTGCTCAGCGAAAAAGGCGATGCCAGTGGCGGATTTATTGTGCGCACCGCAGCCTCGGGCGCCAGCGAAGAGGAGCTGCGCAGCGATCTGCGCTTCCTTCTCAATCTCTGGACGGAGATCAAGACGCGCTCGGAATCCAGCAAGAGCCCGGCGTTGATCTATCACGATCTCAATCTCGTCGAGCGTATTCTGCGTGATCAGGTGACGGACAATTTCTCCGCCATTTGGGTTGATACCGAAGCCGAATACGAGCGCGTGCTGCGCTTCCTGCAGCGCTTCCAGCCGGCGCTTATCCGCCGTGTCAAGCTCTACACCAAAGAGACGCCGTTGTTCGAACAGTTCGGCATCACCGAGGAGATCAACAAGGCTCTTCGCGCCAAGGTTTGGCTCAAGTCCGGAGGATCCATCGTGATCAACCAGACTGAAGCTCTTGTCGCCATCGACATCAACACCGGCAAATACGTCGGCAAGACCGCACGCCTTGAAGACACCATCCTCAAGACCAACCTCGATGCCATCCCCGAAATCGTCCGCCAGATCCGGCTGCGCGACCTCGGCGGCATCATCATCATTGACTTCATTGACATGGACGAGCGCCGCAACCGCAACAAGGTTATGGCGGCGCTTGAAGATGAGCTCAAGAACGACCGCGCTCCCTCTAAGGTGCTGCAGTTTAACGATTTCGGTCTCGTCGCCATCACCCGCAAGCGCGTCAAGCAGTCGCTCGAGCGCACGCTTTCCACCACCTGCGGCATCTGCACCGGCACCGGCATGGTCAAGTCGCCGGTAACGGTCTGCAACGAGATTTACATCGAGTTGCGCAAGATG
>Ga0302325_10033717_pt1 | contig 10487 bp, 7 predicted proteins | sample Palsa_T0_2_FD_201948 | JGI IMG/M metagenome (GOLD analysis project Ga0302325, IMG submission 201948) | Peat permafrost microbial communities from Stordalen Mire near Abisko, Sweden - Palsa_T0_2 | ecosystem: Environmental > Terrestrial > Soil > Palsa > Peat permafrost | place: Sweden: Abisko...
TCTTTGGGAACCCAGCCAGATCCGGCCTTTCCGCATCCGACTCGCCGATAGCGAAATGCCCGCGCGACGCATCTCGTATGGAAACTCCACTGTTTCCGCCAGGCGGAAGCCAGTACTCCACATGCAGGTCGAACTCGTGATACTCCGCCTTCGAGTAAAGCCACGCCTGCCTGCTGCGCCACGAATTGTAAGTCTTCTTCTCCAACGGCCAAACGCCGCCGAGTGGATTGTCGGGTTCCGGGGGCAACCGGCGTCCTAGCAGCACATCTCCCGGCATCCACGTCCACACCCCGCTCCCACGCACTTCCCAGCCGTCGAGATCCTTGCCGTTCAACATTGGCCTCCAGCCTAGATTCACAGGCAGCGTGACGCGTCCCGTCGCGGCCCACTCCGTGCCGCGAGCCAGTAGCGTCTGGAATCCCAAGTCGTCCAGGTTTGGGTTCGCTTCGTTCTTCCAGGTGTGCCCCAACATCGTCGTATAAACTCGTCCGCGCCCATATTGGCGCACCCAGTCCATCGGCTCCCCCTGGTGTGACACTTCCGAAAACGCATAGGTCAGAATCGTCAGCCCCTGTGCGGGCCCGTGCTGTCCATGTGTCAACTGTTCGGAAGGATGCGTCCAGTGCGAAGGCAATCCGCTCGTAATCGGATGCTTCTGATCCAGCACAAACAACTCAAAATCATGCCGCGGACCATGTCCTGGCGGCAAACCCATTCCTTTAGGCACCACCGCCACTGTTCCATTCACGATCGCGCGGCCCTCGCCGAATGAAGGGTCACGCCAACCGAGTCCGATCATCTCGTTGTATTCCGGCCATGCCGGGAATGCGTTATTGGCTGCGTGGTACACAACGAGGCCGCCGCCGTTTTGGACATATTCAACCAGCGCCCGCTCCAACTCGCGCGGCCAACGCTCGCTGGTGGCAAGATGCCCACTGTTGAAATTGCTCACCACGACGTCGTACTTGGAAAAGTCAGGCTTGTCCGGCCAAGTCGCGACACTCACCTGAAAGCGGCCGGTTCCTTCCAGCGTTGTCCGGATTGCGCGCGTAGCTGCGGCCCAATCGTGATTGTTCATGCCATCGACGATGAGCACCCTGATGGTCTTCTCTTCCGCGAAGACCGAGCTTAGCATCAACAAGTATAGGATTACGAGTCGTCCCAACATGCGAATTAGCGTATCCCAAATTGGTTCCTCCAACGCGCTACCCTAGTGAATGGGCCTGCCGGACAGATCGTCGCCCGCCAGCTTCGTAAGAGGCGAACGGGAGGAAAGTCCGGTCTCCATAGGGCAGCGCGCCGGCTAACGGCCGGGGGGGATCTTTCAAAGGATCTTTACGGATAGTGCAACAGAAAACAAACCGCCTTCACGCAAGTGAGGGTAAGGGTGAAATGGTGCGGTAAGAGCGCACCGCGCCGCAAGTAATTGCGGTGGCAAGGAAAACCCCGCGCGGAGCAAGACCAAATAGGGGAGGAGGGGCGGCCCGTCCCGTTTCACTTCCGGGTAGGTTGCTAGAGCCGTCCAGTAATGGCCGGTCGAGAGGAATGACGATCGCCCGCAAGGGTACAGAAACCGGCTTATCGTCCGGCAGGCCCAATATTTATTTGGAAAGTATTGCTTTGGTATCGATCCCGACCTTAGTCGGAAGCGCCTTTGCTGTTACTGAAAACGTAGCCGCCTCATTCGATGCGCGCACCACCACGAAGATCGGCTTTGATTTCCCGAGTTGAATCTCTACTGGCACCTCCGCGGTGAAATCTTCGCCAACGCCTTTTTGCGTCACCGTCCCTGTCACGCGCCAGAGCGGGGCCTTGCCCGAAATCTTATAGTCGAGTTTCACCTCCGGAACTCCTGTTCCATATACCCACTGATCGAAGAACGATTCCAGTTTCGGATCCGTAGATTTCGGCGGCAGAAAACTAGCGCACAAAATGCGAAACTCCTCCGTCGAAATCGTCTTGTCCTCGAATTGCTTCCGCAGCCCGGCCAGCATTCGCAGGAACGCATCGTCGCCCATCTTGCGCCGCAGCATGTGGATGATCCATGATCCCTTGCCGTAGACCACGGTGTTCCAATTCCCATCCACGCGCGTCCCCTGCACAACAGGGCCGGAGGATTCCACCGTATCGCGGGCCTCGGGCGCCTTTTCGTCCTGCCGCAAGAAAGGCTTCGCCAGTAGTTCGGACCGATAACTTTGCAGAATCGTATCGATTGCCTTCGGACCCTTCTTTTTCTCCAGGTACATCAGCGCCGAATAGTTTGCCAGCGACTCCATTAACCAATCGTCGTGATAACCGGGCGAAGTCACCACGTTGCCCCACCATTGGTGCGCGGCCTCATGCGCGTCCAGAAGCTCCGTGAAGAAGGTGTTCTGCTTCTGATCCATGCCAGCAGGCTGCGTGTACGTGAACGTGGATAGATAGATCAGCCCCGGAAAACCCTGCCCGAAACGTCCTGGCACTGGAGCAACTTCGAGCGTCTTCACTGAAGAAGGCCCAAATAACGACGCGTAAAAATCCATCGCGTCTCCCAGATCCGAGGCCAATGCTTGCAGCCGCTCCACCGGGCTCGGAGGCTGTACGAGAGCGGGTGGAATCGCGCTAGGATCTCTGTTGGGACGCCTTCCCGCGACCGTTGAAGTGAGCCAGCTTGTATCGGGCATGGGCCTCGCCTGAAGCGCCTTCTCCAAGCTCTTGTTGGCGCAAATTTCGATCGTCAACCCCGGCCTTTTCACTATGGCGCGCTCATAGACGCCCAGATTGAATCCCGCAAGCCGAACGGGCGCTTGTGTGGCCCGATGGCTCACTTTCAGATCGCCTTCCAAATGTTCATCGAGCAATTCGCCCGATGCCACCAGGTCTAATTCCTTCGGATACCGGAACGTAAGATCGAATTTGGTGAATTGCAGATCCCGGCCAGGAAACCAGCTTCCGCGTGACGCCACAAAGTACACGTGATTGCCCGCGTCCGTGATCACCTTGCCCTCGCTCCGCATTTCCACCTCATAAGTTCTGCCTGTGATCAACGGCTTCGCAGGCGCCAGCACGAACAGATCGTTGCCATACGGGCTCTCAATACTGGAGCGCGGAGCCGGGTTCGTCAGGAGTTCGACGGGCTCGCCATCGATCAATCCCGAAGTGACCTGCATCTGCTTCGAAATCTCGAAAGGCAGCGCCCCTTCCTGATTCGCAGCTACGGTCAGCTTCACCTTTGTAATGCAATGCATCTTCAAATCCGCATCGATCGTACTGTCGATGCGGTAATCGCTCAGCTGAAATTCCGGCGCATAAGTTCGGCCTCGAAAGCTGCGCGGCACAAAGCTGGTCCATATATCGAACCCGTTGGCTACGCTTTGCCCCGCGATCATCGGTTCCCGCGCCCGCGAATCGTAAACCAGATCGAATGCGCCCAAGTGTTTGCCTCCAAATGCCGCTCCAAAGAAGCCTTTGCGCGGCACGTTGGGCGACAGCAGATCCATCGCCAGCCTTAAGCCGAAGCTGGAATCCACATTCCGCACCACCGATGCCCACTTTTCCGTTAGAAGCACTCCCATCTCAGGAGCCTTCTTGATGTACGGATTTGCGGCGATCTGCTCCATGATTTCGCGCTCCGTGCCGTCCGCGAAAACGAAGATTGCAGTTGTGAAATGCTCCTCCAGATTTGGCGTACCGGTGTGCTTCCCCAGCGCGGTACGTTCGGCGTGGGTCGGTGGCAGCAGTAACAACTCCGCGTCGCCGCCCTCCGTATCGGCGCTGAACACCGCCGTAGTGCGCCTGCCGTTCACGGCTTTGCCGAACAATAGATAACCGTCCGTAAGGAAAACCTGCGCCTCGTCGCGTGCGAAGCTGACATCGCGTACGCGATAGCACTCTCCCGGATCGAGACCAGCCTCTCGAATCGCCTGGATGAGATCCGCTCCCTGGCCACCCGCCAGCAAAACCGGAATCGTTAGAACCAACACCAACAGCCGCCCCATGCCCGCATCATACCCGATACAAAAGGCTGCGATGCTAAACTAAGCTTTCCTTCTCATGCGCTTTGTAACTTTCCAGCACGATAACCACTCTCATCCGGGCGTTCTTCTTGGCGATAAGGTCGTCAGTCTCACTCAAGCGGGCTTCCATAGCGTTCTGGAGGTGATCTCGGGCGGTCCAGCCGCGCTCTCGATGGTCAAGGACGCCATCCTGACGGCGCCTGATTTTGCTCTTTCTGGAGTAAAGTTGCTGGCGCCGATGCCTCGCCCTCCAAAGATTATTTGCATCGGCCTGAATTACCGCGACCATGCCATCGAATCGAAACTGGAGATCCCCAAGATTCCCGTGGTGTTCTCCAAGTATCCGTCCGTGACAATCGGCCCCGGCGATTCGATCGTCCTGCCGAAGAACTCCGAGAAGCCCGATTACGAAGCGGAAATGGCTGTCGTCATCGGCAAAAATGGACGGCACGTCGCAGCTGAAGACTGGCGCGAATACGTCTTCGGTTACATGTGCCTCAATGACGTGAGCGCCCGCGATTTCCAGATGGCCACTAGCCAGTGGATGATCGGCAAGACCTTCGACACTTTCGCTCCCATGGGACCCTACATCGTCACTGACGATGAAATCGCCGATCCCCACATGCTCGACATCAGCCTCGACATCAACGGAGAAACGCTTCAGAACTCCAATACGAAGGAACTGATCTTCCGCATTCCTGAGTTGATCGCCTATCTCTCCAGCGTATTCACTTTGGAACCCGGCGACATCATCTCGACAGGCACTCCGTCAGGCGTTGGTTTCTCCTACAATCCTCCTCGCTGGCTCAAGGCGGGCGACAAGGTCACGGTGAAGATCGAGGGTTTGGGCGAACTCACCAACCCCTGCGTTGCCGAGTAAAGTTTACCGGCTCGAAACGCTATACGGGCGATCCCAAAGAGGCGAGTCGCCGATCTGTCCGCCCGAAAAAACCAGTTCCACACGGCGGTTGGCAACGCGCCCCACCTCGGTCGCATTGGAAGTTGTGGGCCGCGTATTCCCCAACCCGCGAGCCGCGATGGAATTCATCCGCAGCCCGCCATTCACCAGTGCATCCCGCACGGATTCGGCGCGCTTCCAGGAAAGCGCTTCTGCGGCAATGCTATCGACATTGCCTTCCACCGTCACCTGTAAACCGCTGGCCGCCACAATCTGAGCGACTCTCGACAATATCCCCAATGCCCCCGCACTGAGGTTCGCGCCGCTAAAGTCGGCATCCGGGACCACCACGACCAATCCACGCGGCGTATCGCGCGTCTCCGTAACATGCTGCAACTGCCCCAGCAGCCGCGCGCGCAACTGTGTTTGAGGACCTACGGCATCCTGCGCCTCGCGCCGCACCGCCGCCGGGGGCAACTCAGCTGGTGGCAACCCAGCTGGCGGAGGTGGAGGCGGTCCCGGTCGTGCCGGCTCGGCCGCTACGATCTCCGCCGCCCCGCTCTCGGCACGGACTCGTGCTTCGCGTTCCGCCGAAGCCTGCGCTATCGCGGCATCCGCCTCAGCTCTTGCCTGCCGGGCACTTTGTTCCGCCGCCGCGACCCTCTGCTCTGCGCTCGCAACCTTCTGTTCCTGCGCTCGTTTCAGCGCGATTACCCGCGCATCATCCGCCGTCTGGGCCGCCTCACGAGCGCTCTGCACCACAAAGCTGGTTCCCGCCTTGGCGATGCGTTTCTGCTGCGCGTCATCCAGCAGTTGCTGCGCCTTGGCAAATGTATCCGGCGCGAGCGTATCGGCATTCACAGTACGCGCCAAATTGAGCGCGTTCTGAGCTTGATAGATTTGGGACAACTGCTCATACTCACTCATCGATACCTTCGGCCCACCGGAATTCAGCAACTCTTGGCTAATTTGCTTATCGAGTAAATAATGCCCACGTGGCAGCAACTCCGCCTTCGCGATGATCGGCTCCATCTTGCCAATCGTCTCCGGACGTACCTGATTCTCCAGCACCACCACGTCGCTCGGCTGCCGCACTGTCGCGTACGGTTCCGCCGTTACAAGCAGGCCAAAAGCCTGGAGTTCGGTCGTTACACGTAGGCTGGCATTGTCAGCCCCATTCGATACAACCTCGCCAAGATTGTGTGCGGCGCCCTCCGGACTGATCGCCCAGAGCACATAGGTCAGGTATTCCTTTCCAAACTGCTGCGGAGACGTAAGTCCTTGCAATTTCGCATCGATCTCCGTTCTTCCCCGGTGCGATTCGACCGTCGCATGCCCTTTCGCCTTGCCGAGTAACACCGTGCCGCGGAAGTCGATCTCCGTCGGTCCGGAACGATACTGATAGTTCACTGCTTGCAAGCTATGTTCGACCACCGTTACCCGATAGATCGGAACCTGCCCAAGTAATGGTAATGCGCCGCACATGAGCGCCAGAGCGATTCGCATACAATTGCGTTTCATCGTTCGACTCCTCTATCTATGACGTGAGCAAGAGAGGTTCCGAACCGGACACTATGTACTAAGGATCACCGTCGAACGGCTTGTAGCTTGATCGCAAGCGCTTCGGGAATCTCCACCACCGTTCCGTGACGTTGCCCATTCGGAAATGAAACCTCGGAGGTTATATCCTCGAACGTCTTCCAATCCTTCGTTCGGACGGCGCCATAGTGCGCGGGCTTCTGATAGTGGTCGAAATAAATCCACCACTTCTTGCCGATCTCAACCGCTGTCGGACCCTCATTCCACGCCTCCGTGAACGGCTGGGAAATATCCTTCCAGGGCCCATCCAGCGAATCCGCAAAAGCCAGCCGAAGATTTTTCTTCAATGGATTCTTCCGTTCATCTTTGAAGATCATGATCCAGCGCGATCCAGCCCGCACCACTGTAGCGTCAATGCAGTTGAAGCCGGGGTCGAACCAAAACCGCTTCCGGCGCCCAGGCATTGCGCGCTGTCGGCTCATTTTTCATCAGTGGAATTGCGCGCTGGGGCGTCCACGCCAGAAGATCCTTCGAACTGGAGTAGCCGATCTTCAGTCCGCCCGTGTCTTTGCTGGTCCAGCCCCAGGTCCACAGCATGTGCCAAGTACCATCCGGACCTTTGCCCAGCCACGGATCGCGCATCAACATCCCCGGCTGGTCTGCCTTCACCCAAGCCTTGTCTTCATTCAGGGTGGTCCACTTCTTCCCATCCGGACTCAACGCGAGAAACACGCCGGTCTCCCCGTTACCGCGAAACGAAGTGAACAGGTACCAATCACCTGCGAGTAAGCCAGGTGTCAACAGCAACGCGAAAAAGCCTCGCAGCATCATTTCTTACCAAGCGCGAACCTGACCGCATTGGAAACGATCTGCGCATAGACAGGAATGTCCCAGTCTGACGCCTTGTGTCCCACCATAAAGTAGAAGACCATCCCCTTATCCGCCGGCCGGTACCATGCCGCCGTAGGTTGCTCGTAAACCTTGCCCGTGGTCTTGTCCGTGTACTTGATGCCCAACAGCGTAGTCCTCGGTCCGCCGAACACATGGTTCAGATAGACTTCCGTATCCACCACGCCGAACGCCGGCCGCTCCTTGCCTTCATACATCACCTTCTCCGGAAACTTCACCTCGTGCGTCGTGATGTAGTTGCCCGGCGCCAGATTCACCACATCGAAATCCGCCGGATCGAAGTACTTGTAGCCGCCCTCAGCGTAAGGCTTCGTAGGCAGCGAGATATCCAGGAATGGGAACCACTCCTTGTTCTCACGCTTCCCGGAACTGATCGAATGATGCAGCAGAAATAGCTTCCCGCCCCCTTTCGCATAGGCGATGAACGCCCTCTCGGCCGGCTCGCCGATCGACTTGTGAATGTAGACCATCACAGCCTTGTATTCGGCCAAATCCGCAGGCATTTTGTCCTGCATCGTAATGGTCGACGTCACGCCGAGGCGCGTCTGCAGTTGCTTAGAGAGCACCTCCATCGCCGGGATCTCGTCAGCTACCATCAAGAGGTCGGTTGCGGCCACCAAAGAGGTGGATGCAAGCACCGCCATAGCCAAAGTTTTAAGAAGCATAATTGGGTATTGTTTCAGATCCTATTCAATGCAAAGCAAGTACGAAACATTCGACCGCTCACGCCTGCTCATCAAGCCCCTCGCCGAACGCGTCCACGATCTCAACATCCGCTCCTGGCAGCAGCCCGATGACCACACGCCGGATTTCACCGATCCTTCGCTTCCCCACGTTGCCGCCCGCCTCATCGCTGCTCAACAGAAAGGCTCGGCGCGCATTCTGATGATGGGCGCACACTTGTTGCGAGCGGGAACCAGCCGCATTCTGATCGACCTCATGCGCCGCGGTTTCATCGACCACATCGCCATGAACGGAGCGGGCGCCATTCACGATTTCGAACTAGCCCGCATCGGTGCCACCACCGAAAGCGTCGCCCGCTACATCAAGTCCGGCGAGTTCGGTCTGTGGCGCGAAACCGGTGAACTCAACGAGTGGATTACCGAAGCAGCATCGCTCGGTCTTGGCCTCGGCGAGAACATCGGCCGCCGCCTCTCGACCAGCGGTTGGCCCCACCTCGACGCCAGCGTACTTGCCGCAGCTTACGAGCTCAGCGTTCCTGTCACAATCCACGTCGGCATCGGCTACGACATCCTACACGAACATCCCAACTGCGATGGTGCATCTCTCGGCGCCGCCAGTTACCGCGACTTCCTCATCTTCGCCCGTACGGTCGAACGCCTCGAACACGGTGTGATGCTCAGCTTCGGCTCCGCCATTATGGCCCCCGAGGTCTATCTCAAAGCGCTGGCCATGTCCCGCAACGTTGCGCATCAGGAGGACCGCGCGATCCGCAACTTCACCACGGCCGTCTTCGATATCGTCCCCATCGAAGGTGACATTCACCGCGAACTCACCAAGGCCGACCCTGGCTATTACTTCCGCCCCCACAAGACCATCCTCGTCCGCACCGTTGCCGATGGCGGCGAAAGCTTCTACATCTGCGGCCAACACCGCGAGACTCTGCCCGCGCTCCGCCGCGAACTCCTGGCTACCCTGTGACTGTCGTCGAAATCCTCGCCGAAATTCCGCGCCTCCGCGTCCTCATAGCGGGCGACATTTGCCTGGACCGCTGGTGTACCTACGATCCCAAACATCGCGAACCTTCCCGCGAAACCGGCATCGACCGCATCGGCGTCATCGCCACCGAAGTAACTCCCGGAGGCGGCGGCACTGTAGCGAACAATGTCGCGGCGCTCGGCGCTAAAGTCTCTGTGCTCGGCGTTACTGGCGACGATGGTTATGCATTCGAACTCGTCCGTGCCCTCATTGCGCGCGGCATCGATGCGTCCAACCTGATCCGCTCGAGCGCGCTCCAGACCTTCACCTATACCAAGCTCATCAACGCCACCAACCGAGTCGAAGACCAGCCTCGCATCGATTTCATTCACGCCGAACCTCTCGCGGCCGACGTCGAATCTCAGGTGCTGGAGCGTCTCCGCGAAATCGCGGACGAGTTCGACGCCATCATCGCGCTCGATCAATCGGAGACGCCTGAGTCGGGAATCGTCACCGCCGGCATGCGTGACATACTCTCCCAACTGCCGAACAAAATCATCTGGGCCGATTCACGCATTCGCAGCGAGCACTTCCGCAACGTGATCGTGAAGGTGAACCGCCAGGAAGCTGTCGCTGCCTGTCAGCGCCTTGGCCTTTCCGCCGATTACTCTGCTCTTCGCCAAACTCTCAACGCGCCCAGTCTCTTCGTAACAGAAGGCGCGGATGGCGTCAGAATCGCAACACCCACAGGCGTGAGACACGTTGTTACAAAGCCCATCGAGAACCCTGTCGACATCTGCGGCGCAGGCGATAGTTTCTCTGCCGGAGCTGTCTGCGCACTTGCCCTGGGTGCAACTGAATCCGAAGCCGCTCATTTCGGCAACCTGGTCGCTTCGATCACCGTGATGAAGCCCGGAACTGGCACCGCTTCACCCGCCGAACTGCTCGCGCTTGTGAAATAATCTCGTCCGATGAGAACCCTAGTCCTCGCCCTGTTCGCGACGGGCGCCCTCGCGCAACTACCGGGTACCGCCCTTGATCTGGAAGGCAGGTATGCCGAAGCCCGAGCAGCCTTCGAGCAGGCAATCCAAACTGCTGCGACTCCACAGGCCAAGGCCGCCGCCGAGCGATCGCTCGCCATCTCCTACGCATTCGAAGGCAACTGCGCCCAGACCGTGAAATACGAGCAGATGGTTTTCGACTACTACGCCGCACAAAGCGACTTCTATCAGCAAGGCGAAATCGCCGACGAAGCCGCCCGCGTCTGCATCGATTCCGGCGATCTCGATACCGCACAGAAATGGTACAAGATCGGCTATGAAGCCGGTCTGAAAGAGCCAGATATCAAACCCGACCGCAAGGATCTTTGGGAGTTCCGCTGGGAAAACGCACAAGCCCGCCTAGCCGCTCGCCGGGGCAACAAGGCCGAAGCGCGAAAGCACATCACTGCCGCAAAGACCGTCCTGGACCGCGGCGCCAACCCCGCC
>Ga0302325_10033718_pt1 | contig 10487 bp, 11 predicted proteins | sample Palsa_T0_2_FD_201948 | JGI IMG/M metagenome (GOLD analysis project Ga0302325, IMG submission 201948) | Peat permafrost microbial communities from Stordalen Mire near Abisko, Sweden - Palsa_T0_2 | ecosystem: Environmental > Terrestrial > Soil > Palsa > Peat permafrost | place: Sweden: Abisko...
GGCGCCACCACCGGCCGGCTGGGAAGGGATGGCCGACCTCATCTGACGCCGGGCGCGCATCGGCCCGCCCCGGGGGGGAGTCGGGCGGGCCGATGCGGAACCTTCTTGGAACTACTGCGCTCGCCAAATCGCCGGAGGGGAACCGATCGACCTGACTTTGCTGATAGTGGCCCGTCGTGGCCCCGAGAACAAGGGGATCGGCCCGAGTTCACACGGCGGAAACCTCAGGCAACCGCTTTGGCGCCGGCGGATTGTTTTCAGGCCACGGCCGGTTGTCGCGCGATCTCGCCGATCTCCACACCCTCCTCGGCAAGAGGTTCCGGTGCCCGCTCCAGGTCAGCCTCTATGTCGGCCAGGATCCCCGGCCCCTGGGTGGCGTCCTCGACTCTCACTCAGCTCAGACCCCCCCAGGGGGGGCACCGAAACCCGCAAAACCGGGACGTTCAGCCCTATCGGTTCCCACAACGACGGTGCACCATTTGTCGGGTGGTGATGTACAGCGACCTCCTAACCCGGGCCCTTGGCAACGACGAGGACCGCGACAGGTCGGACGACCTGTTGCTGGCAGATCTCGTGGACTCCCGGGTCAGGCTTCATGTGACGGGTGTGGCGGCCCCTGTGGCGGAAGCGCTGGCCCGGGAGCTTTCCTACGACGGCGCGTTGATCAGGCTCTGCGAGTCCCTCGAGGTGCGCGCCACCCCCGAATGGTTCGACTGCCCGCAGCGCGAGCGGGCCCGGCTGGAGCGCGAGCTCCTGCGCCGAGGCATCCTGCTTCCCCCGCTCCAGCTCCAGGACGCGTAGTTCGGCGCAATTGCGTTCGCCCGCGCGACGGGGGCCCCTGTGGTGGTGCCCTCCCAGCCGATGGGCCGTGCGTGCCTGGGGGCGCCCCCTCCCGGTCGGACGGGGCCGCCGCCCGGCAACCCCTCGGTAGAGTCGGGTGCGGTGCCAGGGGACGACGAGCGGACGGTGGAGGCCGGCGGACGCGAGGTGCGCATTTCGCGGCCGGACAAGATCTACTTTCCCGCCCTCGGCGCCACGAAGTTCGACCTCGTCTCCTACTACCTCGACGTGGCAGACCATCTGCTGAACACCGCCGGCGGGCGGCCCGCCATGCTGCAGCGTTTCCCCGACGGCGCAACCGGCAAGTCCTTCTACCAAAAACGGATCCCGGCGGGCGCACCGGACTGGCTGCAGTCCACCACCGTCTCCACACCGAACGGCACGACGTCCAACGCGCTCGTGGTCGCCGACGTCGCCCATGTCCTGTGGGCCGTGAACATCGGCTGCCTCGGCTTGCACCTGTGGCCGTATGTCGCCGCTGACCCCGCCCACGCCGACGAGCTGCGCATCGACCTCGACCCGACGACGGGCATCGGCTTCGAAGAGGTGCGCGCCGTCGCCCTGCTCTGCCGCGATGTGCTCGGGGAGCTCGGCCTGCGGGGCTATCCGAAGACGACGGGCAACAACGGACTGCACGTGTACCTCCGACTCGAGCCGCGTTGGGACTCGGTGCAGGTACGGGCGGCCGCTCTCGCACTGGCCCGCGAGCTGGAGCGCCGCTTCCCGGATCTGATCACGGCCAACTGGTGGAAGGAGGAACGGGGAAGCCGCGTCTTCGTCGACTTCAACCAGAATGCGCCCCACAAGACCGTCTTCGGTGCCTGGTTCGCCCGGCCACGCACGGGCGGACAGGTCTCGACACCGCTGACCTGGGATGAGGTGGAGACGGTGGTGCCCAACGACCTCACCATCCGTACCGTGCCCGAGCTGGTGCGCCGGCGCGGTGACCCCTGGGCCGACATTGCCGCCCGACCGCAGTCGCTCGAGCCGCTGTTGGCGCTGGCCGAGCGCGACAGGGAAGCCGGCCTGCACGACGCACCGTGGCCGCCCCAGTATCCGAAGATGCCCGACGAGCCACCCCGGGTGGCCCCGAGCCGGGCCAAGAAGGACTGATCGGTGGAACCCCTCGATGCCCTCAACCGCATCGCCTTCCTCCTGGAGCGCGGCGGGGCCGACACCTACAAGGTGCGCGCCTTTCGCAACGCGGCGCGCGCGGTGGCCGACGTCGACGCCGCCACGCTCAGCACGCTGGCCCACGCGGGGAGGCTGCAGACCATTGAGGGGATCGGGAAGTCCACCGCCCTGGTCATCACCGAGGCCCTCGACGGCAAGGTGCCCGAGCGCCTGACGCAACTGGAGGAAACGCCCGACGACGTGGTGCTCGACGCTCCGGCGGAAGAGCTGCTGGGCTCGCTACGCGGAGACTGCCACTCGCACTCCGACTGGTCCGACGGGGGGAGCCCCATCCGCGAAATGGCCGAGGCGGCCCGGGAGCTGGGACACGAGTACCTGGTGCTCACCGACCACAGCGCGCGGCTCACGGTGGCGCACGGGCTCAACGCCGAACGCCTGCGTAGCCAGCTCGACGTGGTGGCGGACGTGAACGAGGAGCTGGCGCCCTTCCGCCTCCTGACCGGCATTGAGGTGGACATCCTCGAAGACGGCTCGCTGGACCAGGAGCTGGAGTTGCTGGCCGAGTTGGACGTCGTCGTGGCCAGCGTGCACTCCAAGCTGCGCATGGAGGCGCCGGCGATGACCGAGCGTATGCTCGCGGCCATTGAGAGCCCGCACACGGACATCCTGGGCCATTGCACCGGGCGCCTCATCACCGGACGCGGGAGAGCGCAATCGACCTTCGACGCCGATGCGGTGTTCGCTGCCTGTGCGAAGACCGGCACCGCGGTCGAGATCAACTCGCGGCCCGAGCGCCAGGACCCGCCCCAGGATCTGCTGCGCCGGGCTGTCTCGCTCGGGTGTTCCTTCGCGATCGACACCGACGCCCATGCACCGGGTCAGCTCGGCTGGCTCGGCCGGGGCTGTGCCAAGGCCGTGGGCGCCGAGGTGCCGCCCGACCGCATCGTCAACCGGAACGCGGCCGACGACCTCTTGGCCTGGGCGGGAACCCATGCAGGCTGACCTGCGGTGATGCTCCCCGTCCGCCCCCCGGTCGCGCCGATGCTGGCCAAACTGGCGCGGGAGCTCCCCCGGGGCCCGGGCCTCTTCTACGAGCCGAAATGGGACGGCTTTCGTTGCATCGTCTTTCGTGACGGCGACGACGTGGAGCTGGGCAGCCGCAACGAGAAGCTCCTGACGCGCTATTTCCCCGAGCTCGTCGATGCACTGCGGCGCGAACTCCCCGAGCGGTGCGTGCTCGACGGCGAAATCGTCATTGCCGGTCCGCACGGCCTGGAGTTCGACGCGCTGTCCCAGCGCATCCACCCGGCCGAGAAGCGCATCCGCCTACTCGCCGAGTCGACGCCCGCCTCGTTCGTCGCCTTCGACTTACTGGCCGAGGGGGACCGCTCGTTGCTCGAGGCGCCCTACGCGGAACGGCGCACCGCGCTGGAGACGGCGCTCAAGAAAGTCCGCCCACCGATCCACGTCACGCCGGTCACGGCGGACCCCGACGTGGCGGGGGACTGGTTCTCCCGCTTCGAGGGCGCAGGGCTCGACGGTGTCGTCGTCAAGGACGGGGCGCTCACCTATCAGCCCGACAAGCGGGCGATGGTCAAGGTCAAGCATCAGCGCACCGCCGACTGCGTGGTGGCGGGTTTCCGCACGCACAAGGACGGCGCCGGCGTGGGCTCACTGCTCCTCGGGCTGTTCGATCGCTCCGGGACGCTGCACCACGTCGGCGTGGCGTCAGGTTTCAGCGTGGCGCGCCGGCGCGAGCTGATCACCGAACTCGAGCCATTCCGGAAGGATGCGCTGCTGGGACACCCCTGGGCGGGCTGGGCGGAAGCGCAGACGGCGGGGCGGGCGCCCGGAGGTGGGAACCGCTGGAACGCCGGGAAGGACATGACCTGGGAGCCGCTGCGTCCCGAAGCGGTGTGCGAGGTCTCCTACGACCACCTCCAACAGGACCGCTTCCGCCACGCCACATCCTTCGTCCGCTGGCGTCCGGACCGTGACCCCTCGTCGTGCACGTACGACCAGTTGGATACGCCGGTGCCCATGGAGTTGCGCGAGGTCTTCGGCGGGACGTCCACGCCGTAGTCAGTCGAGCAGATCGGGGTCGGCCGCCAACTCGGCGCGCACGGACGCCTCCCAGAAGCCGATGAAGCCTTCGCCGTCGCTCTGGGCCACCAGGTCGATGAACGACTGGGGGACCCGGGAGCCGTTGGCGCCGCCGGCCACCCGGGCGTACCAGGCGTGCTGGCACCGTTGCTCCAGCGCCACGGCCCGCTGGTGCACCGCCCGGGCCGAGCCGCCGAGCACGAACACGCCGTGGCCCGCCAGGAGCGCCATGGACGCATCGCCCATCTTTTGCACCGCCGACCGCGCGCTGGTGGCGTCGTTGACGGGTCCCTCGTACTCGTCGACCACGACCAGCGTCCCTCCACCGAGCGCGGAGCTCTGGTCGAGTATGGGGGGCAGTTCGCCGATGTCCGCCCAGACCGTGCCGAAGAGCGGGTGGTTGTGCACCGCCCAGCCGACGTCCTCGCGCAACTTGTGCAGTTCGAGGTGGAGAGGGATCCCGAGCGGGACGGGCCAGTCCCCCTCGACCACGTGCCCGTCGAGGTCGATGCGCAACACCTGGGACGGGCGCAGTTCGGCCCACGTCAGCAGCCACGGGTTGCACAGCAGCGTGCCGTCGCCCAGGTTGACCGTGATGTGCCCGGCCAGGTGGTCGTTGTAGCCCTCGCGCCACAGAGCGCGGGCGAGCACCACCAGTTCCTCGCGCGGCGTGAGATCGGGGATGAGCTTCTCGGCGGTCGGCGTGAACATGTGTCGGCTCCTCTCAGCGCGGCAGGATGGGATCCGGGAGCGGATGGCGGTAGAGCGCGGCCGCGTTCTCACTGCACATGGCCCGCAGCTCGTCGGCCGGGATGTGCCCCCAGTACTGCGCAATGACGGCCTGCGTGTCGGGCCACGTGCTGTCGCCGTGCGGGTAGTCGACCTCCACCATGATGTGATCGACCCCGATGGCGTGGCGCGTGTCGATGGTCGACGGGTCGTCAAGGGAGCAGAACCAGAAGTTGCGCTGCAGGACATCGGCCGGGCGCACGTCCCAGCCGAGCCCGTAGCGGGAGCGGTCGACGATGTTCTCGAGCCGGTCGCGCAGCATGGCCACCCACCCGATGCCCCCCTCGCTCATGGCGACCTTGAGCGTCGGGAGACGCAAGGGATAGCCGGACCAGAGCCATTCCGTGCAGGCGATGAGCGACAGCTGCCCGAAGAGCGAGGCACCGAGCGGCAGGGCGTCCATGCCCGCTCCGGGTGGCGCCGGGGTCAAGCCCGAACTCCCCACGTGGAGGGAGACCACGGTGTCGGTGTCGACCACGGCCTCCATGATCGGGTCCCAATGCGACCGGTCCCACAGCGAGGGCAGCCCGATCTCGTGTGGACGCTCGGGGAAGGTCACCGACGTGAAGCCGCGCTCGGCGTTGCGCCGGATCTCGGCCACGGCGAGCTCGGGGTCGGCCAGGTAGGTGATGCCGAGCGGAACGATGCGTTCGGGGTGGGCGGAGTACCACTCCTCGAAGAGCCAGTCGTTCCAAGCCCTGACACAGGCCAGGCCCAGGTCGCGATCCCGGGCGTCGAAGAAGACGCGGCCACAGAAGCCGGTGATCATGGACGGGAAATTCACCGAGGCCCAGACACCGTTGATGTCCATGTCGTGCACGCGGGCGTCCACGTCGTAGCACCCCGGCCGCATTTGGTCGAAGCGGAACGGCTCCAGCCCATAGGTCTCCGGGCGGCGACCGGCCACCGCGTTCATCCCCACCTGGGTGTACCGCTGACCCTCGAATTCCCACACCTGATGCCCCTCCGGCGTCTCGACGATGCGGGGAGCCCCGTCCGCCAGCGCGGCGGGCAGCCGGTTCTCGAACGTGTGGGCGGGCTCGACGACGTGGTCGTCCACCGAGATCACGGTGTAGCGCACCTGGCGCGGCTCGGGCTCGGGCAGGAAGAGATCGTCAACCGGCACGAACCGGAGTATGCCCGAGGAATCCCCGGCGTGCCGCGGCGGCAGTGCCGCGACATGGACGCGCCCCGGATGGATACTGGGACCGACGGGAAAAGGAGGCGGCGTGGTCGCACTGGTCATTGTCTCGACGTTCGTGGTCCTGGTGCTCGGCATCCTGGTGGCGGGCCTGCTTCGCAGCCATGCCGACATCCTCCGCTCCCTGCACGAGCTCGGCGTGGGTGTGGGCGACCCCTCGGCCACTCCCGTTGTCGCCGCCCCCGTGACGCTGAGCACGCCGGCATCGAGCCCCGCGCTCGGCGCGGCTCCCGTCGTCGCCGGTGTCACGCCGACGGGGGATGCGCGGGCGGTCGCCGTCGACAACAGCGACGACCTGACGCTGCTCGCGTTCCTCTCCTCGGGCTGCACCGGCTGTGCCACCTTCTGGGATGCGCTGCAGGACCCCGGGCGCCTGCAGCTGCCCGACCGCACGCGCGTGGTGATTGTGACCAAGGGCTCCGACCGCGAGGTCCCCTCCGAAGTGCGGGCGCGCGCGACCGGCCGGGTCCCGGTGGTCATGTCCACCGATGCCTGGGTCGATTACCAGGTTCCCGGCTCCCCGTTCTTCGTGCTGGTCGACGGCGCCACCGGACGCAAGGTCGGGCAGGGGGTGGCCAGCCAGGTGGGGCAGCTGGCCGAGCTGGTCCGGCGGGCTGAGCACGACCGGAGTGCCGGCGGCGGCGGCGGTCGGGGCCGCGGCGGGGGATCGCTCGACGGTCCGGCCCGTGAGGCGGCGGCCGACGAGGTGCTGGCCGCGGCCGGAATACTCCCCGGCGACCCCAGCCTCTATCCGCGCACGCTCGAAGACGTCTTCCCGCACGGCCGCGCCGCACCCGCCGAGTAGTGGCGACCATCGGCGCTCACGGCATCACGGCTCGTCTCCCCAACGGCTTCGAGGGCCGTATCTTCGTACGCCCGGCCACCGTCGGTGTGACCTACCCGGTGGGCCAGTTCGCCACGTTCCCCATTCCCGACGACATCGGTGACTTCGGTAGCGGGGCCGTCACGTTGATGAGGCCATCCGACGTGTTCGCCAGCTTGTTCGAGTACGGCCCGGAGAGCCTGGGCACCGCGTTGTTCGCCCGGCAGGGCCGGCCCGCCGGGTTCTCCGAGACCGACTTCTCCCCCGTGACCCTGCGACGAGGGATTCCGGGTCAGTCGGGCACCCAATGGTTCTTCACCGAGGCCGGGCGCCCCTTCTCGTTCTACGCCGTGCTCGGCAGCCACGCCCAGCGTCCGGCCCTGGTCCCACACGTCAACAGCCTGTTGTCGTCGTTGACGCTGAGTCCGGCCGCCAGCGCGCCCTTCCCTGCTGCCGGGCCCACGTGGAACTGATCGGCCTCTACCTGATCGCCGCCGGCCTGTTGGTCGTGGCCGGGACGGCCAAGGCGGCGCGGCCCGACGACACCGCCCGTGCCCTGGGCGCCCTGCTGCCGTCAGCGCCGGCGCTTCCCCTGCTGCGGCGCGTCGTCCGAGTCGGCGCCCTGGCGGAGGCCGCCCTGGGTGCCGTCGCCCTCGCCTTCCCCCGCCCGGCCACCGCGGGCCTCGTCGCCGCCTCCTATCTCTGCTTCTTCGGCGTCGTGGCCTACGCCCGCCGGCGCGGCGGGCCCCTCGCCACCTGCGGCTGCTTCGGCCGCCCCGACACGCCACCAACAGCGCTGCATCTGGTCATCGACCTCGTGCTGGCGGCCGCGGCCGCGGCCGTCGCCGCGGGCGCCCCGTCAGGGGGCACGCTGGTGACGCAGCTGGCCCACCAGCCCTGGGCCGGTCTCCCGCTGGTCTTCGTCAGCGCGGTGGGACTCTGGCTCACCGCGCTGGCCCTGTCGGCGTTGGCCGCGCTGACCGCGGCGCGGCGCCTGACCCGACCCTTGGCGGCGAGGTCGTCGTGAGCATCTCCACCGCGCTGGTGGCGCGCACGGCACAGGTTCTCGAGGGACGCCTGTCCCGGCGCAGCCTCATCAACCGGTCGGCCTTCGTCGGCAGCGCCGTGGCCGTCGGGTCCGGCCTGGACCTCGCGCTCAGACCGGGCACGGCGTACGGTTCGATCTGCGAGTGCGGCAACGCGGGCTGTGGCTGTGGCAGCACATGCTGCTCGGGGTTCTCGGAGTTCTGCTGCGCGGTCAGCGGGGCCAACTTCTGCCCCGAGAACACCGTCATGGGCGGCTGGTGGGTGGCGGACAACTCGTCGTATTGCGGGGGCCCCCGCTACTACATGGATTGCAACGCGACCTGCTCGTGTGACAGCGGCTGCAGCGGCGGGTTCCCGTTCTGCGACACGGGCTGCGACGGGACCAGCTGCGGCTGCGGCCCGCTGGGCTGCGACTCCTATCTGACCGGGTGCCTGCAGTTCCGTTACGGGCAGTGCAACCAGGACGTGGCCTGCATGGGGCGCATCGTCTGCCGCGTCGTCGCCTGCGTGCCGCCCTGGACGGTCGACCCCTCCTGCACCACTGCCGTCGCCGTCGACAACGGCACGGCGGAGCAGAACGAGCCGTGTTGGACGACGGCCCCGCCGGCCCCGTTGTGTACCTCACCCACCACGAACTGCCAGGTGGCCGGCATGGTCCCGAGTGCCGACGGTGGTGGCTACGCCGTGCTGACCGCGTTCGGCCGACTGTTCGGGTACGGGGACTTCCCCAACGAGGGCGACGCCTCGTCGCTCGCGCTGGACGCTCCGATCGTCGAGGTCGCCACCTGCAAGACGGGGGGCTACTTCCTGGCCGCGGCCGACGGGGGCATCTTCGACTACGGCGGGGCCCCGTTCCTCGGCTCCATGGGCGGGCAGCCGCTCGACGCGCCGGTGGTCGGGATCGCCGCCTCCCCCACCGGTCAGGGCTACTGGCTCGTCGCCGCCGACGGCGGCATCTTCGACTACGGCGACGCCCTGTTCTACGGCTCCATGGGAGGGCAAGCGCTGAATGCGCCGATCGTGGGCATGGCGGCCACCCCCAGCGGCCAGGGCTACTGGCTGGCCGCCGCCGACGGGGGGATCTTCGCCTACGGGGACGCGGTGTTCCTCGGCTCCATGGGCGCGCAGCGCCTCAACCGACCGGTCGTGGGCATTGCGGCCACCCCGACCGGCCAGGGCTACTGGCTGGTCGCCGCCGACGGGGGGATCTTCGCCTACGGGGACGCCGTGTTCGACGGATCGACCGGGGCCATCCACCTCAATCAACCCGTGGTCGGCATCGCGGCCTACGGTAACGACGCCGGCTACTGGCTGGTGGCCAAGGACGGGGGGATCTTCGCTTTCGGCGGCGCGCCCTTCCTCGGTTCACCGGCATGACCGGAAGGGAGAACCCATGCAGGCGCTCGTGACCGCGGCAGCTGCGCTGGTCGCCGTGGCCGCGGCGGCCCGATCCACCTGGTCGCCCTGCGGCGTCTCCATGCTGGCCACGGTCACGCCGCTGGCCGAGCGGGGCCGCGGCCACCGCTACCGATCCACGGCCGCCTGGTTCATCGCGGGGGGGACGGCGGGAGGGGCCACGCTCGGCGTCGTCACGGCCGCGCTGGCGCTGGGTGTGCGCGCCGCCGATCCGTCGGCGACCGCGCTCGCCGTGCTGGCTTGCGCCGTCGCCGTCCTGGCCGCGACCAGCGACAGCCGGATCGGCGGCTTCCGCCTGCCCTTCCACTCGCGCCAGGTCAACGAGCGCTGGCTCGATCAGTTCCGCCCGTGGGCCTACGGCGCCGGGTTCGGCTGGCAGATCGGGGCCGGCCTCGTCACCTACATCAAGACGGCCGCGCTCTACCTCATGATCGCGCTGGCCGCCCTGACCGCCAGTCCCGCCACCGGGTTGGCCATCGGCGCCCTGTTCGGTCTGGTGCGCGGGCTGGCCGTCCTGCTCGGCCGCGGCATCGTCAGCCCCGACACCCTGGCCGAGTTCCACCGGCGCTTCACCCGGGCCGGGCCCGTCGTGCTCGGTGTGGTGGTGGCCTGCGAGCTGACGGTCGCGCTCGTCTTCGCCGCGGTCCTCTCGCCCTGGGTCGCCCTGGCGTTCGTCCTACTCGGGGCAGCTGCGGCAGCCCGCCGGGTGCGCCGGCGCACACCGGCGGCGGCCCAGTCCTGACTAGCCGCGTATGGCGACCGCGTTGACGCGGACGGGGACGATCCGCACGACGACGCGGCGGTCGCCGGGCGCGTCGAACTCGCGCAGATCGGCGTGGTACTTGGCGCCGACCTTCTCGGCGAAGGCGTGGTCGTCGTCGGGCGAGACGGCGGCGGTGCCCCGGATCTCCAGATAGCGGTACGGGTTCTGTAGGTCGAGGAGCAACACCGTGCAGGCCGGTTCGGTCTCGATGTTCTTGACCTTCTGACGCCGCGTGTTGAGCGACATGGCGATCTGATCGTCCTCGGTGACGAACCACACTTCGGACAGCTGGGGGTAGCCGTCCTCGCCGGTCGTGGCCAGCGTGAGCACGTCGCCCTCCAGGAGGTCGCGGTGGCTGTCGGGAATGGTGT
>Ga0302325_10033721_pt1 | contig 10486 bp, 9 predicted proteins | sample Palsa_T0_2_FD_201948 | JGI IMG/M metagenome (GOLD analysis project Ga0302325, IMG submission 201948) | Peat permafrost microbial communities from Stordalen Mire near Abisko, Sweden - Palsa_T0_2 | ecosystem: Environmental > Terrestrial > Soil > Palsa > Peat permafrost | place: Sweden: Abisko...
CGTTTTGATTATCGACGTCGATGGCTCCGGCGACTTGCTGAAGATCGACCCCGGCGAAGCTCGTTTTTACGTTGGCCGAGCGGACGTTGGTGGCTCGTACGCTGCCGTTGTTATTCACCACTGTGACGGCGCCAGCAATTTCGGAGGCTTCAACGGAGGCAAAGCTGGTTTTTACGTTGGCTTCGCCGTGGATGCCGGTGACGGTGACTGCTCCATTGGCGGATTGGATATGCGCGCCGCCGTCAACGTCAGTCACAGAGACGCCGCCGAAAGAATTCTCAATTTTGACGGGACCTTTAATCTTCGACCCTTCGATTCGCGAGTTATTGGCGCGAACGGAGAGGCCGCGGCCGATATCGGAGAAACGCACCTCGCCGAAGCTGGTATTGAGTTCGGCCATGCCCGTTACGTTTAACGCTTCCACCTTGCCATTACCGTTATGAACGGTCATATCGCCGCGAAAGTTATGAACAGTCACGTTTCCGAAGGAGTTCTTGACGATTCCTGTACCGCCGGAATCGGTGACGTCGACCGTGCCGTTGGTATTGGTGATGGTCACGTCTTTGGCAATTCGTTCGGCGGAAACGGAGGCAAAGCGATCTCTCACGGTGAGAGCACCCGCGACATCGGCAACCTTTACGTTGCCGTTAGTGTTATCAATTACAGCGTCGCCAGCATTGCCGAGTAACTCGACGCCAGCGAAGGAGTCTTCCAGCCGCTGGACACCTTTGCCGTCACGGAAGGTGAGATTTCCGTGGGAGGTTCGGATGTTGCCGTTCGCCTTCAGGCCAGTGACTGAGACTGCGCCGAATGAGTTTCGCACTTCTAGCGGCGCACTCTCCGGCATGGTGATTTCATAACGAACCGAGTAGGAGATATTGTTGAAGCCCAGAAACGAACCGTGGTTTTCGGGATAACGAGTGCGAATGGAGAATTCGGAGGCGAATGGCTCGGTTAGGATTTCGATTTGACCGGCGAACTGCTCGGCACGAGACCGATCGGAGGCGGAGACGTGGATCTCGGCGTGAATGGTGAGATCTAACTGAGGATGTGTGTGGATGACGATTTCACCCAGCTTGTGTTCCACAAGCACGGTCTGGCCTGGCCGAAGAGTGAAAGTCTTATCGAAGTTGCGGGTGTAATCCTCGCGTGCGAAGGCGCTGACAGCGAGAAGCGTTGCGAGGAGAATGAATTTAGTTGGATTGGTCACGCGTGAGGACCTCCTGTAAGGTTTGCCGTTTTTCGCGATATAAATCGGCTAAGTCCGTCTGCAAGCGCACGTTGAAGCGGTTTTGCGCGATATTGGAGCGGGTTTCGAGAATGGCGGAATCGAGCATCTGGAGTTTCTCGCGATAACTGGCAAGAAGGGGCGAAGAGGCAGGGTTTTCCAGTTTTGGTTGAGCCAAGCGGGATAACTCGTCGATGGAATGACGATAGGCGGCCTCGTTCTTTTCTACTTCTTTCAGAGCCTGGTCGGTGAGGAAATCTTGTGCGGAAAGATTTGCCGTGGCGACTGATTTGTCAGTGGGAGTCTGGGGCCAGCGCAAGACTGCGAGCAGCACCATTGCAGCGGCGGCCGCAGTCAGGGCCCAGAGTCTCCAGTCGGCTCGATGTTTGGGAGGTTGACTTTGTGCCTCTAAACCCTTACGGATGTTGGGCCAGAGGTCGGGACTGTCCCATTCGCAATGAAGCTGTTTGGCGGCCGTGGAGATTTCGTTCCAGATGCGGTATTCGTTGCGGCACGCGGCGCAATCGCGCATGTGCAGTTGGGCGTCGGCCATCAGGTCGGGATTGGCCAACGCGCGTTCCAGGTCGCCGCATTCAAATTTCATGGCGGGGCTCCGTCAACATTTGCTTGAGGGCACGTTTGGCTTCGAAAAGCCAGGCGCGCGAGGTACCTTCCGGAACCTCGAGCACGCCTGAAATCTCAGAATGCTTCAGGCCCTCCACTTCGAACATGAGAAACACAAGGCGATGCCGTTCGTTCAGCTTGAGCAAAGCGCGTTCGAGGGCGACTTTGAGCGGCAATTTACTGTCCATTGAAAATTCTTTTAAGATCGGCTTTTCCGCCAAGCGTTGGCGTTTGCGCAGGATGTCGTAACAGGAGTTGACCAAGATCCGGTAGATCCAGGTGGAAAGGGCGGAGTTCTCTTCAAAAGCGCCGATGGCTTTGTAGACTTTCATAAATGTTTCCTGCACGGCGTCTTCGGCGTCGCCGCGGCTAGCGAGCAGGTGATACGCCAAGCTTTTCATGCGTGCCGCGTATAGACCGTACAAGCGTTCGAACGCACACACTTCTCCGCGCTTGCAGCTTTGGAGAAGCTCTGCGTCAGTCGGATTGTCGGGCAAGGTCGCGCCGAACGGCAGCGGCAAGCGAATCTCCCACGTCATTTCATTTTCGGGTATTAGACGGGGGCGGCGGGGGGAACGTTGGGGAATGGGGAGAATATTTTGGCAGAGCGGGAAGCGCAAAAAGGGGACGGACAGCTCTGTCCACCGTGCACTGCAGATTTATCGTTGGGGACAGAGTAGATCCGTCCCCTTTTTGCTCCGTGGGTTACAGTACAAAGGAAGGATGCGCATGAGCCCGAATACTCCCGCCATTGCGGTGCGGGGATTGGTGAAGAAGTACGCGAAGGCGAAGACGAACGCGGTGGATGGCGTTTCGTTCAACGTGTCGCGCGGAGAGATTTTCGGGCTGCTCGGTCCAAATGGCGCGGGGAAGACGACCACCATTGGCGTGTTGACGACGGCGATTGTGCCTACGGAGGGATCGGCTTCCATTATGTCAGTGGATGTGACGCGCGATCCGATCAGCGTGAAGCAGAGGATTGCGGTGGTGCCGCAGCAGAGCAATCTGGACCGCAGCTTGAAGGTTCGCGAGATTTTGACGTTTCATGCCGCGTATCACGGCGTACCGCGCAAGACGCGGGAAGCGCTGGCGGACAAGTTACTAAACGAACTCGGGTTGGGCGAAAGAAAGAATGAAAAGGTGAACCGCTATTCGGGCGGTATGGCGCAGCGTTTGATGATTGCGCGGGCGCTGATGCATGAGCCGGATGTGTTGTTCCTGGATGAGCCGACCAATAATCTCGATCCGCAATCGCGGCTGTTTTTGTGGGAGCGGATTCGTGAGATGAACGCGCGCGGCTTGACGATTCTGCTGACCACGCACGATATGGACGAGGCGGATAAGTTGTGCCAGCGCATTGCGGTGATGGACCACGGCAAGATTCTGGTGGACGACACGCCAGCGGAGCTGAAGAAGCTGATTCCCGGCGGGACGGTTTTGGAGGTGCGAGCTTATACAGCGGCGGCGGGCGACGGCGTTCGCGACGCTGTGAGTGGGGCGCTGAATGCCATTCCGGGCGTAGCGAAGGTTGAGATGGTGGACGAAAAGGATTCCAATGCCGAGGCGGGCGCTTTGAGCTTTCGCGTTTATGCGGAGGCAGCGAATGCGCTGATTGGGCCGGCGGCGCAGGCGGTGTTGACAGCGGGCGCGGAGGTGCGCGACTTGAGCGTGAAGCAGCCTTCGCTCGAAGAGGTTTTCATTTTTCTGACTGGGAGGCATTTGCGCTAATGAGCGACGTCAGTTCAACCAAAGTTATCCTCGATGGGACTCACACGGAACGCGGACACAGCCGGAGTTTCCTAGCGTTCAATGCGTTTTTTGCGATTTTGCGGCGCGACATCAGAGTGACGGGACGCGAATTCGTGCCGTTTCTTTTGCAGGCACTTATGCAGCCGCTGTTTTTTCTGTTCATCTTCGGAAAGGTACTGCCAGGCATTGGATTAGCTGCGGGAAATTTTGCCACCCTGATGCTGCCGGGCATTGTGGCGCTGACCGGGATGATTGCGGCCATGCAAGGCGTGACGCTGCCACTGGTGTTGGATCTGGGGTTTGCGCGCGAGATTGACGACCGGCTGCTTTCGCCGCTGCCAGTTTGGTGGGTGGCGCTCGAGAAAGTGATTTTCGGCGCGATACGGGGAGTGATTGCCAGTTCGGTGATTTTTCCGCTGGGATGGGTGATTCTCGGGGGTGGCTTTGTGGTGCGCGACGACCGCATTCTGGTATTGATCGGCATGGTGCTGCTGACGGGGTGTGTGGGATCGACGATTGGTTTGTTGATGGGAACGGTGATCAAGCCGGACCAGATCAGTTTGATGTTCACGCTGATTTTTACGCCGCTGCTGTTTACGGGCTGCACTTACTATCCTTGGGGCGCGCTGAGAAATATTCGCTGGTTCCAGGTGTTGACTCTGTTTAATCCGCTGACCTATGCGGCGGAGGGATTGCGTTATTCGATGGTGCCGCCGATTGGCGGGCACAATTTCCCGACGTTGGGGATCGGCTGGATTCTGCTGTTGCTCGGGGTTTCGGTGGTGACGATGTTTGTGTTGGGAACGCGAACGTTTATGAGCAGAGTGGTGACTTAGAGGGTTACTTAGAACAGGCGGTTTTCCGCGATTGCGTTTTTGGGGGGCGCTTACGCTTCCGGCTCGGTTTGAATAGTAACTCTTCTGAGTGGTTCTCGGAATTTGAATCACGGCCTGCTGTAGGCGCACAATATTCCTCGTTTTACCAATTCCGTTTCCACTCACGCCACCAACTGGTATTGCCGAGTCTTAAGGCGTCCCAGGCGGTGTCCAGGCTCGTGCGGTCGCCACGCAGAATTGCTTCGCGCGTGACGCTGGAGGGCAGATTCACCAGTTGGGCAAAGCGATCGAACACCTCTGCCCGGTCGGTTCCCTTAGTTCGCTCGAGTAGGTGCCATAAAGTGAGCGCGTCGCGCGGACGAGCCGCTGAAAGCACAGAGCGCATTGCCTCCTGGTTGCCCTTGAGATCGAACTCCGCGAGGGATTTCGTTAGGGCCTCAGGCGCGTCCAGGAAATACGGGGTATCCGGCCCGTGACCCACGCGAGTGGTGCAGGCTGCGCCTTCTGGAATGAATGACTCGATAGTTTTCCATTGGAATGCCACCCAACCTAATTCCACACTCAGGAATCCTTTGCCGTCGTTCGCAACGGACAAAGTGTACTGGCATCCCAGATCGACGGCGTTGGCCGCAGGTGTGTCCACCACAAACTTTGTGGGAGGGGCCCAGATGTAGGCATGGATGGTCCCGTGATCCAGCGCCAAGCTATGCCGGTCGCGCTTTGTCGCTAGCAGGCGCAGACGGGAATGGGGATCGATTTCGACCTCACCGATGGACTCGGATTCCATGGTTGCGCTAGTTTGGCCGGTTTCGATCACTTGCCCTGAGCGGACAGAGCTCGGATTCTGGCCGGCGAGCGACAACTGCCAGGAAGTCACAGGCGTGCGTTCTCTTTGCAGAAGAAGACCAAGTAGCACGAGCGCCGCTGCCGCGATAAGCCAGGGGCGCTTTGCTAGCCACCAAGTCCCGGCGCGGGCGCGATGGAGATGTGGCTTCCTCCCGGACCATTGCAAGGGCTCGAGAATGTGCTCAAGATAGGCCACGTCCGCCGGTGGCTCACTGCTTTTGTCCCACAGATAATCTTCGTCACTCATAACTTCGCCGGACCTCCCAACTGATCGCGCAAGAGCTTCATGCCACGACACAGGTTTACGCGGACCGAGTCGGGCGTTAAGCCGGTGCGGGCCGCAATCTCCGGCCCGGTCATTCCTTCCACTAAACGAAAAATCAAAGTCTCGCGGTAGCTTTCAGGCAAGCGCTGGATGATGGCGAGTACGGCGAACGCCTCGCCCTCCGGCGCTCTCCTCTCTTCGCAAAACTGGCCGAGCGGGATTGTCGTTTTCTGGGTGCGTAGATAGTCGGTTGCGGTTCGCCGGGCAATCGCAATCAGCCAACCGGCGAAAGCAGCCGGCTCGCGCAACGCCGGTAATTGTTTGAGGGCCTTCATAAAGACATCCTGCATGAGATCTTCGGCGTCTTGATACGCAACATGCGCCAAAAGGATGCCGTGAATCAAGCGCCCATACTCCTGATAGAGCGCGCCAAAAGCCGCCCGGTCGCCGCTCTGCGCGGCACGGACGAGAGCGGCTTCTTGGAGTTTGGGCTCAATGATCGTCAGCACACGGTTGTTTCGATTCAGTTTAGTGCTAAAGACACCTCAGCATCAGTGGGTCTGTGGAAGTAGTGCTTGGCCGCCGATAATTGCACGCAGTCGCTGCGGATGGGGACAAGCACGCTGGTGGCGTAATCCCGGTATTCGGGATTTGTGGCGACTAACTTGATGGCCCAGGTGCCCTCGTTCGGCCACTCGCGCGTTACGGCGAATGTTCCCGCGGTTGAAAGAGAAATCACCTTTAGGGGGATGCTCTTTCGCATTCCATTCACCACGCCTTCGGCGGTTGCGGTCACGGTGGTTTCGCCGGGCGAGTGACACGCAGTAATGCGCGCCACCAGGGCGGCATGATTTTTCATCGCCTCCGGGTTGGAAGTTGGATTGCCGACTTCCAGGAGCAATGCTCCGGCAAAAAGCGGAATCGTGAGGATAGACAACGCGAACAACGGTTTGCAGAATACTTTCATACGGATCTCCTTTTCCTTTGGGAACAGCCGGGTTTGGAAGATTGTAGCGGCTGTTCAGTGAAGAAGACGGGGACAGGCTGGCAACTGTTAACACGGGTATGCATGGCGGACAGCCTATCATTTAGATGCTGGAGATAAAATGATCGTGGCAACCGCAGGGCGTGCCGTTTCATCAAAGAGGAGTTTATGCGAGCGGATATCGTACCTGGCGTGGTTTTTCCCGATTACGAGCTGAGCGATCACACGGGTGTGCATCGCAAGCTCTCGGATTTGCAGGGGCCCGATCCGCTGATCCTGGTGCTGAGCCGTGGCGCCTTCTGTCCGAAAGACCACCGGCAGGCCGAAGGCTTGGTTGAACTTCATCGTGAACTGGAAGTCGGTTATTGCCGGTTAATCACGATCAGTACGGACAATTTGGTTGCGACTAATGAAAACCGGAACGGCCTGGATGCGCATTGGACGTTTTTGTCCGATGCGGGACGCAAGGTGCAGAAGGATCTCGATATTGCCGAATACACGGATCCGACGCACAATCCGATGATCCCACACACGATCGTGCTTGAGCCGGGACTGATTGTGTTCAAGATCTATAACGGCTACTGGTTTTTTGGGCGTCCTACGAATGAAGAGCTTCGGCAAGATCTGCGCGCCGTCTTGAAGAAATGCCGGCCGGATTGGGACATTACGAAGGCGGAATTGAAATCCGCGTGGGAACGCGGCGAGAAAAATCGCTTCTATCCATACGGCAAGAGTTACGCCAAAGTTTTGGGTGAGCAGGAGTAACCATCCGCCATGGCCGAACAGACCCTGCATACCATCGCGTTTCCTGTGCTGAATTCAGAGCAGACCGCGCAGATTGCCAATTGCACGACGGTGGCGCCGAGGCACTGCCGCGATGGGGAAATATTGGTGGCTGCGGGGGAAAGTTCCTTCCAGTTCTTTATCGTCAAGTCGGGTGAGATTGAGATTTTGGACGTTTCCGGCGATGCGCCGAGGACGATCACCATTCACCGTAAAGGCCAATTCACAGGCGACATCTCGCATTTGACCGGCGGGCGTTCGGTCTTTACCGCCATAGCGCGCGGTGAGTGCGAGGTGTATGAAATCTCGGCAGAAGCGCTGCGCCATGTCTTGAATCAGTGTCCCGGCCTGAGCGACATTATTCTGCAGGCTTTTATCGCGCGGCGGCAGTTGTTGCGCGAATCGCCTGGTTTTATTGGCCTGCGGGTGATCGGGTCGCGTTACTCCGCGGATACGTTTCGGGTGCGCGATTTCTTGACAAGAAACCGGGTGCTCTTCACTTGGACAGACCTGGAAACCGAACCGCAGGTGGACCAACTGCTGAAAGAGTTTGGCGTGACGGCGGCTGACACGCCGGTAGTGGCCTGCGCGCATTTACTGCTCTTGCGCAATCCATCGAATGAGAGATTGGCGAATGAGATTGGCATTCATCAGCCGCTTGAGCATACGGTTTTCGATCTGCTCATCGTCGGGGCGGGGCCGGCGGGCCTGGCGGCCGCCGTTTACGGTGCGTCGGAAGGGCTGAAGACAGCGATATTGGACTGCGACGCTCCCGGCGGCCAGGCCGGTAGCAGCATGCGGATCGAGAATTATTTGGGGTTCCCGACCGGGTTGACGGGCGCCGAGCTCACTGACCGTGCAACGCTGCAAGCCAACAAGTTCGGCGCGCACCTCTCTATTCCCACTGCTGCCGCTCGCTTGTCATTCGAGAATGGCTATGCGACTTTGGATGCCGGGAGCGCTGAGTCTATTAGCGCGAAGTGCCTCTTGATTGCAACGGGCGCGCAATACCGCAAGTTGGAGGTAGAGGGAGTTGGAGAGTTCGAAGGCAGAGGATTGTACTACGCGGCGACACCGGCGGAAGCGTCGTTCTGCATCGGGTGCACGGCGATTGTGGTGGGAGGCGGCAACTCGGCGGGGCAGGCGGCGGTGTTCCTGGCGGGCCACGCGGCCCGTGTGATGCTACTGATTCGCGGCGACGACCTGAACAAGAATATGTCGAGCTATCTGGTCAACCGCATCGAGCAGACCGCCAATATTGAATTGCTGACTAACTCGACGATCCGGCAGATGGTGGGGAACGGGCACTTGCAGGCGATTGAGATTGTCAGCGGCGCGAGTGGACAGCCGCGGACAGTTGAGACCCCGGCGGTGTTCAGTTTTATTGGAGCGACGCCGCGAACGGATTGGCTGCCGGCGGAGGTGGAGCGGGATTCGAAAGGATTCGTGCGAACTGGCTCGGCGGTGGCGCAGTCGCCCCACTGGGAGGCCGCACGAGCGCCGTTTTTGCTCGAGACCAGCCGGCGGGGTGTGTTCGCGGCGGGCGACGTACGGGCGGGATCTGTTAAGCGAGTTGCGTCCGCAGTCGGCGAGGGTGCGATGGCGGTGCAGTTTGTGCATGAGTATCTGAAAGAGATGTAAGTGACGTTCGGCGCGTAGATACTCGGGCATAATCGCAATCCGTGATAATGTTAGGCGCATGCCGAACAGCGCCCTCGATCAATGGCTCGATCTGGCTCCCAAGCCCTGGCCGTTAAAGGATGGCCAGAAATCCCATATCTATTTGAGTTATGGTTCGGTGCATCGCCCTTGGGTGCTGCAGCTATACGACATTTTGAAAGGGCTAGGATACGAGGTGTTCCTGGACCGGAATGTTCTCACCGGGGGCGAGAACATCGTCCGATCACTGGAAGAAGCAATCAACCAGAGTAGTTCCGCCGTGCTGGTCTGGTCGTCGCAAACCGTAGACTCCGAGTGGATAAAGCTGGAATTCGAAGTATTTGTGGAATTAGCGATAAAGCGCTCGGACTTCCGATTTGTCATCGCGGTGCTCGACCATTCGCGTCTGCCGGCCTTCGCGTTGGACCGAGTCTACTTCAATTTCTCTGAATTCACTGGAGGTCCAAGTGGAACGCCTCTGCTTGAGCTCCTGTACGGGTTGCAAGGGCTGCGGCTGCCTGACGAAGCGATCCGTCTGGCGGCGGAAGTCGACGTCGAAACGAAAGAATCGCTGGGCCTCATCCGTGCAGCCCGCTCGATCGGGCAGCCGCGGGCCTTAGTTGAGTTGGCTCAGCGGGACACTCTCGCCTGGCGAACGTCGCCCTCTCTGCTCTGCCAAGTGATTGAAGCTCTGGCATCGTTAGGGGAATACGAGAGCGCGCTCAGAGTTGCCGAACAGTGCCGCAGCTTGTTTCCGCGAGCCATCCGGCCCCAGCAATTGCAGGCCTTGGCGCTGGCACGCAGCGGCAAGTGGCAGGATGCCCAATTGATCCTGACAAAGCTATATGAGAGCGGCGAACGCGACGCGGAGACTCTCGGCATCTTGGCCAGAACTTGGATGGATCGTTATACCGCCGAGAGAAATCCACTGTTCCTGAGGAGATCCCGCGATCTCTATCTAGAAGCATTTCGAGCGGCGCCCGATGACTTCTACGCCGGGATCAATGCGGCTTCGAAAAGCGCCATGATGGGAGAATTGACGGAGGCTGCGCAGTCCGCCAAGGAAGTTGAGAATCTCGTCGGTGCGGAACCCACGGTGGGCGATTACTGGAGAACGGCCACCAGCGCGGAGGTCAAGTTGCTGCAAAGGGATTTCAGCGCGGCTGACCGGCTTTACCGGGCGGCAGTGAGTCAAGATCCACTGGCTCTGGGCAGTCACGAGGCCACCTTTCAACAGGCCGAGCGATTGCTGGAGCACCTCAATCCAACGCCGCAGGAACGGTCGCTCGTGTTGTCGGCCTTCGCGCACCTGTCTCACGCGCAGACATCGCAGCAAGGCCCGGACTACCAGCCCAATCCGGCCGACCGCGCGATGGCCGCGAAGTTGGCGTTCACTTTGGTGGCTCGGCGACATGCGGAGCCTGACTTGCTGAGTACGCTTGATCCCGCGAAATTTTGGGAGGCGGTGCGCAAAGTACAGCCGCAGGCTACGCGCGCCGAATTGTCCGCTC
>Ga0302325_10033725_pt1 | contig 10485 bp, 10 predicted proteins | sample Palsa_T0_2_FD_201948 | JGI IMG/M metagenome (GOLD analysis project Ga0302325, IMG submission 201948) | Peat permafrost microbial communities from Stordalen Mire near Abisko, Sweden - Palsa_T0_2 | ecosystem: Environmental > Terrestrial > Soil > Palsa > Peat permafrost | place: Sweden: Abisko...
CTTCGCGCGCAAACTGCGCGTGATCCAGATCCAGAACTTCGTCGTTGAATCCCTGCAGAGCTCCTACGGGAATAGCGATCAGCCGCACCGGCAAATCCAGGCTCGATAGCCACGCTGCCGCCTTGACAAGATGCTTCAGGTGCTCCAGGTTGACGCGAATATCCGCGCGCTTGCGTATTCCGCGCACGGTGGGGATCAGTCCCACTGCGGTGTAAGGCTTGATGGCGGCCATGGCTTGCGTTCAGCTCACGGCTGGCAGGCCCGCCAGCGCCATAGCGACTTCCTCCGCCGGATAGGCGTAGTTTTGCAACCTTCCCGCCTGATAGTCGATGTAGGATTGCATGTCGAAGTGCCCGTGCCCGCAGAGATTGAAGAGGATGGTCCGCTGCTTTCCCTCTTCCTTGGCGCGCAGGGCTTCGCCGATGGCTCCGGCCACGGCGTGGTTCGCTTCGGGCGCCGGAAGGATACCCTCGGCGCGGGCAAATTGAATCCCGGCAGCGAACGCATCCAGCTGTTGCACCGCGCTGGTTTCCACCAATCCGAGATCCACCACATGCGACACCAGCGGAGCCATGCCGTGATACCGCAAACCGCCGGCATGAATTCCAGGCGGCATGAACGTGCTGCCCAATGTGAACATCTTAACCAGCGGTGTCAGGTGTCCCGTATCGCCGAAATCGTAAGCGAACTTGCCTTTGGTCAGACTGGGGCAGGCCGCTGGCTCCACTGCAATTACGCGCGCGCCGCTTTGGCCCTTGATCTTGCGGCTGAGGTAGGGCATCACCAGACCCGCGAAGTTTGATCCGCCGCCGGTGCAACCCACTATCACGTCGGGGTCGTCGCCGGCCAGGCTCATCTGCTCCATCGCCTCCTGCCCGATCACGGTCTGGTGGAGCAGGACATGATTCAAGACGCTGCCCAGCGCGTACTTCGTGTGCGGGTCCTTGGCTGCCACTTCAACGGCTTCCGAAATGGCGATGCCCAGCGAACCGTTGCATTCCGGATCTTGCGCCAGAATCGCGCGGCCGGATTCCGTCTCATCGCTCGGGCTAGCCGTGACGGACGCTCCGAAAGCCTCCATCAGGGCGCGTCGGTAGGGTTTCTGATCGTAGCTGACACGCACCATGTAGACCTTGCATTCCAGGCCGAAGAACCCGCAGGCCATTGCGAGAGACGAGCCCCACTGTCCCGCTCCGGTTTCCGTCGCAAGGCGCTTGGTGCCTTCCTTCTTGTTGTAGTAGGCCTGGGGGACGGCGGTGTTCGGTTTATGCGATCCCGCCGGGCTCACACCTTCGTATTTGTAATAGATCTTCGCCGGTGTATCCAGAGCCTTTTCTAGACGGCGCGCCCGAAACAGCGGCGTAGGCCGCCACTGAGCGTACACCTGCCGCACCTCATCGGGGATCTCGATCTCGCGTTCGGAGCTCACTTCCTGAAGAATAAGACTCATCGGAAACAGCGGAGCCAGATCGTCCGGTCCGATGGGTTTCAAGGTGCCCGGGTGCAGGACCGGCGCCAAAGGCTGCGGAAGATCCGGAAGGATGTTGTACCAGGCTTGCGGGATGCGGCTCTGCGGGAGGTTGTACTGGATCTGGTCCATCGGAACATTCTATCAGCGGCGCGGAAACGTGCCCTGACAACTTGATCGGCGTTTGAAGTTCGCTACTCTTCGAAAGCAGCGGCGAATTCAAACCCGCACGTATTTGTTGAACCAGTCGATGGTGCGCTGCCAAGCGAGGTCGGCTGCGGCTTTGTTGTAACGTTCCGGTGTGGCATCGCAATTGAAGCCGTGAACGGCTCCAGGGTAGATATAGCCTTCGTGCGGAACGTTGGCCGCCGTCAAGGACTTATCGTAGGCCGGCCATGTGGATGCCAGGCGGGTATCGAGTTCCCCGTGATGGACCAGAATTGCCGCCTTGATCTTCGGAACGTCCGTCGCGGCGGGAGGGCCGCCATAGAACGGCGCCGCGGCTCCGATATCGGCTCCCAGGCGGACGGCAAGGGTATTGGAGATGCCGCCCCCGTAACAGAAACCGGTAGCTCCGATTTTGCCCGTGCAGTCGGCGCGCGATTTCAGCCACATCGCGGAGGCTACGAAATCTTCGGCCATCTTTTTGCCATCGATCTTGCTGAACAACTGGCCGCCTTTGTAGTCGTCACCGGGAAAGCCGCCCAGAGAGGTGAGTCCGTCCGGTGCAAACGCCATGAAGTTAGCCAGGGCCAGCCGCCGGGCGATGTCCTCGATATGCGGATTCAGACCTCGATTTTCGTGGACCACTATGATACCGGGCAATTTCGACGCCGTCTCGGATCGTGTATCGGCGCTGACCGGCCGGACGAGATATCCTTTGATGCTTCCGTTCCCTTGGGGCGACGGCACGGTCTCGTAGGTGGCCTTGATCCGTTCATCGGTCCTCGACACCTGCTGGCCCAGGGCGTAGTTCGGCATCAACGCTTCGACAATCGTGGCCACCGCCAGCCCGCCTATCGCAAATCGTTGAACGCCGTCCATGAAGTCGCGGCGGCTGATCTCGCCATGAATATAGAGATTGTAGAGTTCTATGGCCTCGCTTGGCAGTTTGGGTCTGGTTGGTTCCATTAGCTGATTCCTTTCCCGGAAGAATATCACGTCTCCCAGGCCTCCGTGACAACCGCTTTCCAGTCTGCGGCGACATCTGTGCGGGTGGCGTTGACTTTCGCGCGGATCTCGAATAAGTTCATGAAGTGAAACTCGCTGTGAGGAGAAAATGCATGACGAAGAAATTCATCGGCCTGTTGCTGCTATTGCCGCTGGCGGGCGCCGAGCCGGCCGGCTATAAATATTGGAGCGCGGCGGAATTGAACGGGATGGCCAAGGCGCTTCCGAACAAAACGAATGCGAAGACATCTTCGGAAAACCTGGGGGACTTCGGCGCGGATCACGCCATGATGATTCATCGTGAAGGCTCGGGCGTGGCGGAATTGCACGAAACAGAAGCGGATGTGATCGTGGTGGTGTCGGGAGGGGGCACGCTCATCATCGGCGGCACCATGCCGGGCTCGAAGAACACGGCGCCGGGCGAGGTGCGCGCGCCCAACGTCGAAGGCGGCGAGAAGCAGAAGATAGCGCCGGGCGATATCCTCCACATTCCGCCCAAGACGCCGCATCAGGTGATGCTCGAACCGGGAACGCAGATCACCTACTTCACGCTCAAAGTGAAAGAGTGAGTGACCGCGTCACTTCGGTTGGACTCATCTCGGATACTCACGGTCTGCTCCGCGACGGGGCGTTGGAAGCGTTGCGCGGCTCGGAACTGATCATACATGCCGGCGACGTTGGAAAGCCGGAAATCCTCACGGCGCTTCGGCAACTGGCGCCGGTGATCGCAGTGAAGGGCAATGTCGATAGGGGATCGTGGACGTCAGAACTGCCCGCGACAGCGATGGTGCAAGCTGGCCCGGCGATAATCTATGTGCTCCATGATATTCAGGAGCTGGACTTCGATCCGGCGGCCAATCAGCTTTATTCCTTCCAGAACAGCTCGGCGTCAGACCGGCGGACGTAATTGGCGTCGATTCCGGCGGGATCGCTCGCGCGACCGGCGGTGAAGTCGTCCCATGCGATGTGGCCGATGGCGGCAGCCAGCGCGCGCGGAGCGGTGACAGTTGAGATCAATTCGCAGTTTCTGGCGGGCAGCGTCGGAAGCCACGCATCCAGCTTCAGCACCGCTTCCGGCATCACCAGCTCGAGCCGGCTATTGTAAACGGCCGCGTAAACTTCGCCGCGGCGCGCGTCAATTACCGTGGCGCGCAGGGGCGCTGTTCCAAAGTGCGCGAGCGCCCGCAGGTTCGACACCGCCACCACGCGCTTGCCCGTGCCTTCGGCCAGTCCTTTGACGGCCGCCAGTCCCACGCGCACGCCGGTAAATGCCCCCGGCCCCGCCGCCGCCGCGAAGCATTCCATTTGATGCACCGTGGTCCCGTTCTTTTCGAGCAGGCGCTCAATATGCCCGAACAGCACGTGGCCAAAGCCCTCCGGTTCACGGAGCGCCACTTCCTCCACCACGATGTTGGCTTCGGTGAGCGCGATGCTGCCGAACTCCGAGGTGGTGTCGATGGAAAGAATCACTTGGCCGCTGGATTCGGATCAACAAGTTGATACACGCGATCCAGCGTGTAGGCCTTGCCGTTGGCGTTTAAGGCCGTCAAGTGGACACTGAGCACGGCGGGGAAATTAGCGGCCAGCGATGCCGGAACTACAAATGTCCCGGGCGACCCCGTGCCCAGCACACGGAATCCGCGGCCATCTGAGACCACTTCGCCCGTCCAGAAGAACATCATCGCGCGCGTGGCGCGAGTGGCGCGCGTCAGCTTCACCGAGAACTCGGTGGGCACGCGCGCCAGCAGCATGTTGCCCGGCGGCGCGGCAATTTCGAAGGGAATCTTCTTCAAGTCCGTCTCCACCTCCTGCACCGGCACCACCCTCGACTCGAATTTGTACGACTTCGCCATCGATTCCTTGTGACCCTCCCGCGCGATGTACAGCACCCAGGGATGGCTTGCGTCGGGTGCCTCGCCGGTGAAGTGCTCGCCGCTGTATTTCTTCTGTTCGAGCGATTCGCCGGTGGCTGGATTCAACCACTGGACGTCATAACCGTGCTTCTCAACCCGCACTTCGACGGGCGGCCCGGGATGCTCGATATAGTTCACATATTCCACGTCTTCCAGCGCCACGGCGCGCGTGCCGTCAACGTCGAAGTACGGCTCCAGCTCCCAGTGCCGCGTGTCCGCCATGAACTCGAACCAGTATTTCGCGATGCTTGGATTGTCTCCGCGAAACTCGGGATACTCGCCGTCCATGGTGGACTTCCACAAATGTTGCGCGTCGGTGACTCCGACAAATGGAACGGCGTAGAACTGATGCTCCACCGAACCCACGCTGTCGTCCTGGGAGCCTTCCACTATGTAATCCATCCAGCCGTCGGCGAGCAGCGGCGACGAAGTGGCTTTCGCGTTGGACGATCGCGGATGCTGGTACGGATCCAGTTTCTTCAAATCCAGACCCAGCTCCTTCAGCAGCGCGCGGCCCTCGGCGTAGTCTTCGAATTCCCCAAGACCCTGCCAGGTTATATTGAACGCGGAGTAACGCGCCACCACATAGCGAACGAAGCGCTCGCGCGCCTGCCAATCGGGAAAAAGCGAGGTGAGGTAGCCGGGATCGGACGCGAGCATCAGGTCGGTGGTGATCCCGCGCTTGTGAATTTCCCCGACGCGGCGGTCGAGTTCGTCGAAATACGCCGGATTGGGCCGGTCCGGGCCCAGAAACACCAGCGCGCGATCCTGCGCGGTCCCGAGAATGGAGCCACGAAAATGGTTAAACTTGTTCTGCGCTGCCTCATTCAGCTGCTCATCGAATTGAGCGGCGCTCAAGAAAGCGAAACGGTCGGCGATAACGCCCATCCAGAGGTGGGCTTTCTTGTTGTCGGTGGCCCAATGGTGAACGTTCGCCACGTTGACAAAACCTGGCGCATCGGACATGGCGGCGTTGAACATCCCTTCTTTTCCGTCGAACGCGGTAACGTTGCTCGACACCTTATAGATCCACTGGCCGCCCTCGGTAGGAGTGAAGCGGACCATCATCTTGTTGCCGCTGCCGTCCCAAAATGCGGGCATCAGATAGGTGTGAAAGTGCGGTGAGCGAAACTCTACCTGCAGCGCGAAGTTGGCGTAGGGATTCAGACGGGCCGCGGGATCGGCCGAGGACAGCTCGAACGGCATTTCGCAGGTTGAATACGCGGGCGTTCCCTCGCAAGGCGACTGCGCGAGGGCGGAAAGGGCGCAGAAACACAACACAAGGGGCAGACGCGCCTGCATGTGTCTCTTAGCGTATCGCAATGCCGGCGTATCGCAATGTGTATGCACCGATCCGGCGAGCAAGGGCATCCAATGAGTTTAAAGGAGGCGGCATGGAAACTGGGCATCGCGTTGTGATCCTGGGCGGCGGTTTTGGCGGGCTTTGCGCCGCGCAAGCTCTGAAGAAAGCGACGGTTCAAGTGACGCTGCTGGATCGCCGCAATTTCCATCTGTTCCAGCCTCTGCTCTATCAAGTGGCCACCGGCGCTCTGTCGCCCGGTGAGATCGCATCGCCCCTGCGCTCCGTGCTGCGGCGGCAGAGGAACACGCGAGTGCTGCTGGGCCAGGCCACGGATCTGGATGCCGAGGGCAACCGTGTGATTCTCGATGACGGCCAGAGCATCGAGTTTGACTCGCTGATTGTCGCCACCGGCTCGACGGATTCCTATTTCGGCCACGACCATTGGCGGCGGAATGCGCCCAGCCTGAAAACCATCGAGGAAGCCACCGAGATCCGGCACAAAATCTTTTATGCGTTCGAGGCCGCCGAGCGCGAGCCGGACCCCGACAGGCAGCGCGAGTGGCTGACGTTTGCGATTGTCGGTGGAGGCCCCACCGGCGTGGAGCTGGCCGGCGCGCTGGCCGAGATCGCTCACGACACCTTACGGCATGACTTTCGATCCATTCGTCCGGAGGCGGCGCGCATCTTCCTGATGGAGGGCGGGCCGCGGGTTTTGCCGGCGTATCCGGAAGACTTGTCGGCCAAGGCCGAAGCGGCTCTTGTGCGGCTTAGTGTGACAGTGCGGACGGGCGTGTTCGTCACCAACATAGACGACCGGGGCGTCACCGTAAAGGGGCAGGACGGCGTGGAACACAAGTTTACCGCGCGCACCGTGATTTGGGCCGCCGGGGTTGCTCCTTCATCGTTCGCCGCAGTGCTGGAGCGGCGGGTGAAGGCCGCGCGCGATCCGAGCGGCCGGGTGCTGGTGAGTCCCGATTGCAGCGTGCCGGGCCATCCCGAAATTTTCGTGATCGGCGATCTGGCGCACTTCGAACAGGACGGGAAACAGCTGCCGGGCGTAGCGCAGGTGGCCATGCAACAGGGCGCTTATGTGGCGAAGCTCATACCGGCGCGTCTGCGCGGCGAGAGCGTCCGGCCGTTTCGTTATTTCGACAAGGGCAGCCTGGCGGTGATCGGACGCGCATCGGCGGTCGCCCAGATCGGGCCGTTGCACATGTCCGGACTGCTGGCATGGCTCACCTGGCTGTTCGTCCATTTGATGTATCTGGTGGAATTTTCCAATCGCGTGCTGGTGTTCGTGCAGTGGGGTTTTCTTTACCTGACGTTTAATCGAGGAGCGCGCCTGATTACTGGACCGGATTCTTCCGATCCCGGACCGGGCGCACTCGAACGTCCAGCTGATCGCTCGGCCGTGAGCCCGTAGCGGGTTCAGTTAAGTGGAGTGTGTCCAAGCGACACGACCAAGAAGCATTCCCACTACAAAATCGCGCTTAACCCGCTGCGACGGATGTACCACGCGGCCCTCATCGAAGGACTGCTTCCTGCCGTCCGCTTCCGGCTGGAATGACTCGCCAGACTCGCTATACTGGAGTGCTTGTTGGCTAGCACCTCGACCAAGCAACCGTCCGTCGACGGACCGACTCCGGCCCACGCCGAGGCCGCTCATCGTGTGTGGCCCCGCATTCTAGCCATCGTTTTTTTCTTCACTGCGTTCGAGGGCATTCTGTTTCACACCGGGCTTTATTCCTCCATTATCGAGCCGGACTCCACCACCGGTTACATGGAACTGCAGTTGCGCAACGAAATCCGCCGGCCGAAACCCGACCGCAACCAAGTGCTGGCGGTGGGACATTCCCGCATGTCGTTACTGCCGCGCGTGGTGAACCAGGAGAAGCCGGGAACGGGCTATACGTTCGCCTCCATCGCGCTGGGTGGAACTTCGCCGCGCACCTGGTACTACGCGCTCCGCGCAGTGGACCCCAACGCCAATAATTATGCTGCTATTGCGATTCCCAGCGTCGACTACAACGAACCCGACACCTACGACTACCTAACCGAGCGCGAGATGGACCTGCACTATCTGATCGCGCGTCTCGAACTTCGCGATATCTTCGAATTCCCGTGGACCTATCGGAGCAAAAAGCTGCAATGGCAGATTGTTCGTGGAATTCTGCTCAAAGGGACGATTTATAAGCGGGATTTTATCGAATTTCTGGACCATCCCAGCGCGCGCATCGCGAAGGCCCGCTATTATGCGAGCGATTCCGCGGGCTGGTATTACGGCTACGGCGGCATGGACAAGAGCCTGGCGGGGTTGCAGATCGATTGGCAGCATAAAACGATGCAATTTCCAGCCAGTATCCCTGAGAACGAGCGCAAAGAGATCGAAAATGTTTCGTTTCCCACGCTTCCACCCGACCAGGGCCGCGAAACCGCCTACCTGCGCTATTGGTATGGCCGGATCATCGATCATTACCGCGGATCCGGCACCAAGCTCATTTTTATGCGCGTGCCGCGCTCGCCCACTACTCCGCCCGATACCCCGCTCAAACTGAACAGCGCCGTGCGGCAGATCGCGTCCCTGCCGGACGTGGTGGTCCTCGATGGACGCCTGTTCAACCAGCTCGAACATCCCGGCCTGTTCTGGGATGGACAGCACTTGAACCGCGACGGAATGGAGCAGTTCTCCCGCCTGCTGGCCGGCGAGGTTTGCCGCGTCCTGGGTCCGCCCAAGTAATAGCTCATGCTGTTCAACACCCCGCAATTCTTCGCATTTCTCGCCGTTATCCTGATCTTGTTCTACGCCGCGCCGCGCTCCTGGCGGAAATACATTCTGCTGGCCGCCAGCTACTTCTTCTACATGAGCTTTATTCCGAAGTTCATTTTGATTCTGCTGTCGCTCACCGCCATCGACTACACGGCGGCGCGCTGGATCTCGGCCACCCAGTCGCCACGCTCGCGCAAAATTGCGCTCATCATAAGCCTGACGGCCAATCTCGGCCTGCTTGGCTTCTTCAAGTACTACAATTTCTTCGCCTCCAACATCGCTTTCTTATTCCACCAGCCTTCAGACGCCTTCGCGCTCAGCATCATTCTTCCCTTGGGCATCAGCTTTCACACCTTTCAGAGCATGTCTTACGTGATCGATGTCTACCGCCGGGAACAGGAGCCGATTACCAATCCCATCGATTACGCGCTGTTCATTTCGTTTTTCCCGCAACTGGTGGCGGGGCCCATCGTACGGGCGCGCGAATTCTTCGGCGACCTGTATCACTGGCGGCGTCCCACCAACGATGAAGCGCTGCGCGGGCTGCTGCTCCTGTTTCTCGGACTGGCCAAGAAAATGGTGCTGGCCGATCAGTTCGCCCAAATCGCCAATGGCTATTTCCGGGATGTGACCAGGCAGCCCGGCATGGTGTCCGCTTGGTCGGCTGCGATCGCGTTCGGCATCCAGATCTATTTCGACTTCTCCGGCTACACCGACATGGCCATCGGGATGGCCAAACTGCTGGGATTCCACTTCCCGGTGAACTTCCGCCGGCCTTACCTGGCCTCCAGTATCACCGACTTTTGGCACCGCTGGCACATCTCGCTGTCGCGGTGGCTGCGCGACTACCTTTACATTCCCCTGGGCGGCAATCGCCACGGACGCCTGCAAACTTATCGCAATCTGATGCTCACCATGCTGCTGGGCGGCTTATGGCATGGCGCCAGTTGGAACTTTGTCGTATGGGGCGGCTATCACGGAGCGCTGCTGAGCCTCGAGCGCATGTGGCATCAAGTAAGTGGAAGGCCGGAGACGCGCGGCAATACAAGGCTGGAGCCGGCGCGCTGGACGATCTGGTATCCCCTCCAGGCCGTAATCACCTTTGGGCTGGTGATGATCGGGTGGGTGTTCTTCCGCGCGGCAACTTTCCACGACAGCCTGTACGTACTCCACCAGATGTTTTTTGTGCCGCACGGAACGCAGCTGATTCCACGCTGGGAGAGGATACTGGCGCTCGGCACGCTGGCGCTGGCCCTGCTCGAGGAAAAGAAGGAGTGGTTTGAGCGGATCGCGCTCGGGCCGGCCTGGGCATATGGCGCGGTCTGCGCATTGTTGCTGCTTTCGGTGGAGCTGATCGGATTCACCGAGGTTGCCGTCCCGTTTGTCTACTTCCAGTTTTAACGCCGGCGATTCCAGCGCGGCCTACGGCTTGTAAGCCTCCTCGATTTGAAAACCACGCTTGTTTCCGGCGGACACGATGCGCCCACTGAATTTGTGTTCTCCATTGATAGTGAGATCCAGCAGCCTTCCGACCGAAAAATCGAAGGCCAGCACGTCGTCTTCTCTTAAATCCATCAAATCGCCGACGCTCAGCGTAGGGCCTCGCAGCCGGCTATCCAGCCACAGGCGGGACGTGCGGATCAAGTGAAGAATGCGCGCTTGTTCCTGTTCGGTGGACTGGCTCTTGCGCACCGACCACTGCTGGTCGAATTTGTTGCGCAACATCTTGACGACAATGGAGGGGATGCCGATATTCATCATCCCGGCGTTGTCGCCGATCCGGACTTCCATGCTGACCGCGACCACGGCTTCGTTGGGAGCCAGGATCCGCAGCAGCCCCGGCTCAGTTTCGTGCGACTCGATC
>Ga0302325_10033726_pt1 | contig 10485 bp, 10 predicted proteins | sample Palsa_T0_2_FD_201948 | JGI IMG/M metagenome (GOLD analysis project Ga0302325, IMG submission 201948) | Peat permafrost microbial communities from Stordalen Mire near Abisko, Sweden - Palsa_T0_2 | ecosystem: Environmental > Terrestrial > Soil > Palsa > Peat permafrost | place: Sweden: Abisko...
AGCTGGTCGCAAACGGGACGTAGCTGATCTGAGGAGTAGTTAGAACAAAAGCTTTGTGTAGGTAATGTCTTACTCACAGACGACTTTGAGAGACAAGTCCTCAATGCGAGGAATATGGTCGAATACCGAAAACAAACTGACAAAGACCAAATATACGTAGGAAAGAAGAGGTCAGAAGTATAGAGAGCTTAGGCGACTGACATGACATAGGAACGGGGAACAGCATTTTTTATATCTTGAGAAGTATCTCGAGCCATATGATCGGTTGATAGTGACTTTCACCAGAACATCTGATCGCCATCTGCCTTCCATATCAGTCAGGGGCTTGTCACCTATCAGCCTGTTCTTGTAAACAAGTCTCTTGCTAAGGGGAGAGCCTGGGCCTTCAAACTACGAAGCTGCCATGGCGCCGGAAATGCATCTTGTGCTTCCGGGCTTGTGACAAACATCCACTTGGTGCAGAATCCTTGGCAAAATGCTAGCCGTCTTCATAAAAGAGAGCATCCGCAGGTGGCAAACGGCCAACATTATTCGAAGTCATTCAGCGAATTTCCTCTGAATAGTCGGGAAGATGACGAGTTTAAAAAAGAATTCCATCTTTGTACTGGGTTGTACGATCGGAGGGGGGAATACAAAAAAGCGGACAAGGGTGTTGACGAGGAGCGCCGAGACATTTGTGGCAATGGGTTGAGCGAGCCGGCCTCTGAGGTACTAAGTTTGCTATTGAATGATGAAGAAGTTTAGATCCATGGATCTGATATCTGATAGTAATGCAATTCTAGTTCGTGGACTAGTAGTTATTATGCAAGTGTTATCTTGGTACGCAAACGATGTGTCATGGCAGCTAAACCGGGTTATTGGAACCATCATACTGCATGGCGGGTTATCGGCGGCTGGACGCTCCAAGCTCTTCAAGGCTGGGCTTGCAGAAAGGCTGATGAGGGATCCTGGAAAACTGGTAGCTATGAAATGACAGGCTTATCATCCCAGGCCTCGGCCCGAGCCAGACAGCCCGTGAGGTTGTCATATCTGATAGATATAAGCTGGAACGACCTTGACCCTGTCGCAAGATCGAAGTGAGCTGAATCAGATGATCTATTTGTCTGCTTGGCTATATCTCTGCTCGTTGACGAGGCTGCTATAATCGACCATTCGACTGTGCTTTCGTAGCCTTGCTCAGCTCGGTACATGCATCCGAACCAGTACTACAAACGGCTTCCACAAAGAAAGCGTCTCAGCTAGGACGGAAGATTTGATGAGGCTCAGTATCACTTAGAACTAGTGATTGGCCTTCTATGTTCTAGGGAGCTTGCGTAAGCGCTTCAAAATCGTACGATGATCTCCGCGAAAGCTCTTAAACTAGATAACCTTGCAGCTCAGCATCTGCTTGTGCGACGTGATATTGGCGCCAGCAGGAGGGAGAATGTGGAGATGAAAGTTTGGAAGTCGGGCCTCGGGAAGCTGCATTCAATCCATGCCGAAAACATGCGTTACGGGCTCAGCAAAGCTTCAAGAAGCACTTCCATGCAAGGATCCAGGAAGTTAGGTCATCTAGGTTTAGAGTGGCGGAGGAAAGAAGCAATCTAGAGAGGAATGCAGAAGGCTTCTTCTGACTCTATCTCGTATTTCATGCAATGATCCCACAGGTGTGATCCCGCGGGTGACTTTAGTTATGGGGGTTGCAAGTTGTAACTTTGCCCCGGGGCCACCTCCGGCTCCGTGCGGGAAGGAGAGTTGCGGGTTGGCCGTAGGAACATACATGAGTGAGACCTGTAGCGTGGAAAGCAGGTTGGGTTTTCCATTTTCACTCGAGAAATGGAAGACTTGACACGGAAGGACACTGCGTTTGAGCGCCTCGGCATTTGCCCCCATTCGCTTAAGTCTCGGGCTAATGGAACAACAAAAAGCAGAGAAATCCCTCAGTATTTGAGAAATAAACTGAATAACAATCATAAGCATCTCGAGGTCGACTGAATTAGATAGACTACTTAAAAAGAACATATCAAAATTGTGGATCTCACGTGATTGCTCTCTCGTGACTTTGTGGACGCCTTAAAACCTCAGGCTACAAGGCCACAAGGCCACAACGTCGAGGGCCCCCACCCGCCGCAAACAAAGAAATCACGACGACGTGCATGTGCATAAAGTAAACGTGTCGTGGTCGTGACAGCTTCATGATCCTTCCATGTACTGTACATACATACTGCACAGCTGGGCGTCGATATGCATACCGGTAGATTGAGGATGAAGCTGTTGATGTGCTCGAGAAAGTTCTCACCCAGGATCTGGAGGATCTGCGGCCGCTTGGCAGTCGGTGCGCAGGGCAGGCCGTCTAGAAGTGAGGCGACCTAGCGAGAGAGCCAGGCAGCAGACTCACCGATCGCACGCCTCACTTCCTTTCTTTCTTCCTCCCTCTTAACCCATTTCTACCCCAAGATCCTCCTCTATCTCATGATTCGGTGACGAAAGCTCCCGCTGCAACCTCTTCCCGCTTTGTTTTAGACCTTCTTCCAATCGTGTCGCGTTCCCAGTCTCAGATTCGAAGCGTCACCATTCCCAGCGTTGCCCGACTCGTTCACCGAAGGTTCGCACGAGCAGGGGTCACACGAACAAGTATTTCACTTGCGCGATATAGTCCCGAGTCTGCCTTGCGGTGCCCTGCGAACCAGAGTCTCCCACATCCAACTTCAAAGTTTTCACGATCAAATTATCGCCCTGAGTGGGAGTAGTCGGTCTTGTACACAGCTCACGGGCAAGTTTTCCAGCTGTTCTTATACTGTCTTGCTGGAAGATTTTCAGTCGATCTTCCACTGGCCGTATTTCGCCGAGTTGTGACGGGGCATAGCACCGGTTTGAGCAGTCTGAACTTGACTCCAGTTGAGCCGCAAGCTAACACATGTCAGATACAATGTCAGGTCAATCGAGTCATCGTAGCCGCTCTGTACGATACAATTCCCAATCCGCACCACAGGAACCTTCTCATTCTGATGGATATGTGCTTTTAGTTTTATCCTCAACTTGCTTCCATAAGCCCCACCGACCCAGGAATGTATGGATCCACAAGAGAGATGGGACCCCCTCCATTGGATTGGCCTCCACAGCCTGTAGAGATTGACTTAAACAGTTCGAGAACTTTACCAAGTCCATCAGCATCTGTGTCGGCTCCCAATGCTTGGGACTCGTCTTTGCTGCAACCCCATGGCTTTGGTGAATTTTCTTATGCATCATCGAATGCTGCCAGACTTCAACAACTTCCGGTGGATAATCAAAATCGTGCATCCGCACCAGATCCGTTGGCTCAGTGGTACATGGGAAATGATGGCCCCTGGATCCCCAAGGTGATCCCAGAGATTGTTCCCGAAGATAGGTCGCAATCTAGACAGACTAGCAATCGAAGTCTTTTGTCATACACAGGTCAGTATAAAGCACCCAATCCATCCGACGGAGGATCATTCCAGTATGGTGTACCACACTCAGACTCTGGTTATGGAACGAGACGTAGTGTTGGCAACACATCTGTGTTCAGTGCCGATGTTCCCGAACGGGATCAAGACTGCCAGAGTATTGCCGGTCAAGTTACGGACTTCCAGCAGTTCCATGGACTCAACGATGTATTCCCTCGGGATGGCAGGACTAATGATCAGTCGTGGAGTCACCCGACTTCTTCCCCTTCGGACTCATCCGGTCATCTCGTCTGCCCAACATGCCATAAACCCGTCAAAACCCAATCCGAACTGAAGTACGGTCCTCGATAAATTTACCTGATGGAAGCTAATGAAATGTAGGAAGCATGACTTACGACACAGGAAGCCGTTTGTTTGTACTGTCCTTGGATGTACCCGTACCGAGGGATTTAGTACCACAAACGACCTGGATAGGCATACCAAGAGTAAACATCCCTCAGCGATACCGGAAACCGCCCCAACCAAGAAATACCGTTGCCATGTTCAAGGATGCAAATCGAAGGAAAAATCTTGGCCACGTTTGGACAATTTCCGAAGTCATCTTAAACGAGTCCACGGAAACCAGATGAGAAATGAGGACGATTTCGACGACCTAATACGACGGTAAGTAGTGTCGATATATAGCATGCATAGTAATAGCGTGCATGGAACTAATGAGTGGTAGCGGTGAATTTTGGGAAAGAAATGGCCTTGCTATGGATCAGGAATTGCCTCAACGGCCTACGCTGCCGGAACCGTCACGCACTATAAAGGCAATTATCCACGAAACAATTCCCAACCATAAACCCGAACCTAATTGGAAGCCCCTTTATCCGGAGGTTATTGAGCCGTCTCAGGATTTGGTCGCCCCCAAGGGACCCCAATCAGTTCTCGTTGAGTCCAAGGTGGCCATTACCAATGACAACTCTCCGTCCGGGATTCCACCACAGGAGACTGTTCAACCCTTGGAGGTCCTCCGGCCCCAAGGTCGGATTCACGAAACCAGAATTGCTTTGGACAATGTCTTGGCCCCAGCGGGCCAGATCAAGTCCTCAGTTGCTAAGGCTGAACCCGCAAGTCCTCAATCGGCCCCAAGAGGAAGCGCCCCAGGTAAGGCTCCCAGGCAGAATCAGGTCTCAGCCTCAGACGCTACCCTCCAAGTGATCAAAACTGCATTAGCTGGGGCCAATATTGCTGACGCCCCTCCAAATCGTGGCATGCAGCAAGATTCGGATAGGAACCACTTGCCGAACGGGAGAATATCGTCGCGCGATTCGTGGTCCCTTGGTCCGAATTCGGCGACGGTAGCCTCGAGAGGAGTAAATAGCCTTAAATCAAGGGATGCCCCATCCCCTGAAGAGGAAGCCCGGGACTCTGAGGCTCAGAAAAAAGCTCTGGAAGTTCTCAAAGTCCTTCGAGAACTGGGTTACACAGTCCAAAGGGATCCAAGTCATTCTCCCAAGGCTCACAACGTTGGATCTGCTGCCAGCAACAGAAGTGAAAATCAAGTCACCTGTCAGACCTGCAAAAGATTCAAAGGTCGTCCCTGCGAACTGAAGTACGTGCTCTCAATACATCATTTCTCGTCAGCGCTAACGGATTAGAAAACACATGAAGCGTCACGAGCGGCCTTACGGCTGCACCTTCTTGACCTGTAACAAAATATTTGGCAGCAAGAACGACTGGAAGCGTCACGAAAACTCTCAGCACTTTCACCTGGAAACTTGGCGGTGCGATGAGGAGAGACCTGAAGGCGGCGCATGCGCCAAGGTGTGTTACCGCCGTCAGACTTTCGGTGATCATCTGGTAAAGGCGCATCAGATATCTGATAATGACGCTCTCCTCAAGACCAAGCTTGACACCTGTCGAATTGGTCGCAACTGCCAAGCACGTTTCTGGTGTGGCTTTTGCAACAAACTGGTCGAATTGAAAAAGAAAGGTGTAGAAGCCTGGACAGAGAGATTTGACCACATTGATGACCACTTCATGGGACGCCACGGACTTCCAAAACAGAGCATCCAGGATTGGGTTCCAATGGACAGTGACAGGCCGAAAGGAGAAGTGGAGAGTCCTCACTCTCTCGGTTCCCCGGATGAGGAAAACCATGCAGCCGGGCCTTCCCAGTCGGCCGCGGGATCTCCAGCCGGAAACTCACCCGAGTCTAAGGCTTCCACGGGTGGATCTCCCGACCATGCAATCAGCCTTGATGAAGACCATGCAGGTACCAAAAGGCGCAGGTCCAACAGTGGCGATAACGGAAGCCAACGGCACAAACGTGCTAAATCAGATGTCAAGAGCGAGGCGATTGTTTATTGCGTAAGACCCTTGGTCAATATCTCCCCGAAGGCGCTGACAATATCGTAGTGCCAATGCACAACGCCACACAACCCTAGAATTGATTTTAGGTGTACTGGTTGCGACGGCACCCCCCATGTCTTCTGTAGCAATTGCAACGTGGAACGCCTTCCCCCACAGGTGTAATCATGGACCTATTTTTATTCCCTGGTGGAATTTCCCCCGGATATTGCCGGAACTACGTTTATTGACAAATGACCATGATTTATGACTTCATGATAACGGATGTACTGTAGCAAAAGATTCCAGAATAGAGGATATGGACGGATTGGAGTCGGCGGATATTCTCAGGCCTTTCTCGGCGTTTTCAGTCGTTTTTCATTACGGACAGCTATTAATTATGTACTGTACCACAAGCAATTGATCCATTGATTCTAGATTCCTCAACCATGTCGTCCCCATTACCCGATCAAGCACACATGTATATTCCGGATTCCTCAACCATGTCATCCCCATTGCCCGATCAAACACACATACAGATTCTCAAACCCAGAAATATATTCTCAAACCCAGAATACATTGACCCAGCCCTCAAATGATGCGGCTAATAAGCCCTCAGCCGCACCTGATAGGGTATCTAAAAATTGATGGCCCAATATTTCATGACCTGCCTAAAGGGGAGAGTCCTCAAACGAGATCGCTAAAGCACACCGAATACGTTCGTCTGATGGTGTGGGGGAGTGGGAGATTATTGGCGCAACGGGGCCACCCAGCCACTGCCACCTTTTTGCAGGGGCGCAATCACTCCCTTCCAACCACCGTCCTGGTGGTCGGTGTCCAGCAACGTTCTAGCGCAGCACCCCAGTATGGCGGGGCGAAGTCATAGGAGTCCGAAGTGAGGCGGCCTCAAGGGCATTCTCGATGACAGCCCGCATACGGCGCGCCCATGACCCGAGCAGACCGGTCAACGTTTACGACTCGGGACTCGGAGACCTCAGTCAGACCTGAGTGAAATCTTCGCACGCAGCACACCCTCCGTGGACAGCAGCGATAGAGGAGCATGATATAAGCGCTGCGTTTTGCTTCCCAATCTGCCTCTACACCAATCACAGGGGCCGCGGTCAGGGAAGAGCCGCTTTGGGGGCCACTATGCCCAGTTCTGGCGACGGTTGCATCGCTGGGGCTGAAAGTTGATAATCGTCTTGTCTCACAAAGAGAGAGAGAGAGAGTCAAACTGCCAAAGATTTTGTTTCCCCTCCACGATCACGATGGCCGGGGCAGAAGGAGGGATTTGAAGGACAGAACATGGCCGGGTTACGGGGACATGTCTCTCATGTTTGCACACCGGGCGAGATGTCTCGAGCCCTCATCGAAAAAGGCGCTTCTTCACCTCGATGCAGTCTGCCTAGCGGACGCCTTGTCCGCCTTACGGCGTCGCGCGCGGATTGGCCAGAGCGGGTTGGACTTTGTACGACCACTGCAAGCAACAGGTGCAAAAAAGCAACGAGCATGCTGCTCACCCTCTCTGCCCACTCTCAATGCCCGATGCCCCCTCGAACCCAAACCCAAACCACCCAGCGAGGGAGGAAGAAAGGGTTTCTCCCTCTCTGCCGCACCCTGTCCATAGACAGGCGCAGGCGCAGCCAGGTCCCCTTCACCCATCCACCCTCCACCGAACACCAACAGCCAGGGGCATGCATATGCATTCCTAGGTGAGCTGTTTGGGGCCTGCACCTGGCGTGCTGCCAAGTCGGTCTGGTTACGGGACTTGAGGCTCTGTCTTGCACACCGGGAGGCGCTATGTTTCCAGTAAGTGGTCGATCTGTGGAGGATGTGCTGGTGTCGGGGGGCTTGGCTGCTGTTACTTTATCTCCTCATTCCTCTGCTCTTCCCTCGACGAGACCAACTGCGCCCTTTTCGATAATCGACTTCGCCCCGAATGCTGCCTCTCACCTGATCCAGCTGATCTGTGACCTCATCTGCCGGTTTTTGTATGTATTGTGCTGGGTGTGCATTAAGAAATTGCTGTGTACAAAGGACGTCGTTTGTTTCGACTTTTTTTGTACGTCTACACAGCATTTCCTGGACAATGAGCACCAATCATTGATACTGGCAACATAGAGCATTCACCTGCGCATCATTCCAAGCAAACAACCGTCCTCGACCTCGAACTATATTAGGGTGTCTCGCTTCGGACAGGACTGTCCTCTAACTTCCTCTCGCCTTTAACTTGGAAATCTGTAAACCACGGAAGCGTCAACACCATGACGAACAACATGCCGTTCAGTTCCATGGCCAGGATGCAGTTCTTTGACGACTTCAATTTAAACTCACAGTTCTTTCCTCAAGACGATATGTCCGAGCTCGACAATTCCTGGATGGACAAGATCGATCCCGAACTCCGAATCCAGAATCAAGCACCTCCTCTTTCGTGGCAAGTCCAACACCAATTCCAACAACAAAGTCAGCTACAACAACCAATGCAACGCTTTATCCAAGAACCAGAGAGAGCTCTCTTTTCCGCTCCACCTCTTTCAAACCAACCGCAAGGATATTTCGGCCTGAATCTACCAGGAGCTCCCATTTCAACCCTTCCACGAACTTCTCAAAATCGCATGGATTCCCCATCACCTTCTCAAGGAGCCCTTACGTCGACTTGTAGCAGTGCTCGCAGTCCACCTCCGGAGAATGATAGGTCCCAAGAAAGCATGTACACTCCTCTGATCCGGGATGATCTCCAACCGATGTCTCAATTTGGCCACGGACACCCAGATATCTGGTTTGAGCAATTTCAACACCGTGGATCTCATACTGTTGATCCGTGTGTCCAGCTCAGCCAAATCCAAGCCTTTTCGGATATGCCTCCAGAAGAAGTTACTTATGATGGTGACGAGGGCTACGACGAGATGGCAATGAAGACTGAATATGCCATGGAGACCGACAATCGTATATTGAAGGCCGAAGGTGGTCACTCTTCCTACCGATATCCAAGTGACGAAGGTCTTGGAGCATCCATCAAGGACGAAGGATCTCCACAGAACAGCACAATCCACGTCGAACATGACGCCATGTCAGATGCCGACGCCGATGCTGAATGTGACATTGACCAGGACGTCATCGTCGCCGAAGAGGTTTCCGATTATGAATATACTCCCAAGTCCACCCGAACCCGCAAGCGTACCGCCTCCAAAGTCTCTTCTCCCCCAGCCAAGCGCCCCCGCACGACCAAGAACATCTCCAAGACCAAAGGCCAATTTGCCTGCAAGTCCTGCGACCACGCTCCCTTCAAAGACGCCATAGCTCTTCAACGCCACATCGCAAGCTCCCACACCCGCGCCTTCATTTGTGTCTTCGCCTTTGCAGGCTGCACAAGCACCTTCGCCAGCAAGAACGAATGGAAGCGTCACACCTCCTCCCAACACCTGAACCTCTCCGCCTGGATCTGCGAACTCCAGGCCTGCGGCAAAGTCCAAGGCTCAAGCAAGGCCGGAAACACCGTCGTCAAAGGCAGCGAATTCAACCGAAAGGACCTCTTCACCCAACATCTCCGTCGCATGCACGCACCATTCGCTGTCAAGCGCCAGCAGAAGAAGAACCCCGAATGGGAGAATCGCCTTAAGGAATTGCAGACAAGCTGCTTGCGAGTGAAGCGCCAAGCACCCACGAAGCTGAGCTGTCCGCTCCCGGGCTGCGACGCAGTGTTCGAGGGTTCGAGCTGCTGGGACGATAGAATGGAACACGTGGGCAAGCACCTCGAGAAAGCAGCTGCCAGCATCGGAGCGAACAAGTTCGAAGTCAAGCAGGAGAACGACGAATTCCTCGTCGCCTGGGCTTTGAGAGAGGGCATCATTGAGAGCAGGCCTGGCACCAACTCGTATCGGCTTTGTGTGGGGGGCAGCCTGAGCAGAGTTGATGAGGATGCTGAGGGGGAGGATGAATAGGTTCAATAATTGCTGTGCTCTGTTTTTTCAAGCCGATCACTCTTCACTTTTACGTTACGTTATGTTACGACGTCTTTACAAATGGGCAATACAGATACGGACGAATTGACGGATGGATGATACCATGGGATGCGATATTACAACTCACGGTCGTTCGCTGATGAAATAATTACTTGATTTCACGCTTTTCACGACTCGTTATGATTCACGGCGTTCATAGCAAAGGGGAATGAGGGGCGTTCCACCAACGACACACTTGATAGATTTGTACTTGAAGACAGACAAAAATACAGTCTCTTTCTTGGTAATTCAAACACTTCTCCACCTGCAACACCATAATTTTCCTCCCCTCTACAGTGCAACCATTTCCCTCCCAAATCATTGTAGGCAGATAGGTAGGTGGTGGGAAGGTGAGACACGTGACGCCCGAGGCAGAGCCAGCCACAAAGGGGCGCAGCACCGTTCAAGTAGGCAGACTCTCGAACAACACATCCACAACATGCAAGCCGCCCGACGTCACTCCACACCACCCTGCTCTGTGAGCGCTTCTGGAAAAGCCGGAACGAATCCTTCTCCCGAGATTCCCGCTGTGGGGCGTGGGGGCTGTACTTCGTATAGGACTTGAGAAGAGGGTGAGGGCGGTGGTTGAGTCATTGGCTTGCTCGTCATGCGGAGAGAAGTGGCCAGGGAGGGGGGTCACTGCCCTCTTTTTTTAGTCTTGCATTTTCAAGTTTCAGGTGCGAAACATGTTGGAAGAAAGGCGAGTGAGAGGTGAGTGAATGCGGTAAGAACGAGAAAACAGGAAA
>Ga0302325_10033727_pt1 | contig 10485 bp, 11 predicted proteins | sample Palsa_T0_2_FD_201948 | JGI IMG/M metagenome (GOLD analysis project Ga0302325, IMG submission 201948) | Peat permafrost microbial communities from Stordalen Mire near Abisko, Sweden - Palsa_T0_2 | ecosystem: Environmental > Terrestrial > Soil > Palsa > Peat permafrost | place: Sweden: Abisko...
GTATTGGCCATCGGAATCGGCGTAAATGTCTCGGCATTTAGCCTCTTCAACATGGTGGCCCTAAAGCCGCTGCCGGTACGCGATCCGGATTCCCTTGTACGCCTGGAACGCCGCTCGCCGGAAATCATTGCCGGTGAAATGCCTTACGCATCTGTGATCTTTTATCGAGACCATGCCAAGACGCTGTCGGCTGTAATGGCAGTCATGGGCGTTCCTCCAATGGAGATCGAAAGCGATGCACAGCCCGCCCATGCCAGCTTTGCGACGGCAAACTATTTCGCCGAACTTGGCACAACGCCGACTCTCGGAAGGCTCTTCGATCCAACCCGCGACGACGATGCCGGTGCTCCTCCGGTAGTAGTCCTTAGCCATGAATTCTGGCTGCGCCGCTTCGGCGGTGACCCGTCGGTCGTCGGAACAACCATCCATCTGAACTCGAAACAGGCGACAGTAATCGGCGTCACTCCCTACGCGTTTGCAACCCTCGGAGGCCAGAATCCCGACATCTGGATGCCGATCGCGCAACAACCCTACTTCGTCGAAGGCAGCAAAGCGCTGACCGATACTTCCGCTGGCGTCGTGAGAATGTGGGGCCGGCTTGCGCCCGGAGTAACCGCGCAAATGGCCGAGCATGAACTGCTCGCCCTCACCGACGAATTGCGACGCCAGCATCCGAAAGATGTCTGGGACGGCGAATACATCAAGAGCGATCCAGGCGGACACCTGCAGGTAATGCAGCCGGAAATGTATCAGGTCGCAGCGATGGTGGCGTTGCTAACGTTGCTGATCCTCGCCGTCGCCTGCGCCAACTTGGGCGGCCTGCTCTTGGCGCGCGGAGTCACGCGCGAACACGAGATTGGAATTCGCGTCGCCGTCGGCGCCAGCCAGATGCGAATCTTCCGCCAGCTGTTCACCGAGAGCTTGTTGTTGGCAATACTTGGTTCTGTTTCCGGACTGGCGCTCGGCTATACCGCCTTGCGCGTCGCCTTGCAGCAGATGAACGCCCCAAAATGGCTGAGCGCCGTACCCGATTGGCGAGTGTTGCTGTTCGTAATAGGAATGACCTGCATCGCGGCGGTCTTCTTCGGCTTCGCGCCCGCCTTGCAGATCGCGCGGCAACGCCAGCGCAAGACACTGGCTCGGCAGCTCCTCGTGGCCGCGCAGGTCGCCGCGAGCTGCGTGCTGTTGATTGTGGCTGCGCTGCTCGTGCGCGCAACCCACCACGCGCTTTATAGCGATCCGGGATTCGGCTACGAACAGGTACTGTCGATCGATCCCGGCTTAGGCCGGCACGGGTATACTCCGGCTGCCGCCCGGAATTATCTCAACGAGCTGCAGAGTCGGCTACGCGGCCTGCCAGGAGTCACCTCCGTCTCGCTCGTCAAACTGCCGCCAATGGGGCACACGATTTCTAAAATAGGCACCGAAGTCGCGGGACGTCCGCTCGATATCTATCCCAACTGGGTCGATGCGGAATTCTTCCGAACGATGGGCATCCCCATTCTGTTGGGCCGCAACTTTCTCCCCGGTGAAACGAATGTAGTGATCGTCAGCCAGTCCCTCGCCCGCGCCCAGTGGCGTGGGGAGAATCCCGTCGGTAAGCCATACTGGGGCCACGACATCGTCATCGGCGTAGTCGGCAACGCGCGCATCAATTCGCTCAACGAAGACGATACCGTCGAAGAGTACGAACCCGCGCAACTCGCGGACATGCCCGACATGGTAGTCACGATCAAAATCGCGGGTGCTCCGGACGGACTCATACCCGCAGCGAAGGGAATCGTTCAGAGTCTCGACCCGAAGGTGTTTCCCGAGATTCGCCTGCTGAAATCCGCCTTCCGTCACGAAATGCAATCGGTCGAACTGGCGGCACTAGCAATAAGCGGCATCGGCATCGTCGCTGTCCTGCTGGCAGCTGTCGGCATCATCGGGCTGGTCGCCTTCACCGTCTCGCAGCGAATCAAGGAAGTCGCGATCCGCCTCGCCCTCGGCGCACGGCAAGCACAAGTATTGACTGCGGTGCTAGGTCAGTTCCGATGGCCGGTCGTGTGTGGTTTGATGGCCGGTGTCGGCTTTGCCGCCGCCACGTCCAGGGTGCTGCGCAAGTTCCTCTTCGGCGTTAGCAACCTCGATCCGGCCAGCTACACCACCGCGATTGTAGTGTTGGCCGCAATGCTCGCCCTGGCCGCGTTTCTACCCGCCAGGCGCGCTCTGCGCGTCGACATGGCCAAGGCCTTGCACCACGACTGAAGGCGCCTCCCTGAGCGTTGTCCCGCCTGCATGCCCGATGCCCTGCTTATCCAGAGGAGCTTTTCCTTATCCTTGGAGCAATTGCAGGCGGATAGTTTATCGTTCCTGCCCGATCTCCAACCCGAAGCGCGATAACTCGCGCTTCTGCAGTTGGTAGTCGAAGACAAATCCGACGCCGATAGCCAACGGAATCAAGCCAGAGGCGGCCACTGCCAGGACGTCGTGCACCTGAATGATCCACGTAAGCATTAGACCAAAGAGGAACAGGCCAACACCGGTCGATATCAGCGAGATCGCAATCCGTCGCGATTGCGCAAGGCTGCGGAGCGGGTCCTTCGCGGGCTTCGCGTCTTCCCCGGGGCCGCCCAACAGCTTGTCGATGTCATCGGTGCTCATTCCGCGCCCGATCATCGTCATGCGTTGTTCGGCCCTCAGCCGTTGCTTGTGAGCTTCGCTCATAATGCCGGATACGATCGCCACGATCGCGACCACGAAACCTCCCAGCGGAATCATCAAGGGACTCCAATTCCAATTCATAAGTAAAACCTCCTGTACTGGCCGCCTTAGACCGTGCCGCACTTGCAAAGTTTCACCCTTTCGCATGAAACTTTCAGCAATGTTGCCAGTCTGACCCTTCTTGGCGAACGACCTCAATTTCGAGCAGATCGTCCGCGACCATCAGGAGATGGTCTTTCGCACCCTCTTGCGGCTCAATGGCAGCCGCGAACACATTGAGGACCTGGCGCAGGAGGTCTTTCTCCGGCTCTACCGGGCGCTGCCGGCATTTCGCGGAGAAGCCCTGCTGACCACATACCTCTACCGCATCGTCGTGAACGTCGCGCAAGACGAATGGAAGCGCAGGCGCCGCGTGGAGCGGCCGCTGGTGTCGATTTCCTCCCCCGTCGCCTCGAACGATGATAGCGAGACGGAATGGGAAGATCGACTGCAACATCCCGGCCTCGATGCGGAAGAGCAGTTATCGCAAAACGAGTTCCAGCAATTTGTCGAACGGCAATTGCAACATCTCAGCGATGTGGAACGCACCGTGCTCGTGCTTTATCATCAAGAGGAGCGAAGTTACGAGCAGATTGCGGACGCGCTGAAACTGCCGATGGGCACAGTTCGAACCCATCTGCATCGAGGCCGAAAAAAGCTGCGCGAAGGCATCCAGCAACAGCAAACGGCGGAAAGGAAACCGGCATGGCAGAGCACTCGATGAACCCGACAGATTCTGAATCGCAGCGGCTCGACGCGAGGATCGCACTTGCTCTCGAAACGGCGCCCCGGTCTGATGTTCCGCCGGACTTCGCCGCCAGGGTCGCGGCACAAATGCCGCCCCTTAAGCCGGTAACGATCACTCACCGAGGCTATGGCCGCAACGCAGCAATCGGCTGCATGGCTGTGCTCCTGGCGCTGATCTTTATCTGCGCGCACCGGGCCGATGCTTCGCCGTTATGGACCTCGCCGTTATGGACTTCGATGGAGTGGATCTTCTGCGCACAGTTCGCGCTGGTCGCCGTGTGGCTGGCGGTACCGCACGCTCGTCCAGGCTTCGTCTGGCATTTCTGAAGCCCGGATCGACTGCTCCGAATAGCCAAAACGAAGCGCGCCTCCGCCATCTCGCATAGAATAGAAGGGAAGGGTTTGTTAGGGGCGGATCTATGCGTTTCACGCGTACTTTTATAGTCGGACTGGTTGCACTTTCATCGCTCGCCGCCACAACGGCAACTGTCCGCGCAGCCGACTTCGCCGCCACCAATCCCCAGCAATACCGCCTCCGCCTCTACCATCTCCACACCGGCGAACGCATCGATGTCGTTTACCGCATCGGCAACCTATACCTCCCCGGCAAAGTCGCCGAACTCGACCACTTTCTCCGCGACCACCGCACCAACGATGAAAAAGACTACGACCTCAAAGAGTTCGACTTACTCCACGACTTACTCGTCAAGCTAGGCCGCCCTGATCACGAAATCGACATCGTCTGCGGCTACCGCACTCCCTGGAGCAACAACTACCTCCGCGAGCGCGGTCACGGAGTCGCCGAGCACAGTCAGCACATGGAAGCCAAAGCCATCGACATCCGCATCCCCGGCGTCCCCACCGCCCAGGTCCGCGACGCCGCCCTCTCCCTGGGCCGCGGCGGAGTCGGCTACTACGCCCAATCCGACTTCGTCCACGTCGACACCGGCCGCGTCCGCCGCTGGTAAAGAATCACAGAATGCAAAGTCGAGCTGGCGCAGCGACATTAAGCGAAATTAGACTTAGGGGGCGATCAGGATCAGCCTCCCCGGCGCGCTCCAACGAATCGTGACCGTAAGTTGCCACAAGCCGACTTGTCGCTACGAATCCAGCATGCAGGTGTCCTGTTCGCATATCTTTGCTTCCAAGTGCGTGCCCGGATGAATCGGGATTGATGCCTTTTTGTCGATTCTGTTCACTGAGCGTCAGCTTGTTTGGTCAGGTCGAGCAGTGCCTTCAGGGCCCGCTTGAACGGCTCCGTATTGGCGGTAGCCGCCTGTAGGATCAGCGCACCTTGCAGCCGCGCCACCCAGTCTTCCCCAAAGTTGCGCGAACGGGCCGGCGGCATCCCCGCCTCAGCCGCCAGTTTCGCGATTCCGTCGATCCAATGCTCGAACGATTGCCGCAGGCTGTGACGTGCCACGGTCCCGATCCCCGAGGTTGCCAGTTGCCCGAGCACACACGGAGTACGCCCTCCAGCATAGATCTGCTCAAGTGTCGCAACGATCTTACGAAGACGCAACTTGAGCGGTTCGGGTCCCTGCGCTACTCCAAGGATGGCTCTGTCGATCAGGGCTTCGGCCCGTCCGAGCACGGCCTCCGCCATCTGCTCTTTGCCCTGCGGGAAGTAGTGATAAAGACTCGACTTCCCGAGTCCGGTGGCGCGTGACAGGTCGGCCAGCGAGGCGCCGTCGAATCCGCGGTCGCGGAAGACGTTGAAAAGCCGGTCGATAATCTCATCTCTCGAAGCCAGAGCGGGGGGCATCTGGGAATCTCCACGGTGTACAGACCGTTCGTTACATGAAAATTATAGATCACGGCGAGATATTTACGGTTTCTTCTTGACTTCATCTTGTTCATCGTTTTATTGTACCGATTGTTCGGTTCAACAAAACGAAGCAGCACAGATCGATCGTTCAGGAGATTCCCAATGTCCGCACAGACCACCTACCAGACCGTCTCCGTCCCCGACCCCCGCACCGGCTCGGCGCTCAACATCTTCTACCGTGAAGCCGGGCAAAAGGACGACCCTGTTGTCCTGCTACTGCACGGCTTTCCCACGTCGAGCCACCAGTACCGCGGCTTGATGAACCGGCTTTCCGGCAAATACCGAGTAATCGCCCCCGATGAAGGCTTCAAGCCTGCACCGAGGATGGCCTCCACGAAGTGAGAGTGTCCCAGATGGCGGCGATCCGGCAGGATACGTAATGGGAAACGCCGATATCGCCACTTGATTCCCCCCTCCGTCATCAACTCGACGCTGATAGCGATCTCCTTCCGATCGATAAGGTGTGAATAGTATCGAACAGGCCCGAAACTGGAAGTGGCTTCTAAGCCAGAGCACCGGCGGGAAGATGCAGATGTCGCAGAACAATCAAGACTGAAAACTCCCTCTACGGATAAGGCGGCCCTTTCACCAAAACCGCATTCAGCGACTGATCATGCCCATAAATATCGTCATAGAAATAAACCTGCCCATCCTCATCCACCACCGCCGTCATATAAATCAAAATCACCGGCACCGGAGTAGTTAGATTCACCTGCTGATTATCCGGCCCCGACTGCATCGCCGCCTTCACCGCATCCAGCGTCCACTTCGGCTGATCTTTGAGCAGAAATGCGGCTAACTCGGCCGGCTTCTGCACCCGCACGCACCCATGACTGAAATCCCGCCGCGACCGATCGAATAACTCCGGCGACGGAGTGCTGTGCAGATAAACATTGTTCGTGTTCGGAAAGATAAACTTCACCAGCCCCAAAGCATTCTTCGGCCCCGGCCGCTGCCGGATCATCAGCCTTCCCGCACGCAACTGCGCCAGGACCTCAGCGCTCACCGCTCCGCCCGTAATCACCTTGCCCGTCGAATCCGTGATCTCAAAATCCTTCCGCGCCAAATAACCGCCCGGGTCCTTCGCAATCCCCGGAGCCACCTCGCTCCGCACAATGCTCGGCGGAATATTCCAGTAAGGCCGAAACACAATGTACTTCATCAAGTCCGCAAACACCGGAGTCTGCGTCCGCAACGCCCGCCCCACCACCACATTCATCGTCAGCGCAACCGAGTGGTCCGGATTGAAAACCCGCAGCTTGAACCCCGGAATATTCACCGCCACCGGCAACGGCGCAAAGTTAGAAGGCAGCCACCGCCAGCGCTCCAGCGAATCGCTCAGCTGCATAATCCGCTTCGAAATCGGAGCATTCAGCTGCGCCAAAGTGTCCTTCCCCAACTTCCCGTCCGGCGCAATTCCATGCCGGACCTGAAACCGCTTCACCCCATTCACCAACGCCCCGCCATAAATCCCCGAAGCGGTATCGACCGCAGCGTTCGCCGGCAAATCTCCCAGCAGCTGCAACCGCTTCTCGATCGAAGCCACCCCGGCATAAGCATCTCCCGGAGCAACACTCTTCGCCACCTCCGGCAATGTATCCGTCGGATAAACCGCCACCAGCTTCAAGTAATTCTGCAGCGCCGCCTCCGCCCGCTGATAGAAGTAATACTGCGGCTCAACCTCCTTCAACGCCTTCGCCACATCGCCCGAGTTCAATATCTCGGTCAAGAAAAACTGCGGCAGATCATACTTCTTCTGCTCCACATCGATTCCAAACTGAAAGTGCTTCGGGTTCACCCTTCCAATATGCAGGTCCGAAACATACCGCATCGCCGCAACTGTCAACGCCGCATCGAACTTCGCAGTCGTATTGGCATCTCCCGACCCAGCCTTCAGCGCAGCCAATCGCCCCGCCCAAAGCGAAGCGTCATAATCATCCGGATTCAACCCCTTCTGCAAGCTCCCCTCAAGCGCCGCAATCACCGCCAAAGCCTGCGAAGTCGGCTGCCCGCCCCGCACCCAGACCGGCGCATAATTCCCCGGCTGATAAAGCTCCACCACCAACTTCTGATAATCCGAAAAGTCCGGAGCATGCAAATCCGCCAGCCGCCCACTCGCGGCAATAGCCTGAATTAGCGGGGCCGCGCCCGCTGTGTCCACAGGAACCGCTGCCGCACTGCTGTCCTGCGCCGCGCCGGCCGCCACCGTACCCGAAGTAGCCTCCGAGCCGCACCCAACCGCAAACAGCCAGCAGAACAGGAACAACACATTCGGAAACACAAAGACTCGTCCACGAAGCATGAACTATTAAAGCACTCCAACAAGATCATTCGCTTCCTTACAATCACACCCCACTGCGGAAAGAATTCGCACCTCGATCGGCCTTACAATCACAAGGTGGCCGCCAGCAAAACACCCGTAAAGAAAACCGCAACAAAACCCCTTCCCGCCGAAGCCACCCCCTTCTTCACCCAAGACTCCCTAAAATTCCTCCGCGCCCTCAAACGCAACAACCGCCGCGACTGGTTCGATCCCCGCAAGCCCCTTTTCGAATCAACCCTCAAAGCTCCCATGCTCAAGGTCGTCGAAGCCGTCACCCACGCCATGACCGATTTCGCCCCCGGCCACGTCCGCCCCGCGCAGAAGTGCATGATGCGCATCTATCGCGACACCCGCTTCTCCAACGACAAGACCCCCTACAAAACTCGCGTAGCCGCCTGGTGGTCCCGCCACGGCCTCGAAAAAACCTCCGGCGCCGGCTTCTATTTCCACCTCTCCGCTACCGAACTCGTCATCGCTGCCGGCGTCTACATGCCCGAACGCGAACAGCTCATGGCCATTCGCACCTTCCTCCTCGACCATCACAATGAACTCCGCAAGCTCCTGGCCGACAAAAATCTCCGCCGCCTCTTCCAGCTCGACCACGGCGAACTCCTCTCCCGCCCGCCCAAAGGCTTCCCCAAAGACCACCCAGCGACGGACCTGCTCAAATGCCGCCAGTGGGCCGTCGTCGCGAAACTGCCGCCCGAGGCAGCTCTCGACCCCTCGCTCGTCAAACAAATCGTCACCCATTTCCGCGCCGCCGCGCCCCTCGTAGCGCTGCTGAATCAGCCTCTGCGGCCCCCATCCGAAGCCAAACGCCAACCGCTCTTCGCCCTGTATTGACGAGCCTTTTCACACCCAAAATGGGAAAAATGCCCAAAAAATCACAGTTTTTCCAGAAAACCCGAAGAAAACCAAAGAAAACCTGTGGAAACCTTGCTTTTCCCATTGACAAAACTTTCACAAAATCGCATTGTTAAGCGCGTGGGTTCTCAAAAAGCCCCGTAAACACAGGGCTTTTCCGAGAACATGACAACGTCACCCGGTCTTTTTCGTGGCGAACAAATAATAGGCATCAGGCATCAAGTCGAAAATCGATGGGAGCAAAATCAGAATGACTATCTCAGCGTATGAAATGCCAGACTGCATTTTTTCTCAAGAAAAATGCTGCCTCGCGGATCTTCGCCGGGTACACCTACTCTGATTTGTTCTAGGCGGTTAAAACCAAGGAGGATTTTTCAATGGCAACTACACTCACCAAAACAGCTCTCGTCCGCCAACTCGCGGAGAAGCTCGAATTGACCAACAAGCAGTCCGCGGCCTTTCTCGATCTGCTCGCCGAGACCGCTGTCAAGGAAACCAAGAAGAACGGAGTATTCGTCATCCCCGGCCTCGGACGCCTCGTCAAGGCCGAGCGCAAGGCCCGCATCGGCCGCAATCCCCAGACCGGCGAGCAGATCAAGATCAAGGCCAAGACGGTAGTCAAGTTCCGCGTCGCCAAGGCCGCCAAAGACTCGATCGCACCGCCCAAAAAGTAACCTGAAAACGCCGTAGCCCGGCGGCATCGGGTCATCCCAGGTCTGCACCAGAGCCGCATCGCAGACCTAGAGCAGAAGTACAGTTACTGTAAGGTGAAGCACCCTGGCCAGACTGGCTTTTTCCTCAAGAAAAAGCCTACATTGCCAATCTGCCGTACATTACACCAACTGTACGTCTGCAATAAAAGCTCGCAACAACGGAGGCACCGCCAACCGGCAAGATAAGAAGATCGGCAAGCGGAAATAATAGCAGCGCCTGGAGGAGACGGACTTGCAGCCATCTCCTCCATTTTGTTTTTTTGAATCTACCCAACAATCAATTGGGTCATCCTGAGCAAAGCCGGGGTGCCCATTCAAGCCCTCTTTCGGCTGTCCACATGACCGGCCCGCAGGTTCATCCGCAACAGCTCACCAACCGCCCGGTCGACCATTGCCTTAGAACGCGGGTCTTTCAGCTCTTTACACTGGCTCCAGGCCGCGTCCCATTCAACAATCGTCCGCGTCAAATACCCAAAGTGATAGTCAAGCAGGCCCAGATTGGTCTCTAGGGCAATGTTCCAGCCCGATCCGGGATGCTGCCCAACATAGCCTTTAAGCGCGCTAAGATCGTCGGGAGAGGTGCGCTTCGCGTAGGTATCAATGGCCTGCGTCAGCGCCGCATCTTCCTCGGTCGTCGTAGGGGCGGTAGCTAAGAGGAGTTCTTCAAAATGAGCGGCTGCGGGAAGGGACAGTGGAGAGGCGTCCGCGTGATAGCTCACCGAGCCCATGGATGCAACGGACAGATTGCACCCCCAGAACAACACAACTAAACAAGAGCAGAAACGGCGCATAAGAAACTCCGTACCAGCAAGCCCCAGGTGTCAGATTCGAGTCTCGGGACAGACCCTGAAGCATCGCGCGCCGAAAATATTATAGACACTTACTACTTGTCAAATGATCCCATCTGTCGGTACTGATCGGATTTAGTGTGTCTGAAAAGGCAACACTAATTCAGATCAGTACCCATCTGTCGGTAGTGGGCTACTTTGAATTTTTGTGTAGCATCGCGCCCCACGCCACAAATTCAAAGTAGCCCACTACCCATCTCGGGGTAGTGGTGCAGTTGAAATCCACAGGGCTAGCGACGACGATCCCCGCGACGTAGACTGAGTGCATGGGAAGCAAAGACAAAGGAAAACGCGAAACCAAGAAGCCAGCCAAGAAGACACCGAAAGCCGCCCCGGTCCGGAGGCGCGAGGACTTCAGCCAAGTCGCCGTGCGGATCAACAGGGAAGCGACGGAGAAAGACTAGCTACCTTGCTTTG
>Ga0302325_10033728_pt1 | contig 10484 bp, 11 predicted proteins | sample Palsa_T0_2_FD_201948 | JGI IMG/M metagenome (GOLD analysis project Ga0302325, IMG submission 201948) | Peat permafrost microbial communities from Stordalen Mire near Abisko, Sweden - Palsa_T0_2 | ecosystem: Environmental > Terrestrial > Soil > Palsa > Peat permafrost | place: Sweden: Abisko...
GTCCTGCTGATATTTCTGCTCGATTTCAAAATTGCGGTCGCCATAGGCTTTGGCGGACTGCTCCTTGCTGCTGCGGTATTCGCTTTCGATTTCGGATTCAGTGGAGGCGCAATCGGATGCCAATGTGATCAGATCGCGGAGCGCGCCGCGCTGGATGTCGCGGCCGGTTCTGGGACCGGCGGGTTTTGCCGGGGCATCGGCGGTGCCGGTGTGTCCGTTGGTTGCCACCGCTGCCGCGGGAATGGGCGGGAGAAGATCGTTGGTCAGAAAAAGATCGCTCGTTGGGAACACCTGTGATGACATCGATATCTTCTCAATTCCTTGGCAGAAAACTCATTTTATCGCATCGGGCCGTAAAAAACGCCTGAATCTTACATAAATTCCGGCTCGGGCAGATCATTCACATTCCCGCCGGATCTGTGCCAGCAGGGAGGCCATCTGGTCCATCGCGCCGGCGGCGACTTTGATGTCCATCTCCAGCGGCCGCAGATATTTTTCCTCGAACTTCTGCGTGTTGTCGTCCTTCCAGTGCACCTGCGTGCTGGCCCAGAGATTCATCAGCTCGCGCATCCCGCGACCGATTTTGCCGCGGCTTTCTTCCAGACCCATGGTGGTTCCTTTCAAGCCAGGCGTCATATCCCAAACCAGCTCGGCCCTGCGGGCCGCCGCTAAAAGGGATCACATTGCCGGTGCTGCCGCCGTCGCGATGGCCGGTTCCTGCGGCGCGGGTTCGGCGGCCTTGATCAATGCCAGGGCCCAGATATCAAGGCCCAATTGATCGAACATGGCGGTGGGACCACCGGCATCGAGCACGATCAATGTCGAGGCTGGCATGCCGAGCAATTCGGCAAAGTCCGGCCGGGATTGGATGACATCACCCAGCCGCACGGCGATGTACGCAGGTGGATCACCCTGGGCGGGAGTGTCCTTGGCCGGGCCGACATACCAACCCGAATCCTGTTCGTTGGTCGGCTCCATCCGTTCCAGATAAATCTTCGCGTTGAACCAGACATCCGGATGCAGGACCACCCGCACGTCAGGGTCGGGAAGCACCCGATCGATGCCCAGCCCGGCGAGCACTTTCAGTTGCCAATCCTGCATCACCCCGGCCTTCCATGGCTGGTGAATGGGATGATCGGGACCGACCAGTGTAAACGCAGCGGCTTCGCGCTGGTCGGATTTGGGTGTCTGATCGCGAAGGCGTTCGAGTCCGACTTTTTCGCTCCCGGCGGCGCGCGAAATCTGTTCGATCGAGTCGCCCAGGTTCAGACCCTCACCAGTGGTCTGCACCTGCAGATACGCCTCGATGTGGTCCAGCATCGCATCCAGGCTGTGGATCGCCGCGGGAATGTCCGATTGCAAGCTCGTTGCCAGCCGCTGCACCCGGCCCTTGTACATCATGGCTTCCTTGCGGAGGTGCTGCAGTGCTCTTTTCACCGTCATTGTTTTTTGAACGGCTTCATCTTCGGCGCGTTTGGCCTGCTGAAGCAGCTTCATTTCATCGACCGCCGACTTGGTGGTTCCGTCGATTTCCTTGTAAAGCCGCTTCTGCCGCACGGCGTCTTCAAGTTGCAGGACGCGCTCGTGCCGCTTGCGAACCTGACCGGCCCAGTAGGTGGTTTGATCGCGCTCCAGCCAGCCGATGACGCGCTCGATGTCGCTGTCGGCGGAGGTCAGGGCGCTGTTGCCCGACTCGGCAAACTTGATCAGCGCCGCCCGGAAGATCGCCAGCGCGTCGGTGGAATAAATTCTAGCGCCTTCAGCCATGGTCAATCACTTTCGCCAAAGCTCTTTCAGCGGGATGTCCAGGTCGAAAAAAGGGGCGAGCCGGATGCTGCTGACAGCCTGCCCGCGGCCGATTGGAACATACTTGGATCGCTTCAACTCCCAACCCTCAAGCGTCTTCAGCACCGGATCAGCGATCCAGTAGTATTTCACCTTGGCGGCACGATACTGTTCGAACTTGTCTTCGCGATCCACCTCGATGCTGCTGGGGCTGATGACTTCGATCGCCAGATCGGGCGGACCTTCCATGAAGGTCTTGCCAATCAAATGCATCCTCTCATTCGAGAAGAACAGGATGTCCGGCCTTCGAATGTTGAACTCGTCCAGCAGCGTATCCACATCATGGTGCAGTTCACCAAGCGCATGCCTTTTGATGTAAATGTTCAGGATCGTCGCGAGATTCATGACAACGAATGAATGCCCCGGCGTTGGACTTGGACTCACAGCCACCTCCCCGTTAACCAGTTCGAGCTTAACACCGGGCGGATCCTGCCCCAGTTGCAGAAACTGCCGAGCATTCATTTTTGCGGTGCTGACCACCATGAGGGCACCTCATCGCTGCTTTAAGTAGTTCTCGATCGCCGCGGCTTTCTTGGACAGAAACGACGCGTGCTGATGGGAGTTTTCCAGGAAGACGTTCAGCACCTTCAGGGTTTGCTCGAACACCTCGACGAATTTGCGCTGTTCCTGGTCGCGCCAGGTGTTTTCCAAACCGCGCAATCGGCCGTGCAACCCGCCCATCAGCGATTGCAGTTCGCCGTTAAACCGGTTGAGATCGCTTGCAAAACGCCGGAGTTCATTCGGATCCACATTTGCTTGAGCCATAACACCTCTTTGTTTCCATCTTAGCGATTTCGCAACGCTTTATTCCAGCAAAACCTGTTTTGAATGCGTCGTGAATTATTGCCGTTACACCTTAAGCGGGGATGAAGTACAAGTGACTTCCATGAACAGCCTCGCAAGAACCATCGTCATTGTGATCTTAATCCTGATGCTCATTGGGTCGCTGCCCACCTGGGGATACAGCGCCGGCTGGGGACCTTACCCCGCGGGCGGGTTGGGGGCGGTGCTGATTATCGTGGTTATCCTGCTGCTGATCGGGAAGCTGTAAATCACCGCCGGACGAGGCGATGATCGATCTTGTCTGATCACAGCCGCTGGCTTTAGAGCGGTTTGCATCACCGCGTAGCGGTCGCCCCCGAAGGGGCACTCTTCGGCGATGCAATAGAGTGCCCCTTCGGGGCGACCGCTACGCGGGAAGAATGCCACCATGTGATGCAAGCCGCTCTAGCCTGCGGATCGTTCAAATTGCGGGCACGCTTCGGTTGCTCGGACGATCCGCGGGCTGAAGCTTGGCGGCTGCTAAAGATGACAAAAACTCATTTCGCCATTTTATATGCCGGTCACTTCACCGGCACCTTCGCGACCCCCGCCGCCGCGACAGCGGGCCGGGGTTCGGGCAGGATATTCATCACATCCTCCACATAACACCGCTGAATCTCGGCAACAGATATTGCAGCAGCAATCGCCCCGCCGGGGCGGTGCGGGGCATCGCCGTCAAAAAGTTCGCACAGCTGGCCCTGCCCGGTCGTCTGAAGATGTTTCAGGCAGGGAAGCAGGAACTGCTCGGCTTCGTGGCGGGCACCGGCACCTCGGCCATTGATCTTCACATACGCCGTCACCAGCGGTCCGAGCAGCCACGGGAATACCGAACCCTGATGGTGCGCCCGGTCGCGCGAGACCACATCACCGGCGTAAACTCCGCGATAGTTGTGGTCTTTGGGCGACAGCGTCCGTGGGCCGTAGGGTGTCAGCAAATCCACTCGCACCTTTTCGAGCACCGCATCAAACCGGTTGGTCGACAGCACCGGGAACGGCAGCGAAATCGCCAGCAGCTGGTTTGGCCGGACCGACGGATCAGCCCCGACTGCATCGATCACGTCGTAGCAGCAGCCGGCAGCCTGATTCCAGAACTTGATGTTGAACGAAGACTTGATCGCCGATGCCAGTCGTGTGAGTTCTTCGCTTCGATCGAACCGGCCAAATCGTTCGGTCAATTCCGCGGCGATTCGCACGGCGTTGTACCAGAGCGCGTTGATCTCCACCGCCTTCCCACCGCGGGGAGTCACCACCCAGCCATCGGCCTGGGCGTTCATCCATGTCGTGGGAACACCGGGCTGATTGGTCTCCAGAAGCCCGTCCACCTCGGCATGAATGCCCAGGGTGGTGCCTTCGTTGTACCAGTGAATGATCTGCAGAACACCGTCGAGCAGGAATTGCCGGACGGTGTCGATATCGCCGGTGTACTGGAGATACTGGTAAATAGCATTCACATACCAGAGCGAGGTGTCGACTCCATGATAAAGGGCCGGCCCGCCGTTTTCAGCGAAGGCGGAGGGAAGCACGCCTTCCACGAGGCGGTCGAGCATGCCGACCAGATAAGTTCTCGCATCAGCAAATCGTCGCGGGACCAGGAACAGCCCGCAAAAACCCAGCAGCGAATATCGGGGTGAGGGGGGAGACCAATGATACTGGGCGGCGACATACTCGCTGGCCTGTCCGTCGGGCCGGGGAACGCTGAGCACGAATTGATCGGCGGCGCGCAGCAAGGCCTTGGTGATGGGGTTCTGGGCGGTGTTGTTTAACACCGCCGTCGCCGTGCGACCCTGCTGATCGACCAGATAAAGCGACCGCTGAAAATCGATCGGATCAGCCGAGCAGATGAAATGCACGGTCTGCCCGGGGGTCAGAGACCATCGAACGACGCCGGCATTCCACAGATCTTCCAGCCCGCCGTACCCGCGCTCCTGCTCGCGACGGTAAATGGTGTTCAAATACCAGTGCGCATCGGGTTCGAACACGCCTTCGTGGGAGAAAAACACCTCAGGTGTTCGGCCCGTTGGAACGATGCGATGCTGACCGGGCCCGATCTCATCAACAACCAGCGGATTATTCCACTGGTAGGTCATATCGTGAATCCCGCGCAGGGCAAACAGCGGCCGCAGCTGCAGTTCCACCGCGGTTGCGCTGTCACCGGCCAGCAGGGAATAGCTCAGAACAACGGTGTTTTGCCCGCTGATCATCTGCACGCTTTTTTCGATCGTCCAACCCTGCCCCTGGTACGCCCATCGCGGGAAAGGTTCGTAACTGAAAGCGCGCAGGGACTGATCCCCGCGCGGGTAAATCGAATTGGGATATTCGTTGCACGCCAACGGCGCCGACCAGCCATCGCAGACAACTGTCTCTTCCACGCGCGAAAGCAGCACCATTCGACGGACCGGCGGTGACACCGCCGCAACCAGAAGCCCGTGATATTTTCGCGTGTTTAGCCCCGCAACGGTTGAACTGGCAAACCCGCCAATGTGATTGACATCCAGCCATTCCCTGGCAATCAGCGATTCCAGCTGATCCGTGCTTGAGTTGTCGAGATTCAGTCCGTCAAAGTCTTCCATGTATTCCTCCATGCAGACAACGCCGACCCGATGCCGGACATTGTATCCACCTCAAGCGACAATCGCATTGAACTGGACGGAAAACAAAATTTCTGCAAATGGCGCGCCGCGCTCAATCCGCGCTTCATCATTTGGAGCGGTTGTCATAGAGTGCCCGCGGTGAAAGCGAGATGAGTACCGAAGTTCCCGATCAAAACCGACCCGCCTCAACGGCCCCGACCGAGTTTCAACTGGAATATGAAACCCCCGGTGGAAGCAAAAGCGCGGGGCATGATCCGTATGCCGCCCTGCGATATCCGCAATATCGCCGGTATGCAATCGGCAGCACGCTGAGCAACCTGGGTCAGCAGATGCAAAGTGCCGCGGTGGGATGGGAAGTCGCGCTGCGGAGCAAAAACCCGGAGTTGGCAATCAGTATGGTGGGGCTGGTCGGCGCGTTGCCCGTCATTCTGCTGGCTCTGCCTGCGGGTCATCTGGCGGATTCGCTGGACCGGAAAATCCTTACCGTGATCACCCTGCTGCTGGCGGCGATCTGCTCGGTCGGACTGGCGGGGCTTTCCTATTTCCATGGGCCGCTCATCGTAATGTATGGCGTGCTGCTGTTGTCGGCGACCATGCTGGCGACCGGCGGTCCGGCCCGGTCATCGCTGCTGACGCAGATTGTACCGGTGGATCTTTACAGCAATGCCACCACCTGGGCGAGCAGCTGTTTTCAAATTGCGTCGATGGCGGGGCCGGCATTGGCGGGCTGGATTATCGCGATCGAAACCATTGGTTCGGGATCCGGCGCATTTCCGACGCTGCCGCTGGCGTATCTGATCGACGCTGCGTGCGGGATCTCCTTTGCAGTCTTACTGATCGGCGTTCACATTCGCCCGACCGAACGCCGCGGTGAAAGCGCCAGCCTGCAAACGCTCCTGGCGGGAATTCGGTTCGTGCGGATGAACAAGATCATCCTGGCCACCATCACGCTGGATCTGTTTGCCGTGCTGCTGGGCGGGGCAACCTACATGCTTCCGCTGTATGCCCGAGATGTTCTGCATGTCGGTGGTGTGGGTTTCGGGTGGATGCGGGCGGCACCGGCTATCGGGGCGTTTGCCATGGCGCTGGTGGTCGCCCATCTCCCGCCCATGAGAAAAGCAGGGAGAAACCTCCTGCTTGCCGTCGCCGGATTTGGATTGGCAACCATCATCTTCGGCATCTCAAGATCGTTCACGCTTTCACTGGTGATGTTGTTCCTGACCGGTGCGTTTGACAATATCAGCGTGGTCGTCCGCCACACATTGGTACAGGTGCTGACACCCGACTCGATGCGCGGCCGCGTGTCGGCGGTCAACAATGTTTTCATCGGCGCAAGCAACGAACTCGGCGGATTCGAATCGGGGTTGGCCGCGGATAAACTCGGCTTGATCCGTTCGGTGGTCGCCGGTGGGATCGGAACGATTCTGGTGGTATTTGCGGTCGCCGGCATCTGGCCGCAGGTGCGGCGGTTCGGCCCGCTGGCGGATGCCAGGCCGATTGAGGAGGAGGCCAATGCCGCAGCCTGAAAACAGACCAGCCTCTCCACCGCCGTTGGTGGAGGGGGTCGACTACTACATTGAGGCGGGGCTTCTGGTTTTCACCGAGGCATATCATCTCCGCCGCGGTGAATGCTGCAATTCCGGTTGTCGGCATTGCCCGTATGGGAAGGCCAAAGCCTCGGCGGAGACGACCCCCACGCTCTAGAGCGGTTTGCGCCTCGTCATGGCGGTCATCTCGTAATCGCCCTCGATCGAAGATCGAGAACAGAGGCGACGCAGGCGTCGCAGCCACAAGGTGCTGCGCGCCGCTCTAAGCGTTCATGGCGGTGCGCACAAGCCAGGCACCCGAATTCATTTGCCCGTCGTCAGCACCACGCGGAAGCGGGCCTTGCCGCTCATCATTCGCTCGTAGGCTTCGGCAGCCTTCTCAAGCGGATAGATTTCGTTCATCGAGCGCACGCCGGTTTGGGCGCTGAAGGACATGGTGTCCTGCGAATCAATGCTCGTACCCGACGGCCAACCGACGATCGATCTTCTTGCCATGATCAGCGATATGGCGGGAATGACCAGCGGTTCGCCGGCGGCACCGAGCACGATCAGTTTGCCGTTCACCGCCAGACCGCCGATGGTGGCGGTCATCGCGTCGCCGTTGGTGACGGTGGCGAGAACCACCTTGGCTCCGCCAAGTTTCATCAATTCAGCGGCGACATCCTGAGAAGAACTGTCGATGTAGACCGTTGCGCCAAGCTGCTTGGCGAGCGGTTCCTTGTCTTTTCCCCTGGCGATGGCGACGGTTTTGCAGCCCATCTTGGCGGCGTATTGGACACCGAGATGACCCAGCCCGCCGATGCCCAGGACGGCGACGACATCGCCCGGTCGGGCGCCGCTGTTGCGGAGGGAGTTGTAGGTGGTGACACCGGCGCACATGAGCGGGCCGACATCGGTCGGTGAGAGTTCATCGGGGATCAGCGCGAGCGCTTCTGCGGGAGCGACCATGTATTCGGCATACCCGCCGTCGTAGGTGATGCCGGGGATTTGCGGGGCGATCTGGCAGGTGACAAAGTCACCGCGGCGGCAGGAATCGCAGTAACCGCAGTGTCCGCCATACCAGCCGATACCGGCCCGCTGGCCCACTTTCCAGCCATTCACACCCGAACCGAGCGCATCAACCACCCCGGCGATTTCATGACCGGGAATCCGGGGATACTTGATGTTGGGGAACAGGGCTTCTTTGGTGACCGAGTCGGAATGACATATTCCACACGCCTGAATTTTCAGCCGGACCTGACCGGCAACCGGCTGAGGTATTTCTCGCTCGACCAGTTCCAGCGGACCTTTGGCACGGGTGACCTGTACTGCGCGCATCTTCGGCATGGCTGCTCCCTTGTTAAATGTAAGAATTGTCCTGGCACTGCCGAAGCATAGGCCGGCTGCGCGATCAGTGTGAAGTGAGTTTTTTAATGTCTCTTGAAGTATTGGACATCGCGTTCATGCTTCTGAGCGGCTTGCAGGGAAGAGAATGTTCCCAGGTTTCGGCGTTTGCCGGTCTTGGGATCTTTCTTACGGGAGTAGAGCCGGTATTCACCGCCTTTTAATTTCCGGATCATGTGAGCACCTTTGCAAAATTGAACAAAAGGTCAACTGCGTTTCCGGCACTGAACGATTTGGTCTTGCAAAGATGATGCCTGAAGAGGTGTTGACCCACATTCCCATGGAGTTGTAATTGGCCAGCCTTCCCGTTAATGATCGGCTTGCTTGCAATTTCCGACGGATGGGAGCAGGGTGAGCGGATGCTGATTTCCACGCGAAGCCTTCTGGTGATCGTTGTTGCATTCATTGGCTGGCAAGCGGCAAATTCACAGGCGGCGACAGCCGCTCCGGCGACCCAGCCCGCGCTGAAGATGACGGTTTCCCCAACACGCCAGATCACTCTTTCTCTGGGCAGCAAAGTTTTAGCCAGCGGTTATTGGGGCCTGTTCGACGCCACCTGGCATGCGATTGATGTCGATCAGTTCCCGCTCGGCAGCCCGCCGCATTCTTCGGTTGTGCAGGACAGTCCGACTCATGCGGTGATCGTTGACAGCTACCCCAACGCGGAGGCAACCATCGACATCAAACTGGATGGCGAAGATCTTCGATTCGCAGTGCATGCAAAGAACATGCATCCGCAACTGTCGTTGAAGAACATCGCCGTTGGCGGGCTGACTTTTCATTTCTCGCGAAATGCCAGTGGTACGATCGCGTCCTGGCATGGAAGCTATCTGTCAGCCCATGGAACGACGATCTTTCATCCTTCGCTGCTTCAACCGTTGGGGGAGGTGTTTGCTCATGATGACCAGTTTGGTTTTGGCGCCTACAGCAGCAGCGAATTTGACCGGCAGAGTTTATTCAACACGAATTTCAAGAAAGATGGAATCATTCCCGCCGAGTGCCTGGTCGTCTTTTACACCCTGCGCTCGGTTCCCGCCGGTGGTTCAGTGGATGTGGATACGACCTTTCGCATCAGCACAGACTTTTCGATGCCACATCTATTGGAGGGATACAAAAAAATCTACAAGGCGCATTTCCCCGCACCGTTGTACCATCCCGATGCGCGACCCGTCGCTCAATTTGCGGCGATCGATCAGAGTTTTATCACGCCTGCCAACCCACTCGGGTATAACGGGCCCACCCGGCGATTGGATTCCCCCGCGGGGACGGCCGCTTATGTTCGGCTGATCGCGCCGGCGCTGGAACAGGCCGGCGCGCTGGGGATCATCTTCTGGTCACCGGGGGGAGTCGATCCACCGATGTATCCGCCGGATTTCGACCAGTTTCCGAAATCGGTGCAGCGGAATATTCCCTCGCTGGTCGATGGTTTCGCCCGTCATCATCTGCGGGTCGGTTTGTGCGCCCGCTGCGGCGACGGGGTCACGCGAGAACCGGGCAAGGAACCGCAGATGTATCGTCTCGATGTCAAAAATCCGGCACATATGAAAACCCTGATGGACCGGTTCGATCACGCCATGCAGATGGGTTTCGACCTGTTTTATCTGGACAGCTTTGGCATTGACAACCCGAATGATCAGGAAATTCTGAAGCTGATCCGTGACAAGGTCGGGCCCGATGTGCAGCTGTACACCGAGTTCTGCACCGATATGTCACTGCCCTATGCGGGGCATTATTGCGAATGGCGGGAAGGCGGAATTCTGTGGACTTCGCTTGATCGGTACACCACACTGCGAAGCCTGTGCCCGGATTCGCCCTGGCTATGTATTTCGCGAACAGATCAGAAGGTGCCCGCGGAGTTCGCCAAATTGGGATTGACCCCGCTGGTGGAAGACCTGTATTCCAATCGGCTGCCGACGACCCGGCCACTGCCCTGAAGGCTGCCATTGCCTGCCGCCCTGTCTTTCCCACAAATCGAGCAGTGAATTTGCAGACGCGCAGCTCAGAAGTCGAGGGTCATTGACTCGACGTTTCAAATGCAGGGCGGTGCAGCGAAGCTGAATTCCCCCTTTACCAGTCATACAAAGTGTGATACTTTACTTTCATCAGAGATGAGGGAAAGGATGTGAGAATCTATAAAGACGCATGGTTTTGCCGGTTTGCGTGCCGGGAGAAAATCAAGGATGCTGCATTGAAAGAAGCGGTTGCCAGGGCGGAGAATGGCGTTATTGACGCCGATTTGGGCGGTGGCGTCATCAAGCAGCGCCTCGCCCGACCCGGCCAGGGTAGGTCGGGCGGA
>Ga0302325_10033733_pt1 | contig 10483 bp, 10 predicted proteins | sample Palsa_T0_2_FD_201948 | JGI IMG/M metagenome (GOLD analysis project Ga0302325, IMG submission 201948) | Peat permafrost microbial communities from Stordalen Mire near Abisko, Sweden - Palsa_T0_2 | ecosystem: Environmental > Terrestrial > Soil > Palsa > Peat permafrost | place: Sweden: Abisko...
GTGTTCACATGGCGAACGGCATCATCAACGGCATTGTCTTGCCGCACACCATGCGTTTTAACGCACCGGCCACACTCGAGACCGCAGCGCGCATTGTCGAGAGCCTTCCCAGTGTGCTCATCGGTGGTACCTCGCCCGAGCCCGCTCCGGCGCGCGCCGTTGAAGCGCTCGAAACGCTTTTTGGCGCACTGAACATCCCGCGTCGACTGCGCGACATCGGAGTCGCGCGCGATGATCTTGATCGCATTGCCGAAGCCGCTATGGCGGACTGGTTCATCAACCGCGCCGCGCGACGTATTTCCAGCATGGCCGAATTACGCGGCATTCTCGAGTTGGCGTGGTAGATGAAACCCGGAGCCTGCTTATGACCCTGATCGACGAGCTATTCGGTGTGTCGGGTCGTAGTGTCCTCATCACGGGCGGCAGCAAGGGAATCGGGGCCGCGATTGCCGAGGCATTCGTGCGGGCAGGCGCACGGGTATACATCTGCTCGCGCGATGAGAGCCGCTGCACTCAGGTGGCGGATGAACTGCGGCGATTCGGAACCTGCGTTGCGCTGTCATGCAACGTGGCATCCCGGGCCGACCGGCAGCGCCTCGTGGAAAACCTCCAGCGGCACGAATCCTCTCTCAATATCCTGATTAATAACGCGGGCACAATATGGACGGCGCCGCTCGCCGACTACCCCGAGTCGGGTTGGGACAAGGTCTTTGATCTGAATGTCAAAGGTCTGTTCTTTCTCATACAGGAACTCGTGCCCATGTTGGCTGCTGCTGCTACCGCCGAAAACCCATCACGCATAATCAATGTCGGCTCGATCGACGGCTTCCGCATTCCTCCGCACGAGAGTTACGCGTACCCGGCCTCGAAGGCGGCGTTGCATCAACTAACGCGTCAGCTTGCCAGTCGGCTCGCGGCGCGCCACATCACGGCAAACGTTATTGCGCCGGGTCTATTCCCGAGCAAAATGCTTGCTGCGCCATCCGACCGGCAAGCCCACGAAGCAATGCTCGCCCCGATCCCACTCAAGCGCCTGGCGGGCCCGTCCGACATGGCCGGTGCGGCGATCTACCTGGCGTCCAAGGCGGCCTCATACGTTACCGGCGCAATTATTCCGGTCGATGGCGGCTTGGCGACCACATTGTAAGCGGCCGCTCCGATGGCGCGAGAATACGCGCTCACCAGCGCGAGTCTGCTTTTCTAACCCTCCTGGAACGCCGCAAACAGATTGACGTAACCACGTTCGATCCGCCGCTGGGCGTGTTTGGCCGCCTGCTCGCGAGACAGGGGCGTGAATCCGTATCCCTCCACCAGGCGCTGCATGAATGACGCGCGCGCGCAGATCGCAATCGCATCATGCAGAGCCTGCTCATCCCAGCCGACCGCGAACACCACATCCGCATCCGCCTGCGACATCGCTGATTGCCGCAATATTAATTTGCGTACAAATGCCAGCAAAGGCCTCAGGCGGGGCTCGGCGGCCATGCTGTTGGGATCTTTCACCAATCGATCAATTAGGCCATTCTCGATGCCCCGGGCATAGGCGACCTCCGCATGAGCCACGTAGACGAACTCACAGCCTGATACACCTGCTGCGTAAGCCAATATCAACTCACGTTCCGCCTGACTCAGGGACGAAGGGCCGTTCATCAGCGCCTCGCTCATCTTCGACCAGGGGCCGTAGATTTCCGGATAGCGCGTGTAAATGATCGGAGGCCCGGCGTTTTCCGGCAGCGTTTTCAGGTTGGGCATGCAGACTGTCTCACCCGCGTTTGATCTCAAAAGGCAACGCATCTATTCATGCTTCAAAGTCACCGTGGGGAATCAAACAGCCAATCAAACCTATGGCGGTAGGAGAGCTCAAAAGCGGTGATCTCCGCATCGTAGCTTAGGGTAAGACCAATATCGTCCAGGCCATCAATCAGGCAGCGCTTGCGAAACGGGTCGATCGTAAACCTGTACGTGGCAGTGTCGGGCCCCGTCACGGTCTGCTGGGGCAGATCAATGCGCAGCCTCATGCCCGGTCGCGCGTGCAACTGCTCCCGAAGCTTGTTGCACAGGCCAATATCCAGTTGCACCGGCAGCAGTCCGCATTTCATCGAATTGGTGTAGAAAATATCGCCAAAGTCGGCCGCAATCACGCAGCGAATGCCGAAGTCGGACAGGCTCCAAGGCGCGTTTTCGCGGCTGGAACCACCACCGAAATTTCGCTCGGCGACCAAGATACGCGCTTTGCGAAACGGCTCTTGGTTGAGCACGAAGTCCGGCTTTTCGCTGCCATCCTCGTTGAAGCGCAGATCGCGGAACAGAAAGTCCTGATAACCGCCCTTACGCGGCCGGCGCATGAAGCGCGCTGGCAGGATCTGGTCTGTGTCAACGTTGGACTGATCCAGTGGCGCTGCAATGTCTTCGAGAACGACGAACGGCTGCAACTTATTTCCCCAATTTGCGCACATCGGTGATGTGCCCGGTGAGGGCGGCTGCTGCCGCCATTTCCGGACTGAGCAGATGCGTCCGGCTGCCTCTTCCCTGGCGACCAACAAAGTTGCGGTTCGACGTGGATGCGCACCGTTTGCCTGAGCCAACCAAATCGCCGTTCATGCCGACACACATAGAGCACCCGGATTCGCCCCAGATGAAGCCCGCTTCTCGGAATATTCGGTCAAGCCCCTCGGCCTCCGCCGCGAGTTTGACTTGAGTCGACCCGGGTACCACCAGCGCCGGCACCACGGCGTGTCTGCCCTTGATGATACGGGACGCCGCGCGCAGATCCTCAATGCGTGCATTGGCGCAGGAACCGATAAACACTTGATCCACCTTAATGTCTGTGAGAGCCATGCCAGGGGTAATACCCATGTAATCCAGGGTACGCAGCATGTAGGCGCGGCGCTCTGGATTCGTCTCGGTTGCCGGATCGGGAACGCGACCGTCGACAGGTCGCGCATCTTCGGGACTGTTGCCCCACGTCACCATGGGCGCCAACGCACTGGCGTCGAGTGTGATCTCCTTGTCGAATATCGCATCTTCGTCCGACGGTAGCGTACGCCAATAGGCGAGTGCTTTGTCCCATTGCGCGCCCTTGGGTGCGAACGGGCGGCCGGCTAGATAGGCATAGGTCGTGTCGTCCGGGGCCACCATGCCGGCACGAGCGCCGGCCTCGATCGCCATATTGCATACGGTAAGGCGTTCTTCGATCGACATCGAACGTATGGTCGAGCCGGCGAATTCGATCACGTGGCCACTTGCACCATTGGCTCCGATATTGGCGATGATCGTCAGGATCACATCCTTGGCCGTGACCCCCAAGGGCAACTTACCCTCCACCGTGATGCGCATCGACTTCGCCCGCCGCTGCCAGATCGTCTGCGTTGCGAGCACGTGCAGTATGTCGCTGGCGCCTAGACCGAATGCCAGCGCCCCCAGCGCGCCGTGGGTGGATGTGTGGGAATCGCCGCAGACCAGCACCATCCCAGGTTGGGTGATGCCCTGCTCAGGCCCCACGACATGCACGATCCCTTGGCGCGGGTCGTCGAGGGCGAAGTGGACAATGCCAAATTTCTTCGTGTTCTGTAACAAGAGTTCGACCGATCGTCGCTGTTCCGGGTCGCTGATTGCAGCGATCTTGTGGCTCGTGGAGGGCACACCATGATCCGGCGTTGCAAACACCTGATCCGGCCGGCGCACCGGGAGGCCTCGATCCTGCAGAAACTCGAACGCGTGGCAGGAGCCGTCGTGAGCAATGTGGCGAGCGACGTGAATTAGCGTCTGGCCGTCCTCGCGTTGCAGAATGGCGTGGCTATCCCAAACCTTCTCGTACAGCGTCTTGCCCATGTGAATGCTTATTCCCGGAAGATGCGCCTCAGTTGCAACAGCAACTGGCTTCCTGCAGCAGCTTCGGGGCAGGATATCCCCCGTCCACGTCTCTAACAAGCGAATCGCATGCCGCGTAAGGTGATAGTTTCGTGCTTATACCCGCCTAGGTGGCGACGGCACCGCTAAATCGCCGTTCTCTGGTGGACACGATGCAATCATGGGCAATCGGAGAGGCCCCGATCGCAAGCTAATCCTGGCACGAATTTATGAGATCCAGTCCGATAACACCGTGTTATATCCCAGCAGGTAGCGAGCTTGTGCGCTCTGCGACCACTGACCTATGATGGTTCCGGACTTTCCGAGTGCGAACTCCAAGTCAGTCGATCGACTCCCACATTAGTACGAAGTCCCGTGTCCGGTGACTGCCGCGGACGACCTCGAGTAGCGATTACGTGCACTCTGGGAATTCTGAGACGGGCGCGTCCCAAAGCCAATTGCGTACGCTAGTCGGGCGGCAACGCGCCCGCGGCACTTCACTTCAGTATATCGAGGAGGGGGAAAATTAAAGGCAGCGAGCTCATTGCCGAATATCTGATGCAGCAACAAGTGCCGTATATTTTCGGCATCTGCGGGCATGGCAATGTAGGCATGCTGGATGCCCTGTACAGCGTGCGGGACAAGCTCAGGCTCGTTGCGCCCCGGCACGAGCAGTGTGCGGGCCACATGGCGGATGCCTATTTCCGGGTCAAACACAGTCCGGTGGTCACGCTGACTTCGACCGGCCCGGGTTCCGCCAATATGGTCATGTCGTTGGCCACAGCACTTTCGGATTCGTCCGCCTTTCTGGCAATTACGTCCAACGTCCCCACCTCACAGATGAACCGTGCACCGTTTCAGGAGCTCTATAAGCACAATCAGGCAGACTTCCCGACGGTGCTCCGGCCAGTCGTCAAACGCACGTTCCAGCCCTCGCGCGTCGATATGCTGCCACTAGCCCTCCGGCAGGCATTTGACACAATGCTCACCGGTCGGCCTGGCCCGGTGAACATTGATATTCCGTACAACCTGTATCAGGAGGAGGCCGATGTCACGGTGCCTCCGAGATCGAATGGCTTCGGAACAACGCGCTCCGCAGCGTCGCATTCCGACATGACCGCCGTGGTGAATCTCCTGCGAGAAGCCGAGCGCCCGGTTTTCTTCATCGGCCATGGGGCAACCCTGTCCGAAGCGGGCCCCGAGCTGACCATGCTGTCCAAACACCTGGGCATCCCGGTGATCACTTCACCGAATGGGATGGGCTGCGTTCCGGCCGATGACGCGTTGACCTTAGGGTTTATCGGGCGCAATGGCGCCTATCCGGCCAATCAGGCGGGCAGGCACGCCGACCTGGTACTCACGATTGGCACGCGATTTGATGATCGCTCGTCTTCCAGCTGGTATCCCGGCTATTCGTGGAATCTCCATAAGAGCAAGCTCGTGCACGTCGACATTGATCCGCAGGAGCTGGGGCGTAACTACCCGCCCACGGTTGGCATAGTGGCGGACTGCAAGGTGTTCTGCGCCCAGCTACTGACCTCGGTCAGCGAAGCGAAGGACATCGAGGCCAGGCGCTGGGCCGGCTGGCGCGCGCAGGTGGCTGTCTGGCAGCAAGAGTGGGATGCCTTCGTGCGTCCGAACTTCAGCGCAGTAACTTCACCGATACGTCCGGAATTTGTTGTCGGCACACTGCAGGAGATACTGCCCGAAGATGTCATCCTCTCTCTAGATTCTGGCGTACACCACAACTGGTTCATGCAGTTCTGGAAGCCGCGTCGACCGCAGAGCATGCTGAATAGCTGGGGCTATTCCTCGATGGGGTTCGGCGTCTGTGGAATTCTCGGCGCACAGCTTGCAGCTCCTGATCGTCCGTGCGTGGCGGTTGTGGGCGACGGCGGGTTCAGCATGACTCCCTACGTGGTGTGCACCGCAGTCGAATACAGTCTGCCTTGCGTTTGGATCGTATGGAACAACTTCGCGTGGGCCGCTATTCGCGACATCCAGTACGGCATGTTTGGTGGCCGTGAGCTGGGTACCGCCTTTTATAAAGGCGCGCAGGGTCCTGGCGGCCAGCGCTATAACCCGGACTTCGCGGCCTGGGCGCGCGCCTGCGGGGCTGACGGTGTCACCGTGACGCGCAGCGAGGACCTGCGCGGTGCGGTTGAAGCCGCACTGCGCAATCGCCGGCCGTGCGTCATTGATGTGCATGTGGATGGTGAAGTACGTCCACCATCTACTGGCACATGGCAGCTGCCGCCAACGCCCTATAAGGAACCGGCTTTCGGCAAACCCTGGGTGGCATGACGGGGTATGGATTGAAGGAAACCGAGCTCCCAAAGCCCAGCCCCAACGGCGACTCGCTTCCATACTGGAACGCGGCGCGCGAGAAGCGCCTATTGATCCGCCTGTGCAAGGCGTGCGGAGCAAAGCACTTCCTGCCGCGTTATTTGTGCCCTGTGTGCTGGTCCGACCAGCTTGACTGGATCGAGAGCAAGGGGCAGGGAACGATCCATAGCTCCAGCATAGTACATCGAGCTTCTCTGCCGTCATTTGCCAGCCAGACACCCTACGTGATCGCCCTGATCGATCTCGACGAAGGTCCGCGAATGTTCGCCAACATTATTGGTAGCGACTCGCTGGCGGCCTCGATTGGCGATCGAGTGCGAGTAGTTTTCGAGGACCGAGCTGGAGATATGCTGCCACAGTTCTCACGGGTCGTCGGAGACACCTAGCGATGGCAGTCTCGGGTACGCTCAAAAATAAGGTCGCGATTGTAGGTGTAGGCGAGTGCGACATCGGCAAGGCGCCGACGATGTCGGGCCTTGGCATAAATGCCCAGGCGTGCAAGCGCGCGCTCGAGGACGCCGGACTGCGCGTGTCGGACATCGACGGACTGCTCACCGCGTATTCCTTCACAGAACCGTACACGATGCTGGGCTCCGCCTTGAGCGAATATCTTGGTCTAAAGCCGCAGATGTGCACGGCCATGGCAGTCGGAGGAGCTAGTCCCGGCATTGCGCTCCGGCATGCGGCCCAGGCTGTAGCATGCGGACTTGCGGATACAGTGCTCGTGTGCGCCGGTGAGAACCGCGCCACCGGACTTGGACGAGAGGCGTCCATTGCGGCCTTGACTGCAGTGGGGCACGCGCAATTCGAGCAGCCGTACGGAGGATCGATACCCGGTTATTACGCCATGATGGCAAGGCGCCACATGCACGAGTTCGGGACAACTCGCGAACAGCTCGCGAGCGTTGCCGTCAACACGCGCGCGCACGCGCTACTTCACCCGAATGCTCAAATGAAGACCCCTTTGAGCATCGAGCAGGTTCTATCCGCCAAGCTGATCGCCGAGCCCTTTGGTATGTACGATTGTTGCATCATCTCGGACGCTGCCGGCGCGTTTATTGTGACGTCGGCGGAACGGGCGCGAGACCTGCGCAGCAAACCCGTTTACCTGTTGGGAATTGGCGAGAAGCACCTGAACATGCACATCATGTGCGCACCCAGTCTGACGCAGTGCGGTGCGGTGGACTCCGGACGCGCGGCCTACCAAATGGCCGAAGTGGGTCCCGATGACATTGATGTGGCGGAACTCTACGACTGCTTCACCATCACGCCGATCATCGGGCTGGAGAATCTTGGCTTCTGCCAACCCGGCGAAGGCGGTGCAATGTTTGCCAGCGGGCAGACGCGCATCGGCGGCAAGCTGCCTGTAAACACGCATGGAGGCATGCTGTCTCATGCGCATGCGGGAGCCGCTGGTGGTTTATTGGGAATTGTCGAGGCGGTACGCCAGTTGCGCGGCGACCAAGGCGATCGGCAGGTGCAGGGAGCGGAAATTGCGCTCGTGCACAATGAGGGCGGAATACTTTCATCGCATTGCACCATCATTCTCGGTAACGACCGCGGATGAGGTAAGTGGGCGGCGATGTCACCGCCCATAATTAATGAGGAACGTGGAATGAACATCATTGCGCCGCCGCGCGGCCGGTACTTCGAAGACTTCACTGTCGGTGAGGAGTTTGTTACCCCTGCACGCACGATTACCAGTACCGACATTGTCAACTTTGCATGCCTCTCCGGTGACTTCAACGAGGTACACGTCAACTTTGAGTACTGTAAGACAACCCCCTTCGGTGAGCCCATAGCTCATGGCCCGCTGGTGTACGCAATCATGGGTGGGCTGCAGTACGCCACCGGCATCAACGATGGGACGCTGCTGGCTCTGCTTGGGATCGATCAGTGGCGGCTGATAAACGCCGTGAAGCATGGCGACACGCTGCGTATGCATTCGCGCGTGATTGAGAAGAAGGAGACCAGCAAACCTGACCGGGGCGTGGTCACCTTTGAGCGGCGCTTCGTCAAACACGACGGCACGGTGGCGCAGGAGATGAAGACGACGCTACTGTATAAGCGCCGGCCACAAGCGTAATCGACGATTCGACCTTGGTTAATTAGGTCTTCTGCAGTAAGGATGGATTTATGAACGTCATGCTCACCCCCGAACTACAGGAAGTGCGCGAAATGGTGTCGCGCTTCATGCAAAACGAAGTGGTGCCGGTGCTGGAGGACTATGAGAAGCAAGGGGTATTCCCACGCGATCTGGTGAGGAAGGCGGGTGAAGCGGGACTCTATGGGGCGGTATTTCCAGAGTCAGTGGGCGGTAGCAACCTGGGCTACATGGCGGCCACCGTGATCATTGAGGAGATGGCGCGGCAGGATGTACGCTTTGGTTCGTGCAACAATCAGCAAGGCGGCACGTGTCCCACCTGCATCTACCTGGCCGGCACGCCCGAGCAGATCCAGGAATATGTGCCCAACCTGCTATCGGGTAAGACGATCGGGATGATGTCGCTGACCGAGACTGGCAGCGGCTCAGATAGCGCAGGCTCCATGAAAACCATTGCGAAGAGGGACGGGGACGTTTACCGCATCAATGGTCAGAAGATGTGGGCTTCCAATGCGAACGAGACAGATGTCGGAATTCTATTAGCTAAGACAGACCGCGACGCTGGTGCCAAGGGGGTGACGGCCTTCATCGTGGAGCCGAAGAAGTATCCGGGCTTCACGGCCAAACCGATCGAGATGCTGGCTGTGTACAAGGCATTCCGGACCAACGCCGTCTTCTTGGACGACTTCATCGTACCGGTCAAGAATCGCCTGGGTGAGGAGGGCGACGGCTTCAAGATCATCATGCGGGCTCTGGAGCCAGGGCGCCTTAATATTGGGGCGAAAGCAGTAGGCCTCGCGCAGGCCTGCCTCGATGAGGCCGTCCGCTATGCGAACGAACGCACCGTGCGTGGTCAGCCGATTGGTCGGTTCCAGATGATCCAGTCTGAGATTGCCGAGATGGCAACGGCGCTGGAGGCTAGCCGCGCGCTCATCTACAACACGGCGTACTGCATGGACAACGGACTGCCCTCGAACCGGATATCGGCCATTGCCAAGTTTCATGCCTCACAGACCGCCAAGCTGTGCGCGGATAAGGCACAGCAAATCTTCGGGGGCTATGGCCTGGCCCGCGAATACCGCGTGTCATGGATGAAAGCATACGCGGATGTGCTCTTTAACGGCGAGGGCACTGCGAACGTCCAGAAGATCATGATTGCGGAAGACGCCCTCGGATACAAACTCGCCGATCGTCACCATGGCAAGACCGGCTTTCGCAATGTTCGCAAGGACGACGTCAGCTCCCCATCTAGAACGGTCACGGCATAGCTATGTCCGAGCAGCTCCTGTTCCAGGTGGACGACGGCGTTGCCACCATTACCTTGAATCGCCCCGATAAGCTCAATGCCTATACGGATGAGATGCAGGAAGAATGGCTAAGAGCGCTGGAGCAGTGTCGCACGGAAGCTGACATCCGCGTAGTTGTGATCACTGGTACTGGGCGCGGCTTTACGACCGGTGGCGATGTCGGGGGATTCGCGGACAAGGCAATGCAAAGTCCCGCTGGGGTCAAGGCGCGCCTCATCGAGGGTGCGCAGAGACTGCCACGTGCCATCACGGCGCTCGACAAGCCGGTGATAGCCGCGCTCAACGGTATTGCAACCGGTGGCGGGCTCGACGTGGCGCTAGCCTGCGATATGCGATTTGCGGCGGAGAGTGCCCGTTTCGCCGAAACCTATGTCCGCATGGCACTGATCCCGGGCATGGGCGGTACCTATTTTTTGCCACGCATTGTCGGGATAGCGAAGGCCCTGGAGATGCTCTGGACCGGCGATTGGGTTGATGCCCGCGAAGCCGAGCGAATCGGGTTGATTAGCAGGGTCTTTCCGGATGCGGAATTGATGAAGGGCACCTATGAGTTTGCTCGGCGCGTGGCCGCCGCGCCGCCGCTGTCAGTGCAGCTGATCAAGCGTGTGTTGCTCATGGGCCTCGATAAGGATCTGGCGACATCCTTGGAAGTGGTCGCGTCCAACATGCCGATCGTCCGTACCAGCGATGACCACAAAGAGGCTGTAAGCGCCTTCAAGGACAAGCGCCCACCGATTTTTGGAGGCAAATGAGCGAAACAACCCCAATCGTTGAGACAGAGCGCGTCGGTTCGGTGCTGATCATCCGCCTCGCAGCGGAGAAAACGTTCAATGCGCTCAGCAACGCGATGCGAGACGGCCTTGCCGCGGCGTTTGGC
>Ga0302325_10033734_pt1 | contig 10483 bp, 10 predicted proteins | sample Palsa_T0_2_FD_201948 | JGI IMG/M metagenome (GOLD analysis project Ga0302325, IMG submission 201948) | Peat permafrost microbial communities from Stordalen Mire near Abisko, Sweden - Palsa_T0_2 | ecosystem: Environmental > Terrestrial > Soil > Palsa > Peat permafrost | place: Sweden: Abisko...
GGTTTACCCCACCACTTTCGGCACATCCCCCCTTGGTGCCCCCCCCCCCCCCCCCCCCCTCTCTTTTGTTTTTTTTCTCTTTAGCGTGAATGAATACTTATTGCAGAAAGTCTGGAATATTTCTGGAAATACGTCGACAGCGCCACCCACAGAAAACCCAAAAATCGTCTTTACCTTTCGTGGAAAACCACCACGACACACACCCCTCTGATATTCCCGCCGAAATGGAAGGAGGAGAATATGAAATCCTATTTGGAGAAGGGGAGTAATTCCGAGATGTGGAATATGAGGGAACATTTACCGTTTGACAGTTGGCTCAATGCGGTGAGATGGTCGGATGATAATGTCAGGGATATTATCCTTGGTTTCCGCGAACGAGGCCTCGAGAACGAGACCCTATTCATGATGTACCTCCCCGAATCCCCTCCCATGTGTACCTCGATTTCCCCCTTCCAGGATAAAGCTGACATCCAGTCACGGCGACCACGGCATCCCGTTCATCGGCAACTGGCGCACGCCCGTCAACAACCCACACAACGAACCCTACCGCGTCCCCTTCATGCTATACAATCCGCAAATCAAAAACCCCACTAAAAAACGCATGGAGGGAAATTATTACACGCTTTCGATCCCGCCTACGGTGCTGGACTTGATGACGTATACGAAATCGTTCCAGCAGCCTCAGCAGCGGGACCTTGCGATGCGGTTTGCGGCGAATTACGAGTATGCGCAGAGTCTGTTGAGGCCCATCAATGTGACGAACCGTATATTTTCGATCGATCCGGGGGGGAATCGGTGGATTATTGATAATGGGCGGAATTTGAGGGTACCCACCGCTGTTTATTTCCCTTTTTCAGTTCCTTGTCGGGCCTGGCCTTTTGTTTTGCGTTTATGGCAGAGATTGATGGTAGTGTCGTTTCGATCTGGTGACCAAAAATGTCCGGTTGGTGGATTACGTTGCCGACCCGCTGGAACTGGTTGTCATGGAATCATGGGGGGGAGTTGATTCACTTATTAAAGACGGCGCGGAAGAGAAGTTTGGACCTGGGACGGCGAAGTTTTTAAGGGAAGCATATGAAAGGCATGAGTACATGAAGCATGAAATTTTCCGGCGCTATGGGATGAAGGAGCCAACTACTTAGGGAGGGAAAAGGAACCGGAAAATCCAGGGGGCAGTATTTATTTCATAGTAGTATTATTTAGCATGTAACACAGCGTTTCACAACGAATCCGTTCATCGTTGGCAGATCTCCATACCTAGCTTTGGCTGTTTGTTCTAGTTGTGTCTGATATATGTTGCAAACATCTCCCTCTTCCTATCTGATCGAATTCTTCCGCAGTGAATTGGCGGGCTGGTGGGCGATGCTGATTGGCTCGGCCAGATCCGAAGAGTCGGTCTTCTCCGGGCCCCACGCGATGTTGATCCGTTCTGCAGCGCGTCGGGCAAGACTGTCAAACCAACCGTGACAGGGACAGGTTATCGCGATGGAACACACCGGGCAATTCAGTGCCTTAGTTCACGAGGTCTTTCCCAACTTGCACTGTGCTGATTCGTAGAATCGAGCGTCCCACACCGGCCCCCCTGCCAGCGGCATGCAAAAGCGACGACGGAGCAGTCTCGATGGCCCCCGTTCCCTGACACCCGACAATACGGATGCCGCGAGTAGTCTCCTGCAATTAGGCGGCAGAGCCTGCGAATACTGTACCGCCAAGAAACTCCGGTGTAATCTTGGCCGGCCCTGTCGAAACTGTGCCCAGCGGAATTTGATGTGCAAAGATAAGCCGGAGCGAAGGCTCGCGTGCCTCGAATGTCGGTCGCGGAAGATTAAATGCGATTTGCAAACGCCGTGCGAGAATTGCAGGAAGGCAAAACGTCATTGCTCGTCATATTATCACGCCGGTCAGGTCCTTGGCAGTCCAAGTAATCCGTCGCCTCAGACTCCTATTTCTCCGGCGACGACGAATTCCTACTCGACCAGTGGCCAGCTGGAACCTATTGCAGTCACCTTTCCGGCCTCCCAGACGACGGACGATATCTTCTCGATTGAGAATTGGGATATTGATATTGATCCATTCCCGTCGCTGTTACCCTTCTGGCCGGATCCATCGCTATTCTCGCCGCCCACCGCTTCGTTCCCCAGCGACGAATGCCAGGCATTTACATTCGACACTTTCGATCGTTCACGCATAATACACGACTTGAATCAGGTTCCCCAAGAGCTTCAACAAGAACTTCCGTCTCCCGCCCATCTGAGCATCCTACTACAACAATACTTCAAGTACGTGGAGCCAATGCATCCAACGATTCACCTGCCCTCCTTCTCCGTCAAAACTGCGTCGACAACAATGCTTCTCCTACTTTTGGCGACAGGCGATGTCTATTCTGAAGTCCAGACCGTTGAAGCATGGGCCCGTGAAGCGTTCAAATATATGGTTACAAGGGAGATTGCATCTCATGAAAAGAGACCGGCGGATCTACCTATGTCGACGATAACGGGGATAATGATGTGGTTGTCGCAATTGGCGTTTTCAGGAAATCCAGAAGATATGCTCCTTGCGTCGCATTGTCGGATTACATTGCACCATGCATGTCAAAAGTTGATAGCCCTCGACGAGGAAGACACTGGATTTGTTGAGAACTCGCTTTCGGTAGAAGCAATGTGGATCAAATGGATTGAAGGGGAATCTCGAAGAAGGCTTATCCTGGCAATTCACTTAGTCGACGTTGCACTATCCACCTATTCCATCGGACCGTTCATCCTGCGTTTGTCAGAATCAAGTTTCTACATCCCAGAATCAGATAAATTATGGTACGCAACAAGCTGCGAATCTTGGCTCTCCACACGTCAAGGACTCGGCTTGGGCGCTCAAACTCTCCGTCTCCGTCTCCCTGATCTGTTATCCAACTTTCTGCAGACTCCAGATAACTTACATCCTCATTACCTCGATGTCCTTACGCGCCAAGCGGTTGTCCTTGGGATACAAGAAATGGTCGGTGTAGGGCGCAAGTTACGTAAAATATACGGCGAATCGAACGGTTGTTCGGCAATCCTGATGGAACAATGTCGAGCAGGTCTCGAAGCCTGGAAAATCTGCTGGCAAGTCTTTAAGCCGAATGCCACGAAGGCGCTGTATAATGCAGTCATGTCAGCTTGGTGCTGGACAGAACTTCTTCTGAATGCGCCGGATATTGTGGTATCGACGGTTTCTCGCGTCGCTGGATCCTCTGACCCCAAATCCCTGCGAAAGAAATTTCTAGCCGAGACAGAAGCGATGTTGTCTTCCATGGACGCCGAGGGATTTAATAATCTGATGGCCGCAGCAGCGGCAAGTATATTCCATATCGAAGCAATTTCCGAATTTAACTCTATCGACGAATGTCTATCGACCATGCGCGCGACGGTCTACCCCTACGTCGTTACCAGTTTCTTCGCCGGGGGGATATGTCTCTGGGTAGCCATTACTGCGCTAAAACGAGCGGAGCGAGTCTCTGCGAGAGTGCAGACGGAGATTCGGCCGTTGTTGATTGCTGCGTTGGGGAAGATTAGGTGGCGGTCTAAGGAGGGTGGGATTTCTATTGTTTCTTTGTTTGGCGAGTTGTTGAAGGGGACGAATGTGTGGAGTAAATTTCTTATCAAAAAGAGGTTGCTAATTGCTAGAATGCTCGCATTCATTGGGACAGTTTTTGCTCGATCTGCCACCAGCCCTGCTCTGAGTAATCAAACCATTGTATATGAGCGCGCAGAGACAGCAGAAATCGCTGCGTTGATTGGCAATAACTTTTTAACATTGCATTTAATTATAATCGAAAGTCAAACTTCGTGATTTCGGCTCTTTCCTAAGGGAGATGTATATGGTAGTAAAGAACAGGTTATTATTTAGATCAGAGTATATACAGGTTGGCTTCTTGAATTATTGTATAGCTTGTAATCCATTTGCCTTTTGTCACTTTTCTCATGAACTAAATTCAAACCGTGCCATTCGTAGAGAAGCTCAAAGTATTCATAATCTGTCCTTTCTTTTCCCTAAACCCTCCGACCCGACGATGAGGATCCCACTTATCCCGAATAGCAGTCCACTTCTCCCAAGCTTGATCCGTCATAATCTAAAGTCAGTCTAACTCCTGCCCGAACGGTACCTTTGTCATTCTCTGATCGGCGTCAAAGTCCGCGACATAAATCCCGTTACTTACAACTTGAGCAGCTTGGTATTTCTTCGTCAGCCAGTCTTTCATCATTTTGTCGTCCTTGGCTTGGGTCCAAACTAGGTACGTTGCAATATATAAATCTGTTGGAAGGGAGTAGGCCATATTGCCTGTGGTTATTCCGCAGTTGACGATGACGCTGCACGAACGGCGATTTGGTAACTCCAAGATCAGAGGTTTGATGGCTTGAAGTAACTACCATTAGCAGCATTAGGACGGCGAGGTACGTCCTCCCTTGGGACATCCGGTCCAGTGAGCATGCTGTCGCATTTAAACCTCAATCCCTTATCTGACGGCATCAACATCTCTTGATACATATTCTGTTCATCCCAACTACTCTCCCTTAACTCCAAATGATGCACAGGCTTCAACTCGGGGGGACACATATCAAACGGTTTACTCATCTCACGGGCCTCCTCCAGACTATCCGCATAAATAACTACCAGTCCCGTGACAATGACCTCCGCGCTTTCAATCTCGTCTCCCTCATCCAAGCCCGTGAAAGCATCGACATGTTGTCCACAGACCGTCAATTCCGTATGATACGGTCTCATCAACTTTCCGCAATCGAGAATCCAATTCATTGCCTCGGTGTAGTGCACTGCAGAGAACGTCCTGGAAGTCATGTAGAGGGTCTTAGCCGGCGTTGTGCGTCCCCAGAACTTGGTCACAATGCCAAAGAAACCCATTCCCGCGCCACGAGCAGCCCAGAATATATCGCTGTTCTCGAAACGGTTGCAGATCCTGATTTCGCCGTCCGCGGTAACGACTTCTAATTGTGTGATCCAGCGATCGCAAGTCAATCCCCAGCCGGGGAAAAACCAGCCTTGTCCACCGCAAAGGAGGAATCCACCGAGTCCGACCGTCGGGGAATGTCCGAATGGAAAGAAGAGATTGTATTCTGTGAGGAATTTCTGGGCGTCTGCTGCGTTCTGGCCAGGTCCGAAGTTGATCTCTTTGGTTTGAGAGTCGTATTCGAAACGAGGATTGACAGCCTTCATATCGATCAGGATTTCATTGTCTTGAAGGTGTTGATGGGGGAATAAATGTCCTCCTGAACGGACAGAGATGTGTTTCCCGAGGGAGACGGCGTGTTTGACTGCCGCGGCGACTTCGTTTGTTGATCGCGGATGGATGATTTGGAAGGGATATCGATCGGGGACGGCATTGTTGAAGAACCGCAGGCGTGACTTTTCGTATGTCTCTGATCCACGCTCATGCACAATTTGGTCCATTCTGACTGTTCCACGCAACTGCACCGCCCTGTCTGTCTGCGCTTTAAGTCTCCTGAGGACGCCTGGAGGCTTTGGCGGGGCAGCACGCGGGGCCGATGATCTTCGCGTGCTGTGCGCGCGTTTCGGAGGACGCCGAGATGGGGTCTCCAGAATCCAGGGACCAGGATTTATAATACGCTTAAGTAGGCTATACGAATGGCGCAAACGAGATGGTCTCAGTTATGCATGGTTCATTCACTTGAGATGAGCCGCGTACGAAGATTACTATTGACTAACTCTAATTTCCTGCACTGACAATCTCCTGCGCCGAAGGTTCATAGTACTGCGTGAAATCATGTTGAATAATATCAATTCCCTGACCATTAGCCATTACTCATCGAAGAGGATTTACCGTGACCAACTGCTTCATCTTCTCGGGATCCTTCTTCGCCTCCTCAAGCATAATAAAGAACGGATCCTCCTGCACATGGTCCAAATTTTCCGGATGCGTATTCGAACTCGAAATCGGATTAATAAACTTATGCCACATCTCCCTGCGAATCTCACAGTACTTGTCGAGGATGCTCTCCTTGGCGATACCCTGAGCGACACCGACGAGACAGTCCGCGAGATTTCCAGCATCGACCATCCCGCCAGTGAGACCGAGTCCGCCCCAGGGGTTGCAGAGATGGGCGGCATCGGCAGCGAGCAGGAAGCGGCCTACGCGGAATTTCTCGGCGCAGCGTTGGTGTATTTTGTAGGGGCTGCAGTTCATGAGTTTATATTGGTCTGGTTTTGGGTTGCCAGGGAGCATGCGTTCGAATTTCATGGGCTGTCTTGCGACCATCTGCGGATCAGATTCCTGCCAAGTGATAGGAGAGGGATACCTCCTCGGGAGTGAGGCCGGGGATCTCGCCGTAGGATACGCGCCATAAGCCGTCTTTTGTGATTTTGGCGGCCATGTACCAGTCATCGGGGTGGATAATAAAGTTAGAATCAATATATCCAAACTTCTCGAAAGGATAGTAGACCTACCATTAATTGCGAGTCCACACTTCGGGGGATACATTTGTCGCAACGACCCATTCATCCCAGGTCTTTCCAGGATAATTCCACTCTCCAAACAACTTTCGTCTCACAATGCTGTTCGCACCGTCACATCCGACCACATAATCCCCCTCGAACGTCTTCTCTCCGTCCTTTGTCTTGGCAACGACCTTGGCAGACTTGTCATCATGCGAGATCTCCGACACCTCATGATCCCAATGAATCGTGATATTGGGATACTTTTTCGTATGCCGCACCATCAGAGCGCCCAACAGCCCCAAGGGCAGACAAACCATGGCCATACGATCGTCCGTCGTGACTTTCTGGTCCAGCAGGGCAATCAGCTCGCCGTTGCTGCGCCGCCAGCACACTCCCTGCGGCTTGAAGCCCTCGGCGATGACATCGTCCAGGATTCCCGCTTTTTCGAGTTCACGGACGGCGGGAGTGGCATAGTGGGCAGCACGGGGTCGGTCGTCGACGGTGACGCCCATATCGAGGAGGGTCACTTGGATGCCTTTCCTGGCGAGCTGCAGACTGAGCAGCAGTCCCGCGGGACCTGCGCCGACAATAACCACCTTCCCATCAGCTTGAACCCGGAGAAAACGGAAGGAAATTGGAACGAATCGAGTCGAAATGAAATCCGACTCGGCAGAACTTGGGGAAACACACCTTCATTTTCGTTGGGTCAGCACTATGCCCCTGGACACCATTGACTCCATTGACTGCAGCCATCGTTCACGTCAATTGTTTGGTCTGTGGATCCTGCCGAGTGACCTTCTTTTGTGTCCTTTGAAGCCGGAGACCCCATCCTTTCGAGTCTGGGGTTCGGGAACAGCCGACGTCGGAATCAGCCGAGCGGGGCCACGCGTAATACGCCTTTGGTCCGTGCGCGGTAAGTGCCGCCCGCCAGAGCCAATCGTTCCCGCGGAGTGTGAAGTGACGCCAAGGGGCGAGATTGATCGGTTGGGAGTTGGCACGTCCCAAGTGAAGTTCACCGTCGATAAGGTATCAACGGTCGAACAGGAGATTCAAAACAGTGAATGGGAGACAGGAGTGAACTGGTAAGGCCATTAAGTCAAGAACATCGGAGAGAATTCAAGTTCCCGACGCCGGTTCAGCTTCAACGCAATCGAACCAAAAAGCAATCATTGAACTCAGGTAGAAATTTTTCCTTTCCCCACCATTCTTATCTTCTACGTCAATACAATTCTACAGCAATACAATTTAGGGTGAGCAAATAAATTCCGGGCGCAATTGTAACCTCTCCGGTACTGGCTCAACATCAATCATCTCAACGTCAATAGTATCCTGGTTTGTTGAGGTAATGAATTTTGATCTCTGTGTTTCCCATTCATCCCCGAGAACGCTTCCCGGTAACTCCCAATGTGAAAAACCCTTCCTTCACGGCGAGAAAACGTCGGTCGTCCTCATTATGCTCTTTATCGCTGTTCGATAGACCTTTGAATGAGTTGACGCTGTGCAGCCTCTTTATCGGGAATTGGATCATGTTTGGCAATCAAATCCTTTTGCAATGATGAAAATTTGTTGATGCTCTGGTCTTTCGTCTAGTCGAGATTTTATGCCCCGCGGCTCAACGTTCGTGGTCCTCCGGACTCTTGGCCAGATGGATTGACCAAGTGAGCATCTTCATAGCCAGACCGAAGCCGATAGAGATTAGGGTAACGTTCACCGATCATCAAAGTCCGTGATCTAACTAGAACTTACCGCAAGTCCGTACAGACACTCATATGTGTTTTGTCTCAAATACGTTAGACCCCAGCCTATTGTAAGCTTTGCAGCCACCGATACCTAGCCGATCGCTGATTGCCATCAATCGATAGGTCGTTACAATGTTAGACGTCGTCCAACGTTAGCTGTTTGTCATCGATCGATAGGTCGTTACAAGTGTTACATATTGCAAAAATTGTAGTGCCCGTTTCCAAAAAATGCTTTATTCCCCCAACGACTCTGTCCTGTGCTCCTAGCTTGGGAACTTGGGAGAAGCAGGCATCGTTGCAAACTACTATTAACATTATAATAACACCGGGACACTCACGCCACCTTAATAGTACCGTCGCCCTCTCACAAGGAAAGCAAGGCCAACGGCTCACATGGGAAGAGGACAGCAAGGATCGAACACCTATGTATCACGAGTCGAGATCAGAACAGCACACGAAGAAGAACACAACCATTGGGCCACAAGATCACGGAGACTATGTGGCGATCGATAATTGTCGGATATGAAGAGTCTCCGATGCGGGGAAAACCGAGTTGGATCTGGATGCGCTGCGAGTTGGATGCGCTGTGAGCTGGATGCGCTGTGAGCTGGATGCGCTGTGAACGCAAGCACGAACTGCTAGCCGGAGCCGCTAGCATATCGGAGAACGAGGTTTGGATGCGCTGACCTGCAAACTGGATGCACTGTGAACTGGAGCGCTAGCCTGGAGTCGCTAGAGCCTGGATGGTTTTGTTTGGTTGAATGATGATCGACTAGAATCCGGTGATCTTCAGGCCCACGAAAGTTTGCATGTAGTGCTAGATAACAAACATCATACGTTCCATGAAGTTAGATCAAAGATGTTGCAGGCTGATTGACACGTCGTTGGATAACCACGTCTAAATATAGGTGGCAATCAGCAAGCGCCAGGATTGCGTCAGACTTGTTTTCTAGCGTTAGGGGCACGTTAGACCTTTTTCATGACAATGTATTTGTAAGAATGCGGTGATACGTAAGAAGTCAACCTTCGGAAAGGTCACCATCAACCAAACGTTAGGTATTTGTTATTTTGTTCCATGACATCGTACTTGCATCGTACTTCCGCTTGCATCTCAAATATATAGCCACGTACTGGAGACTCACTTTCAAGTAACACCCCCGGTTTGGCTATGTTTCCGTACGTGATTTTTCACGTGCGATCTCTGATTGTAGTCATTGTACAAACTCCAGCTCTCTGTAATAAGGAGATGCGAACGAATTGCGAAATGACGACACATCGTGCAAACCAGAACTAAATCTCATAAAATTATTTATGTACAAGAAACCAAAGGCAACCCAACTCCCGCTCGCATGTATAATACTTCCGAGTCCTCCCCTATGCACCTCAAATCTCCTGCCTTAAATTCGCCGAAACACCTCCGAGTCCAGCATCTTCAGGCTCGGGATACCTCAAACTCTTCCGCATCTCCTGCGGCCTTCCCGGCTGTTCCTGTGCACTATCGACGCCCCCTGGATACGCGGCGTAATACTCCTCACCATTGTCTTGCTCTCGTGAGGCTGACTTCCGGTCCTTCAAAAGTTTGAAGATGAGGAAGGATATGATTGCAATGACTACCACGCCGCCTACTACTGCTCCGGCGACGATGCCGCCGATGGGAGTGGATGAGCCGGAGGAAGTAGAGCTTGCAGTGGGCGGCAATGCGGACGATGTGGTTTGAGTTGCGCTATTGCTAGTGCTGGTTATAGGCACGGTTGAAGTAGTTGACGAGGAGCTTGTTGATGTCGCGGAATAGGGGATCGCGCCTTGTGGAACATGGTATCTACCATTACCCATCATCCCCATCAATACACATACACGACTTCATTTGCGCTTTGATCCACCTACGCATCAATTCTGAACAAAGCACTGGGGTGTATTGGGTCATACCAACGTAATCGGCTCCCCGGGGTAAAGACTCGTAACCGTCATTTTGGGGAACGTGAAGGTTAGATAGTAAGTTCCATCGGCGCTGAAAGTCACGGTTCCGGTGCTTTGCGCGGGAAATTGGGTCCCGTTGACGAGCCAGGTGTCGTACAAGGTAATCGTTTCGGGGGCTGTTGCGCAGCCTGTTACTTCGGCGCTGAGGGTCCATGTGTATGGAGTTGCAGTACGCAGATCGAGAAGATTCGTGGGTGACTTCGGTTAGTCTGTCAGTGTTCCCCGAGGGAAACGGGGCTGGGGGCCGCTAAGGGAGAAGCGGAAGGAATGATAAGGGTGGTACAGGAGCATTGAGACCGGTGACGTTGCAGAGGGCAGCGACC
>Ga0302325_10033736_pt1 | contig 10483 bp, 8 predicted proteins | sample Palsa_T0_2_FD_201948 | JGI IMG/M metagenome (GOLD analysis project Ga0302325, IMG submission 201948) | Peat permafrost microbial communities from Stordalen Mire near Abisko, Sweden - Palsa_T0_2 | ecosystem: Environmental > Terrestrial > Soil > Palsa > Peat permafrost | place: Sweden: Abisko...
TGTCCATGATCGGCCGGTGGATCTTTGCGACAAGATCATGATGATGGGCCCGGGCAAACGCTACGGCATCATGCCGATCAGCGCGGATAAGCTCTACACGTTCGGAACAATCGTCGAGCCCGAAGGCAAATGGTATGATTCCCATGCCTGGCCCGAGACGATGGCAGCCAAATTCCAGGAGTTCGAAGGTCCAGCCCGGCGCTTCATCGAAGAGCTGGGATCACGGTCCGAGGTTCTCTACACCGCGGTGGAAGAGATCGTCATGCCGCTGCCCTGGCACGCAGGACGCGTCGTGCTGATCGGAGACGCGGCGCACGCATCGACCCCCTTCATGGGACAAGGCGGCGCGATGGGAGTGCAGGATGCGGTCATCCTTGCGCGGTTGTTGGATAGCGATAACGATGTCGGCACAATTTTGCAGGCCTATGGCGAGGCGCGCAAGCCCTTATGCCGATTCGCGCAGGATGTTTCGCGACAGGTCGGTGAGAATGGAGCCGCGAGCGCCAGCCATTCGGCGGCTGATAATGATCGTTTCCGACAAACAGCACAGCGGAACGTCGATATCTTTTATAACAAGCTCGCGGAATTGAACAGAAGTGCGCAGTCTGTCGTTGCGGACACAGTCGGTATGCCTGTCTCATGAATTCTGACGTGTCGTCATCGTGGCAATTCTGGGCGCTCCTGTCGGCGGTGTTTGCGGCGCTGACCGCGATCTTCGCTAAGGTCGGCGTCGAGAACGTCAATTCCGATCTGGCAACACTGATCCGAACGGTGATCGTTGTCTGCGTTCTGGCGCTGATCGTCTACGGCACCGGACAGTTCCAGAATCCCGCGGACATTTCCGGCCGCACTTATCTGTTCCTGCTGCTGTCGGGGCTGGGCACCGGCGCGTCGTGGCTGTGCTATTTCCGCGCGCTTAAGCTCGGCAATGCGGCGCAGGTCGCACCGATTGACAAACTCAGCGTGGTGCTTGTCGCGGTAATCGGCGTCGTATTTCTCGGCGAAAAACTTTCGCTGGTGAATTGGCTAGGCATCGTGCTCGTTGCCAGCGGTGCGCTTTTGGTGGCGTTCTGACGACCTATGCTCGCAGGTTGAGGCCTGTACGGGCGGGCGGGCACGTTTCTTGCTGGCGAACTGACTACGCCGGCGGCGAGCGCGGTGCCATTGCCGATAGCACTGCAACTGACTTGCCGTTGACATCGGACATGCATCTGAAGGTGAGCTGACACTTGAAGATTTGAAGGAGAGTGCTTGTTGAAATTCTTTAGACGAGGGCAGGCGGCGGCGTGGACATGCCTGGCAATTTTAATGACGGGCGCTAATGCCTACGCGCAACAATGGCCGGTGCGAACGGTGAAGGTCGTGGTTCCGTATGGCGCAGGTGGCGTAACGGATACAATGGCGCGCGTGACCGCCCACCAACTCGAAAATATTTTTCATCAGAGTTTCGTCGTAGAAGATAAGCCCGGGGCCGGCGGCGCCATCGGTGTGGATTACGCCCTTCATGCACCGCAGGACGGATACACGATTCTTTTTGTCGGAAGCACGTTATTCACGGTTCTGCCACTCACACGAGAAGTATCTTATGTGCCGTTAAAAGATCTCGTGCCAGTAAGCATCACTGGCACAAACGGCATGGTATTGGCGGTCGCTAAAGACTCGCCCTACGCGTCGCTTTCCCAGTTTATCGAGTATGCGCGATCTCACCCTGGTAAAATCAGCTACTCGAGCGGAGGTGCGGGCGGCAACAACCATCTGGTGGCCGCCTATCTCGCCGGAGAAGAAAAGCTCGATATGGTGCACGTGCCGTTCACGGGCGGACAGCAAGCGTTAGAGGCGGTCCTTTCCAAATCCGTGGACATGCACTTCGGCAACAGCTCTGATCTCGTTGAACCCGTAAAAAGCGAAAGTGTTAGAGCGTTGGCGGTATCGACACCACAACGCATGCCACAGCTTCCAAATGTTCCAACGGTTGCCGAGACTGTTCCGAGCTTCGAATATATCGCCTGGAACGGCTATGCCGTCACAGGAGGCGTTGCGGAGGAGGTTAAGGATCGATTGGCCAAAGCTTTGCAGGACATCGCGCATAATCCGGAAGTCATCAATACCTTCCAAAGTTTAGGCATCGATTCGGTCGGCACTTCTCCAGAGCAAGCGATCGAATCTATTCGCGAAGACATCCCAAAGTATGAGCAAATCGTTGATATGGCGGGCTTGCGCCGAAGCGATAAGTGAATCGATCAAATCGCGGTCTCGACTTCCGCCGTTAAGAGGATTTTCTGTTCGATGACACGAAGGGAAAAGCTATCGTCGGCAGCTCTCTAATGTTTTTTCGGCTCAATTAGGTACGTATACCCAAAGATCGACCTGGACCCGAGCGCCTGGAACGGGCAGCCATGCGACCTCGATCGGTGAAAGAGGGAGCGGGGCCTGGTCCATTACTTCGTTCCATACCTCTAGCGCAGCCGGCAGATCCGCCAGATTCGTGTGAAATTGCTGGATACGAACCGCGTTGCGCAACGTCGTTCCAGCCGAGCGGCAGATCGCTTCGGCTTGATCAATGATAGCGCGAAGCTCGGCCTTGATTGGGATTCCGTAGAACGGTTGACGTTCATCGGCCTTTGCCTCGTCGATCAGTCGTCCATTCTTCAACGCGTACAATCCGGACAGGAACAGAAGGTCACCGCATTTAAGCGCCGACACGTAACCGTCAAAAGCCGGCGCTTCAGGTCCACTGATTACTTCGCGCTTGGTATCTCCTGCGAGTGCGAGCGAAATCGTGTTGATTTCGATACGTAATGCATTGATCCCGAAGCCGGGACTGGCGGTCGGAATAATGGTCGTTGCGGGTGGATGACCTCGAAAAAAAGACAGCCACGCTTCGTTGAAGCCGGGGACATCTTCACGATCGCTCAAATACACCTGCGCTTTGACGACGCTTTTAAGACCGGCGCCCGCCCCTTCGAGACAGGGCTTCAGCTTCCGCGTGACGATGAAATCTGTTTCAAGCTTGATTGGCCATTGCCGCCAGGGCGAGCGAGGATGGCGAACTTGGGGATCGAGCGGACCCTCGCCATCTTTTAAAGCTTCACCAGTCTGTCCAGGGACGAAACGAAAGTCGCCGGCGCTCAGCGCGGGGCTATAGCCTGACACGGGAGAGATGTCATAGCTCGGCTTGAAGCTCTCGTGCTTGACCGAGAGTCCTCCGTCTTTTACGGCGGCCATGACTTGGATCTCGATCGTCTGCCCGGAACGAGAAAATTTCTTGTGCAGATTGGACGTCGAGGGCGGGATGTTTGGACCGAACACCTCGTGACGCACCTCGTGATAAGGGTGCATCGCTCGCTCAGTCGTATAATATTGATCGACACGCACGGCATCTGTGATATCGGAGCCGACTTCAGCAAGAACCTCTTTGACGTTCCGGTAGATTAACCTGGCTTCGCGTTTGTACTGGCTTTCTCCATTAAGCGGATGCTCTGCGCGTAAAACCGCCGGTGCAACGCCGTTCACGTAGTCCGTCGCCGCTTGTCCGGTGGCGAAGACCCAGCGCCCTGCGCGAATTCCCCGAGCGAGCCGCGCGTTGCAGTGCGGGATAGGAACCGGAAGCAAGGGCTCGACCGCTATGACGGGCGCCGTGCTGGAGTTTTGTTTCCGAGTTGACGCCGCCTTTGAAAATTTAGCTCTTGCCATAACAGTCCACTTGCTTGGCGCGTCGTGCGCCATCCTACGTAAAGCGATACCAGCTAATCGTTGAAGGACCGCGCAAGACGCCGTCGAGGGTCAATCCGAGAGAATTTGATTCTCCCTTTTTGTACTGCGTCGCGCAAGCACATCGCGAGTCTTTGGTGTATCGGCACGCGAGCTGTTAAGCCGCCAGCGCTTTCTTGATCGCGAGGAAGTCGCGCCAGGCCAGCCGCTTTTGCAGCGGGCTGCGCAGCAGGAATGCCGGATGGAAGGTGGGGAGCGCGCGGATTTCCCGTGTCCCGGTATCATAGGGAAACCAGCGCCCGCGCGAACGGGTGATGCCTTCCTTGATGCCGAGCAGCGTTTGCGCCGATGGGCCGCCGAGGCAAACCAGGATATCCGGATTGGCGAGCTCGATCTGGCGGCGGATGAACGGCAGACAGATTGACGTTTCCTGTGGCGTCGGCGTGCGGTTGCCGGGCGGCCGCCACGGCACGACGTTGGCGATGTAAGCGGTGGTGCGGTCGAGACCGATCGCCTCCAGCATGCGGTCGAGCAGCTTGCCGGAACGGCCAATGAACGGGCGGCCTGAAATGTCTTCTTCGTAACCGGGCGCTTCGCCGACGAACATCACGCGCGATTGCGGATTGCCGTCGGCAAAAGCTAGTTGCGTTGCCGTATTACGCAACGAGCAGCCTTCGAACTTATCCAGCAAGGCGCGCAGATCTTCGAGGGAAGCCGCGGTTTTCGCGGCCTCGCGCGCCGCCATTACCGCCGCATCAGGTGAGGTGGGAGGCGCGGGCTGAACGAACGCCCGTTCCGGTTCCTTGCGCGGAGTTGGCGCCGGCGGCGGTGCCGATTGCCGAACCACAGGCGGAGGCGGAGCCTCATCGGCCATGCGGTCGATCGGCTCCTCGCCAAGGAGCGCATCGACCCCGGCTTGGAGGTAGAACGAAAGGATATCGCGCGCGTTGTCGCGTTCGGGAAGCATGGCTTAAGGGATAGTCAGCGCGGAATGGCGTGTCTATGCGTGTGGTTGAAAGCGTGAAACACTTATTCCCGTCCGGGATACGGAGCTGAACATGGATATACCGGAGCTTCCGGCCCGGGAGGCTATGGAATTCGACGTCGTTATCGTCGGCGCGGGGCCTGCCGGGCTCGCCGCCGCGATCCGGCTGAAACAACTCGATCCCGACAAGTCGGTTGTCGTCGTTGAGAAGGGCTCGGAAGTCGGCGCACACATTCTTTCCGGCGCGGTGATCGATCCGATCGGGCTCGACAGCCTGATCCCGGAATGGCGCAAGGAAGAGACGCCGATCAAAACCGAAGTCGCCTCCGACCGCTTTTATGTATTGGGCTCATCCGGCGCGGTGCGGCTGCCGAATTTTTTTATGCCGCCGCTGATGAGCAATCACGGCAATTTCATTGTCTCGCTCGGCGACGTCTGCCGGTATCTCGCGCGCAAGGCGGAAGCGCTCGGTGTTGAAATCTATCCGGGCTTTGCCGCCGCCGAAGTATTGTACGAAGGCAATGCTGTTGCGGGCATCGCCACCGGCGACATGGGCATTGGCAAGGAGGGCGAGCAGAAATCAGGCTTCGCGCGCGGTATGGAGCTGCGCGGCAAGTACACGCTGTTTGCTGAAGGGGCGCGCGGCAACCTCACCAAGATATTGATCGAGCGTTTCGGACTGGCGAAGGATCGCGAGCCGCAAAAATTCGGCATCGGTCTCAAGGAGCTTTGGCAGGTCGTCCCCGACAAATTCCGCAAAGGACTGGTTCAGCACACCATGGGTTGGCCGCTCGACAATTCGACTGGCGGCGGCTCGTTCCTCTATCACTACGACGACAATCTGGTTTCGGTCGGCTTTGTCGTTCATCTCAATTACCAGAATCCGTACCTTTCGCCGTTCGAGGAATTTCAGCGCTTCAAGACCCATCCGCTGGTGCGCGACACTTTTAAGGGCGGCAAGCGCATCAGCTATGGCGCGCGCGCCATTACCGAGGGCGGCTATCAGTCGGTGCCGAAGCTCACCTTTCCCGGCGGTGCGCTGATCGGCTGCGCGGCCGGTTTCGTCAACGTACCGCGCATCAAGGGCAGTCATAACGCGATGCTGTCGGGAAAGTTCGCTGCCGAGCATGTCATGGCCGCGCTCGCGCAAGGCCGTTCCGGCGCCGAGCTCACCGACTACGAGGCCGCGTGGCGCGCGTCGCCAATCGGTCGCGATCTGTGGAAGGTGCGCAACGCCAAGCCGCTATGGTCGAAGCTCGGCACCGTGGCCGGCATCGCGCTCGGCGCGTTCGACATGTGGACCAATACGCTTGGCTTCTCGCTATTCGGCACGCTTAAGCACGGCAACGCCGATTTCGCGACGCTGAAGCCCGCGGCGCAGTGCAAGCGCATCGCCTACGCCAAGCCTGACGGCAAGCTGACCTTTGACCGGCTGTCATCGGTGTACCTGTCGAACACCAATCACGAAGAAGACCAGCCGCCGCACCTTATCGTGCGCGATCAGGCTTTGCAGAAATCGTCCGAACACGATGTTTATGCCGGTCCGTCGGCTCGCTATTGCCCTGCCGGCGTCTATGAATGGGTCGAGGACGGCAGCAGCCCGCGTTATGTCATCAACGCGCAAAACTGCGTCCACTGCAAAACCTGCGACATCAAGGACCCCAATCGGAACATAACCTGGGTTCCGCCCGAGGGCAGTGGCGGCCCGAATTATCCGAATATGTGATCACGTCGCCGTTAAGCGTGCTTGCATCGTATTGACCGGGACTTGCGACTGCCGCGATTTCGCCGCCCTTGGGACCTATAGGGGTCGCGTCCTTGCGGGGGCAGGGCAAACCGGCCATTGTCTTTGGTAGGGTGCCGGGCGCCCGATTCTTCAAATTCGTCAATGGAGCTGTCGTGACTTATTCGCTGCTGTCCTGGCAAGCCGCAGTCGTCGGCGCCGCCGTTACCTTAGGTCTTCCGTCAGCTCTCGCGGCCCAGGCCCCGACGCCGCAGGATCTTTCACACTTCACGACGGCTGGCAGCTATCTGGCGGCCCGGCACGCGGGCGCCGAGCGCGACTCCGGAGCGGCGGCGGCTTATTACCTCAATGTTCTCAAATCCGATCCGAAGAATACCGACCTGCTCAACCGCACTTTCCTGTCGGTGCTGAGCGACGGCAATATCGATGACGCCGCCAAGCTCGCCGATCGCGTGCTTGCGGCCGACAAGACCGACCGCGTTTCGCGGCTGGTGATCGGCATCCGTGCGCTCAAGCAGAAAGACTACAGCACGGCGCGGCAGAATTTTTCCCAGTCCATTCGCGGACCGGTAACTGATCTGACCGCGACGATGTTGGCGGCGTGGGCGCAGTACGGCGGCGGCGATACCAAGGGCGCCATCGATACGCTGGACAAGCTTTCCGGTCCCGACTGGTACGGCATCTTCAAGGACCTGCACGCCGGTCTGATCCTCGATCTCGCCAACAACAAGAAGGAAGCGGCCAAGCGCCTCGATCACGCTTACAAGGTCGATCCGACGGCGGTGCGCACGGTAGAGGCCTATGGCCGGTTCCTGTCGCGCAACGGCAGCAAGGACGACGCCCTGAAAGTCTATCAGGACTTCAACAAGGTGCTGCCCGATCATCCGCTGATCATCGAGGAGATGAAGGCCGTCTCCGACGGCGAGAAGCTGCCGCCGCTGGTGGACTCTCCCCAGGCTGGCGCCGCCGAAGCGCTATACGGCCTCGGCGCGTCGATCGGACGCCGTGGTGGCGAAGACCTGGCGCTGATCTATTTGCAGCTTGCGCTCTATCTCGAACCCAATCATGCGATGGCGCTGCTGTCGCTTGCCGACCTCTACGAGACGTTGAAGAAGCCCGAGCTTGCGATCAAGATCTACGATCGCGTGCCGCCGACGTCGCCGCTGTCGCGCAACGCCGCAATCCAGCTCGCCGCCGATCTCGACGCGCTCGATCGTACCGACGAAGCCAAGAAACAGCTCGACGATCTGATTGCCAAGCGCCCGAAAGACACCGAGGCGATCATCGAGCTTGGCAACATCGAACGGGCCCGCAAGGATTTCGCTGCCTGTGCCGATACCTACAGCAAAGCCATCGACACGGTGCCGACCCCGGACAAGTCGAACTGGGTCGTATTCTATTTCCGCGGCATTTGTTACGAGCGCTCGCATCAGTGGCCGAAGGCTGAAGCCGACATGAAAAAGGCGCTGGAGCTGTATCCGGACCAGCCGCTGGTGCTCAATTATCTCGGCTATTCGTGGGTCGATCAGGGCATTCATCTCGACGAAGGCATGGACATGATCCGCCGCTCGGTCGAGCAGCGGCCAGACGACGGCTATATCGTCGACTCGCTAGGCTGGGCTTATTTCCGCACCGGCAACTATGACGAGGCAGTAAAGAACCTCGAGCGCGCGGTAGAGCTGAAGCCGGACGATCCGACTATCAACGATCACCTTGGCGACGCCTATTGGCGGATTGGGCGCACGCTCGAAGCACACTTCCAGTGGTCACAGTCGAAAGACTACGGCCCCGATCCGGAAGATCTGACGAAAATCGTAGCCAAGATCGAGCACGGGCTGCCCGACAACAACGCGTCCGCGGCTGACGCCAGCAAGCCGGCGGATAGCAGCAACGGCAATTCGGCCGAGGACTCAGATAAGTCCAAGAAAACCGGAAACGGCGGGTGAGGGGCGTCCTTGCCCGATCCGCTTGTCGAGGCCGCGCCGGCCAAGATTAACCTGTCGCTGCGGGTATTTGGCCGCCGCGGCGACGGTTATCACGAGCTCGAAAGCCTGGTCGTGTTCGGCCGCTGCGCGGACCGGCTGAGCTTCACGCCGGGTGGCGAACTGTCGCTCACCGTGAGTGGTCCGAGCGCCGCGCTTGCGGGTGATAACGCAGACAATCTCGTGCTCAAGGCCGCGCGGGCGCTTGCCGAGCGAAGTCCCGGCATCACGCTCGGTGCTTTTGCGCTCGACAAGCGGTTGCCGGTCGCGGCGGGCCTCGGCGGCGGATCTGCGGATGCGGCGGCCGCGCTGCGGCTGATCGCGCGCGCCAATAATCTCGCCTCCGATGCACCGCGCTTCTATGAAGCGGCTCGCGCAACCGGCGCCGATGTTCCGGTTTGCCTCAACCCGCGCGCACGGGTGATGCGCGGTATCGGTGAACTGTTGTCGGAACCGCTCAATCTTCCTCCGCTGCCCGCGGTGCTGGTCAATCCCGGCGCGGCGCTCGCGACCAAGGCTGTATTCGCGGGATGGACGCCGGGCACGCCGCCTGCGCCGCTTAATCAGGAAGCGCTCGTTAAGCTGTCCGACCGCAAGGCGCTGTTGCAGTTTCTCGCAAGCCAGGAGAACGATCTCGAGCGTCCGGCCATTGCGGTGGCGCCGGTTGTCGCCGAAGTGCTTGCGGCGATGCGCGGCCTTCCGGGCTGCGTGGTTGCGCGCATGTCAGGCTCGGGCTCGACCTGCTTCGCGCTGTTTAATTCGGCCGCGGAAGCCACCGTCGGCGCCGAGATATTGCACGCCAAATATCCGCAGTGGTGGGTGCGCCCGACTGCGCTTCAGTGATCAGACGCGAAGCGAATCGTCAGGCATCGAATCGCCCGCCCCTAGTGCGTGCGGGCGATGCAGAAATCGACGGTTTCGGCGAGCGCCGATTTCATCGGCGAATCCGGAAACAGCGCCAGCGCGTCACGGGCGATCGCGCCGTAGTGATGGGCGCGGCCGATCGAATCTTCCAGCGCGCGATGCTTTACCATCAGCCCGATCGCGTGTTCGAGGTCGGCGTCGCTGGCTTCGCCCTGCTCGAGCGTGCGGCGCCAGAATTCGCGCTCGGCGTCGGAGCCGCGGCGGAACGCCAGTACTACCGGCAAGGTGATCTTGCCCTCGCGGAAATCGTCGCCGACGTTTTTGCCGAGCTTGGCGGCAGCGCCACCGTAGTCGAGCACGTCGTCAACAAGTTGGAAGGTGATGCCGAGATTCATCCCGAACGAGCGGCACGCCGCCTGCTCGTCGCGCTGGCGCATCGACAATACCGGCCCGACTTCGCAAGCGGCGGCGAACAGTTCGGCGGTCTTGGCGCGGATCACCGCGATATATTCGTCTTCGGTGGTGGCGGTGTTCTTGGCGGCGGCCAGCTGCATGACTTCGCCTTCCGCGATCACGGCGGCGGCGGAGGAGAGAATTTCCAGCGCTTTGAGGTTGCCGACTTCGACCATCATCTTGAACGCCTGGCCGAGCAGGAAGTCGCCGACCAGCACGCTCGCTTCGTTGCCCCACAGCATGCGCGCGGCGAGCCGGCCGCGGCGCAGCTCGCTTTCATCGACTACGTCGTCGTGCAGCAGGGTCGCGGTGTGCATGAACTCGACCGCAGCGGCGAGCTTGATGTGGCCGTCGCCGCCGTAATTGGTCAGCCGGGCCAGCGCCAGGGTGAGGATCGGCCGCAGCCGCTTGCCGCCGGAATTGATCAGGTGGTTCGCCACCTCCGGGATCATCGTCACTTCGGAGCCGGTTCGCGAAAGAATCGCACCGTTGACGCGTTCCATGTCCGCCGCAACGAGATTGACCAGGCGGTCGATCGAGGGTTCGCCCGGACTTCCAAACGGCAGGACAACAGCCACTTATATCTCCACTAACGGCGCAGAAGCATAGAAACGCGATGGTGAGGCGGCAAGTACTGCAAGCAAGTACGGCAGCTATCAGATCGACCGATTATGACGCCGGTTTATTCCCTGTTATGCATTCGAAGTGGCCGTAGAGCCGGGCGATGTCAAGTCACGAGCGCGA
>Ga0302325_10033740_pt1 | contig 10482 bp, 8 predicted proteins | sample Palsa_T0_2_FD_201948 | JGI IMG/M metagenome (GOLD analysis project Ga0302325, IMG submission 201948) | Peat permafrost microbial communities from Stordalen Mire near Abisko, Sweden - Palsa_T0_2 | ecosystem: Environmental > Terrestrial > Soil > Palsa > Peat permafrost | place: Sweden: Abisko...
GGGGGCCTGGCGGAGACTGTCAGCGCTGCTGCGGGCGGGGCGCGAGGCCGTCGAGGACGATGGCCAGCAGCCGCGCCCTGGCCGCCTCGTCCAGGCGCGCGCGGGCGGCTGCGCGCGAGGTGGCGACGAGCAGCGCGTAGACCTCGGGCAGCCTGACGTCGCCGCGGACGGCGCCGGCCTGCTGCGCGTGCACGAGCAGCGCGCCGACGGCTCGGCGGAGTCCGTCCGATGCTCGGCCTGCGTCGCCGTCGCGGTCACCGCCGGCGTCGAGCAGAGCCTCGGTGATGGCGATCTTGGCCGCCGCGTCGGCGACCAGGTGGCCGAAGAAGCCGAGGAACGCCCCGCCCGCGTCGGCCGCGCCGAGCAGCGCGTCGGCCTGCTCGCGGAGCCGGTCGAAGCGCCGGACGAGAACGGCCTCGAGCAGCGCCGCCTTGGTCGGGAAGTGGCGGAAGACGGTGCCGATGCCAACCCCGGCCCGGCGGGCCACCTCTTCGGTCGAGGCGGACTCGCCGCCGTGGCCGAAGACCTCCTCGGCCGCGTCCAGGATGCGGCCGCGGTTGGCGCGGGCGTCGACGCGCTGGGCCCGGCCGCCGTCGGCCCGCGGCCCGTCCGCCTGCGGCCTGTCCGCCTGGGTGCTCATCGGCGCCGTCCCTCGCGTTGACTTCCGGAGTCTGGGCTCCGTATTATTTCCGGAGTGCCGACTCCGGATTCGTTATTCGGAGTCACTGCTCCGGATGCTACTTGGTCCGGCTGGGTATCGCGCCGATGACAGGAGACTTCCATGGACCAGCCGCGCACCCCTCGAGAGGTCTTCCTCGCGCTCGTGAACGGCGTGGCCGAGGGCCGCTTCGACGAGCTGCCCGATCTCTACGCCGAGCAGACTGACGTGGTCCACCCGTTCGATCCGGTGCGCGCGCCGGGGGCGCGCAGCCGCGAGGAGATCCGCAAACACTTCGGGCTGCTCGTCTCCCGGCGGGCCGACGCCGGCCAGCGGCCGCGTCGGCGGGTCGGCAACGTCACCATTCACGAGACGACCGACCCCGAGGTCATCGTGGCCGAGTTCGAGTACCAGGGAACCGACCCGGAGACCGGGGAGGCGTACGCGCTGCCCGCGATCTTCGTGATGCGGGTGCGCGACGGGGAGATCGTCAGCTCCCGCGACTACCACGACGCCATCGCCTCGGCCCGCGTCCGGGGACAGCTGGGCGAGCTGTTCGCCGCTGTGACGCGGGAGGCTGGCGGGGTCGACTGAGCCTGGCTGATGCTGGCTGTCGGCTACGCCATCGACAGGCGGCGGGAGGTAGCGATCGGGCATCGACCGGGGCGCGGTCGCGGCGGCCCGATTAGGGTGGCAGCGGGGCGGGGTCAGGCGGGGTCGAGCGCTGGATTGGGTGTGCGAACGTGCGGGAGCTGACGGCGGACGGCCGGACGACGATGCGGGCGCGGTGGCGGCCGGCGGCGGCCGGCGCCGTGCTGGCCCTGACCGTCGGGCCGATGCTGGCCGGGTGCTCGTCCGGCCGGTCCGGGGCGACCTCGGGGGCGTCCTGCGGGAACATGCGGACGGCGGTCAACGTGCCGGTGGTGATCCAGGTGGCCAAGGGGACGGTGAACTGCGCGGCCGCGCTCCGGGTCGAGCAGGGCTACGCGGCCATGATCAAGAAGGGCGACATCCGCGGGAACGGCGGCGGCGCGCCGGTGGCGGTCGACGGCTGGACCTGCCAGGGGTACACGACCACGCAGGCGCTGCAGACCGGTAACACGTCGGAGTGTCACACCGCGAAGGCCGAGGTGGTCGCGGTGCTCGCGGTGCCCTCGTCCGGCAGCTGAAACTCGTCGCCGGCGAACTCGGCCTTGGCGAGCTCCTGGCCGGCGAACTCCTCGCCGAACTCGGCCCCGCCGAAACCGCCGTCGAGGCCGAGGTCGCCCGGGTCGAGCCCGGTCTCGGGCGGCAGCGCGCCGGGGCCGCGGAATCCGCCCCCGGCCGCGGCCTGCACCGGCTCGTCGTCGACCGGCGAGCGCACCGCGCTCAGCCCGCGGCTGGTGCTGATCATCTGCACCTGGTTGCGGCCGGAGGCCTTGGCCCGGTAGAGCGCCGCATCGGCCGCCGCCAGCAGCTCGGTCAGCTCCCTGCTCGACCCGGCGTCAAGCGCCGCCACGCCGATCGAGACCGTCACCGGCACCGGCTCGCCGCCGGCGGTGGAGATCGGCAGCCGGGCGATGTGCGCGCGCACCCGGTCGGCGATCTTGAACGCGTCCGGCGCGCGGGTCTGCGGGAGCAGCATCACGTACTCCTCGCCGCCGAACCGGCCCGCGAGGTCGTAGTCGCGCAGCAGCCCGGTCATCGTGTCGGCGACGTGGCGCAGCACCTCGTCGCCGATCAGGTGCCCGTGCGTGTCGTTGATCTGCTTGAACCGGTCGAGGTCGAGCAGCGCCACTGCCAGCGGCGAGGAGGTCCTGACCGCCCGGCCGACCTCGGCCCCGGCCTCGCGCTCCCAGGTCGCGGCGTTGAGCAGCCCGGTCTTGGAGTCCTCGCGGGCCTCGGTCAGCAGCCGCGCGTGCCGGAACGAGCGCTGCAGCAAGGTGGCCAGCGGCAGCGCGATGATCAGGGTCAGCGAGCTGATCGTCAGGCCGACGGCGACGAGCAGGGCGGCGCAGAGCTCGGTCGCGTCGTTGTGCAGCGACTCCCGGCCGAACAGCTCGTCGCGGATCCTGGCGTGCGGGTTGGCGAGCTTGAAGGCGGACCCGATCAGCGTCTGGTTGATCGCCCACTGGGCGACCGCGCCGGCCCCGGCCGCCGCCAGCCACAACGTGGTGTGGCGCCACAGGTAGGCCCGGGGGTCGAAGTCGACCGGCAGCATCGACATGAAGATGAAGCGGGCGCAGGCGTAGCCGATGCCGATCGTCGCGGCGGTGTAGACCCGGCGGTAGGTCGGTACCTTCCTGACCCGCCACTGGCTCAGCGTCAGCCTGATGGCCGGGACGATCAGCGCGTAGAGCCCGGGCAGCAGGAACACCATCGGGAGTTCCCAGACGGCGTACACGTCCTTGACCACGCCGTCCGGCTCGCTGGCGCGGCGGGACATCTCGACCGAGAAGGCGACGCAGGCCAGCAGCGCGGCGAACAGCGCGAGGTTGGCCAGGTGGAAGTGAAAGTGAACCGCGTAGAAGGCCAACCAGCCCAGATAACCGCAGGCCACGGCCAGCAACAGGGCGATCAGCGGTTTGGACTCAGTCCAGATCGGCCAATCTCGGAGACGCGGCCACCCGTGGCGGAGCACGGTACTGGGCGCGCGAACCATCTGGCCTCCTTGACCTACGCAATGATTTCCGTCGCAGTCGGCGCTGAGCACGCCGGATAGCGCAACGTATGGTGCTAACCCCACATTGTCACAGTTTTCACGTGCGCACTGTCAAAACATGGCTACCGACTGACAGGAAGGGCCATCGGGCGACTTGTCCGGAACGCCGTACGGGAACGGGAAAACCCTGTCCTGCAAGCGTTTGCAGTCGAGCCGCCGGCGCGGCCGCCGACGGTCGTCGTTACCAAAATGTTATCTTATCCCAATCGCCCCACCCGTCACGGAAGTTGGTGCGATGCTCAGCCATCAACGCCACGAAATCATGACATATCGGCATGAATCGATACATGTGGCCGGTTACGAGGAAGGAGGCCGGATGCTGACGACTGGGTGGGCCTAGCACGACCGGCGCGCCCCGCTTCTCGCTGCTATTGGCGGGCAGGCCGAAACGGGCGTATCTGACGACTCCCCTGCGCCGTCAGATACGCCCACCGATCGGGTCGGCCCTAAGCCCGCAGCACTGCTCCGGTGCGCCGGGCGGCCTCGGCCACGGCCGCGTCGCGGGCGGCCGTCACCTCGGCGGCGGTGAGGGTGCGATCGGGCGCGCGCAGGCGCAGCGTGTACGCCAGCGACTTGTTCCCCGCGCCCAGCTGCGCGCCGACGTAGACGTCGAACAGCCGGACGTCCTCCAGCAGCTCGCCCGCGCCGGCGGTGAGCGCCGCCGCCACGTCCGCGGCGGGCACCTCGTCCGCCACCACCAGCGCGATGTCCTGGCTGGCGAGCGGGTAGGCCGACAGCGCCGGGCCGCGCACCGGCCCGGCCGCCTCGGCGGCGGCCGCGATCACGGCCAGGTCGAGCTCGAAGGCGCAGGTCCGCTCGGGCAGGCCGAACGCCGCCAGCACCCTCGGGTGGAGCTCGCCCGCGTAGCCCGCCAGCCACTCGCGCGGCGCCCCGTCGGCGCCGTCCGCGCCGGCCCGCACCGACAGCGCCGCGCACCGGCCCGGGTGGAACGGCGGCTCCGCCGCCGCCCGGACGTCGAGCGCCACGTGCTCCACGGCCGCCAGCGAGCGGGCCGCCTCGATCGCGTCGGACCAGGTCGCGACCCGTCCGGGACCCCACGGGCCGGGCAGCTCGCGGTACCCCGCCAGCACCCCGGCGATCCGCTGCGGCTGCTCCGGCAGCGCCGCGTCGATCGTCGCCAGCTCCGCCTCGGTCGGCCCCCGGTCGGTGGCGAGGATCGGCGCGACCGCCGAGGCGCCCGGCCGACGGAGGAAGACCAGGCCGGTCTCGAACAGCGCGATGTCGCCGAAGCCGCGCCCGACGTTCTGCGCGAGGACGCGGAACAGGCCGGGCAGCAGGGTGGTGCGCAGCAGCGGCTGGTCGTCGCTGAGCGGGTTGGCGACCGCGACCGCGGCCCGGCGCGGGTCGCCGGCGCCGATCATCAGCCGGTCGGCGTCGCTGGCGGGGCCGAACGGCTCGGAGCGGACCTCGACGAACCCGTCGTCGGCGAGGGCCCGGGCGACCGCCCGGAGCGCCTGCTGCCTGCGGGTGAGGCCGCGGCCCGCGGTGGCCCGGGGCTGCCGGACCGGGACGTTGCTGTAGCCCTCGAGCCGGATGACCTCCTCGGCCAGGTCGGCCGGATCGGTCAGGTCCGGACGCCAGGACGGCGGGGTCACCAGCAGGACCGTGTGCTGATGGTCGTGCTTGGGGTGGTGATCGGCGCCATCGGGCGGCTGCGCGCGCCACGGGGCGATGGTCGGCTGGTGCGACGCCGGGGTGGCGCGGACGGCGCAGCCGACCTCCTCCAGCCGGGCGACGACGGTGTCGAGGCCGTAGACGACGCCGGCCACCCGGTCCGGGTAGTCGGCCGACAGCTCGATCGTCACCGGCGCGACCGGCGCCTCCGCCAGCGTGAGCCCGGGCACGACCCGCGCCCCGCCCAGGCTGGCGAGCAGCGCGGCCGCGCGCGCGGTGGCGCGCGGCGGCAGCTCGCGGTCAACACCGCGCTCGAACCGGTAGGACGCCTCCGAGTGCAGCCGGTGGCGGCGGGCCATCTTCGCGGTCCCGGTGTCGCTGAAGTGCGCGCCCTCGATGACGATGTCGGTCGAGGCGTCGTCGATCTCGGTCGCCAGCCCGCCCATCGTGCCCGCCAGCGAGATCGGCCCGCTGTCGTCGGTGATGAGGATGTCGTCGGGGTACAGCGTCCGGGTGACGTGGTCCAGCGTCTCGAGCGTCTCGCCCGGCCGCGCACGCCTGACCACGATCGGCCCCTGCAGCTTGGACCGGTCGAAGGCGTGCAGCGGCTGGCCGAGCTCGATCATCAGGTAGTTGGTGACGTCGACCGCGAGCGAGATCGAGCGCATGCCGCAGCGAGCCAGCCGGACCTGCATCCACAGCGGGGTCGGGGCACCGGGATCGAAGCCCCTGACCTCGCGCAGCACGAAGCGGTCGCACGCGGTCGGGTCGTCGATGACGGCGGGCCAGGGCGCCTGCCCCGGGCCTGCCCCGGCCCGGCCGGGGTGGTCGTCTTCCGGCCGCCCGGAGGCGTCCTCGCCGGGGACGAAGGTGGTGGCCGGGTCGGTGTAGGCCACTTGGTAGGCGGTGGCGAGCTCGCGGGCGACGCCGCGGATGGAGACCGCGTAGCCCCGGTCCGGGGTCACGGTGATGTCGAGCACGTCATCGCGCAGCCCGGCGTACTCAACGAAGTCGACCCCGAGCGGGGTGTCCGGCGGCAGGATCAGGATGCCGCTGTGATCTTCGCCGATGGCGAGCTCGTCGACGGCGCAGATCATGCCCTGGGAGATCCGGCCGTACTTCCGCGCGGCGGTGATCTCGAAGCCGCCGGGCAGGACCGCCCCGGGGGCGGCGAACGCGACCCGGTCGCCGGGCTTGAAGTTGGTGGCGCCGCAGATCACGCCGGTCAGCGTGTCAGGATCGGCGGTCAGCTCGGCTTCGCTGACCGCGACCCGGCAGTACCTGATCGGCTTCTTGAACTCGGTCAGCTCCTCGATCGTGACGACCTGGGCGACGATGACGCCGCGCACGTCGTGGCCGACCTGCTCGACCGTCTCGACCTCGAGGCCGGCCGCGGTGAGGCGGCGGCCGACCTCCTGCGCGTCGACCGGCGCGGGGATCGGCGCATACTCCCGCAGCCAGGAAATGGGTACTCGCATCGCTGTTAGATCTCCGTCCCGAATGCCCGGCTGAACCGCACGTCGCCGTCGTAGGTGTCCCTGATCTCGTTGATGCCGTGCGACAGCATCAGCGCCCGCTCGATGCCGAGCCCGAACGCGAACCCGCTGTACCGGTCCGGATCGATGCCGCAGGCGACGAGCACCCTCGGGTTGACCATGCCGCAGCCGGCGATCTCGATCCAGCCGCTCGACCGGCAGACCCGGCACGGGTCGGCCGACGGCTTGGCGGACTCGCCCCGGCAGATGTGGCACTCCATCGAAACGTCGCCGGACGGCTCGGTGAAGGGGAAGTAGTCCGGCCGCATGCGCGTCTTCAGCCCGGCCCCGAACAGCGCGTCGACGAACGCCTGGATCGCCCCGCGCAGGTCGGCCATGGTCAGCCCCTCGTCGACCGCGAGCCCCTCGATCTGGTAGAAGACCGGCAGGTGGGTGGCGTCGAGCGCCTCGTTCCTGTACACCCGGCCGGGGCTGACGACGTAGAGCGGCAGCGGGCGGGTGAGCAGCGAGCGGATCTGCACCGGCGAGGTATGGGTGCGCAGCACCATGCCGCTCCGGTCAGCCCCTTCCGGCGGGGCTACGAACAGCGTGTCCTGCATCTCGCGGGCCGGGTGGTCGGGCGGGATGTTGAGCGCGTCGAAGTTGTACCACTCGGCCTCGACCTCGGGCCCCTCGGCGACCTCGTACCCCATCGCCACGAACACGTCCGACAGCTGGTCGGCCAGCATCGAGACCGGGTGCCTGGCGCCGGGCAGCCTCCGGTCGGCGGGCAGCGTCACGTCGACCTTCTCGGTGATCAGGACCTGCTCGTCCCGCTCGCGCTCGAGCTGCTCCTGGCGCTCCTTGACCGCGCTGGCGACGCGGCCGACGGCGGCGCCGACCCGGCGGCCGGCGTCGGCCCGGGCCTGCGGCGGCAGCGCGCCGATCTCGGCCCGGGCCAGGGACAGCGGCGCCTTGTCGCCTGCGTGCGCGAGGCGGGCCTCTTTGAGCTCGTCGAGGTTCTTGGCCCCGGCTATGGCGGCGAGCGCCTCGTCGACCGCGCGCTCAACCTCATCCGCGGTCAAGGCCGTCACCTCAACCGGGTCGTAGTTCTTATTTGGTGCGGACATCATTCGCTTCCTCGTGGCTTTTGGCGGCTGGGAAGGTCCTCGGTGGCGCGGGGATCTCAAGACAGTCATCCCTAACGGACCGTGGCGACTCGCATCCAGCACACCAAACCCTATCGGTTGGCGGCGAAAACCGTCGTCACGCCCGCAGTCGCGCATGCACCGGGGGCCGGCGGAAAGCCCGCGGCGGCCTGCCTTCCCGTGACGGCGGTGTTACCGCCGCCTAGGCGATGGGCGTGCCCGCGGGCACGGTAAATCGGAACTCGGCCCCGCCGCCGGGGGCGCGGCCCACGGTGATGTCGCCGCCGAGCGCCTCGACCAGGCCCTTGACGATGTAGAGGCCCAGCCCGGTGCCGCCGCGGCGCTTGCCCCGCCAGAACTGGCGGAACACCCTCGGCGCCATCTCGGGGGGAATGCCCTCCCCCTGGTCGCGCACGGACACGACGATCGCACCGGGCTGATCCCCGGCGCTCGCGTGCGCGCTGTCCACCATGACGGTCACGATACCAGCCCCGTGCCTGACCGCGTTCTCGACCAGATTGCTGAGGATCTGGTCGACCTTGTCGGCGTCGAGCCAGGTTTCCGGCAGGTCCGGCGCGGCCTGCAGGCGGAACCTGTCCTCGGGCTCGCCGGCCGCCACCCGGCCGGCGATGATCTTCCTGGCCCGGTCGGGCACGTCGACCAGCTGGCGGTGGACCTCCATCCGGCCGGACTCGATCCTCGACACGTCGAGCAGCTCGGTGATCAGCCGGGTGACCCGGTCCGCGTCCGCGTTGACGGTCTCGAGCATGACCCGCTTCTGGTCGTCGGTGAACCGGCTCCACTTGGCCAGCAGCGTCGCGGTGAACCCCTTGACCGAGGTCAGCGGGGAGCGAAGCTCGTGCGCGACGGTGGAGACGAGCTCGGCCCGGCTGCGCTCGAGCCGCGCCCGCTGCTGCGCGCCGCGCAGGCTGATGACGAGGCGGCGGACCGGGCCGGAGCGGCCGTCGCGCACGTAGCCGACGGAGACCAGCAGCTCGGTGCCGTCGGCCAGGTAAAGGGAGCGCTCCGGGTGGCGGCTGCGGGTGGACAGGCCGTGGTACGGGTCGACGCAGACCCACCAGTCGCGGCTGTCCTCGTCGCGGAAGGGCAGCACGTCATAGACGTACTTGCCGATCGCCTCGGCCGCGGCGATGGAGGTGAGCCGGACCGCGGCCCGGTTGAAGACGACCAGGCGACCGGTGTCGTCGGCCACCACCAGCCCGTCGGGCAGTTCGTCGGCCATCTGCGCCTGGGCGTCGGCCTCGGGGCCGGGCGCGAATACGGTCGGCGCGGCCGCACCGGGGGCACGTGTGTCCCGGCCCGGTTGGTTGTGCTCCACGACTGCGACGCCTCCGTCCAGCAGGGGGCGCATCTGGGCGGCCGTTGCCGGCTCGTTCCGTGATGCGGGTGACGGAATGTGATCAGACTCTAGCGCGTAAACGTATCTTACCGACAGTGCTCCGCTACGGGATTTCGCTACGTTATAGCGTAAATACCCAATGCCACGGGGATTTGCCGGCCGCCTAAGGGGGGCGCAACGCGATGTAATCATAATAGCTCGCGATGTGTTCCCGCGCCCCGGATAAGCCAGCCGCGGCACGCTGCGCGGAGGCCGAGGCGTACAGGCACACCGCCGCCGCCGAGGCGAGGTTCAGCGACTCCGCGCGGCCGTAGATCGGGACCGCGACCGACTCGTCTGCGAGCGCCAGCAGCTCGTCCGGGAGCCCCCAGGCCTCGTTGCCGAACAGCCAGGCGGTCGGCGCCGACAGGGACTCGCGGGTGGCCGGGTCGTCGAGGGTGACGCCCGCGCGGCCGTCGGCCGCGAAGACCCGCAGCCCGGCCTGCTTCAAGGCCGCGATCGTGTCCGGCAGCCGCCCGCCGGCCACCACTGGCAGGTGGAACAGGCTGCCCGCGGACGCGCGCACGCATTTGCCGTTGTACAGGTCAACCGAGGCGTCGGCGAAGACGACCGCGTCCGCGCCCGCCGCGTCGGCGGTGCGCAGCACGGTGCCCGCGTTGCCGGGGTCCCTGACGTTGGCGAGCACGGCCACCAGGCGCAGGCGGCCGGCCCTCAGGCGCTCGAGCGGCACGTCGACGAAGTCGCAGACGGCCAGCAGCCCCTGCGGGGTGATGGTCTGCGCCAGCTCGCCCATCACCTCGCCGCTGACCAGCTGCACCTCGATCCCGGCGTCCTCGGCCGCCCCGACCAGGTCGGCGTGCTTGGCCTCGGCCGGCCCGGTGACGAAGAGCCCGCTGACCCGCGCTCCGGTCGCCAGCGCCTCGGAAACGGCCTGCGGCCCCTCCGCCAGGAAGGACCGCTCGCGCTCGCGGAGCGCCCGCTTGGTCAGCCGCCGGGCGGCCTTTATCCGCGTGGCGCTAGCGGTCGCGTACATGCTAATGGCCTCGTTAGCTGGTGCCGGAAATACTTTTTCTCGCACGTAAGAAAAGCACGCGTATAGCGTGCTTTTCTTACGTGCTCAGGGTTTCGCAACGCGGGGCAGCGGGTTACGCTGCGGCGCCGACGATCTCGGGGAGCGCGGCGCGCGCCACCTCGACCAGTGCGGCGAAGGCGACCGCGTCGGTCACCGCGAGGTCGGCCAGCACCTTGCGGTCGACCTCGACGCCGGCCGCCTTGAGGCCCTGCACGAAGCGGTTGTACGTCATCCCGTTCGCGCGCGCGGCAGCGTTGATGCGCTGGATCCACAGGCGGCGGAAGTTGCCCTTGCGATCCTTGCGGTCGCGGTAGGCGTAGGTCATCGAGTGGAGAAGCTGCTCCTTGGCCTTGCGGTACAGCCGGGACCGCTGGCCGCGGTAGCCCTTCGCACGCTCGAGGACAACCCTGCGCTTCTTCTTGGCGTTAAGCGA
>Ga0302325_10033741_pt1 | contig 10482 bp, 13 predicted proteins | sample Palsa_T0_2_FD_201948 | JGI IMG/M metagenome (GOLD analysis project Ga0302325, IMG submission 201948) | Peat permafrost microbial communities from Stordalen Mire near Abisko, Sweden - Palsa_T0_2 | ecosystem: Environmental > Terrestrial > Soil > Palsa > Peat permafrost | place: Sweden: Abisko...
ATTGAACGGGAGGACAGGGCATGAAGAAGAGCCGGTACAGCGAAGAGCAGATCATTGGCATCCTGAAGCAGCACGAGGCAGGAGTGAAGACGGCAGACCGATCAGATCAAAGTGCCGGTGGACATCACGGTCTTCCCGCACGAGATTTATCGCGCGCCTGAAAGCTGGTCGCGCCAGGCCTATCCGTCGCTGTACTACTTCCATGAGGCCGCCAAGGGCGGTCACTTCGCGGCATGGGAACAGCCGCAAATCTTTAGTACCGAATTGCGAGCTGCGTTCAGAACATTGCGTTAGCTCAAATGGCTTCCAGCCGGTCTTGCGGTTCACGATTCCGGAGGATAGCGATCACAATCAAGGCAGTAATGACAGTTTGTATTGGAGATGTTATGCCCGCCGAGCAGCGTCAAGAGCCTTTGCCCCAAGCGGTTCCTGGCTCCGTTGCACCGGTAGAACGCTCGGCAAGCACACCCGTTACAGGATTTCGACGCGATCGGCCGGAGGCAGAATCGGCAGAAGACTCCGAGGACCGAATGGGCAGTTTGCAGCAGCAGATTTGCGAGCTGCTCATCAAGAATCAACGACTGAGAATGTCGCTCGAGTTAGCAACCGCAGCAGATCGTGGGGAGCAAGATGACCGCTGCGTTTAGACCAGTTGAAGTGCTTTTCACAGTCCTGCAGCTTGTACCGATCATCGTGTTTTCTTTCCAGTCCCGCTCCGTTCATCATCGGCTCTCAATGCCGTTGAACCAGGAGAACACGAAGGAGACAAACCGCAACTCGTTGTCACCTAGGTCAGGACACGTTCCGTCAGGTGACACTCCCTCAACCAACCAACATACCAAGGAGGTCTATCCATGAATGCGATCGGTTTACCCGGAAAAATGAACTACAATCGCCGCCGTTTTCTTAGCACTGCCGCAATGACCGTTGCCGCCACTCAACTCGGTCTTCTCGGCTCGGCAAGTGCACAGCCGAGAGATCCCGCGTCAACAGATGTTCCAGCAATCAAGCCGGGAACACACACCTCATTCGCCTCAATAAAGCAGATCGATGCAGGTCTCCTCAATGTTGGATACGCGGAAGACGGTCCCGCCGATGGTCCCGCGGTGATCCTGCTCCACGGCTGGCCCTACGACATCTACAGCTTTGTCGACGTCACACCGGTGCTTGCAGCGGCGGGCTAGCGGATGGTGAGCGGAAATATGACGACCTCGAAAAGCGGCTGGCCGCGCTTCCTGTCGTCACCGTGCCGGCCATCACCATGGAAGGCGACGCCAACGGGGCAATCCACGCTCCGGGCACAGCCTATCGCAACAAGTTCTCCGGCAAGTATGACTACCGGCTCATCACTGGCGGCGTCGGCCACAATCTGCCTCAGGAAGCCCCGCTAGCTTTTGCCCAAGCCGTGGTCGACGTTGACCGTTATTGATCGACGTTAACCAGCCGTTGCCCTGCGGACTAACCTTCACAGTCCGCAGGGCGGCTAAATTTGAGATACACAGCTGTAAGTTGAGGTTTTTGAGTGGAGATTCCAACTAAATGCGTGCGGCGCGATTTGCTGTGAATGAAAGGATACTACATGAAATGGCTCTCGATCCTTTTGCTCGCAGTTGCGACATCAGTGTGCGTTGACGGTACAACTGCTCTCACAGCCGCGCGAACCAATGACAAGGTCTCGCCGATATACGGCGTCACCATTCCTGCTGGATACCGGCAGTGGGAATTGGTCTCCGTGGCACACGAAGCCGGGGACTACGACGATTTACGCGCCATGCTCGGGAACGCTGTTGCAATGACGGCTTTTCGGAACGGGACGCTGCCCTTCCCGGATAGTTGACAAACCGATCGATCTGGCCCCATTGTTCCGGAGCAAAGGTTCGGATCGTGTAGTTGAGGCGCGCAGGAAGCGATCCACTCGATAAACGAACCGAACCCGCCTCCGCCGGTTTGTCTTCAGGGTCAGGTAATAGAGAATCTTGAACCATGCTCGGATTGTAGACGTGTGGACCACATCTCTATCGACTCCCAACCACCCGAATGCATCGTCCTCAAGATGTCTATTCGAAGCGGTCGTCTCTCTCGATATCCGTCCACCGGTCCGTTTTTCTCTCTTCCTCAACCGCATGGGCTAGCCGCTCCTTTTCTTGGGCGAGGTAGTGATTGAGGGCCTCATCCTGGAATTGACCAAGGTCGTCGAGCAGCCTGCCGCTGGCTTCGATCACGTCGGCACGCGATCCCCAGGAACTGATTGGACTGAAGTTCGCGATTAGATGTTGGGCCACCGCTATGCGATCCGGAGCGTTGACGAGAAGACGGAGAGCTACCGGACTCCAGGTCGTCGGCATCTTCTCCGTATCGACCTCAAACGGAGCGACACCGGAAGCGGCGAGTGGAAAGCGTGCGGAAGGATCTTCTTCACACCATTCCATGAGCAAGTCCAGCTCGACGAAGTCAAAGGGCCTCACTCGGAAAAATCCCAGTTCACTACGACCACGGCGAGGTCTCCAGTTCGACTCGGGCGCTTCGGCAAACAGCCCATCGAGGGCAGCTTTGGGCTGGAGTGCCAAGAGGGCCGAGAGCAGATGGTCGTATCGATCGGCGGTGGCTTCATGATTGACCGTCGATTCGCGAAGCCTGCAGCACATCTCCCGAGCGATTTCCGCATCCGATTCCGCGATCAGGCAATGCAGTGCGACCTGCCCCAAGTGAAAATCTTCGAGATCCTGCACATGATGGAATCGGTAGCCCCGCAGCAGCTCTCGGCCGGCATTGAGCACCTCGGTTTCACTGTCCTGCCCGCGGTTGCTTCCGCGAACCAAGCGCATCTCGAGGATTTCGATCGCTTCATCGTATCCCCCTGATTTTGCTGCGATGGCGAGGACCAGCTGCTTGAATTCTGCTGCCGGCAGATCATCCGAGGCCCGTAAGTAGGTGAGAGCCGAGTATTGACTGATGGGAGTCTTCCCCACCTCCAGCGATCGGAGGAGGCGCTCGAAGCCGCGACGATCGACACCGACCGACGTTTGCAAACTCGGAAAACAGGAGAGCAACGCGTCTTCGTTCAGAGCCGAATCGAGCAGCGAGTTAGCCGGTGACCGGAGCAAGAATCTGGATGCCCTTCTCGCCCTTCTTCACGAAGCGGCCTAGTTCTTTCCAAGCGCTGAATCCCGCAACGCGGGTAGCGGTGGGCCGCTGACGGGCGATTTGCAGGATGTTGCCGAAAGAGTAGTTGTGGAACCGCGCCATCGTGCCGAGATACGCGGCGAGGGTTTCGCTGTGTCCCGCCTCAAGCTGTTTCATGAGGTAGTCCACGGCCTGTTTGATCAGGACCTGGGTGGGGTTGTCCTTCTGCGTGGTGCGCTGCTGATAGGGCGAGTCGCTGCGGTTCCGCTGCGCCGCATTTGTTCTGTGCGGCGCGAAGTTGTTGCTGGTTGGGCCATTGCTGGCGGTGAAGGCTGCGGTGCTGGTGGCTGGCGATGCCATGTTGGTGCTCCTCATGTGCCCGCTCAGGGGCGATTTGCGTGCATGAGGGAAGCACTCGCCTGAAACCCAAATTTCTTTTGTTGAGTGCTCCCGCTTCATGGCTCTTGCGGCGGGCAGGGGCGAGGCGGGTTCGGTCAAGGTCGCCGCAGGCGCCGCGTCAGCGGTCGAAGCGCAGCGGAGAACCTTGACGGGTTCCGACCGCTTCTGCCATCAAGCCGCCTGAAGCGGGAGCACGTCACGAAAGAAGAAATTTAGGACCCATTCCGGATTGCGTTGCGCCTGTTAGGGGCCGGCGTTGCGGTCTAGGAACAGGCCCCGCTGAGATGGGCACGTTCGACCTATGCTGGGTTCGACAGAGGTCGGCACCTCATTCGCCAGAAAAGCGTCGAAATCTGCGCGTGATCTTAAGGTGAAGCAGGGTGTTGGACGGTCGCTGAAATAGATCGATTCGGCACTCGATCCCAGTTGCCAGACGAGAGCCGGTTTGTATTCGGGTCCTATCGCGTCATGGCGAATCAAAAGGGAATCTTGCGAGATTTCCACATGGTGGAGGGTTTTCGCACAGGCTGCAACTTCTTGCAGGATTGACATTTCTCCCACAGGGCGCTAGAGTCCTGAGCAGGGACAGATTATCGTCCTGGAGAGCCGAATGAAGCTGCCGGATTTCAATTCGACGGCTCCTTCTCCGCAGAGCGCTAGGGTGCGCTCACTGGAGATCGGCACGTATCGAATCCCGGCCCGCGTCCGGATGGCGTTGCGTGATGGCGGGAACAATATTGACGAAGCACTCGTGATCTCCGGTCCTCTTTACGAAAAGCTAGTAGGTCCTTCGGAGCGCGACCGCTTGAAAGAGTTTGAGGGTGTGCTGCTGCCATTCGGCACAGGACCATTCAGCGGGAGATCGGAGATGGCAACGTTGAAAGCAGCTGTCGATCCTAACGTGCATCTGAGCACGTCGCTTCCGATCTCTAAGGTAGCCTGGTGGGATGGCATCGTCCCTGCACTTCAGATCGGTACATCAAAGGGCCTTCCTGTTTATTGCACGCGCGCATATCCAGACAGGAAGAGGCGTGCAGTCGAAAATATATCGGCATCAGATAGCGATCTAATAATCCTTCGCTCGTTCGAATGGTCCGCCGACTTCTGCTTCAAGGAATATCTTCGCGATATTGCGGACATGCTTCGCGGTGCGCTATTTCGTAGTCCGAGCGGCACATTGGGAGTCTGCCGTCAAGTCGAGAGAATTCTTGGAGAGTCGATCGATCGCAAGCTCAGCATGATGATGCGAGAGCCTGTGGACACAAACCACCCTGAATTGAAGAGGATCTATACTTTCTTCCAGCAGGAGGCGCAAGGTCGGATTGCTGTCTTAAAGGCCAGTGTGGCCGTGATTACAGCGGCCGTTGCGGCGCTGCGGTGGTGCGTCGAGGGAATTCAGGACCCACGGGCTCAGATATCAGAGGCTCTTAATGCGGCTCGTGAGCTGTCTGATAATGCTCCTGAACGTACGGAGCTTCTGCGATGTGCTCGCTATTTGAATAGTTGCCCTTCCACAGATAGGCCCGATCCTCTGCCACAGTCCAGTGATCGCGACAACGATTGGCTTCACGACCTGATTGTTGCATGTCGCTACATTACTGAAATCAAAAGTATTCGGGAACACTCCTCACATAGTCATGTGCGTGTTTTTGTGATCCACTATACGGGTACCTATGCGGCCGACGGGTTCTACCGACAGTCTCGGCGCTATTTCGATTCCTTGAACGCTTCGGTTGATTGGTGGACCGGCGAGGGTGACCACGAAAACGTGGCAATAAATGTTCTTGCCAGAATGTGGCTGAGCGATGAAATCGTGTTGTATGTTCCAAACACGCTTGCCCAATATAGAGGAGGTCCTCGGCCTCTGGATATCGAAAGGGACTGGGTCGTTCAGGAACTGCTGTACGCCACGGCGGCAAACAAGAGTATATCGGTTATCCAAGCTGAAGGGATCAGCAAGGCAACACCTAGCGTACATCAGGATCTCCTTGATCAATTGCGTAACTTCAATTGGAGTGCCGCCGATTCCTCTCTGGCGGACGGCAAACTCCGCCTCGCGAACAGAGCATTCGCGAAGTACGGTCCTCGCCTTTTGGGGCGGTTAGTACAAGAATTCGGCAACCCAAACCCAATATTGCACCATCCAACACCGGAGAATCTTATCCCAGAAGATGCGCAGGCCCTGCTCAAGGGCCCTCTCGCATGCGCTCTAAAGGAGCGCTTTGCGGGAACGATGCGGTGTCTTCGCAGCGGCGTCACCCCGGATGCATGGATCCTGGTTCAGGCACTGTATGAGTTCAACGGCAGACAGGTCGGCGCGGGGAGACGCTTCGCAACCGCAGAGGAAATCGAGCGCACGTTGGCGAACTCGCGTCGCACGGATGGGAGCAAGTTCGAGGCCGGCTGGATCCGGCGGACCATCGCTAAAACGTTGTCGAAGTTGCATCCTATCGCCACACAAGGCCGGCACCCAATAGTGATCGAGGGTCCACGCAAATCGCGCAAGAAGACCTACGCGTTCGGCCTGGTGCGATACGTTGAAGACTTTCGACGCGACTATCCACAGGTCGTTGAAATGCCGACCTTTGAAGAGATTCTGAAGAGTATCCTCCGCGAGAGAGCTGGAGATTTCAATGACACCTCAAGTACTTATGCAATCAACTAAGCGGGCTTCTACACACGACGGGCGCTCTAAGACGACCGCACATAAGCGGTCTCCTTCCACGAAAGACATCGGTATGTGCCTCAAAATTGCGCACCTCTACTTCGAGGGTAGGAAGCAAAAGGACATTGCGGAACAGCTCCAACTCACGCCATCGGCCGTGTCTCGCTATCTTGCTCAGGCCCGTGGATTCATGGAGTTTTCGTACACGATCCCTGGAGATGAACCACTGGAAGCGAAACTAATCCACCGTTACGGGCTGATAGATGCAGTGGTTGTTGAAGCTACGTCTGCTCCTGAGCATGCACGGTCGATCGTAGGTCAAGCAGCCGCACGATATTTTTTGGGTAATGTAACCAACGGTGATGGCGTCGCGTTTTCGTGCGGAGAGACGCTGTTAGAAATGGTCAAGGCAATTCCCTCGCGGCGCTCACTCTCTTTGGAGCTTTCTCAGCTTTCAATTGAGGGTGACCCCAAGGCCATTCATCAAGCGCCTTCTACGCTTATTGGCCTATTGAGGGCAAAGCTGTCAGACGAATCACACGCATTTGGAATTCAATTGCCACCTACCGGCACAGTTGTTGATGACCAATTGTTTCGAAAGCGACTGCTTGGCTCTGAGTTAATGGGCACGATGCATAAACAGGTCTGCGCCAGCAGGTTCATCTTTATAGGTGTCGCGCCAGTCGAAGGCGGTAACGTAGGCGCCAGCAGTTTTATGGCGATTGCGGATAAGCGGTTGCAGAGCGCAATTGAACTTGGCATTCAGGATCTCGGCATCGTGGGGGAAATCAACAACCGCCTCTTTGATCGTGATGGAAGGGATTGCACTGATAAGATTGCCGGTCTGAGTTCCTATTTTCTGAATGTGATCAACCTTGACCAATTGCGAAACCTAGCCAAGGGAGGGACTCAGTTGGTGCTTGTAGCCACCGGACTTAGCAAGGCTCTTGCCATTCGAGTCGCTCTTTCTTCTGGGCTTGCCAACGTCGTTGTCACGGATCGAGAGGTGGCCAACCGTCTCTTGGAGTGAAGTCCGAGCTGTTGGCAGAGTGCACCGGATCAGATCTCCTCCCTTCATCGATGATCCTAGGAGATTTCTCGCAATGTCATAAGGTAGCCAACTGGATCTGAAGTCTTTGACCCTGCTGCGTGCAATTCATTTGCGCGCAGGAAATCTCCTCGGAGAGCCCAAACTGTCACCCCATGTTGGGCGCTGTTGAAGGGGTTCACTTTCTTGGAATTCTTCAGCTGCGAACGGCCGGAACACCATGAGTCTGTATCAGATCGCTATTCTCGCGCTAGGTGCGGAGGCCCACGCGAACACGCTGCGTGCAACTCTGCTGCGGTGTTTTTCGGATCTGGGCATTTCAGCGAGAATGGTTGCTTTTCTTGACGATGCGTCTGCGCTCAGCAGGGATCGAAAATCTCCTGTTGTAGGTGCGTACTTCGGACTCAGCCCGACCCGGTCATTCGCTTCACCCGCTCTACGGGATCTGATTGACAGTGCCAATGTGGTCGTACCCGTTGTCCCTAATTTGGAGCAATTCCACGAATTTGTACCGAAGGAGCTGCTGCCAATCAACGGAATGGCACTCCGGAGTGATGACCCCTCATTGAATCGACTTTCATCTGTCCTTTTGGAGGGGCTTGGACTGCTTCGCCGGAGCCGTCGCCTTTTTATCAGTTACAGACGAATTGAGACGCAGGGAATCGCGATTCAACTTTATGAACAGCTTGACTCTGGGGGCTTTGACGTCTTTCTGGATTCGCATAGTATCCGCCCTGGAGAGCCATTTCAGGAGGTTCTTTGGCACCGCCTTGCCGACACAGACGTCGTAGTGCTGCTTGATTCTCCGGGTTTCCTTGGGAGCCGCTGGACAGAGCAGGAACTTGCGCGCGCCAATTCCACGAATTTGCAGACCCTCCAACTCGCTTGGCCGGGTACCACGTTTTCAGCAAGTGCCGCTTTCAGCAGGCCTTTCCCGCTTTCGGTCAATGACTTTGAAACTCCCACGGATCAGTTGGGTGCAACAGCGCGACTTCGAGGGGAGTGTCTCGCGAGGGTCGCAAACGAGGTCGAGTCGCTACGCGCCCGCGCTTTGGCGGCGCGCCATTCCTATTTGGTCCAGGAATTCTGCTCAGAGGCGAGCGCCCGCGGATTTGCCTCACATCTGCAGCCGGAGAGGTTTATTGTCGTGGAAACAACGACCGGCAACCGGTACTTTGCGGTACCGACCATCGGGGTGCCGGATGCCGTTCGGTATCAGGAACTGGAAGATGACATCCGCCGAATTGCGACGCCGGCTGGCGAGATCATTCTTCTGTATGACGAGCGCGGAATCCGTGACAAATGGTTGAAGCACTTGGAATGGCTCGATCGCCAAACTTTGCATGTAAAGAGCCTTCAGGTCGCTAAGGCACAGGCTTGGCTGGGAGGGTTGACATGACGTTTTCGGTGTTCTTGTCCGCCAGCATCCCATGTCGAGATCGCGATGCCCGATATTGGGAAACAGCCGATGTCGTAGCAATTCGTGATAGCGTTCGCGCCCTTGTCACCGCCGTCGTGCCGCGCGGTCAAATCATATTTGGTGGGCATCCGGCAATCACGCCACTGATCCGATTACTCATCCACGAAATGGCGGTGGATGTTCGCAAGCATTTTATCCTGTATCAGAGTCGTCACTTTCAGACAGCGTTTCCTGCCACCGTTGCTGATTTTGAGGATGTTCGGTTTGTCGAAGCCGTGGCGATGGACGAAGCAGCAAGCTTGGAACAAATGCGCCGAGCGATGATTGGAAATCACGATTTCAGCGCGGGCATCTTCCTAGGGGGTATGGAAGGTGTCGAGCAGGAATTCGCACTGTTTAGGATGATCCATCCGGATAAGCCAGCCTATCCCATCGGGTCAACGGGGGCGGCGGCTCGATTTCTCTTTGAACGATATGCGCCGGACCGCGTCGAATTATTATCCGACCTGCGATATCTTACATTGTTCCGAAGATTGCTCAATATCACATCTGGCTAATCCGCGATGTGTCAGCACTGTGTGATCGACCTCCGCTTGATAGTGTAGAGCATTTGGCGGATGAAGAATTCTGCGGGCGATCCTAAGCGCGATGCACAGATTCCGTATTTCGACTTATAGACCACCTGTTTGCAATAATGTGCGGGAACCCTCGGTCGGTTTTGAGGAGTCTTCCGTACTCCCGGAGATCGACCCGGATCAGTTGAGCAGTTGGGTATCAGAGATTGGCCCATGAAGGCACGTGGCTGGAGAGCCCTTTGCGTGCTTCCAGTTCGCGGCGCGATTTTTCCAGTTCTTTCGCGATCAGCTTCTCATCGGGAAGAATGGTCTGGTACTCGGCGGCGAGAACTTTGTTCGGCAGATTATCCAATGCGTAATGGGCTTCGGCAGCTCCCTTTTCAGCACACAAAATCAGGCCTACTGGCGGGTTCTCACCTGATTTCATCCAGTGCTCACGGGCGTAGTTCAGGTAGAGGTGCATCTGGCCAGCGTCCGTATAACTGAATTTGCCAACCTTGAGGTCGATGATGATCAGGCACCGCAGCCGACGATGAAAGAAGATGAGGTCGATGCGGAACCAATCGTCGTCGATGCGGAGACGGCGCTGACGGCCCAAGAAGGCGAAATCGTCGCCCAACTCCAGGAGAAAGTCCGTGAGGTGCTGAATGAGGGCTTCCTCCAGTTCGGATTCGGAGTATTCGTCCTTCAGATCCAGAAACTCCAAAACGAAGGGGTCCCTGATTGCCTCCTCCGGCTTGATCGAGTCGCCCGGTTCGACCGTTTCTGCTTTCTCCAGCATGGCTGCCTTATTTTGTGAAAGGGCAATGCGTTCGTACAGCTGGGTGCTGATCTGCCGGTCAAGCTGCCGGACCGTCCAGCCTGACCGTAGGGCTTCGGTTTCATAGAATACTCGCGCATCTGGGTTCTTGACGGCCAGCAGGCGGACGTAGGCGGACCAGGGGAGCGGGAAGCGCGCCGCCAGGGTGGAGATGCTTGAAGCAAGTGCGTCTACATTGTTGAAAGAAGGAGCTGTTAAAGATTCTCCAGACGGTGTCTGGAGAATCTTTCGCTCGGGCCAGGCGCGATAGAACGCGCGCATTTGCCAAAGGTTCGCCCTCCCAAAACCGCGCCCGAACTGGCGGGAAAGATCGTTCGCGAGGTGTTCAACCAACGTAAACGTCTGGTGTTCCCATCTGGACAGGTCGTGAGCGGCGGCCGACGATAAGGCGCATGGATGGTACTGCACTGCCGGGGCGGAAGCGGCGGGTGT
>Ga0302325_10033742_pt1 | contig 10482 bp, 8 predicted proteins | sample Palsa_T0_2_FD_201948 | JGI IMG/M metagenome (GOLD analysis project Ga0302325, IMG submission 201948) | Peat permafrost microbial communities from Stordalen Mire near Abisko, Sweden - Palsa_T0_2 | ecosystem: Environmental > Terrestrial > Soil > Palsa > Peat permafrost | place: Sweden: Abisko...
GCTCGATGCCTATGTGGAGGCGGAGCTCGAGCGCAATCCGCTGCTGCAGCGCGAGGACGGCGACGACGCGCCGGAACCCGACGCCCCTGCCGCCCAGTCGGAAGAGTCGGGCGATTCGGGCGACGCCTTCGCCTCCGACCACGTCGTGGGCGCCGCCGCCGCGGCCGAGCTGGATGTGCGGCACGACGATCTCTACGACAGCGCCTCGCCGGGCGATATCGCCACCGGGGACGCCACCGCGCCGGGCGCCGACGCCGGCGGCTCGGTGGACTGGTCCAAGGCCACCCGCGGCGGCAGCTTCGAGGACGGCGACGGCGAGCGCGAGGGCGGCGGGACGCGCGAGCTCACCCTCGCCGAGCACCTGCACGCCCAGCTGGCGGTCGCCGGCTTCACCGAGGCCGAGCGCGCCATCGCGGTGGTGCTGATCGACGCGGTGGACGAGGGCGGCTACCTGCGCGCCGACCTGGTCGACATCGCCGAACGCCTCGGCTGCGACATGGCCCGTCTCGAGACCGTCCTAGGCCGCCTGCAGGGCTTCGAGCCCACCGGCGTCTTCGCCCGCGACGTGGCCGAGTGCCTGAGCCTGCAGCTGAAGGAGAAGAACCGGTTCGATCCGGCCATGGCGGCCCTGGTGGGCAACCTCGAGCTGCTCGCCCGCCGCGACATGGCCGGCCTGAAGCGGGTCTGCGGGGTCGACGACGAGGATCTCAAGGAGATGATCGCCGAGCTGAAGGGGCTGACGCCACGCCCCGGCGCGGCCTTCGGCGGCGAGCCGGCCCAGGCAGTCGTGCCGGACGTGTTCGTGCGCGAAGGCGCCGGCGGCATGTGGCTGGTGGAGCTCAACACCGACACCCTGCCCCGGCTGCTGGTCGACCATCGCTACCACGCCCGCGTGGCCGCCGGCGCCCGCTCGGACCAGGAGAAGACCTTCGTCTCCGACTGCCTCTCCAGCGCCAACTGGCTGGTCAAGAGCCTCGACCAGCGCGCCAAGACCATCCTCAAGGTGGCCAGCGAGATCGTGCGCCAGCAGGACGGTTTCCTGGCCTTCGGGGTCGAGCACTTGCGGCCGCTGAACCTGAAGACCGTCGCCGACGCCATCGGCATGCACGAATCGACCGTCAGCCGGGTCACCTCCAACAAATACCTGGCCAGCCCCCGGGGCGTCTTCGAGATGAAGTTCTTCTTCACCTCCTCGATCGCCTCGAGCTTGGGCGGCGAGGCCCATTCGGCCGAGGCGGTGCGCCACAAGATCCGCCAGCTGATCGACGCCGAGCGCGGCGAGAGCGACGTCCATTCCGACGACCGCATCGTCGACATCCTCAAGGAAGCCGGCGTCGACATCGCCCGCCGCACCGTCGCCAAGTACCGCGAGGCGATGCGCATCCCCTCGTCGGTGGAGCGCAAGCGATTGTTACGAGAGGCTTCTTAAAGCCCTTCCGGCCCCGCTTGACACCACCCGGCGCGCGGCGCGTTGATATCCCATGCAGGTCCAGGTCTCCGGCAAACACGTGGCCGTCGGCGAGGCGCTGCGCACGCGGATCTCCGACGATCTGCTCGCCAGCATCGGCAAGTACTTCGAGCGCGGCGGCGACGCCGACGTGACCCTGTCGCGCGACGGCCACGGCTTTCGCATCGACTGCACGGTCTCGCTCGCCTCCGGTCAGAAGCTGCAGAGTCATGGCCTGGGCATGGACGCGCACGGCGCCTTCGGCCAGGCGCTGGTCAAGATCGAGACCCGCATCCGCCGCTACAAGCGCCGCCTGAAGAGCCATTCCAACGCCGCCGAGGCCAAGGCCGCCGAGCTGGCCTCGTCGTACGTGCTCCGCGCCCCGGACGAATCAGCCGACCTCGAGGACTGGGACGAGACGCCCGGGGACGGCCCGCCGGCGGCCATGATCATCGCCGAGTCACAGTCCGAGCTTAAGACCATGACCGTTTCGATGGCGGTGATGGACCTCGACCTGACCGAACAGCCGGCAATCGTGTTCAGGAACGCCGCCCACGGCGGGCTGTCGGTTGTCTATCGGCGCGCCGACGGCAACATCGGCTGGATCGATCCGGAACGGACGAAGACCAACGGCAAGGGGGCTAGAGGTCACTAGAGGGTGTTTTTGCGGGAGCGCGGCGCGTTCTCGCGCGTTGATGCCGGCCGCCCGATGAAGGCGGCGCTTGATCGGGCGGTTGAAGGCGTCGGACACGCATGAACATCGGTGATCTCGTCGATCGCGGCGCCATCGCGCCCCGCGTGACCGCCCCCGGCAAGCGCCAGGCGCTCTCGGTGATCGCCGAGATCGCGGCGCGAAGTTTCGCCCTCAGGCCCGGCGAGGTGCTGGACGCCCTCACCGAGCGCGAGGCCGCCGGCTCGACCGGGGTCGGCTACGGCGTCGCCGTGCCCCACGCCCGCATCGTGGGCCTCACCCGCCTGCGCGGCGTCTTCGTGCGGCTGGAGCAGCCGGTGGAGTTCGGCGCGGTCGACGATCGCCCGGTCGATCTGCTGTTCGCCCTCTTCGCCCCGCCCGAGGCGAGCGGCGAGCACCTGCGCGCCCTGGCCCGCATCTCCCGCGTGCTGCGCCAGTCCGACCTGCGCGAACAGCTGCGCCAGGCCCACGGCGCCGACGCCATCCACGCCCTGCTGGCCAAGGACGCCCGCCCGAGCGCAGCTTAGGGCTTGGGCGGTGTTGTGGCGGCGGGCGTGACGGCCGGCCGGTCGAACCGGATAGGGAGCGTAATCCTTGCTCCATCGACGGGAACGCCCTGGACCGTCCAGACGCTCATCCGCATCAGGGCCGCCGTCCGCAGCGCCGCATCGCCAAAGCCGACACCCGCCGGGTCCTCGCTCGCGATCGCGCAGGCCGTGAGCGAGCCGTCATGGGCTACGACGCAGTCCACGCTGGCGCTGCCGTGCGCATCGCCCGCAGTGATCGCCGCTTGCGGGAACAGCGCGGCCACCTGCTCCGGATCGCCGGCTCGCACCCAGCGCGGAGCGTAGATCTCAGGTGGGGGGCGCGCCGACTGGCTCGGGTCGCGGAAGTCGAACGGGACGTCAACGTCCAGCGACCCGTACCGCATCGCGCTCGGATCGACCACCAGGCGGAACTCGCGGCTCAGTGAACGCGCCGCCGCCGCGAACCCTTTGCCGGTCGGCGTCTCCTCGACCGAGTCGCAATTGATCAGCGCTCCATCGGACCTGACGGTGCAGCGCAGCACCACGTGGCCGGCGGGGGCCACGCCGCGGGCCTGGCCAGGGAACGCTTGCGCCAGCTGATCGGCGGTCGGCGCGGCTATCCAGGGTGCGTCGTGCATGACCGGGATCGTACCGACTGGCGGGTTCGGCGATCCGCCCTCGCCGCGGAAGTTGATTGGGATGGATATCTCCGCGCCCTCGATCGGCACGCCGTCGCGCATCGGCGGACGCATGAGAAAGAGCTTGCTCATCGCCACCGCAGCTGCGCCGAAGCCGAGACCGGGCGGCGTCTCCGAGCGGACGACGCATCCGTCGAGCGTGCCTTGTGCTGCGACGATGCACTGCATGACCACGCGCCCATTCTGGTTTCGCGCCCCCGCCGGCCAGAATGCCATCATGTCCTGGACGCTGGGCCGGTGCAGCCACTCTGCTTGCGTGATGTCGGTGAGAGGCTTCGGATCGGCGAGCGCGGGAGAGGCTGCGACCAAGCCAAAGATCACAGCCAAAGCCCAACGCATCCCGCATCCCCCGCGCCGCGGGATTATCGGCCAAGCAAGTCCGAATGCAATTGCTCGGAGAGCGGGCCCCTCAGTGCAACGAGACGATGGCCAGCTCGTGGGCGTGGGCGGCGGCGAGCGCGGTGGCCTTGTCGGTCATCACTGCCAGGCGCGCGCCGTCGGCGCCGTGGAGGGCGTAGAGGATCTGGTCGGGGTCGATGGGGAAGCCGCGGAAGTCCTCCACCGGCGTATGGGCCAGGATCTCGGCGCCGCTCACCGGGCGCACATAGACGAGATCGGGCGCGCCCAGCGCGGCGAAAGCTTCGGGTGAAAGATGAACCGGGGTCATGACGACCACCTCCTCTTAAAAAGACTAACGCATCTGGCGGCGACTGGTTCAGCCCGCCGTCCGAATAGGGATTTGCTTGACCTTTTTCTGCGGTTCAGGGCGGAAAAGATCGATATGGAGCAGGCCGTGCTCCAGCACCGCCCCCTTCACTTCCATGCCGTCGGCCAGGATGAAACTGCGCACGAAGCCGCGTGCGGCGATGCCGCGGTGCAGATAGGCGCGCTCGCCCTCCGGGCCGTCGCGCCTGCCGGCCACGTTGAGCTGGTTGTCCTCGACCGTGACCTCGAGCTGCGACGGGGTGAAGCCGGCCACCGCCAGGGTGATCCGCACCTGCCCGTCACCGAGCTCCTCGACGTTGTAGGGGGGATAGCCCTCGCTGGCCGCCTTGGCCGCGCGCTCGATGAGGGCGCGGGTGTGGTCGAAGCCGAGCAGGAACGGGCTGTCGAAGAGGAGCGTGCGGTTCATGGGCGAGCCCTCGCGGAGAAGCGACTCGGCCGTCCCGCGCCCCTGGAGCGGCGACGCAGGGCGGCACGCTCGTTACGTGGCGACGGTCGGGGCCAGCTTCAAGCGGCGCCGAAGGCCGCGGCGCTGGCCCCGGCGATCTTGCCGAACACCGAGCCCGCCATCAGGCCCGCGCCGCCGGGGTAGTTGTTGTAGAAGAGGCCGCCGACCAACTCGCCGGCGGCGTAGAGGCCGGGGATGGCCTCGCCGTCCTGGTCGATCACTCGCGCCCCGCGGTCGATCTTGAGGCCGCCGAAGGTGAAGGTGACGCCGCAGGTGACCGCGAAGGCCTCGAACGGCGGCGTGTCGATCCGGTTGGCCCAGTTGGACTTCGGCAGCGCCAAGCCCACCGTGCCGCGCCCGTCCTTCACGTTCGGATCGAAGGGGACGTCGGTCATCACGGCGGCGTTGAAGGCCTGCAGCGTCGCCAGCGCCCGTCCGGCGTCGACGTCCTCGAGCTTGCCCGCCAGCGCCTCCAGCGTGTCGGCCCGCACCTTGGTCGCCCGCTTGATCCGGTATTCGTCCCGCAGCAGGGCCGCGACCTTGGCGTCGAACACCTGCCAGGCGAACTGGCCGGGCTGGGCCAGGATGGCGCGGCCGTACTTGGCGTAGGTGAAGTTGCGGAAGTCGGCGCCCTCGTCGACGAACCGCTCGCCAGCGGCGTTGATCAGCACCCCCAGCGGGTAGGAGTGCTTCTGGAACCCGTCGCCCACCGCCAGGTCGCCGAAGTCCGGCGCGTTGCGGTCCCAGCCGACGGCGTGGCAGCCGGACCAGTTTCCGAACGCCGCCGCGCCTATCTCCAGCGCCATGCGGAGGCCCTCGCCGGTGTTGAAGCGGGTGCCGCGCACCTTGGCGAGCTCCCAGCCGGGGCCCAGGTAGCGGGTGCGCCACTCGGGGTTGGACTCGAAGCCGCCGCAGGCCAGCACCACCGCCTTGGCGCGGAGCTGAGCCGTCTGGCCGCCCTGGCGCACGCTCACGCCGTGCACGCCGTCGTCATCGGCGATCAGGCCGGTGGCCCTGGCGCCGAAGCGGATCACCACGCCGGCCGAGCGGGCGAGCCGGTAGAGCGTGTCGATCAAGCCCGGCCCGCCGGCCCAGGCCTCCACGGTGAGCCCGCCCCAGAACCGGAAGCGGCCGCCGACCTGGTAGGCCTGCCGCCCCCAGATCGGCATGAACCGCACGCCCCGGCCCTGCATCCAGCGCATCGTGGGCCGCGATCGGGTGACCAGCAGCTCGCACAGCTCCGGATCGGTCCGGTATTCGGTGATCCGGCCCATATCGTCGAAGAACTGGGCTTCGGTGTAGGTCCCGAAGTCGGCGCTGGCGACTTCGGCGTCGGTGAGGTCGGGCATCAGGGCGCGCAGATCGTCCACGCCGTCGTAGACGCAGCGGAACGCGCCGGCGGTGAAGCGGCTGTTGCCGCCGCTTTCGGCTTCCGGCGCCCGCTCCAGCACCAGCACCCGCGCCCCGGCTTCCGCCGCCGCCAGCGCCGCGCACAGCGCCGCATTGCCGGCGCCGACGACGATCACGTCCGGGGACCGCTCATCCATCCCTCAGGCTTAGGCTGGGCGACGCGCGGGTCACAAGCCAGTTTCCCCTTCCCCTTGCGGGAAGGGGGCGGGGAGCAGCCAGGGAGTCTAAGCGGCTTCCTCCGCCGCGCCCGCCTCCAGCACCCGTTGCAGCGCGGCGAAGAGTTCGCCGACCTCGATCGGCTTGGCGACGACGCTGTCCATGCCGGCGGCGAGATAGGCCTCGGCCTGGTAGGCCATGGCGTTGGCGGTCAGCGCGATGATCGGGGTGCGGCGGCGGCCGAGCTCGGCCTCGCGCTGACGAATGCGGCGGGCGGCGGTGGGGCCGTCCATGCGCGGCATCTGCACGTCCATCAGGATGGCGTCCCAGTCGCCGCGCTCCCAGGCCTCCACCGCGGCGGCGCCGTCAGCCACCACCGTGGGCTCAACGCCGATCTGGCCCAGCAGGGTCTTCAGCACCAGCTGGTTGATCTCGTTGTCCTCCGCCGCTAGCAGGCGCAGCCCCGCCGCCGCCGCCGCGATCGGGGCGACGGCCGGCGCCAGCGCCGGCCGGCGCGGTCCGCCGATCCAGGCGAGCCGCAGGTACACCCGGAAGGTCGATCCCGCCCCCACCCGGCTGCGCACCTCGATGCGCCCGCCCATCAGCTCGGCGAGCTGGCGGCTGATGGCCAGCCCCAGGCCGCTGCCGCCGTAGCGGCGCGTGGTGGAGGCGTCGGCCTGCTCGAACTTCTCGAACAGGCGCTCCAGGTCGTCGGGGGCTATGCCGATGCCGGTGTCGCTGACCGTCAGCCTGACCCAGCCGCCGCTGCGCGTCACCTTGACGGCGACGGCGCCGCGGTCGGTGAACTTCAGGCCGTTGGAGACCAGGTTGTAGAGGATCTGGCGCACCCGCGTCGCATCGCCCAGGTAGACGCCCCTGGCGTTGGCCGAGACCTCGAGGGTCAAGGCCACGTCCTTGCTCTGGGCCAGCGCCAGAAAGGCGTGGCGCGCGCTCTCGGCGACCGTCTCCAGGTCGAACTCGGTCGCCTCCAGGTCAAGCTTGCCGGCCTCGATCTTGGAGATGTCGAGGACGTCGTTGAGCACCGCGAGCAGGGCCTGGCCCGACTCGCGGATAATCTCGAGCCGCGTCCGCTGGGCCTGGCTGAGCGCGTCGGCCGCCATGGCCTGGGCCATGCCGAGGACGCCGTTGAGCGGGGTGCGGATCTCGTGGCTCATGGCGGCCAGAAACTGGCTCTTGGCCAGGTTCGCCGCCTCGGCGGCCCCGATCGCCTGGACCAGCTTGAGCTCGGCGGCCTTGGCGGCGGTGATGTTGCGGATGGCGCCCAAGAGGCGCACCGGCAGTCCGTTGCGATCGAACGAGAACCGGGTGGCGCCTTCGACCCAGACTTCCTTCCCGTCGCTGCGGGCGATCCGGTATTGCGGGCGGTAGGGGACGCCCTCGTAGACGTGGCGCTGCCAGGCCTCGCGGACGAGTTCCTGGTCGCGCGGATCGATGGCGCCGTAAATGTCTTGCCGCAGGCCCTCGAAGGTCTGCGGCTGTTCGTAGAAGCTTTCCTCGGCGCCGGCCTTGAAGATCCGGCCATGGGCGAAGTCGAGCTCCCAGACATGCACGCCGGTCAGGGCCAGGGCCAGGTTCAGGCGCGCCTCCGACCGTTCCGCCGCGCTGAGCGCCGCCTTCAGCTCGGTGACGTCGCTGGCGGTGATCACCAGGCCGGCCACCTCGCCGCGCCCATCGCGCCAGGCGGTGACCTGGACCTGCATCCAGGCCGCGGCGCCGTCGCGCTGGATCCGCAGCGGCGCCCCGGCCACGGCCTCGCCGGCCAGGGCCTGGTCGAACTGCGGCGCGAGGACTTCGTAGCCGGGCAGCAGCTCCTCCAGCGAGCGGCCGGCCACGGCGGCGTCGGCGAGGCCGAGGTCCTCGCGCCAGACGCGGCTGGCGGCCAGGACGCGCAGCGACAGGTCGGTCATCACCAGCGAGATGGGCATGTTCTCGGCCAGGGCCGAGAGCCGCGCCTGGATCCTGTCGAGAGAGAGAGCGGCCTCCGAATGGGCCTTGGCGGCCTTGGCCCTCGCCCACTCGTCGGCGACGAAGTCGGCCAGGTCCTGCAGGCGCGCGGCCTGGGCGGCGTCATAGGGGCGCAGGAAGCTGGAGACGGCGCAGAGCACGCCCGGCGTCGAGCCGTCCTCGAGCCGGATCGGCGCGCCGACATAGCTGCGCAGGTAGGGTGGGCCGGTGACCAGGGGAAGGCCGCGGAAGCCCTCGTCCAGCATCGCGTCCTCGATCCACACCAGCTTGCCGGTGCGGAGCACCAGTTCGCCGCCGTAGTCGTCGCCGCCGAAGTCCCGGTCGTAGCCGCGGCTGCGCCAGGCGACGCCGTCCTCGATCAGGCAGATCAGGCAGTCGCCGCCCGGCAGCAGCGCCCGTGCGATCCGCGTCGCGCGGTCGAACAGGGCCAGCGACACGTCGAGGCCGAAGGGCCGCTCGTGGGACGCGGCGATGGCGCGCACGGTGGACAAGGCTCGGCTCGGGTCTTTCTCGCGGGTCGCGGCACGGACGCGCGGCGAGGCGACGCATAGGACGGCTGCGTTAACTCGCCTCTGGCGCCCGGTGGGGCGCATTGTCGCAAGGCGGGCGAGCCTATTCGGCGGCCCCGGCCAGCGCTCCCTCCGCCGCGGCCTTGGCGGCCGGGTAGTCGGCCTTGCCGTTGGCGGCCCGCAGCGCCCGATCGGTGACGAACACGCGCTTGGGGGTCTTGTAGCCGGCGAGCGTGCGGCGCACGTGGCTGCGCAGCGCCGCCTCGTCGAGGTCGTGGCCCTCCGCCAGCTGGACGACACCGGTCACCGCCTGGCCCCACTTCTCGTCCGGCAGGCCCACCACCAGCGCGTCCTCCACCGAGGGGTGGGTCTTCAGCGCCTCCTCGACCTCTTCCGGAAACACCTTCTCGCCGGCGGTGTTGATGCAGGCGTTGCCGCGGCCCAGCAGGGTCAGCGACCCGTCGGGCTCGACCAGCACCCAGTCGCCGGGGATCGAGTAGCGCACCCCGCCGATCTCGCGGAAGGTGCGGGCGGTCTTGGCCTCGTCCTTGTAGTAGCCGAGCGGATTGGGGCCGGCGATCGCCACCATGCCGGGCACGCCCGAGCCCGGCTCGACCGGCTGGTCGTTCTCGTCGAACACGCGGCAGCGCTCGCCGATCATGAACTTGGCGGTCGGCGCCTCTACGCCTTTCATCATCACCGAAGCCCCCATGCCCAGCGCCTCGGAGGACGAGAAGCCATCGTTGAGCATCGCCTGGGGCATGTGCTCCAAGAGGCCGCGCTTAACCTCGAGGCTCCACATCACCCCCGAGGAGATCATCATCGCCACCGACGAGACGTCGTACTTGCCGGGATTGGCCTCCAGCGTATTCAGGATCGGCCGCGCGAAGCTGTCGCCGACGATGGCGATGGTCTGCGGCCGGCGCCTCGCCACCGTGCGCAGCAGTTCCTCCGCATTGAAGGTCTCGCCCTCCAGCGTCACCACCGAGCCGCCACCCAGCATGGCGCCCATGGCGGTAAGCAGGCCGGTGCCGTGCATCAGCGGCGGCGCCGGCAGGGTGCGCATTCCCGGCCCGACCTTGGCGGTGTGGGCGGTGAGCGCTTCCAGGGTCTCCGGCACCGGCCCCATCCGCCGGGCGGCGGCCAGGGTCAGCTCGCGCAGGTCGTGGTGGGTCCAGATCACCCCCTTGGGCATGCCGGTGGTGCCGCCGGTGTAGATGAAGAACTGGTCGTCGCCGGAGCGCTGGATGTCGAGCGGGCCGCCGTTGCCGTCCGCCGCCAGCCGCTCGAACGGCTCGGCGAAGGGGGCGGTCTTGCCGTCCGGACTGACCTCGATCCAGGTCTTGACGCCCGGCAGCCGCGGCCGGATCTGCTCGACGGCGTCGCGGAACTCCGAGGCGTAGACCACGGTCTGGGCGTCGGAATTGTCGAAGATGTACCAGACCTCCTCCGGCGTGTAGCGGTAGTTGACGTTGACGTGGGTCATCCGCGCCTTGAAGCCCGCGGCCAGCGCCAGCAGGTATTCGGGGCGGTTGCGCATGTAGATGGCGAGCTTGTCGCCGGGCTGTGCGCCGCGGGCGATCAGGCCGCGCGCCAGGTTGTTGGTGGCCTTGGTGGCCTCGTCCCAGGTGATCACCCGCTCGCCGTGGATGAAGGCCGGCGCGTCCGGCGGCAGCACCGGGGCGATGGCGTCAAGAATGTCGCCGAAATTCCAACCCACGCGTCTCTCCTCGCTACTCATGAAGGCCTTTTCGATCAGGCATTGCGCGCCATCAGGCCGCCGTCCACCGGGATCGTCACGCCAGTGATGTAGGAGGCGGCCGGCAGACAGAGGCTGAGGGTGATGTGGGCCACCTCTTCCGGCTCGCCATAGCGCCGCATCGCGGT
>Ga0302325_10033743_pt1 | contig 10482 bp, 5 predicted proteins | sample Palsa_T0_2_FD_201948 | JGI IMG/M metagenome (GOLD analysis project Ga0302325, IMG submission 201948) | Peat permafrost microbial communities from Stordalen Mire near Abisko, Sweden - Palsa_T0_2 | ecosystem: Environmental > Terrestrial > Soil > Palsa > Peat permafrost | place: Sweden: Abisko...
GTTTAATCAGCGGAAACTCGATCAAATATGAGCGTATCGTATTGATTCGATTACTATTAATGAACCGAATATCATATATCGATCGTTAAATACGCGTGTTTTGTTGACATTCGACCATTATCTCCGTTAGTGTTCTCACTCGGCACCGCACTTCAGCTGAACCGACGTGAGGTTCTCTCGTTCCCCCCTATCTAATGGGGGATCTCGAAAGGTTGTAGCACTGGCCTGCGTGTCGCTCGTTCGGTCCGGTCGCGCTGGCCAGAAAGGGAATTTCTTGCCGTGTATGGAGAGACGTAAAGTCATAAAAGGAATTGCGGCTGCAGCCGGGATCCTTTGTGCGCGACCTCGGATCTGGGCTCTTGTCCAAGATCAGACTTCTATGGAAAAGTCGAGCTTTGCCCTGCCAATTCGCGGGATAGCGAATAAAGGTGGGAGACTTGTCCAACCGATCCAGCTGACGATAGCGCACGCCGGAACGGACGCACCGTTGGTCGCACGCGCCGACCACCAAGAAGTCGAGCGTCGCGTTCTGTCTTCCGGGACACATACGTTCAACGTCTACGTCGATCCGGTTGAAACAGCCAGGCAAGTGCTTATCGACTATGAAATCGCTGGCAAGTCGGATTCGGCCGAAGTTCGCGTAGAACCGGTACGCAAAGTCCAGATTTTCATCTTGCCTCATTCTCACCATGACCTTGGATATACCGATCTCCAGAGCAATGTTGAAGCAAAACAAGTGGCAAATATCTCCAAGGGAATCGAACTAGCGCGAAACACGGCCAACTACCCGCCAGGAGCCCGATTCGTTTGGAACCTTGAGGTTCTCTGGGGAGCAGATCTGTTCATGAGAACTAAGACCGAGCCAGAGCGCGAAGAGCTGATCAGCGCTGTGAAGAAGGGTTGGATCGGGATCAACGGGATGTATGCGAACGAGCTTACTGGCCTTTGTCGGCCTGAAGAACTTCTGCAATTGTTTCGTTACTCAACCGAATTAGGCAATCAATGCGGGGTCCGCGTTGACTCAGCCATGATCAGCGATGTTCCCGGGTATACCTGGGGGACGGTCTCAGCGATGGCTCAAGCGGGCATCCGCTACTTCTCGGCTGCTCCCAATTTCTTCGACCGCATAGGAACCTTTATGGTCGAGTGGCAGGATAAACCATTCTGGTGGGTATCTCCTTCAGGCAATGAAAGAGTGCTTTTCTGGGTTCCGTGGACCGGGTATGCGATGTCGCACATCATGAAGCTGGACTCGACGTGGGTGAACAAGTATCAAGCGAGATTAGATGAGATCAATTTCCCCTATCAAATCTCTTATATTCGGTGGTCGGGCCACGGCGACAATGCCGTCCCTGATCCGGACATTTGCGAGTTCGTGAAGCAATGGAATGAAGAATACGAATGGCCGCGCTTCTCCATTTCGACAACGAGCGATGCGTTTGCGGCATTCGAGAAACAGTATGGCCACCAACTACCGGAATTGAAGGGCGACTTGACTCCTTATTGGGAGGATGGAGCAGGGTCATCGGCCTTAGAGACACGAATGAACCGCGGAGCAGCAGAGCGCTTGGTTCAGGCAGCGACACTCTCTACGATCCTCGCGCCGCAGGCATACAAGGACGCCGATTTCGACGCAGCCTGGAGAAATGTTTTGTTGTATTCGGAACACACATGGGGGGCGTGGAATAGTGTTTCGGATTCTGAGAATCCCTTTGTGACACAACAATGGCAAGTTAAGCGCCAATTCGCAGTTGACGCCGAGAATGAATCAAAGAGGCTCCTCGACGGGGTACTCGAGGCATACGCAAGCGAGAGCGGCAGCTCAACCGTAGATGTACATAACACCTGTTCCTGGCCGAGGACAGAAGTAGTTCTGATCTCGAAGGAGAGGTCTCTGGGCAAAGATCATGTGAAGAACGAACACGGCACATCTGTTCCATCACAACGTCTTTCAACAGGAGAATTGGCTTTTCTCGCAGAGAATGTTCCTGCGCTGGGAAGTGCTAGTTTTCATCTTTCAGCAGCAGCCGCGCATGCTCCGGCAAAACGCGTTACGGTGCTGGACGGAGTCTTGGATAACGGTGTTGTGCGCGCGAAAGTCGACAGCAAGGACGGCAACATCGTCGAGCTGATGTCCAAGAGGATTGCGCACAACCTTGTGGACACCAGCTCAGGCGAGGCTGTAAATAAGTACCTATTCCTTGAAGGCAATGACACATCGAAGGTGAGCACGAGCGGGCCTGTGCGCATCGCAATCGAGGAACCCGGTCCCCTCGTTGCCACGATCCGTATCGAGTCCTCCGCGCCGGGGTGTGTGGACCTTGTTCGTCGCGTGCGATTGAAGGCTTATGTGGATTGGATCGAACTATCCAACACCGTAAATAAGAAACGCGCACCCCTGAATCCGCACCCGGGCAAAGGTGGGCCTGGCGGAGATTTTGCTCAGCATGAATCCAAGGAAAGCGTGCAATTCGCATTTCCGTTTGCCATCGAGAACGGTCAGATTCACATCGATGTTCCTCTCGCAGTAATGCGTCCTGAAATTGATCAACTTCCGGGATCTTGCAAGAACTGGTTGCCTGTGGGACGGTGGATCGATGTAGCAAATGCGGAGTACGGCGTCACCTGTGCGACACTTGATGCGCCTCTGGTTGAAATCGGCTATCTTTCGGCCACCATGCTAGGCTCGCAAACCCATCCTGAGATCTGGCGTAAGCATGTTGAGCCCACACAGAAGTTTTATTCCTGGGTCATCAACAATCATTGGGGAACGAATTATCGCGCGTATCAGGATGGACTCATCGAGTTTCGATATGCGCTTCGTCCGCACGGCGGCTACGATCCCGCAGCTGCCAGCCGATTTGCGATTGGCATGTCACAGCCCCTTGTTGCTTCGGCACAGGGGCAGCAATCTCGAACGGCTCTGAAGCTCCGGATAGATCAGGAAGATGTGCTTCTGCAGGAATGCAAGCCAAGTGCGGACGGCAGCGCGTGGATTGTCCGGCTTTTCGGCGCCTCAGGAGAAAACCGTAAAGCCAGCTTGACCTGGACAGATCACACGCCTATCAAGATCTGGCGTAGCGACCTTCGTGAACAACCGCTTGAACGACTCGCTACAGAGGTGGAAGTACCCGCTTGGGAATTGGTCACCCTGCGCATTGAAGCCCTGAACACGTAGTCTCGGCCGCAATCGAATTCAAGCCCGGATGACGTCAATTCCGAGTCTTTCAAAGGGCGCAATTGCTGAAGCAGACGCGCCCGTATCCGTAATTAACTTTTCTATTCCCTTTGTTGGACAGAGCAGATACTTGCTGACAGAACCGAGTTTGCTGTGATCAGCTACCACGACTCTCATTTTGGTGTGGTGCACAAGTTTGCGCAGGACCTCGGCTTCGGAAGCATTCGTGCAGGTCAACCCTTGTTTCGCATCGATGCCGTCGACGCCGATGAACATGATATCGGAGAAGAGCATCTCGGCCGCGGCGGTTGCGAGCGGACCCACGAGAGTGAACCAAGTTCCGCGGAGGTGCCCTCCCGTCACTATCACCTCGATGTCCTTCCTGTTACTCAATTCCATGGCCACATTCACGGTATTGGTGATGATGGAAATGCCGCTCAGCACCTTAAGGCTTCGAACCACTTCGGTGGTTGTGGTGCCGCCGGTCAATGCGATTGTTTGACCCGTGCTGACGAGTTTAGCTGCCGCGAGGGCGATGCGACGCTTTTCTTCGGCAAAGCTGCTCACCTTGTCCTGGAAAGAACTGTCATTCCGGAACGGCTCGTAGAACAGAGGTCCTATTCGTACTGCGCCGCCGCGTGTGCGCCTGAGCAAGGATCGTTGTTCGAGGTCTTCCAAATCCCGGCGAATGGTGGCGATCGATGCTCCCAGCGTCGTGCAGAGTTCGTCAATCGCGACGGTGCCGGTCTCCTGCAAGCGCTGAAGGATGTATTCGTGACGTGCAATCAGGTTGTCGCTCTTCGCGGGCATATTGCCTAGCCAAACAAGGTTAATCGTGTAGTTGCGTTCTACAATAACAGGTCCGTGCGCGTACAGTCGTTAGACGCGCTCGAAAGACCGGAAAAGAATCACAATGAGCAGTACCTCGTATGGGATCGCAACCCTCATTGTTGCCGGTGTTACAAACGCCAGCTTCACGATGCCGATGAAGTACGCCCGCAAATGGGCCTGGGAGAACACCTGGCTCGCCTGGACAGTTTTCGCGCTCGTGGTTCTGCCTTTTGCGGCCGCCCTCGCGACCATCCCGAATCTGTCGATGGTTTACCGCTCGGCGACGCCGGAGATAATTCTCGAAGTCTGTGGATTCGGTGCGGGCTGGGGAGTAGCGCAGGTCTTTTTCGGCCTTGCGGTGGATATGATCGGGATTACACTCGCATTTTCTATCGTCTTGGGAACATCTGCGGCCGTAGGCAGCCTGATCCCGATGGTGTCTCTGCACCGAGCATCCCTCAACAGCACCGCAGGGTATGCGGTGCTTGGCTCAATTGCTCTCATCCTATTGGGCGTGATGCTCTGTGCCGCCGCCGGAAGGATGCGAGAGAGACCGAGCGCGCAGTCCAATTCCTCACAAAAACGGACCTCGCGGGGGCTGCTGCTTGCGATTCTGTGCGGTCTTTGCGCATCGCTCATGAATTTCGGAGTCGCTTTCGGGACACCGTTGGTTGAAGTAGCTCGCTCCTTTGGCGCAAACGAGCTCAACGCGATCAACGCGGTTTGGCTGCCGCTGATGCTTGCCGGCGCAGTTCCGAATCTTTTGTATTGTGCCTGGTTGATGAAGCGGAATCATTCCGGAGATAGGTACCGAGTGGGACGTTCACATTGGGCACTGGCGGCGATGATGGCCGTCCTTTGGTTTGGAAGCACCCTGCTTTATGGGCTGGCAGCGAGCCAACTGGGGACTTGGGGTCCGATTCTTGGATGGCCCTTATTCATGTCGCTTATCGTGATCACCGCGACTATGTTGGGCATGTTTACGGGCGAATGGAAAGATTGCGGAGCACTTCCTATCCGCATCCAGTGGACAGGCGTGACCGTGCTCGTGCTCGCGATTTTTATCCTGGCTGGCTCAACCCGTTACTTGCGCTAATTCCAAAGCTGGAGTTCACACAGATGTTGGCTCTCTCGCTTGACATGGGTGGCACACACATTGGCTGTGGAGTCGTCCGGGACAATGAGTTGCTGGGTTCGACATCGCTCGATTCAGAGCTAGCCGGATCGCTCGAATCGCTTTTGCCTTGCGTCACGGAGGCGCTTCGGACTCTCTTGAAGGAGAGTGGCGCAACTGCGAAGGATTGTGACGGCATTGCAATCGGGTTCCCGGGAATAGTGGATGTGCGCAACGGCCGCATTCTCTCCACGCTGAAGAAATATGAAGATGCGATTCATCTCGATCTCAAGCAATGGGCAATTGAGCAATTCGGCCTTGGTCTTCGGATCGAGAATGATGCTCGGATGGCCCTGCTTGGCGAACAATACGCGGGGGCAGCCCAAGGCGTGCAGGATGTCGTCATGATCACGCTCGGCACCGGAATCGGCGGCGCCGCAATGATGCTGGGAAAATTGGTGCGCGGCGCCCATGCCCAAGCCGGATGCCTCGGAGGCCACTTGCCGGTGAACTATCGGGGACACAAATGCGCATGCGGCAATGTTGGATGCGCCGAAGCCGAAGCCTCAGGCTGGGCATTGCCACGGATAGTACGAGAGACACCGGGATTCGACAAATCCAGCCTAGCCGGCGTAGAGCAAATCGATTTTCAGGCGCTCTTCGCCGCAGCTCGAAACGAAGATGCCGTCGCCAGTGCAGTCCGGCAGCATTGTTTGAACGTATGGGCGGCTAACGCGGTTGCGCTGATTCACGCCTACGACCCGGAGGTGGTCGTATTCGGCGGAGGCGTCATGCAAAACGCTGATGTCATCCTGCCATTCGTCGAGGAACACGTGGAAAAGCACGCATGGACGAGTTGGGGAACACCCCGGGTGTGCGCGGCAATCCTGGGTGGAAACGCTGCGTTGCTGGGCGCAGTTCCACTACTATCGGAAGACCTCAGGGCCATTTAAGCGGACCCGAGAAAGCTAGAGGCTGTTCATTAACGTCCGGCGAGCAATCTTTAATTCATTTCTTCATCCCACGGAATTCCATACGCAGTCGTCCTCCAGGCGGAGATCGTAGATCGAGCGTTTGTTATCGTAGCCTCCGGTGACGTGAGGAGGAGACTAAATTTGGCTCCAAAGTCCGGGTTGTTTTCCGCCCAAAGTCGTCCGTCGTGAGCTTCTACGATCGAACGTGAGATGGCCAGCCCGATGCCCATTCCGTTCTTCTTGGTCGTAACGAAAGCGTCGAAGATGTTTTCTACGTCGTGGACTGGCAAACCGCATCCGTTATCGATAAATTCTGTGAGTACCTGACTGTCCGTCGTCTGTCGGATACAAATCCGCAACAAAGGCCATCTATCGCTGCCTTGCATCGCTTCGATTGCATTTCCAATCAGATTCATGATGATCTGCTGGATTTGGAAACGATCTACGAGCACCATGAGGACTGGTTCTTGGTAGTCGCACTCAATTGGAGTGGACCGGCGATTTACGTCCTCTTTGATGAGACTTATGGCATCTCGAATGAGATCCACCATATTGCAGGGAGCCTTCACGACCGGTTGCCTCTTGAACAATGAACGAATATTGTGAACTACCTCACGAACAGCCCGCGCATCCCGCACGATGCGCCCAACGGACGTGACTGCTTCCTCAATGTTTGGAGAAGCGGCCCCGAGCCAACGGGAACATGCCTGCGCGTTCGCAAGCACGGACGTCAGGGGTTGATTAATCTCGTGCGCAATTGATGCAGAGATCTCTGCGCCCATCGACGCGCTCGACGTTTGTGACACGTTTGTGCGAAGTTCTTGAAGTCGTTCTTCCGCACGTTTGCGGTCTTCAATGTCCGTCAGTGTTCCATACCACTTGACAATCGTTCCATGCCGATCGCGTAACGGCACCGCACGAACCAGAAACCAGCGATATGCGCCGCGTGCGTTGCAATGGCGTGCTTCATTTTCGAATAGAACGCCCGTTGCCAGCGATGCTCCCCATTTAGTCAAGTGCTCTTCCAGATCATCCGGGTGCACGGTAAGCTCCCGGCCAGAGCCCAGGACGGCCTTCTCTGTCAATCCGGCGAATTCCAGCCAGCGCCGATTGACGAACTCACGCGACCCGTCGGACCCGGCAGTGAATGCCATCGCCGGAATCGTTTCCACAACCTCCCGCAGATGCTTTTCCTCCCGTCGCAGTTGCTGAATGTGCAATCGATATAATCCAGCCAGAAGCGCTCCGCAAACCGCAATGCAAAGCGTACGAAACCACCAGGTAGTCCACCAGGGAGGCAGGATCTCGATAGTCAACTCCAGGCCCGGCTCGCTCCAGGCCCCCCGGCTCGTTGCCCCCTGCACGTGGAAGGTATATTTCGCGTGCGGAAGGGTGGTGTAAGTTACCAATCGTTGGTCGCTTCCCACTTCGTTCCAATGGTGATCCAAACCGTCGAGCTTGTACCGGTAGCGATTGGTCGCCGAGTTGAGATAGCTGAGGGCCGCGAACTCCAATGAGAAAACATTCTTGTCATGAGAGAGGGTGAGGGCACTGGTATAGCCAATGGACTTGCTGATAGGGGTACCAGCTCCAACCGTCACCGGGCGGTCGAACAGCCGGAAATCAGTGAGAACCACGGGCGGAACGTACGCGTTGGCCACGACCTTGTCCGGATGGAAGGCAACGCCTCCACTGAATCCTCCGAAGAACATCTCGCCGCTTGGACTCTTGAAGCAAGCGCCCCAACCGGTTAAGTCAGCGCCGGGAAGGCCGTCCGCGGCGGAGTAGTTCTCGAATGTTTCCTTTGACGGATTGAATACCGACAGCCCGTTGTTGGTGCCCATCCAGAGATTGCCGCGCTCGTCCTCGAGGATGCAGCTCACCGCATTTCCAGGAAGGCCATCTTGCTCGTAGTAGGACTTAAATCGCCCTGTCTTGGCGTCAAATTTGCTGAGACCGTCTTGAGTGCCAACCCACATCGTTCCCGAGTGATCGAGGAGCACGGAGTTTACCCGGTTGTTGCTCAGACTCGTTGGGTCATTTGCATCGTGCCTGTAGATGCCGGTAAACCGCTCGGCGGCTGGATCGAAGCGTTGCAGACCCGAGGGCGTACCAATCCATAGTCCTCCATTACGATCTTCGCTGATTGCGAGGTCTACCTGGGCGCCGTTTTGCTTCTCGAACTTGTACACAGTGAAGTGAGAAGTTTCTGGATCGAAACGATCAAGACCATCGAAGGTGGTGGCCCACAGCGTGCCGGCATGATCAATGAGCAGTTGAGTTACAACATCGCTGCTCAAACTAAATTGATCAGATGGGCTGTGGCGAAAAGCCTTGAACAATCCGGTCTTACGGTCGAAACGGGACAATCCGTCGCCGTCACTACCAACCCAAAGAAAATCAGATCGATCTTCGATGATCGCATTCGGGCGCGGACTGACTCCTGGTCCCACGGGCCGGTAAAAGATGTATTGTCCTGTATTGCGATCGATGCGGTTGAGCGCTTCGATCGTGCTTATCCATAGGATCCCTCCGCGATCCTCATAGATTCCATTCACCATCGTTCCGCTCAAGCTGTTACGATTGCCCGGCTCTTGTCTGAATTTCTCAAAGAGCGGCGGTGTAGTGGAAAATCGGTTGGGCGCCCTCATATGCAGTCCCACCCAAATGTTTCCTTCGCGATCCTGAAATAGAGTATGCAAGTCGTTTTCGCCGAGACTTTCCAGGTTCGTGGGATCATTACGGTAGCGGATGAACTTCCGCCCCTCGCGGTCAAATTTGAGAAGACCATTCCCCAGGGTCGCAAACCACAGAGTCCCGTCACGATCTTCGAGCATCGCCATTGCCCCGGTGGGGAGCGCGTCAGAGAGGTGACCCTCATGGAAGGAATAATGAGTGAGCGTATTCGCCTTTCGATCGAATACCGCCAATCCACCTCCGGTGACATGGACGATCCAGAACACGCCGAAGCGGTCTTCATGGAGGGACATTTCGCCGCGTTCATGTAGCGGAACGTGCAGGGTGACAATCCCTTTATCCCGATCGAACGCATCCAGCCCCTCGCTGGTGCCAACCCAAAACGTCCCCGTCTTGTCTTCGAGGGTTGCCTTGATCTCATCGCTGCTCAGACTCATGGGATTGTTCAGATCGTGACGGTAGCGAATGATCCGTCCACTGGACGGATCAAATCTATAGAGGCCCCTGCTGGTTGACAGCCACAACATACCCAAATGATCCTGGCTGATTTGGGTGACAGGAACTGTTTCGCCTTGCCCACTATGGGTATCGATGCGGTAATGAGTGAATGTCTCGGTAACTGGATCGAATTTGTCCAAGAATTCATCGCATCCAATCCAGAGCGAGCCGGAACGGTCTTTGAACAGGGAGTAAATCAACACTCCGCTCAGACTGTTGGTCCGCCCAGGCTCGTGCTTGAACACTTTGAACTTGTAGCCGTCGTACCGGCTCAATCCATACTGTGAACCAAACCACATGAAGCCCTGATCATCCTGTACGATCTGGGATACTTTCGTCTGTGACAATCCATCTTCCGTAGAGAGTCGCGTGAAACGGATACCCTTTCCATCGACCACGGGCAGAGTGACCGTGCGAGGATTCACATGCGCCTGCCGCACCATATCCGCATTGACAGTCCGATTGTCGGAGTGTCCCGCAGTATTTTGAGCTATCGCGCAAAGGGGTGCACACAAGAGCGAGAGGAGGGCGCAGCGAGCGCCCCAGCGCATGAGGACCGCCGGCTGGAGCCTTCGTTGATAAACAACAGAAATCGCAGCGTTTGTCATTTCTGTCCGACCTCGCCGGCGAGTTTGGTATCTTGCGCAAAATGCGCGGCCTTGAGATAGTGATCGCGCACCATGGCAACGCAAGAGGACGAGGGCACGACCACGCATTCAGCGTCTAGAAACGTTCTCACGAATTTGCGGATCACCGGAATGGCCTAGTGTAAATATCCCGTTTCCAGTGATCCTGACCGCAGCATGTCCATTCGGAGCGAAATTCAACTTCATGCCCAAGGCGTTCAAGAAGTTCGACCACTGTCTGACCGGTTATCTCTCCACCAGCCGTTCGGCGTGAGGTCACCCGTTGCGAACAGACGCTTTGATCGTTGCACAGGTCTTTCCGATCGATCGTCCGATTGGCGAAATTCGATATCCGCCAACTGCAGCCGGGACAATGAAAGTTTCAGCATAGTGAACAACGAATGGATCGAAGGCTCCCGTCGGGCTTTCGACGATAGCCTCCTCTCCCTCAACGAGGTTGAGAACATTGACTGTCTCCAGCGTATCGTGAGGCGTCGAACTCGTAAACCAGTGCCTGCGCGTTTCAATGAATTCCAATTCGTGGAGCCCTGTACGCTCCTCGCG
>Ga0302325_10033744_pt1 | contig 10482 bp, 10 predicted proteins | sample Palsa_T0_2_FD_201948 | JGI IMG/M metagenome (GOLD analysis project Ga0302325, IMG submission 201948) | Peat permafrost microbial communities from Stordalen Mire near Abisko, Sweden - Palsa_T0_2 | ecosystem: Environmental > Terrestrial > Soil > Palsa > Peat permafrost | place: Sweden: Abisko...
GCTGGGCTGGCTGATCGCGTTCCGCGCCCTGCAGGCCGTCGGCGGCAGCATGATGAACCCGGTCGCGCTGGCGATCGTCAACAACGTCTTCATCAAGCCCGCCGAGCGGGCGAAGGCGATCGGCATATGGGGCTCGATGTTCGGCCTGTCGGTCGCGCTCGGCCCGGTCGTCGGCGGGGCCCTGGTCGACTCGGTCGGCTGGCGGAGTGTCTTCTGGATCAACATCCCGGTGTGCGTCGCGGCGATCGCGCTGACCGCACGCTACGTGCCGGATTCGCGGGCCGCCGTCAGCAGGCGGCTCGACCCGCTGGGCCAGCTGCTGGTGATCGCGGCGCTGGTAACGCTCAGCTACGCGATCATCGAGGGCCCGGACCTCGGCTGGGGCTCCGCCGCGATCGTCGGGTGCTTCGCCGCGGCCGCGGCGGCCGTCGCCGCGCTCCTCGCCTGGTCCCGGCGGGCCGCGCAGCCGCTAATCGACCTGCGGTTCTTCCGTTCCCTGCCGTTCTCCGGGGCGGCCCTCACCGCGCTGACCGCCATGTGCGCGTTCGCCGGCTTCCTCTTCCTCATCACGCTCTACCTGCAGGATGTCCGCGGGTACAGCGCGCTGACGGCCGGGCTGTTCCTGCTGCCGATGGCGACGGTGATGGCCATCTCCGCGCCGCTGTGCGGCCGGGTGATGGCGCGGGCCGGCAGCCGTCTCCCGCTGCTGATCGCGGGGACCGGCATCACCGCGGGCGGCGTCCTGCTCACCTTCCTGACCGCCGCGTCTCCCGTCTGGTACATCCTGGCCTGCGGCGTGGTCTTCGGCGCCGGCATGGGCTGGGTCAACGCGCCGGCCACCAACAACGCGCTGGCGGGGATGCCCCGGGCCCGGGCCGGCACCGCCTCGGGGATCGTGTCCACCGGGCGGCAGGTCGGTTCCTCGCTCGGCGTCGCGGTGACCGGCTCGGTCCTGGCGGCCAACCTGCACGGCTCCTACGCGGCCGGGTTCACCTCCGCGACCCGGCCGGCCTGGTGGATCGTGACCGCACTGGGGCTGTGCGTGCTCGCCCTGGCCCTGGTGACCACCGGCCGGGCCGGACGGGCCAGCGCCGAGCGCGCCGCCGCGCTGATCGAGCGGGCCGACAACGCGGTCGCGGTGGCGGGCGCGCGGGCCGCCTGACGCGGGTCAGCCGTCCTCGGGGCGGACCGCCGGGCCGTAACGGGCTGATCGATTGAGTGAAGGAGCCAGGGAGTTGGGAAGGACTGTGAGTTGGGGATGACCCTGGGCCGCGACGTGACCATCCCCGAGGGGGCGGCGGGGCGCCGCCAGCGCATGCTCGTGCTGCTCATCTGCTCCTCGTCGCTCTTTATCGTCTACCTCGACTCCACCATCTTGAACGTGGCTCTGCCCACCCTGCAGAAAGATCTGCACGCCAGCGTGTCCGGGCTGCAGTGGATCGCCGACGCCTACCTGCTCGTCGTCGCGTCCCTGCTGATGCTCACCGGCTCCACCGCTGACCGCCTCGGCCGCCGCCGGCTGTTCCTCGTCGGCCTAGCCGGCTTCGGCCTCGGTTCCCTGCTGTGCTCCGTCGCCCCCGACACCGGGTCGCTCATCGCGCTGCGCATGCTGCAGGGCGTCGGCGGGTCGATGCTCACCCCGATCTCCCTGTCGATCGTCCGCAACACGTTCCACGACCCGAAGGAGCGCACTCAGGCCCTCGGCATCTGGTCGGGGATCTTCGGCGTCGCCACGGCCTGCGGCCCGATCGTCGGCGGGCTGCTGGTGTCCACCATCGGCTGGCGGTCGATCTTCTGGCTCAACGTGCCGATCTGCGCCGCGATGATCGTCGCCACCCTCCGCTACGTGCCCGAGTCGAAGGCCCCGCGGCCCCGCCGGGTCGACGTCCCCGGCCAGCTGCTGATGATCGCGCTGCTCGGCTCGCTCACCTACGCGGTCATCCAGGGCCCCGACAGCGGCTGGACGGCGGCGCCGGTGCTCGCGCTGTTCGCCGTCGCGGTGCTCGCCGCGGCCGCGTTCGCCGTCGTCGAGCGGCGCACCGCCGAGCCGCTGGTCGAGCTGCGGTTCTTCCGCTCCCGCCCGTTCACCGGCGCCAGCGTGATCGCGGTGCTCGCGTTCACCGTCCTCGGCGGGTTCCTCTTCGTCATCACCTTGTACCTGCAGCAGGTGCGGGGCGACTCGCCGCTGCGGGCCGGCCTGTCGCTGCTGCCCGCCACGCTGGTGATGGCGGCCGCGGCGCCGGTCGCCGGCCAGCTCACCGCCCGCCGCGGGTCCCGCATCCCGCTGGTCGGCAGCGGCGTGGGCATCGCCGCGGGCATGGCGCTGCTGCTGTCGCTGTCACCGGGCACCTCCTACCTCTACCTGGCGGTCGCCCTCGCCGTCCTCGGTGCGGGCCTCGGCCTGGTCAACCCGCCGATCACCGGCACCGCCGTAGCCGGCATGCCCCCGGCCCAGGCTGGCGTCGCCTCGGCCGTCATCTCCGTCACCCGCCAGGTCGGCTCGGTCCTCGGGGTCGCCGTCATGGGCGACCTGGTCACCACCGGGGTCAGCAGCGGCATGGCGGCCGGGCAGACGCACGCAGTGGCCCTGGCCGCGGCCAGCCACGCCTCGTGGATCCTCGGCATCGCCTGCGGGCTGCTCATCGCCGCGGCCGGCTATTTCACCACGACGGCCCGCGCCCACGCGACCGCCCGCGCGGTGGCCGAGGAGCCGGCCGCGGTCCCGGCCGACCGGGCCGAGCCCGCGGCGCCCGCGGGCCGGTGACGGCCCCGCGTGGCCGTCCGCGTACTCCCGGCGCCGCTCAGTCCAGTGTGATACCCGCCGCCGCGTAGTCGGTCGAGTGGCATCAGTGCGCGTGCCGCCCAGGCTGTTGGTAGCGGTTGACGACGATGCCGCAGGAGTAGGCCTGCGATGCGATGAGGGAGAGCCGCAGTCCGTCACGCTGGGCGCTGTCGAAGATGGACCGCCCGGCGCCGACGGCGGTCGGGTTGACGAACAGCTGCAGCTCGTCCACGAGCCCGAGCGCGACGAGGGAGGTGGCAAAGCTGACCCCGCCAAAGCTGATGATGGCGCCGCCGTCGCCGGCCTTGAGTTCCGCGACGACATCAGCCATGTTCTCTTGGCGCACCGTGACACGCTCCCAGCGCGACTCCACGGCCTGGCTGGTCACCACGACCTTGTCGATCTCAACGATCCTGCGGGCAAACCGAAACTCGGGCGCATCTGCGTGTTCCTGGGCTGTCTGCTGCCAGTGGTCGAGGTAGCCGCCTTCGATCAGCGGCCGGCTCAGCAGGATCGTATCCACACCCTCGAACACTGTGTTGAAGTACTGGCGCAGGTCCGGATCCCACGTCCAATCGGGACCCCAGTCCCAGACCTGCCAGTCAAGGTCGCCCCGTGCGGCTGACACGTTGCCATCGAGAGATATCTGCATCTGCAGGATGAGCTTGCGCATCATGGGCTCCTCTGTGGTTGTTTATAGCAACTGGTTGTAGTCTTGCGGTAGTTGCCGGATTTGGCAAACTGACCCGAGGAGACTGGCATGACTGAGCCCCGGTCGCTGTGTCCGATCAATCTGGCGGTCGAGCTGCTGGGCGATCGATGGAGCCTGCTGATCATCAGGGACCTGATGTTCGCCGACAAGCGCCACTTCCGGCAGCTGCTCCAGTCCGAAGAAGGCATCTCGACGAACGTTCTCGCCGAACGGCTGGCGCGCCTCGTCGAGGCCGGCGTGTTGCGCAAGGACCCAGACCCGAGCCACAAGCAGAAGGCTCTCTACAGCCTCACCGAGATGGGCATCGACCTGCTGCCGCTCGTCGCGCAGCTAGGCATGTGGGGACGACGGCACCTGCCCGTGACCACTGAGAGCGCCGCGCAGGCAGCGAGGCTGGAGGCGGGCGGTCCGGTCCTGCTGGACGAGATCCGGGGTTCGCTGCGCGTGACGCACGTCGCCGAACGGACGGTATGACGGCGATGGGCAAGGTGATCGTGAACGAGTTCATGAGCCTCGACGGAGTCGTCCAGAGCCACGGGGACGCCGACGAGGACACCAGCGGCGGCTTCGCCCACGGCGGCTGGCACATGCCCTACTTCGACGCCATCTCTTGGGGCTGGCAGGTCGGACACCTGTCCAGTGCGGGCGGACTGCTTCTCGGGCGCCGAACCTACGACATCCTCGCCCGGTACTGGCCATCCGCCCCCGCGGCCGAGCGGGACCTCGCCGATGTGCTCAATATGCTGCCCAAGCACGTCATCTCGCGGACGCTGGTCGAACCACTTACCTGGAACAACGCCCGGCTGGTGACCGGACCTCTTCTACCCGCGATCCGCGAACTCAAGCGCGTCGACAGCGGTGACCTGCACGTTCTCGGCAGCGCCGACGTGGTGGGCCAACTGATCAAACACAACCTGGTCGACACCTACCGCCTGATGATCGACCCGGTCCTCCTCGGCGGCGGCAAACGTATCTTCCGCGATGACGCGACAGTGAGAGTCCTACGCCTGCAAGACACACAAATCGCGCCCAGCGGCGCCGTCGTACTCACCTACACCACCACCGGCGGGGCGGCAGCGGCGCCCGGATGACGAGCGGCCAAGCGGGTCGCGCCGGCAGCTCGGGCCGCTCATCGGCTACTCGTATTCCGAGGCGGTCTGGTCTGCATCGATCACCCAGTGGAGAGGTCCCCGTCGTACTGAAGAAAACTCCGACGGATATGCCCGCTGACCTGTGATAACGAAGGTTTCGCTGACAGTCTCTAACAGCCGTGGACGGGCTGGCAGATGGCCTGGGCGTGGATCCGGCGGCGCCGGGCCCGCCGCCCCGGTCAGCCGGCCAGCTCGGCCAGCAGCCGCTCTTCCTCCTGCGGCGCCAGGCCGTCGCGTTCCGGGCCGCCCCGGGCCAGGTCCCAGGCCAGGGTGTCGCGGATCGTCTCGGTGACCGACCGGTAGGCCAGCCCGGCCCCCAGCGCCCGCGAGGAGTCGACGTCGTTGAAGGCCTCGTAGCCGGGCTCGGCGACCCACAGCGGGATGCCGCCCCCCGGGTCCACGCCCGCCGCGGTCAGCCGGTCGCTGGGAATCCACACCAGCTGCGCGTCGCTGTAGACCGCCCCCCGGCACAGGTCGAGCAGGATCCCGAACGGGCGCGGGGCCCCGGTCAGGTTGAACACGCCGCCGCGGTCGTGGTGGATGCCGTCGAGCAGGAACGCCGCGAGGTCCCGGGCGTCGATGACCTGGGTCAGGTCGCCGGGGTCGCCCGGGGCGAGCACCCGGCCGCCCCGGGCCAGGCGCCGCGGCCAGTAGGGGAACCGGTCGGTGGTGTCGTGCGGTCCGCTGATCAGCCCGGGCCGGCCGATCAGCGCCCGGTCCCCGTAGATGCCGCGGACGATGCCCTCGCACAGCGCCTTGTTCGCGCCGTAGTTCTCCGCGAAGTCCGCGCCCGGCTTGAGCTGGGCCAGCGGCGCGTCCTCGAGCTGGGCCGCGGTGGTCGACTGGTCCGCGTAGACCGAGACGGTCGAGACGAACACGTAGCGCCCGGTCCGGTCCGCGAACGCCTCGGCCGACAGCCGGGCCGTCTCCGGCTCGTAGGCCGCGACGTCGACGACCGCGTCGAAGTCCCGGCCGTCGAGAGGGGACAGGTCCGCGGTGCGGTCGCCGGCGACCGTTTCCACGCCGGGGTAGAGGCCGGGATTCGACTGTCCGCGGTTGAACAGGGTGACGGTGTCGCCGCGGCCGAGCGCGGCCTCGACGATGGCACGCCCGGCGAACCGGGTGCCGCCCAGGACTAGGATTCGCACCTGCCCATGGTGGCACCGGTGCCGCCCCCGGGCGGCACTATTGGCCGGGTTGGCGCCCGGCTTGCCCCATTTATGAGGTTCTGCCCCGGGGGCGCTCCGGCCGCGCGGAAGCCCAGCGCCCAGACCAGGCGCTGCCAGCCGGCCACCCTGGGGGATTGAAGCTGTTCACTCCTGCATCCGCGCGGAAGACGCCGCCGGCGCCCGTCCGCACGGCGCGTTAACCTCGTATTGATGACCGAGCGCAAGCCGCCGCAGATGAAGTTCAAGACCTGGATCGACCAGCAGGTGGCCGAGGCCGAGCGGCGCGGCGTGTTCGACGACCTGCCGGGCAAGGGCAAGCCGCTCAACCTGAAGCCGGGCGCCGTCGACGGCGACTACGGCGCGCAGTGGGCACGCGACTACGCGCGGCGGGAGGGCGTGTCCGTCGACGAGATGCTGCCCACCCCGCTGCGGCTGCGGCGGGAGATCGAGCGGCTGGCGGAGACGGCGGGGGAGTTCCGCTCGGAGGCGGAGGTCCGCGAGGCCGCCGCCGACCTCAACCGGCGCATCGTCGAGTGGCGGCGCATCCCCGTCGGCCCGCCCGTTCACGTCCGCCTGGTGAACGCCGACGACCTCGTCGCCCGCTGGCGGGCCGCCCGCAAGGCGCGCGCCGCGGCCGGCCGCGCGGAACGCGCCGCCGCGGCGACGTCCGCCGGGGACACCCCGCCGGACGGCCGGCGCCGTCCCCGCGGGCCGCGCCGTCCCCGCCTGTGGGGCCGCCTCTGCCGTCGGTAAGGGCGGGTCAGCAGCCTCGCCGGCCGGCCACCGGGAGCAGACCGGGCCATGCGTGACCGGCTCCGGCGGCGTGCGGGCACGGCCGCGCCGGCACCCGACGGCACCGGTCCGCGGGCGGCGCGCAGGCAAACTTGATAACAGCAAGAAGTGCAGGGATCGCCGACGGCCGCTCCAATCCGTTACGCCTGCCGCTGGGGGCCGAGGCGAGACCGCCCCGCCTCTGACGGAGGTCTCTTGACGCTCGGCCGCCGGTCCCTGGCGGCGAACCTTGACGTCGGCTAGCTAGCGTCTTAAAGTGCTAGTCAATTAAGACACTAGATCGGCGGCTTTCATGGTGAGTTTCCGGGTGGACGGACGGTCCGGCGTTCCGCCCTACCTGCAGATCGTCCAGCAGGTGCGGCAGGCGCTGCGGATGGGCCTGCTCGAGGTGGGCGACCAGCTTCCGACAGTCCGCGAGGTCGTCGCCGCGGTGGCGGTGAATCCCAACACGGTGCTCAAGGCCTACCGGGACCTGGAGCGCGAGGGCCTGCTGGAAGCCCGGGCCGGGCAGGGCACGTTCGTCCGCGCCCTGCCCCCGGGACCGCCGCCGCACACCTTCTCCCGGCTCGGCCGCGGCCTGGCCCGCTGGGTGCGGGAGGCCCGCGACGCCGGCCTGGACGACGAGTCGGTCGAGTCGCTGCTGAAGGCCACGCTGCAGGCGCAGGACGCCGCCGACCAGGACACCGCATGAGGACCACCGGGAGGCACCACGTGAACAGGGACGAGCCATGAACTGGGACGAGCGCAGCCTGGTGCTGAGCCGCAGGGGAGGAACCGCCATGGCAGGGTCCGCTACGACAGGGCCGGCGCCGGCCATCCAGACCACCAGGCTGACCAAGCGGTACCGGCGGGTCACCGCGCTGAGCGACTGCTCGGTGACGGTGCCGCAGGGCAGCATCTGCGCCCTCGTCGGGCCCAACGGCGCGGGCAAGACCACGCTGCTGCGGATGCTGTGCGGGCTGTCGCGGCCGACCGACGGCGCCGCGTCGGTGCTCGGGGCCGCCCCCCGGCAGGCCCCGGAGTTCCTGGCCGAGGTCGGCTTCCTGGCCCAGGAGATGCCGCTGTACCGGCGGATGAGCGCCGAGGACCACATCGCGGCGGGCGCGCACCTGAACAACCGCTGGGACGGCGCGTCCGTCCGCGACCGGCTGCGCAGCCTGGGCATCCCGCTCGACCGGGCCGTGGGCACGCTGTCCGGCGGGCAGCGGGCCCAGGTGGCGCTCGCGCTCGTGCTGGCCAAGCAGCCCCGCGTGCTGCTGCTGGACGAGCCCGTCGCCGCACTCGACCCCCTCGCCCGCCGGCACTTCCTGGCGGTGCTCACCGAGGCGGTCGCCGCGGCCGAGGGCAGCCTCACCGTGATGCTGTCCTCGCACCTGATCGCTGACATCGAGCGGGTCTGCGACCACCTCGTCCTGCTCGCCGCGTCCCACGTGCAACTGTGCGGGGACACCGACGACCTGCTCGCGGAACACAAGATCCTCATCGGGCCGAAGAAGGACACCGCGCCCCTCGAAGCCGCGCACACGATCGTGCAGGCGACCACGGCGGGCCGCCAGGCCACGCTGCTCGTCCGGGTGGACGGCCCGCTGATCGACCCCGCCTACCAGGTGGAGGACGTCGGCCTGGAAGAACTCGTCCTCGGCTACATGGGCGCCGCGGCCCCGGCCGCGTACGCCCGCCCCGGCACCAGTGAACTCGACGAACCGGCGGGAGACGAGCGATGACCTGGGTCACCTGGCGGCAGTACCGCCTGCAGGGCGCGATCGCCCTCGCGCTGCTGGCCGCGTTCGCGGCGGCGATGCTCACCTACGGCTTCCAGATGGCGGCGGCCTGGCACTCCCTGCTGCTGCGGTGCACGGCCGTGGGCGCGCCGGTGAACGTGCCACTCGGCTCCTGCGCGGGCGGCTCCATCGTCGGGGAAATCCCGAACGACCTGCGGGTGCTCAGCGTCATAGTGCCGGTCATCATCGGGGTGCTGTGGGGCGCGCCGCTGGTGGCGCACGAGACGGAAACCGGCACCGCGAACTTCGCCTGGACGCAGGGCATCACCCGCAGCCGCTGGCTGCTGGTCAAGGCGGGCTGGCTGCTGCTCGCCGCCGCCCTCTGCGGCGCCGCGGTCTCCGCCCTGGTCACCTTCTGGTCCGGGCCGGTCAACGCCATGCGCGGCCAGCAGTTCAACGGCGTCTTCTTCGACACCCAGGGCCTGGTGCCAATCGGCTACGCGGTGTTCGCGACCGCTCTCGGCATCGCCGCCGGGGCGCTGCTGCGCCGGACGCTGCCGGCCATCGCGGTGACCCTCGGCGTGTTCATCGGCGTCCGGCTGCTGTTCAACAACGCGATCCGGCCGCACCTCATGCCCGCCGTCACCACCCTCGTCAGCATGACCAGCACCTGGTCGCCGCCGGGGATCGCCTGGGTGTTCGGCACGACCGTCATCAGCAAGTCCGGGCAGGTTCTCGCCTTCTCCCAGAACACCTTCGGCGCCAACGGCATCCCGATCACCGCCGCCTGCGCGAGGCTGCTGCCGGGACCGGCCAAGGCCATCGCCGGCCGCAGCGCCAACCCGTTCGGGCCCGCCCTGTCGTGTATGCAGTCGGCGGGCTACCGCCAGCTCGTCAGCTACCAGCCGGGCTGGCGCTACTGGCCCTTCCAGGGCATCGAGACCGCGATCTACCTGCTGCTCGCCGCCGCCCTGATGGCCGTCGCCTGGTACGTGCTGCGCCGCCGGGACGCCTGAGCAGTCGCCGCAGCGACGCGGACCCGGCCGTGCGGGGGCAGGCCGGGTTCGCCGGTGCCCGGGTTCCCGGGTGGCGAGCGGGCGTGTCCGGGTAACCTCGGTGAGGTGGAAGAGGTCATCGTCGGGGCCCGCGGCAGCCGGCTCGCACAGGTCATGGTCCAGGAGCTGATCGGCCACCTGAGCGGCTGCCCGGTGGTGCGGTTCCGGGCCCGGTCGGTGATGACCGACGGCGACAAGGATCGCAAGACCCCGTTGCGGACCCTCGGCGGCGGCGCGGGCGGCGTGTTCACCACCCAGCTGGAGCAGGAACTGCTCGCCGGGCGGGTCGACATCGCCGTCCACTCGCTCAAGGACCTCCCGACGGCGCCGCCCGACGGGCTGGTGCTGGCCGTCACGCCGCCGCGGGCCGACCCGCTGGACGCGCTGTGCGGGTCGACCCTGGCCGGGCTCCGCCCCGGCGCGCGGGTCGGGACCGGATCGGCCCGGCGGACCGCGCAGCTGAAGGCGCTGCGCCCGGACGTCGAGGTCGTGCCGATCCGCGGCAACGTCCCGTCCCGGCTGGCGCGGGCCAAGTCCGGACTGGACGCGGTGATCCTGGCCGCCGCCGGGCTGCGCCGGCTCGGCCTGGACGACGCCATCACCGAACTGCTCGACCCGGCCCTGTTCCCGCCCGACCCGGGCCAGGGCGCGCTGGCGGTCCAGGTCCGCGCGGCCGACCGGGAACTGCTGACCATGCTCAACGCGTTCGGCGACCCCGGTGCCGACGCGGCGGTGCGGGCCGAGCGGACGCTGCTGGCCGAGCTGCACGGCGGCTGCTCGGTCCCCGTCGGCGCCCTCGCGACGCCTCGTCCGGGCGGGCTGTCCCTCAGTGCCCGGGTGACCTCCCTGGACGGCCGCGACCGGGTCAGCGGCACCGTCGACGGCACCGTCACCGGGACCGGCCCGGAGACGGCCGGCGCCGCGCTCGCGGCGCTGCTGCGCGACCGGGGCGCCGACGCGATCCTGAACGCGATCCGCGAGCCGGCCGCTCCGCTCGCCTAGGCCGGCGTCGCGCACTCGATACGCAAAAGTTACGCATCCCGACATAATCGCAAACGGCCGATCACTATAGTCGTTGCGTTTCGTCGAGCGGCCGAGGG
>Ga0302325_10033745_pt1 | contig 10482 bp, 8 predicted proteins | sample Palsa_T0_2_FD_201948 | JGI IMG/M metagenome (GOLD analysis project Ga0302325, IMG submission 201948) | Peat permafrost microbial communities from Stordalen Mire near Abisko, Sweden - Palsa_T0_2 | ecosystem: Environmental > Terrestrial > Soil > Palsa > Peat permafrost | place: Sweden: Abisko...
CCGGCGAAACCAATGGCGATTCGCATTTGAAAAGCCTCCTGGTACATCACGAAGTCATCGTGCCGGTGACCGCGGGCAAACTGGATTTTGGCCCGTGGCAGCAGGTTTATTATGCGGAATTCGACGGGCAGCGTTCCAAACGCGTCATCATTAAAGCGATGGGCGAATGAAAGGGAAGCGTCCCCCAGGACATTTCCCGGCTGGAGACCTCATGAGAAACGTTCTGATTGCCTTACTGATCGGCGCCACAGTGGCGCAAACTGCCGACCTTCCAGTGAAACAAGTGGTGCTGTACAAACATGGCGTGGGATTTTTCGAACGCTACGGCACGCTCGGACCCGGCGAATCGGCGCGGCTCGATTTCAACGCGTCCGATATGAACGATGTCCTGAAGTCGCTGACGCTCACCGACCGCGGCGGCGGGAAGATATCGGGGCTGCGTTACGATTCCATGGACCCGCTCAGCCACAAGCTGGCGGACTTCCCATTCCAGATCGGCGGCGGCGAATCGTTGGCCGCGATGTTCGACCAGCTGAAGGGCTCGCGCATCGAATTGAAGCTGGGGAGCGATACCGTGGCCGGAGCGATTGTGAGCGGCCGCGTGGTGGCGGGCACCGACAAGCAGACCGAACGGCAGTACCTTACCCTGATGCTCGATAGCGGCGAGATGCGCTCCGTCGATCTCGACGCGGCCACGGGCATCCGCTTCCCCGACGCGAAGGTGCAAGGGCAGTTCAAGGATTATCTCGGGGCGCTCGCAGCGGCGCGGTCGAAGGACAAGCGTAGCGTGTATATCGATTCCAGCGATGCGAAAGAGCGCGAGGTGATGGCCAGCTACATGATTCCGACAGCGGTGTGGAAGTCGAGCTATCGGCTGATTATGGGCGAGAAGGGACAGCCGGTACTGGAAGGTTGGGCCATCGTGGATAACACCACGGGCGAGGATTGGACCAAGGTGCAGCTCTCGCTGGTATCGGGACGGCCGATCAGTTTCATCAGTCAGCTGTATGCCCCTAAGTATGTGCAGCGCATGAGCGCGGAACTGGCCGACGATACGGCGGCGCGTCCGGTGGTGCACGACGAAGGGTTCACCGTTAATGGATCGATGGCCGGAAGTGGCGGTGGTGGCGGCGGACGAGGTGGAGCAGGCGCGAACAACAGAATGGCAATGGCGAAGGCACCGCCGCCGGCGCCGCCAATGTCCGCGATTGCGTCTCCTATGCAAGGCAGGGCTTTCTTAGATCAGATGGAAGTCACTCCCAGCACCATTGTCGCCAGCGCTTCCGCGGGGGAACTGGGCGAGCTCTTCGAGTACCGCATTTCCCAACCGGTGACCATCCGTAAAGACGAATCGGCGATGCTGCCCTTCCTGCAGCAGCCCATCGAGGGGCGCAAGTTGCTGATCTACTCCGACCACAGTTCGCTGCATCCCACTAACGCTGACGAACTGACCAACTCCAGCGGGAAGACACTCGATGGCGGCCCCATCACGGTATACGATGGCGGCGCTTATGCCGGAGAAGCGCTCATGGAGACGCTGAAGGCCGGCGACAAGCGTCTCATCAGTTACGCCGTCGACCTGGGCACGCGCATTACCGAAGCCTTCAACAGCAAAGCGGCGGTAGTCCGCGAGGTTCACGCCACCCGCGGCTATATGACGGTGAAACAGGCCGTGGAGGAGACGCGCACCTACACCATCAAAAATGTAGACGCCAAGGCGAAGACCCTGATTCTGGAACATCCGTTACGCCAGGGTTACACGCTGCTGAATCAGAAACCCTCGGAGAAGACGGCCAGCGCCTACCGCTTCGAGATCGCGCTCGCGGCCAACGCATCGCAGGAGTTCGTGGTCAACGAAGAGCGGGTCTTCGACCAGCAATATCAGTTGACGAATGTGACACCCGATTTTCTCGGAGCTTACATTCAAAACCACGCGATCAGCGATGCCGGCAAGCGTCAGTTGCAACGCATTTCCGACCAGAAATCGCAGATTGCGGAGAATGACCGCGCACTGACCGATACGCAAAACCAGATTCACGACCTCACTACCGATGAAGACCGCATCCGCCAGAACATCAACAGCCTGAACAACGTCAGCAGCCAGCAGACGCTGGTACAGGGATACGCCAAGCAACTCGACCAGCATGAACAGCAACTGGCAGCGCTGCGCGACCGCCAGGCGGACCTGAATAAGAAGAAAACCGCGCTGCAGATCGATCTGGACAAACAGATAGAGGCGCTGGCATTCTAGGATCTTGAAGCTGGCCCTCATCGGATACGGCAACGTGGGACGAGCGCTGGCGCATTTGCTGCGGCAAAAGCGCCGGCAGTTCCCATTCTCCATCACCGGCATTCACACTCTGCGGCACGGCACCGCGGTGGATCCTAAGGGACTCTCAATGGACGCGCCGTTTGGGCCACTCGCGGCGACTATCGAAGACTTCCTCGATGCCGCAGGCGCCCAAGTCGCCGTGGAACTCACCACGCTCAACCCATCTACAGGCGAACCGGCGATCTCTCACATCCGCGCCGCCTTCGCCCGCGGGATGCACGCGGTGACGGCCAACAAAGGGCCGCTTGCGCATTGTTTCGCGGAACTCCGCGAGGAAGCTGCGCGCGCCGGCGTGCAGTTCCGCTTCGAATCGGCGGTGATGGATGGCGCGCCGATATTCAATCTCTGGCGCCACACCATGCCGGGAGTTACAGTCCACGGCTTTACGGGCGCGTTGAACTCCACTTCGAAAGTGATCATCGAGAGCATGGAACAGGGTGGATCTTTCGAAGAAGGGTTGGCGAAAGCGCGCGCCCTGGGAATCACCGAGGCCGACGGCACTTTCGACATCGAGGGATGGGACTCGGCGGCCAAGACCGCGGCGCTAGCCAACGTCCTGATGGATGCGCGCACCACGCCGCAGCAGGTTTCCACCCGTGGGATTGTGCGGTTGACACCCGAGCGCGTACAGGAACTGGCAGGCAAGGGTAAGACCGTACGGCTGATCAGCCGCGGCCGCCGCACCGGATCGAAACTCTCGCTGCGGGTGCGCGCCGAGGTGCTGGACCGCTGCGACATTCTGGCATGCACCCCGGGCACATCGAATATTCTGCTCTTTCACACCGATCTGATGGGCACCTTCGGCACGGTATCGCTCGATCCGCAGGTGGAGCAGACAGCGTACGGGGTCTTCAGCGATCTGGTGAGTTTAGGGAATCAGGCGCTGTAAACTGCTTCCAAAATTCGCCGCGCGCCGCGTTCGAGCAGGTCGTTGCCGAGCGCGGCGCCCAACTTCAGCGCTTCGCCGATGGGGCCTTCGGACACGCCGCGTATGACCTCATCGCCGTCCGGCGAAGCTACCACTCCGAGCAGTTGCAGCCGTCCGCCGGACACGGTGGCATAAGCGCCGATGGGGACCTGACATCCGCCACCCAACGCCCCCAAAACTCCGCGTTCGGCCACCACGGCGGCATGCGTATCGGCATGGTCGAGACTCTGCACGGCATCGAAACCAGCGCCCGCGGCCTTGGTTTCGATGGCCAAGGCGCCCTGTCCCACGGCGGAACACATCGATTCCGCCGAGAGGATTTCGGCGATGCGATCGCCCCAGCCCAACCGCTTCAGCCCGGCGGCAGCCAGCAGGATGGCGTCGTATTGTCCCTCGTCGAGCTTGCGCAGGCGGGTGTCGAGATTGCCGCGAATGGATTCAATTACCAGATCGGGACGCAATTTTCGCAGTTGCGCGGCGCGTCGTAAGGAACTGGTGCCCACTTTCGCGCCGGCGGGTAAATCGGCCAGACGCTTGCCGACCACCGCATCCCGCGGGTCTTCGCGCTCCGGCACCGCCGCCAGCACCAGCCCTTCCGGTAATTCGGTGGGCAAATCTTTCAAGCTGTGGACGGCGAGATCGGCGCGCCCGTCGAGCAGCGCTTCTTCAATCTCCTTGGTGAACAGCCCCTTGGCGCCCACCTTGGCCAGCGGCACATCGGTGATTTTGTCCCCGGTGGTTTTTATGATTTCGATACGGCTAGGGTAGCCGCGTTCGGCCAGCTGAGCACTCACCCAACGAGCCTGCCAGAGTGCCAACTGCGAACCGCGCGATGCGATGACAAGCATTATTGATCCTGAAGATGAAATGCCTTGCGGATGGCCGCTACCACTTGGGCGCCTTCGGGATTGCCGGCGTGGTTGCGTAGTTCGGAAATCGGGCCGTGCGCCACTTTGTTGATAATGGCACGGGTCATGGCTTCGATGGCATGCTCCATTTCGGGAGTGAGCGGTCCGCATTTGCGGCGCATCTTCTCGATCTCGGCGGCGCGAATCAGTTCCAACTGCTCCTGCAACCCGACGATAGTGGGAGTGACTTCGGCCACTTTCAGCCGCGCCATCATGCGCTCTACTTCTTCGGTTACCATCGCCTCGGCATGCTCGGCTTCCTTCATGCGCTCGCGGAGGTTGGAATTGACCACCTCCTGCAGGTCGTCAATATCGTAGAGATAGACATTGTCGACTTTGTTGACCGAGGGCTCGATATTTCGCGGCACCGCGATATCGATGAGGAACATCGGCCTATTGCGGCGGGCGGCGATGACGCGCTGCATTTCCTCTTTGTGCAGGATGTAGTGCGGCGCGCCCGAACTGGTGATGACGATGTCGACTTCGGGCAGCATGCTGACGAAGCGCGTATATTCCACCGGCGTTCCCTGAAACAGCGCGGCCATGTCCACGGCCCGCTGATGGGTTCGATTGGTCACGAAAACGTGCGAAGCGCCGGAGCGCCGCAGATGCTTGGCCGCCAGTTCGGACATCTTCCCGGCGCCCACAATCATGATAGTGCGATTGGTCAGGGAACCGAAGATTTTGCGCGCCAACTCTACCGCGGCGTAGCTTACCGAGACGGCCATCTGGCCAACGCCGGTTTCGGAGCGAACGCGTTTGGCAACGCCGAAGGCGCGAGTCATCAGGCTATCGAGCCAGCCGCAGAGCGCGCCGCAATCCTTGGCGGCCGCATAGGCGGTTTTGAGCTGTCCCAGAATCTGCGGTTCGCCGACCACCATGGAGTCCAGGCTGGCGGCCACGCGGAACAAATGATGGATGGCTTCCTGCCCCTCGTGATGATAGAGGTGCGCGCCAAGAGTTTCCGCGGAAAGAGACTTGTGCTCCGTCAGGAAAGCATCCACGATGGCTTGCGGATCTGAGCTGTCTTCGGTGGTAAGGGTGATCTCCACGCGGTTGCAAGTGGAGAGGATGACCGCTTCCGTCACCCCCGGGCGAGATTTCAGGTCGGCCAGCGCGGCCGGCAATGTCTCCGGACGGAAGGCCAGGCACTCGCGCACCGCAACGGGTGCTGTTTTGTGACTCACGCCGGTGATATGAAGCTTCATGACTTAAACAAGAGGTTGCCCAACCGTGCGTGGGCAGCCCAAGTGATCGCCGCAAAACAACTCACCGTCACAATCATGATGGCGGCTTTGCGCCCACGCCATCCCGCGACGGTCCGCAGGAAGACGAGCGCCATGTAAACGCCCCAGGTGACGAAGGAGATGACGATTTTCGGCTGGCTGATCCAGGCCGACTTCAATTCGATGAAGCCCCACGTGCTGCCGGCAATAACGGCCAGAGTAATGAGCACGAAACCAACGGCCATGGCCTTGGAAATAACGTCGTCCAGCGTGCCCAATGCGGGCAGCCGGTAATAGAATTTGTGCGGCTTCTTATTCTTCAGCTCGCGTTCCTGAAACAGGTAAAGCACGGAAGCCACGGCGGTGAGCAACAGCGCCGCGTAGCCCATTAAAACCAGGACAATATGCACGGTGAGCCAGGTATTGCGCACCACCGGGCTCGACCAGGCGCTTACCGGATTGCCCATGGTGGCTACCAGGGCAGCCACAAAGACCAGCGGAAAGATGAAGACGGAGAGGCTTTCCAGCTTGTAGCGCCAGTGAGCGAACAGGTAAAGCACCACCACCAGAAACGCGCACATGGATACAGTTTCGTAAAAATTGGTGATGGGACATCGGTTGTTGACGATGCCTTCTTCCACAATGGACACGAAATGAAAGACGGAACCCAGTCCGAATGCCGCCAGCGCGACGCGGAAGAGATGTTCGCGCCGCCGGACCAGGGTTAGGATGGCATGCACGAGGCCCAGCGAGTACAGCGCCGCAGCCACGCGCAACCAGATGACGCTCATTTCAGCCATGGAATCCTAGAAATCACTAAGTGCTTCATTCACAGTATATCGTGGGGGGTATCGTGAAATGCTTCACCCAAAATGGGGGGAGTCGGTGCATCCCTTGCGGGTGGGGCCCGTTTTGAGAGAGGGAAACTCCCCATCTAGGACCTTAAAATCCGAATAAAAAGGCTGGCCCGCCATCACGTAGCGGTTCGACCTGCCCGGCCATACGGTCGATCTACCAATCCGTTTCCTGCGGCAGAATAATGGCGTACTCTCGAAACGCGCGCGCGAAAAGGAATTTGCAGCGCTTTCACTTGACGAATGCCGGGAACTCCAAGTGCTCTACGGGCAGATCTTCGGTGGAGACTGGGCGGGCTGAATTGGCACAACCGGAACGCCTGGCGATCTACTTGTCCAGCATGGGCGAGCAGCACGGCTTCTCCACCGGCTTCGGCTCCATCAGTTCAGCCCTGGTGAGATTCGGATCGTACAAATTCAATTGCCACTTACCGTCGCGGCCGATCTTCGGCGGAGCGTCCATCTTGACCCCACGATCCTGCAGATTCTGGTAGGCGGCCTTCACATCGGGGACGCCCAAGGCTATGTGGTTCATCACGCCGCGGGTTTTGACCGACGGGTGGGGCTGATTCAGCATGTACTCCAGCCAGTCGGTGCCATCCGGCACGCGCATGTCCACCCAGTCGACTTTGGTGTCGGTCATGCCGCCATACCAGGTGGAGTGGTGGCCCATGATGTCGGCATAGAAACGGTCGGCCGCGGCCCGATCCTGGATGGTGAAGCCGGCATGAATGATGCGTTGCGAGATGCGCGACTCGGGCATCGCCTTACCAAAATACTGGCCGCGGATGGAGCTCTTCACATACTCTACGTATTCGATGGCATGGCCTTCCGGATCGGCCACGGTGAAGCTATAGTCGCCATCGCCGTCCTTCTTGACGGTGTCCGGAACCTTGATGCCCTTGGACGCCAGGTAGTCGCGCAATTGGCGCGCGTTGGATGTCTCGAAGGCGATCCGAATCAGGCGATCCTCATCATCTTTCAAAGTTGAATAGACCTCAATGTATTGATGGTCGTTCACCTTGAAAATGGCTCCCGAAGAGATGGTGAAGGGCTCCGCGAAGCCGAGATCGTGCCCATAGAAGATACGCGCGGCAGCCAGATCGTTGGTTTTCAGCGCCACGTGGGCCACGCCAAGAATAGCGGGCCGTTTGACGGTTTTTTGCGAGAGCAGGCAAGGCGCCAGCGCGGCGGCACACACTGCCGGCAGGATCAATCTACGAAGAACCATGCAGGCATTATATGTTGCGGCGGCCTCGGCCGGGTAGCCGGCCCATCGCGGGGCTCGCGGGCGGGCTATCTTGCGCCGGGCTGTTTCCTTGCTTTACGATGAAGCGGGTCTTACCCCGTTCCATTGGAGACACATGGTAACTCGATTGTTTCAAGACGGCCGCAGCTTTGCCGCAACGCTGCTGCTCATTTTCGCTCTCACCGGTTGTCACAGTGGTCCTACAACCGTGACTCAATTGCGTGAAGCGCAGATCGATCCGAGCGGTTCAGTGAAAGCGACCTCCCCGATCGCGTATTACCGGCTGGACTCCATGAAGGGGTCGAGCGAAGTGGGGAGCAGCACTTACGAACTGACGGGTGGCGCGACCATCTCCGCAACGTCCGACTCGATCGGCCTGCCGGACAATCATTTCGCCCTGCTGGATGGAAAAGACGGGTGGATCAAAACGACACAAATGGGCGGTATCGGGAAGACCGGCAGCGTGATGGCGTGGGTAAACCTGGCGGATTTACCGCAAAAGAGCGGGCACATATTTTACGTCGCGGGGGAATCGCAGAGCGGCAACGATTTCGATTTGCAATTCGAGACCGACAACAAGCTACGATTCTTTGGCGCGGGCGGTGGCAACGTTGAATACGCACCGGACCCCGCCACGCTGCTCAATCACTGGCACATGATCGTCGCCACCATGGATGCCACTGCTCCCCTCAAGGCGCTCTATTGGGATGGACAGCCGGTGGCGCAGGATAAAGGCGTCAACAATGCCGACAAGAAGGGCCAGTTTACCATCGGCGAGAGTCCCGTCTTCACCGGCCGATTCTTCAACGGGGGCATCGACGAAGTGGCGCTCTGGGATCGCGTGTTGAGCCCCGCGGAAGTCGCCGCGATCTACAAGGCGTTCACCATCAAGCCTTAGCAGCACTTTGGCGCTAAACATGCCTCCCTCACCGGCATGTGCGAACAACTCGAGAAGTGCGATGTGTGCGGCGGATCGGGCCAATGCACCGTATGTAAAGGGACCAGCAACGGCGGCCAGTGCTTCGATTGCGGCGGCACCGGCAAACGCCCCGTGAAAGAAAGCGCCTAGTCTAGTTTTCGCCAACCAACCGACTCCCTGACGGTCGCGGCTCCGATAGTCTCTTGCTCGCCAATAACGTGCAACTCCCAGCGGAGCCGCGACCGTGAGGGAGTCGGTTACACTTCAAGATTTCGGACGACCATTAGCGCATCATAGTGCGCAGGAAATCCATTAGGGCCTTGCGCTCGGTATCGTCCAGCTTGCCATCGCCATTCTTATCGAATTGCTGCAGCAATTGCTGGCCTCGGCCACCCAGGCCGGGGATGCGGCGGAGCGCGCTCAGGTCTCCCGACGCCAGCATATCGTCAATCACCGCCAATCGCATATCGCGCTGGAACGGCGCCACATCGGCGGGCGTCGGCAACACTACTGTAAAGAAGGCCACTGCCATCTCGTCGGCGGTCTGCTCGCCAAACTGCACCCGTGCGGGTGGGTTGGAGGGATTGCGCAGATTTTGCGCAGAGTTATCGAAGGTGTACTCCAGATCGACCCGCGTGCCTTTGGGCAGCATGACGGGCTTCTCGTAGCGATAACCGCCCTGCCAGTTAAAGTCCCAGTCTTTGATCCAGACCAGGTGCGCGGTTTCGCCATTCGGCAGGTGCGCGTCCACCTTCATGTCCTTGCAGAGCCAGTGGGCATGCGGGAAGATGCCCGAAAACTCCACGTCGCGCGGCATCGTGAGAGACGATTTCACCACGTAGTGCGCATCGCCGGGTGGAATGTCGAGATTGGTATTCACCATGATGAGCGAGGTGCGTCCATGGGCTGGCGGTCCGGAGAAAGTCACCCCCACCGAAGAAATGTCCGTTTCCGCCTTGCCCGATGGGTGGTAGTGAATCTGCAATACCAGGTCTGTGCCCTTCTTGACGGGGATAGAAAGTTGCGGATCGCCGGCTTCCGCGATCGTGCCGGGCGCCCATCCGGCGAGCAGGCCGGTGGCCGCCACACGCGGACCGCCGAAACAGGGATAGCTGCCATCGGGCGAATTCGCGGCGAGTTTGCGGGCGGAGCCGGTTTCGTCCACATAAATCACGCCGTGGTGCACCACGCGGCGGTTGCCAGGGCGGAACTCGGCAGTTTGAATATAGGAATCCTGTTCGAGATTGAGGGGCAGCACGAAACACTGGAACTGATCGGGACCGTCGGCGGCCACAGTGAAGCCCTTGCCGGCTTTGAGCACCAGATTGGGCTCTCCACCCTGCCAGCCCTCGGTGAAATTCGGAACCGGCGGCTTGTCCTTGGGATTGCCTTCGGGCGCGCCGGCTTTGGCCCATTCGGCGAGCAGCGCGATTTGGTCCGCACTGAGGCGCCGTTCGTGCTGGAATTTGCCGAAGCCGGCTTCGGGCTTCCAGGGAGGCATGAAACCCTTGGCGGTGACGCTGGCGATCAGACTGGCGCGTTTGGCGGCGTCCTGATAGGTGAGCAGAGAGAATGGCGCAACCTCACCAGGACGATGACAGAGCGCGCACTGGCTGTTGAGGATAGGGGCAATATCCTTGTTGTATGTCGGCGCGGCGGCCAACAAGGCGGGCAGTGTCAAAACGATCGGAGTGAGTTTGTTCAATGGTTCCTCCTGGAAGAGTGCGTTGCAGTACATCATACCATTGCGGATTTCGGCCACGCCTGCCTTAGCGGAAAAGCAGGGGCGCGAACTCGTGCAGGTCCCGGCGCCATGTCTGCCATTCGTGAGACGTCCCCGGAGATTCGTAAAACACGTTCTTGATCCCGGCTTTCTCCAGCATTTCGTGGATGTCGAGGGCCGGCTTGTGCATGCGTTCTTCGGCGGCGCCGGCGCCGAACCAAAGCAAGTGAACCTTCTTGGAGAACGCCGCGGCGTCGGCGAAAGCGCCGTTGTACGCGGTCTTTAAGTCGAGGTTGGCTCTCAAAGGCGAACTAAAGGAACCGATCCAGGCGACCTGGTCGAG
>Ga0302325_10033746_pt1 | contig 10481 bp, 11 predicted proteins | sample Palsa_T0_2_FD_201948 | JGI IMG/M metagenome (GOLD analysis project Ga0302325, IMG submission 201948) | Peat permafrost microbial communities from Stordalen Mire near Abisko, Sweden - Palsa_T0_2 | ecosystem: Environmental > Terrestrial > Soil > Palsa > Peat permafrost | place: Sweden: Abisko...
CAAGCCGGAAACCGACACAATCGAAGTCTTTACTGGAACTAAGAAAAGTGAACAGCAGGTCGCACTCTCCGCAGAGGGTCACTCGAGATGACGCTGCGCATATTACTTGCGTCGGTGCTCTTCGCACGCCTTAGTTTGAGTGAAGAGAACCGACTTGATTTGCTAGTAACCGTCAACAAGTCCGTCGTCATTGAGACGACTGCCACGGTAAAAAGACTTTCCACGGCAAATGGAGAGGTTGCGGAGGCTGTTGCTGTAAGCGGGCGAGAAGTCGTCGTCAACGGGAAACTTCCCGGCGAGACTTCCATTATCCTTTGGGACGCAGAAGGAAAGCGGACTATCTACGATGTCCGCGTCTTGCAAAGTCAATCTAAGCTTGATGCCATCCGGAAGGAAATCGCTGAGGAGTTACCCGGACAGCCCATTTCCCTCTCTGTCGAGGACGGCAATGCGACTTTGCGCGGTTCGGCGAATAATGCTCTCAGCGCCGAACGGGCTGTGGCAATAGCCGGGCTTGTTGGGAAGGTCACTAATCTATTGCGTGTTGCGTCGCCCCCGCCCGAGCCTCAGATTTTGCTCCGGGTTCGTTTCGCCAATGTCGACCGGTCCGTCACATCGCAGCTGGCGGTCAACCTGCTGAGCACCGGAGCCACCAATACCATTGGCAATATTTCTACCGGACAGGCAGGTGCACCGGTCATACAGCCGTCCAGTCCCGCCAACTTTTCGATCTCCGACGCGCTCAACATATTTCTCTATCGCAAGGATCTCAATCTAGGCGCAGTAATCCAGGCACTCGAAGCTAAGCAACTGGTTCAGATACTTGCGGAACCCAATCTGATGACGATGAGTGGGAAGACAGCCAGTTTTCTCGCTGGCGGAGAGTTCCCATTTCCCACCTTACAGGGAGGTGGTGGCGGTGTCGGGCAGGTCACCGTCCAATTTCGCGAATTCGGTATTCGCGTTCAATTTCTTCCGACAGTTACTGCCCGCGGAACGATTCGTCTCGTCGTTACGCCTGAGGTTAGTTCGCTCGATGTCGCTAACGGACTCACCGTTCAGGGATTCACCGTACCCGGCCTCGACGTGCGCCGTGTGCAAACCGAAGTCGAGTTGGTGAACGGACAGAGCTTCGTGATCGCCGGCCTGATGGATAACCGGTTGACCGAAACCATCAATCGGATCCCTGGTCTGGCTAGCATTCCTTTGCTAGGCAAACTCTTTCAATCGCGGAGCATCAACCGGAGCAACAGTGAGCTCCTGGTGCTGGTCACCCCTGAGATTATCGATCCGACCGCTCAAGGTCTAGAACCGCCGAAACTTGCTTTCCCTAAGGACTTTCTCAAACTTCCGCCGATGAAAATCCCGCCCGCTCCGGAGGAAAAGAAGTGACCTCCGAAATCGGACTCTGCATGCAACCCGGCGAGTTGCGTGACGAGACCAGGAAAGTCCTTCGCGATCTCGCGCTTCAGCCTGCCTTCGAACTCGATGAGCCCGGGGCAATCGAACGGCTGACCGGCGCGTTGATGGAAAAGCAGGCGCGCATCCTGCTGCTGGGGCTCGACACCTTTCAGGAGGAACTTGGATCGTTCTTTCGAAAGATTCGAGCAACCGTTCCGCAAATAAGAATCGTCGCAATGCATTCGAGCGCCGACCCTAAAATCATCCTCGCCGCAATGCGCGCCGGCGCCGCCGAATTCCTCCATCCGCCGCTCGGCGACAGCATGCGCTCCGCACTCGAACGTATCGCATCGCATCCCGGTGAAATAGAGGCGATTCCCCGTCAGGGCAAGGTCATCGGCTTCCTGTCTTCGAAGGGCGGCTGCGGCGCGACTACGCTGGCGTGCCATGTTGCAACTGAACTCAGGCGCCAAACTCGCAGTGAGGTACTCCTGGCAGATCTGGATTTCACCTCGGGGATGATTGGTTTCTTGATGAAGTCGCCCGCAGAATATTCCATCCTTGACGCCGTCCAAAATTTATATCGGCTCGACGCGAGTGTCTGGAAAGGGCTAGTCGGGAAGGGCAAACCGGAGATATCTATTATGCCCAGTCCGGTCGCGATCTCGCAGGATCTGCGTCTCGAAGAAGGCGATATACAAAGGGTCCTCCGCTTCATGCGCAGTCAACACGACTGGACAGTTGTGGATCTCGGCCGGAGCCTATCGCGCTTGTCTCGCGCCGCAATCGAAGAAGTCGATCGGCTCTTCCTCGTCTCGACCCTCGAAGTCCCGGCGCTCTATGGCGTAAAAAACATCATTCGCCAACTCACGGAGACCGCGGGAGATATCCGCAAGCTTGAGATCGTTCTCAATCGCGCTCCGGCAACGATGGACATCTCTGTCAAGGAACTGGAAGAAACCTTGGGACGACACATTTACGCAACACTTCCAAACGACTACGCGAGCCTGTACCAGTCCTACGCGGACGGAACACTTCTGAACACCAACAACCGTCTCTCGCAACACTTTGCCCGGTTCGCCTCCAGGCTGGCCGGCGTCGAGCCCGTCAAGGTCAAGAAAAGATTTTCACTCTTCGGTTAAGAACGCTGGCTAGGAGCCCCAATATGAATGCCCTTGAAACGAATATGACATCCCCCCGCAGCGAGACGCCGCCCTCGTTTTGGCAGGGGGATTCACAACCTGCCAAGAACCAGGAGTTGAAGTTCGCCCTTCACCGGAAGCTGCTGGACCGGATCAACCTGGAGGCGTTATCCGTTTTGCCGCCGGACAAGGTGCGGCAGGAGGTCCGGCCAGCCATCGCCAAGCTGGTCGGTGAACAAAAGACCCTCCTCAGCCTGACTGAAAAGGACCAACTGATCGAGGAAATCCTGGACGAAGTCTTTGGCTTGGGACCTCTCGAGCCGCTCCTGCGGGACCGAACCGTCTCCGATATTCTCGTGACCACGCCACGTTTGGTTTATGTAGAGCGGAATGGCCGTCTGGAGCGGACCGCGGTTGAATTTAAGGACAATCAGCACCTGCTTCGGATCATCGAACGCGTTGTATCCCGAGTGGGCAGGCGAATCGATGATTCCTCGCCGATGGTGGATGCCCGGCTTCCGGATGGTTCTCGGGTCAATGCGATCATCCCTCCCCTCGCCGTGGACGGCCCTTTGCTCTCTATTCGGCGTTTCTCCAAGGACGCTCTTCAGGCGGCTGACCTAATCCGGAACCGGTCTCTCACCGAACCGATGGTTACGCTCCTCGAAGCATCGGTCAAGGCGCGGCTCAACATCATCATTTCCGGGGGCACCGGTGCCGGAAAGACCACCTTTCTCAATCTATTGTCCGGTTTCATTCCGGAACACGAACGCATCGTGACGATTGAAGACGCCGCCGAACTGCAGCTGAGACAGGTTCACGTCGCCCGCCTTGAAACCCGCCCTCCCAATATCGAAGGCAAGGGCGTCGTCCTGCAGAGACACCTACTTGTAAATGCTCTCCGGATGCGGCCGGATCGCATCATCCTGGGCGAGGTCCGTGGCGAGGAGGCCCTCGACATGTTACAGGCCATGAATACCGGCCACGACGGTTCTCTCACCACCATTCACGCTAATAGTCCTCGCGATGCCATCAGCCGCATGGAAGTCATGATTGGCATGTCGAATGCGAATATGACTGCGGCTTCCGTGCGCCAGCAGGTCGCCTCAGCGGTCGATCTTTTCATCCAGAATTCCCGCATGAGCGATGGCAGCCGTAAGGTCACCTACATCACCGAGTGTGTGGGAATGGAATCGGGCCAGGTGACTACTCAGGATATCTTTGTCTTCGAAAAAACAGGCATAAACAGCGCAGGCAAGGTAACTGGCCGCTTCCGAGCTACTGGCGTGCGGCCAAAGTTCTACGACAAGATTCGCGCTATTGGCATGGACTTGCCGGGATCGCTATTTCAGGGTTTCACCGAAATCAACTAAACTCCTATGGTTCTCGCCATTGTTGTCTTTCTCTTTGTGTTTGCGGCCGTGGGCGTCGCGCTTGGAATCGGATTTCTATTCGACGAAAAAAACCGCAAGGAGCAATTGCGCGGGGTACTAAGAACCGGCGGCCAACCTCAAGCGCGCAAGGGCAAGGTCTCTTTGGTTTTGCCGGAAATCGATAAGGATGCGATCGGTGAGTTTTTCAATCGCTTCAATATAACGGCTATCCTCGAGAAACTCATTCGACAGTCCCAAATTAAGTGGACCATCGGGACATTGCTAATGTGGACCTTGTTAGGTCTGGTGGCCGGCTTCGGCATCGGAGCCTATCTGGTTCGGGCCGTCGCACCTCTTTTGGGTGGCTCAATAGTTGGCGCGATAGGAGGAGCCGCTCCGTTCCTTTACGTGATGCGATGCCGTGCTAAACTAATCGCCGCATTCGAGGACCAATTACCGGAAGCGCTTGATTTTCTATCCCGTTCCCTCCGCGCCGGACATGGTCTTTCTACGGGACTTGAGTTGCTGGCTACCGACTCGCCTGAGCCCATTGCCTCTTCCTTTCGCCGCGTCGCCAACGAATTACAGCTCGGGTCCTCGCTCGAAAACGGACTCGGCCGCCTCATCGACGTAGTACCCCTAGTGGATATCCGCTTCTTCGTTTCGTCGGTCCTCCTGCAACAGGAAACCGGTGGAAACCTGAGCGAAATCCTTGGCAAGCTGTCCCAAATCATCCGCGAGAGATTCCGTCTGCGAGGTCAAGTGAAAGCCATGAGCGCTCATGGACGAATCACTGGGATGATTCTCCTCCTCATGCCGGTCGCCGTCGCGGTGATTCTGTTTCTCTCTTCGCCCGAATATCTACTCGTCCTTACGCGCGAGAAGGAGGGGCGTTATATGCTCTGGGGGGCAGTTGGTGGGCAAGTGCTCGCCTACTTCGTGATAAAGAAGATCGTCAACATCGAGGTCTAACCCGTGGCAATCTTACTAGCCGTCTTATTGTTTTTATTTCTGTTCGCCCTGGTCGGCGTATTTGGTCATAAGCACTACGTTCGGCCTACGCGCATCGTCGAGCAGTTGGGTGGAAAAGCCGAACAACCGGGCTATGACTTTCATCTTCTCGGAGCTCCGGAACAACCAAAACCAGTTGCCAAATTTCTCGGGAGCATCGGAAGCCTCTTCCCCGTCGCCCCTAAGGAAATCGACTTCACGCGCCGTATGCTGCAGTCGGCCGGATACCGCAAGGAATTTTCCGTTGCCGCATTTTACGGCATCCGCCTTGTTTCGATCGCGGTCTTCGTAATTCTGGCAATCGTTCTGCGCGACAGGATCACGGACAACGCGGTTCTAAGAATCGTCTTAGTGGGAGTGGGCGGAGCGCTCGGATTCTATGGTCCGGGCCTGGGCCTGGAACACCTCATCAAGCGGCGCAGGCTCCGTATCCGCAAGGCGCTGCCGGATGTCCTCGATTTGCTGGTTGTTTGCACAGAGGCAGGCTGTGCCCTGGATTCGGCGATCCTAAAAGTGAGTGAGGAACTGGTTAACGTTCACCCCGATATCTGCGAGGAGCTCTCCCTGATCAGCCTTGAAATGCTGGCTGGCAAAGCCCGCATGGAGGCTCTACGAAACTTCGCAACTCGCACCGGCGATCCTGAAGCCAAAAAGCTCGTCGCCGTGTTGGTCCAAACCGATAAGTTCGGTACAAGCGTCTCTGACGCGTTGCGCACTCAGTCGGATTTTCTCAGAACTCGGCGCAGACAGGAATCGGAGGAAAAGGCCGGGAAGGTTGGGGTTAAGCTTGTGTTTCCAATCTTCTTCTTCTGCCTGCCTTCCCTGTTTATCGTCACCGCCGGCCCTGGAATCCTGCAGCTGGTAAAGAATCTCTTCCCCATGATGAAAGAATTTCACTAGACCCCTAAAGGTCAGGCGGATTCCAGCCGATATGTTTAGTAGAAGTTGAACCACAAAGGCAAAAAGGAGAACTTATGAACGCAACAATGATTCAGGCATTGGTTTGGATTGGCGCTGGTGCCCTGCTGCTACTCTATGTTTCGCGCCGGCGCAAACGGAAGATGACCGATTAGTAGATAGCGTTCCGGGCTGATGCCACGATCGGTCAAATCTGAGAAAGGCAGCCAGATCGTCGAATTCGGGCTTGTAATTGTTCCTCTACTCGCCTTTATCTTCCTGATAGTGGATATAGCGTGGGTTCTATTCGCTCAAAGCACTTTGCAGCACGCTGTTTCCGAGGGCGTCCGATATGCGGTGACGAGTCAGACGATGGCGGGAATGGGTCAAGACGCATCCATCGATACGGTCATCGTCAATAACGCATTCGGTTTCGTCACCGCTGCCACGGTCTCGAATATAGCAATCAACTATTTCAACCCGTCGACGCTCGCGTCGACTACGAGCAATGCAGGCGGCAACGTTGTTCAGATCGTAATCAGTGGCGTCAATGTGTATCCGCTCGGTCCTATCTGGAGAAGTAAGACGGCCTTGGTCCTTTCTGCCCGGTCCTCTGACGTGATGGAGGCCTCACCAGGAGGCATTCCGCCGCCCAGATGAGTATGCGACCTTCTAAGCCAACTCGTGAGCACGGCGGCGCGCTAATGGAATTCAGTTTCTCCACCCTATTCTGGGTGCCGCTTCTACTCGGTACCATGGTGCTAGGCCTGAACCTCTCACGCGCCATCCGCGTCACTCAATTCTGCCGGGATGCGGGTCACATGTACGCCTATGGCGTCGATTTCTCACAGTCTGCGAACCAGAACCTTCTGATCCAGCTCGCGACCGGCCTTAATATAACTACCACCGGAGGCAACGGTGTGGTTATTTTCTCCACTATCACTTCAATCGCAGCTAGTGATTGCACCGCTGGCGGACTGCAGGCAAATTCTTCGCAGTGCCCAAATCTGAACTATATGGTCTTCACCAACCGCATTGTAATTGGTAATTCATCGTTAACGCCCAGCGCCTTTGGCACGCCCAACGCCTCCGACATGGATAGCTCCGGAAGCATCCCCAGTTCTAAATTCCTAACGGACACCTCAACCCGCGCCGTTGGCTTCTCCAATTTGATTATGGTCGCATCTGGCCAGTACGCATATGTCTCCGAAGCCCACTTCTCGTCGCCTGATTACGATTGGACCGGATTCCTCACGGGCACTGGCGTTGCCGCGCGGTCGATCTTCTGAACATGTCACACTCCCGCTCCAACCAACGAGGCACGGCTCTGGTCATGTTTACTGTCATGCTGACATTGGTTGTGGTGCCGATGGTCGGCCTGGCTATCGATGGCGCCTTTCTCTACTTGATCCAATCCAGGCTTTCAGCCGCGACAGATGCGGCCGCGCTCGCAGGGGCTCGTTCTCTCAGCGTTGGACTCAATCTCGCAAGTCAAACGGCCAGCGCGCAAGCAACGGCCCAAACTTACTTCACCGCTAACTTTCCATCCGGCGTCTTGCGAACGTACAATGTGGTATTCAGTGCCGGGGTTGCCCAGACCTCTCTGAAAGTCCGCACGGTCACTATTCAAGTGTCCGTGACAGCGCCACTATATTTCATGCGCATTTTGGGACACTCTTCCAGCACGGTCACCGCTTCCAGCCAAGCCTCCCGCCGCGACGTCAACATGATGCTCGTGCTTGATCGCTCCAGTTCCATGGCTTCCGCCGGAGTCTGCGGAACTATGATTTCCTCGGCACAGAATTTTGTCAGCCGTTTTACGAACGGACGCGACACCATTGGGATGGTCACTTTTACGGGCGCTGCCGGCCTTGACTACGCACCCACCGTCGATTTCTTGTCCAACACGCCCAGCCTTCCTACTGTCATCGGAGAACTCGAATGCGAGGGCAACACCGGTTCGGCGGAAGCTCTGTGGCTCGCGTACCAACAGATCATAGCCCTGAACCAGCCCGGTTCGCTCAATCTCATCGTCTTCTTTACCGATGGTCTAGCAAACGGAGTTACCGCCGCTTATCCGAAGAAAACCTCAACCGACACACGCTGGAACGCAGCCTCTACCGCGCAGGTTTCCTCGCCTCCTAGCTCCTGTACCGGAGCAGGACCGTTTACAGGCTATATAGCGCAGTGGGCAAATTGGGTTACGCCGGGCCCCACCGATGGAATCTTCGGCCAAACAACCACCTCGGTAACGGACGCTGGCGAAACAGTCATTTCCGCGCCCGGGTGTTCATTCACGTCGAGTTCCGGCAATGTCCGGCAGGACATCGCCTATATGCCGACAACCGATTTATACGGCAGTCAGACTGTAGGCTATACGACTGTGTCCAGCGACTATTACACTTCGGGACCTTACATCAACCAACTGCGTGTGGATACGCCTTCCGCCATTCAACACTCGTCCACCAACGCCGCCGATAGTGCGGCTAGCAGGATCCGCGCCGATACCACTTATACCCCCGTTATCTACAGCATCGGTTTGGGAGGCACAGTTACTACAGGGCAGGTGGATCCCGTATTCCTCAACCGTGTCGCCAACACGTTGCAAAGTACTTCCTACAACTCCTCCGAAGCAACCGGCTACTACGTTTACGCGCCTACAGCCGCCGAGCTATCCAGCGCATTCGAAACCGTCGTTTCGCAGATTCTTAGACTTTCCCAATAGTCGCCGTTTGAGCGGGAACCCGCAAACTTGATTCCCGCACTTTCAATGCAGCCGGGAGTCTCACCGTCATGATGCCGTCCCGGTTCCTCCCTTCCAGGATTCTGCGCAGCAAAATGCCCGATGCCTGGAACCCGATCTCATACGCCGGTTGGATGATGGTAGTTATCGCCGGACTGAAGACATCGTGATTCGCCAACTCGTCGAACGTTACAAAACCGATGTCGGTTGGAGTCGCTAGACCATGATCACGAAGCGCCTGCAGCGCGCCCAGTGCGGTGGGGCCATTCGTACAAAACATTGCGTCGGGTCGAAGGTCCGTGCGACACAGCTTTTGCCGGCACATTTCCGCCACATCATCAATCCGCAGATTCCCGTGCCAAATCAAGCTCTTATCGGGCGCAACTCCGCACCTTTCCAGACACTTCTTATAGCCCATCAGCCGGTAACGTTCGTTCTTCAGTGAGAGCGGCCCCGTAATGATCGCGATCCTCCGATAACCCATTGAAATCAGATGTCCGACTCCCATTTCCGACGCTGACAAATCGTCCACCGACACCGAATCGACAGGCACTTTGTCCGGTATTCGGTCCACGCACACAATCGGAATCCCCGATTCGATCACGCGTGACATCTGCATAGGCGGTGTCGGCGCCGCCGCCGCAATCAGTAAAATCCCTTCCACGCGCTGCGATCGTAGCAGCGAGAGCAACTCCTGCTGCCGTTCCGGATCATCGGTCGAATTTACCGCAATCAATGAATAGCCGCGCTCTCTGGCAGCCGTTTCCGCGCCACGGATAATCTGCGGGAAAAAAGAGATTGTCAGGTCCGGGACAATAATCCCCAACGTCCGTGTCCGGCTGGTCTTCAGGCTGCGCGCTACATGGTTTGGGTGGTAATCCAACTTCTGAATCGCCGCATGAACCTTAAGGCGCAGATGTTCACTCACCTGCACCGATCCCGTAATTACATGGGAAACCGTGCCAACCGAAACACGCGCGAGATCCGCAACCTCTTTAATCGTCGGGATAGCGGGACTCCGTCAAAACGTCTTAATTCTGATGTTTCTCGTTTCAATCTTCATTGCCGCTGTCGTCTTATGCAACTGGATTCCGATTTCGCCGTCCATCTTCCGGTTCGCGGAGTCGTCGTCGATCAGCACGCACATCACGCGCCCGTTCAATAATTGAATCAGTGTGTTTCCTCGCGCAATGATCTCCAGATCGTTCCAGTCGTTCTCTTTGATCAGAGCCTTCAGTTCGCTGTCTGAGCCTGTACTACCGATCGACCCCGCCTTTTGCCCATCGCTCACATACGCAATCTGCCCGCGCAACGTTAGGAACGTCCGCCCGCGTTCTTCATAAATCTGTCCCGTGTAGACCTGCTTCCCGTCAATGTCCGCCTGATAGCCCTTCATCACCCATTTGGCGACGTCCGGTAGTTCCACGCTCCGGTATTGCACACCGCTGTTGCCCGTTATCCCGGTTAGCTTATATTGCAGTTTCAAATCGAAATCGCCCGGTGTTCCGCCTTTCCAAATGCAGAAAATGTTCTGCTTCGGCTGATGGTCAGCCGTAGTCTCTCCCACCATGGCGCCGCTTTCAACCTTCCAGAAGTCCGCATCGCAATCCCATCCGGCCAGGGACTTCCCGTCGAAGATCGGCGTAAATCCGGATTCTGGCAGCGGCGGAACAGCGGGTCCCCGTTGGCCCATCGAACACCCCGCCAAAACCAAAGCCAGCCCCAGCATTCTTGTCGTTAGTCGCATAACACCTTCTCCCAAGTTCGGTTTGCCGCGGATTTCAGCACCGCGTCCGTCACATAGTCGGTCCCCAGGGCTTCCCGGAATGTTGGCGATGACGGCTTGTTCTCGCCCAACCCCGCCATGAAATCCGCCGCCTGATGAATGAACGTATGTTCGTACCCAATCTGCAA